>FSXI01000291.1_pt1 | contig 15697 bp, 8 predicted proteins | sample 1638251 | NCBI WGS metagenome assembly FSXI01 (sample SAMEA3914788, study PRJEB12502) | metagenome | biome: forest; material: soil | place: Canada | collected 2011-07-03 | depth 0.1 m | reverse complement strand
TCCTTCTCCCCCGGAGCCAAGACCGAGAAGTCCTTCCCCACCGCATCGACCCCCACCAGACGGGTGAAGGGGTCTCCCGGCGCCAGGATCAAGCCGCCGTCGTCCCGCTGGGTCAGATAACCGACCAGCCGCTGCAGGAACGGAATGAAATCGGGATGGAGCGGAAGGTTGCTCCAACCGGCTGTCGCCGGGGTGCTGAAGAGAATGACGTGGCCGGTTCCATCGGGCTGATCCATCACCGCGGGTTGGCCGTCGGCATAGGCGGCCACCACCAAGCCGCCGGTCTTGGCGCCATCGAGGGGGAGCAGGGGAAAATAGCGGTTCACCCGGATTGATCCGAGGTTGCCCTGATCGGCATCGTTCCAGAGGGAGGTGACGGGATGGGAGAAGCCGTGGTCCTGCCAAGCCAGGGTCTTCGCCGGGCCGGCGACCTCACGCAGGGGGCCCAGCTTGGCCGGGAGGAGCCGGGTGAGCGCGGGATCGTTGTCATAGGAAGCCACGTCCGTTGCGGGGCCGGGAAAGATCACCAGGCCTCCGCCCTGCTTCACGAACGGCTCCAGCCCTTCGGTTTCTTCCGGCGCCAGGCGAGGGACCCCGGCTAGAAAAACGACCGAGTACTGGGCGAGGTTCCCCGCGCGCAGATCTTCCTCCGTCCCGTGGGTCAGCTTGAGATAGTAGCGGGGCCGGTCCTCGGGGCTGACCGGCACCAGGGCGTTGGCCAGGAAGAAGCTTTCCTGATCGACCTTCTTTTCATCGGGCTTTCCCTCGATGACCAGGGCCCTCACCTGTTCCAAGGCTTGGAAGGCCAGGGTCCGTTCGTTATCCCCCGGCAGGCGATCGGGAGGCAGCGAGGCGGTCAGGGTATGGTATCCGGCTTCGTTGACCCGGGCGATCAGGCTGACGGTCTGGGTCTCGCCCGGCGCGATCTGCGGAATCATCGCCTCGGCCATGGGAGCGGAGCGATCGACCGACAAGGTCACCCGCACGCCGGAAAAAGAGGAGGAACCGGTATCGGTGACGCCAACCAGACAGCGGAGCGGTTGATCGGCGACCGGCACCCCCGCGTCCAGATGGATGGCCGAGATCGAAAGATTCTCGGTCACGGGACTCCCCACCGGGATCAGGTGCATGGCGATGCCGGCCTTTTCCGCCTCCTTGAGGGCCGCCATCTGGTCGGAGCCGTGCCAGCCCAGGGCCTGGTCGTCGGTGATGAGAAAGATGGCATGGGGGCGGTTGTCCTCCAGGCCCTTGAGCGTGGCCACGGCGGCCTGGAGGCCGGGGAGGAGATCGGTGGAGCGGGCTCCGGGCGCGGCCTCGTGGAGGGTGCGGCGCAGGAGGACGAAATCCCGCGTCGGATCGGGCACGACTTGGCGCGCCTGATTGGAGACGAAGAAAAGGGCCGCCTTCGAGCCCGATCCGAGGCCGTCGAGGATTTTCAGGGCGGCGTCCCGCGCCTGCTCGAAACGGGTCTCCACGCCGTTGCTCAGCCCCATGCTCAAGGAGTCGTCGACCAGGAGGATGGCATCGACGGCGCTGCCGGAATAGCTTCCCAGATCGGCCCCTCCCCCGCCTTTCAACACGGGCCGGGCAAAGGCCAGCACCAGCAGGATCAGGAAGAGGCAGCGGAGGAGCAGCAGGAAGAGGTCCTGGAATTTGAGCCGCTGCCGGTTCTTGACCAAGGCCTGCTCCAGCAGCCGCATCGCGGCCCAGGGCACGCGCTGGACCTGGAACTTGTTGAAGAGATGGATGGCGACCGGCAGGGCCACCGCCGCCAAGGCCCAAAGCGCCGCCGGATTCAGGAATTGCATGGCATTCCCGGTTCAACGACCGGCCAATCCCTGCCGGAAGACGAGATAACCGCCCAAGGTTTCCCCGAGCGGATCGCGGGTGTTGGCCAGGACGTAATGGCACCCGCAGCGGTCGCAGATCCGGTTCATCCGCAAGCGGAAATCCCGGGCGGCCTCGAGATAGCTCTTGCGGAAGTCGGCCGGGCTGGTCCGGAGGCGGGCCATCCCCTCCAGGCCGATGAACTCGACGGTCCCCTCGAAGGGAAACTCGAGCTCGTAGGGGTCCATGAGATGGAAGACGATCACCTCGCTGCCGCCGAAGCGGAGCTGCTGCAGCCCTTTCTCCAAAGCCTCCTCGTCGTCGAAGAGATCGCTGATCACCATCACCATGCCCCGGGAGCTGACGGTCCGCGCCATATCGCCGAGGATTTTTCCCAGCCGCGTCGGCTGGGTGGCCTGAAAGGCGGCCAGCCGGTCCATGATGTGATGGATCTTCCCCAGGTTGTCGGTCCGCGTCAGGGTTTCACGGATCTCGGTGTCGAAAAGGTAGAGGGCGGCCGCGTCCCGCTGCAGGAGGATGATGTAGGCCAGGCAGGCGGCCAGCGCCTTGGCGTACTGGAACTTGGTGAGCTTGCCCGAGCCGTAGTTCATCGATTCGCTGCCGTCGATGACGAGGTGGGCGACGAAGTTGGTGTCCTGCTCGTATTGCTTGATGTAATAGCGGTCGGTCCGGCCGAGGACTTTCCAATCGAGATGGCGGATGTCGTCGCCGACGGTGTATTCGCGGTGCTGGGCGAATTCGATGGCGAAGCCCTTGAAGGGGGAACGGTGCTCGCCCACCCGATAGCCCTCCACCACCTGCCGGGCCAGGATCCCCAGGCTCTCGCCGCGGGAAATGGCGTCCGAATCGAGCAGATCGGAACGGGATGGATTCTCCATGGGAGGATCAGCCCAAGGGCTCGTTCTGCGGCACCTGTTCGAGAATGCGGCGCACCACCTCGTCGGTGGTGATGCCCTCGCTCTGGGCGGTGAAGGTCAGGGCGATGCGATGGCGGAGGATCGAGGTGGCCACGGCGGCCACGTTCTCGCACCCGACAACGGTCTGGCCCTGGATCAGGGCGTGGGCCTTCGAGGCCACGATCAGGCTCAACGAGGCGCGCGGCCCCGCGCCGAAGCTGAGCCATTTCCGGCAGAAATCGAAGGCTTCCGGGGTCTTCGGGCGGGTGCAGCGGACGATGCGGTTCGCGTACCGGTAGACATGGTCGGGCACGGGAATCCGCTTCACCGTCTCCTGGATGAACAGGACTTCCTCGACGTTCAGGACCGGCTGCGGGGTCTCCCCTTTCATCCCGGTACCCATCTTCATGACCAGCAATTCCTCCTCCTCGGTGGGATAATCGACGCTGATGAGGAAGAGGAAGCGGTCGAGCTGCGCCTCGGGAAGCGGGTAGGTCCCTTCCTGTTCGAGCGGATTCTGGGTCGCCAGCACGAAAAAGGGCTTGGGCAGGTCGCGGGTGTTGCCGCCGACGGTCACCCGCCGCTCCTGCATGGCCTCGAGCATGGCGGCCTGGGTCTTGGGCGGGGTGCGGTTGATCTCGTCGGCCAGCACCACGTTGGCGAAGAGGGGGCCGGGGAGGAACTTGAACTGTTTCTCGCCGGTCTGCGGGTCCTGGTAGATCACCTCGGTCCCGGTGATGTCGCTCGGCATCAGATCGGGAGTGAACTGGATGCGGCGAAACGACATGTGCAGGGTCTGCGCCAGGGTCGAGATCAGCAGCGTCTTGGCCAGGCCGGGCACCCCCACCAGCAGGGCGTGGCTGCGGGTGAAGATGGCGATGAGGATGTCCTGGACGACGTCAGCCTGGCCGACCACCACCTTGGAGAGCTCCTCCAATATCCGCGCGTAGGATTGCTTGCAGAACTCGACGGCCTGGAGCTCGTCCAAGGCGGCCTGGGATTCGGGGGCGTTTTCCGGAAGGGCTCCCTCTTCGATGGGAAAGGCTTCTTCGGCGGAAGGGGCGTCGGTCGATTCGATGGGGTTTTGCATGGAAAAAATCAGTTGTCGTGGACGACTTCCACCTGCTCGTCGATCACTTTTCCGGAATAGCGATCGATCGCCAGATGGAGCCAGATGTGGCGTTCTCCCTGGATGTTGAACTGGGCCAATCCCGCCGGGGTGCCGGCGGCGACCAGGGCGGGAGAGTAATTGCCGGCCTGGACGACCAGATCGACCAATAGGTTCCAGGTCCGCGTATCGGCCGGTTCGGCCAAGGCCCGCACCACCGCTTCGCGCCGGTCCTTGGTGACCAGGCCATCGTTCTTGAGGGCGGCGGCGATATCGGGAAGCGGGGCCACCCGGGTGGCCAATTGCGCGCGGTTCAAGAGCGGACCGGCCTGGGGTCCGTCCCCCTGCTTGCTGGTCTCGGCGACGATGGCGTCGGCCATGGTCTTGGCATCGGAGCCGGTGATGCCGGCCCCGGTGGTATCGAGTCCGTTGATCAGTCCCCCCGAGATCAGGGCCTGGAGGACGGCCGGATTGTGGGTGTTGAGATCGACCACCCCGGAGATCATCGATTGCTGGTTGTCGTCTTCGGTATCGTTGATCGAAAAGAGGTCGAGCAGGCCCGAATCGGCGCTCACCACGGAGGAGAAGTCGACGGTTCTCCATTCCAGCGAGCGGAAGGCGTAGCCCAATTCGCCGACGCTCAGGAAGGGCCGATTCAGAATGATGGGACGGTCGTTGAGATTGGCGGTCGCCATCGGATAGGCTCCGTAAGACCCGTCAGCCGGGCGGGTCACCATATCCCCCGCGATAATAGTGGAGGCGCCTTGCACGATCCACCCTCCCCCGTCGTCCTTATAGGTGGTGTTGGCATTGTTGGTGGAGTTCTCGCTCAGATAGCCGGGGTAATAGGGCTTGGCGGTATTATTGGTGGGGCTGCCCCATCCTCCCAACGGCTGGGGCGCGTTCGTGGTGTAAGCCTGCACGGTCAACTGATCGGCATTGGGACGGATGCTCTGGCCGGTGGGATTGTGAAGGGAGCCTCCCAGGCTCGCATTCCACAGGCCGCTAGTGGCGCCGAAGCGGGTGTCCGGCGGACTGACGAAGATGGCATTGACCCTGGGATCGGCGGGGCCGAACGAGAGGGCGCCGAAGTAATTCGTCGAATCCCCGCTGGTGACGGAGGAGAAGCTGGGAACGGCGCTGGCCGCCGTGCCGCTGAAGTTGATCTGGGCTCCCGCGCTCTGGGAGGCGCTTATGGCGGTCCCGTTCAATCCGTCGTGGCCGATCTCGTCGTAGCTATGCCAGACGCCGTTCGTGTCCTGGCATTGCAGGCGAAAGTAGATGCCGGCGGTTGCGTCAGGGCCGCTGGTTTTCAACGTGGCGGTGGTGGTGGCGGGCCAGTTAGCGGTGATGCCGCCCGGCCTGGGAAGAAGGGCAATCGTCGGACCTTTCCCGTAAGCATTATAAACATCGAGGTCAGGCATATAGGCGGAACCGAGGAAAAACCCGTAGCGGTTGATTCCCGCAATCGAGAGGGCGCGGGGCGCTTGACCGGTGGTAGGGTCGACCGGCATCGGCGAGGTGACCATGCTCGGAGTGAGGATCGTGGGCGTGGAGAAGGCCTGGTTCTTGAAATTGATGATGTAATTGTTGGGTCCGGCGCCGGGAGTCGCGTCCGGATCGTTGTTGGTGCTGTATTGGTAGGCCGGGGTCGTACTATTATAAAAGGTGTTGGTAACGGGCGCGGCTCCGGTGAATCCTGTCGCCGGAGTGAGCTCGCAGGTGACGCCGTCGCTGGGAACGCCCGTGCTGCAGAGATAGATTCGGAAGGCCTGCACGTTCGGCAAGGTGGAGGCATTACGGTGGGGATTCCAGAGGACGGGGACAAGGTAGGCTTCGAGGTAATTCTGATAGGGATCGACTCCCGCCTTCGGCGGCGGGCGGGTCGGCCAGAAGAGCATCTGGGAAAGATAGGGAAGGTTCTTCCGCCCCATCCATTCCCGGCCGATGGTGCTGAAGGTCAGCAGGGTGGGAATATCGGTGGGGGTGGCCTGGTCGATGATGCAGGTTCCGATGTCGAAAAGATTCATTTCCGACCACCCTCCCCGGAGGATGCCGGCCTCGAGCATTTCGAAGAAATCGGGCTCGCGGGGACCGAAGGCGGTGGTCCCGGGATAGGGGCTGTTGCTGGTGATGTTGGCGACCTCGCCCACTGAATTCACATATTTATAACCGGCGCCGGAGCCCTGTTCCCCCGTCTCCATCCCCCGGAGATTCACGTATTCCCAATGGGGCTCGTAGGCGGCCGCGGAAGTGACGGCGCTGTTCCCGCCGACGAAGGAGGGATTCCCGGTGGGATTCCACTCCAGGCCGAAATAGTACAGCACCGCCCAGGCAATGGTTCCCTGCGCGGGCATCTTTCCGATCGGGACGACTCCCGCCGCCGTGGGGTTGGCGATCAGCTTGGTGAGCAGGGCCAGCTTGCTCAAGGGGAAGCGGTGCTGGACCACGAGATCGCCCGCATGGAAGGTGACGGTTTCGACCTGGGTGCCGGTATCGTCATCGAGCTTGGGCCGGGTGATGGTGACATCGTGCGGCCAGCGCAGGGTGGCCAGGTCCCGGTTATAAACCGGCTCCTGTAGGCCGCCGGCAAGGCTCGCCGGCCAATAGAGGGATTCGGCGTTGTTCGAATAGTTGGCGGTTGCCGGCGTGAAGGTCTCCCCCGGCGGGTCGATCGGAGTCCAGGTGGGGGCATTGAGGGTGCGGCTGAAGGTGCCGAGATAGGCCAGGCTCTGGACGCTCAGGCCGGAAATGGTACCCGAGGCCTGCAGGGCGAGGAGCTCCTGCCGCGAGAGGACCTTCTGATCACCCGAGACCGTCTTCAGAAATCCCCGGTTCAGGCCTCCGTCGGAAAGATATTGGAGAAAAGCGGGAACGGTGGAACCCGAGCCCTGCGGATAGGCGTTGGTGCTGGTGGCGTAGCTGCCCGAGGAGGTGTTGCTGTTGCGCCAGGCGACCAGGGCGTCGCGTACCGTCGTGTTGGTGATGCCGGGAATCTGGGTCAGATCGGCCAGCCCGAGGGAGCTCTTCCGGGCCACGTCGTAGGCGTCCGCCGACGCCAAGGCGCTATTGTAACCGGCGGAGTTGACGTCGAGGAGCCCACCCTCGTCGTAGACGACGAAGGCATAGCGTCCGACCACGTCCGACTTGGGCGCGGCGAGCTTTTCCCGCCCGCCGGTGCCGACGTAAATCCAATCCGGCAAGGGCGCGTTGGTGAGCGCGTCGGGGTAGAGGGTGCTGTCGATGAGCTGGGGTCTGCCCCAGCCGTTGGTGGTCCAGCCGTTGCTCGAGTCGATGTAGCGTCCGTTCAGGGCGGGCGTGGCGGTGCTGACCTGGGAGGCGTAGTCGGGCGGGGTATAGGCGGGGTTATAGTAATTCGCGATGGGAAAGAAATTGGTTTGGTACCGGCTGACCTTGACGATGTTGGCGTAGGGATCGGTGAGGACGCTGGCGGCGGGGGTGAAGCCGGTCCGCGCCGGCACGATGGTCAGGTTGGTACTGGGGACGTAGGCCGGCACGGGCATTCCCTGGGAATTGGTGGCGGTGAAGTTGGTCCCTCCCAGGTTGGTCGAGCCGGCGATGATTTCCTGGCGGAAATCGGCCTTCATGAATTGGACGGCGCTGCGGGCGAGGACATCGACCTGGGCCTGGCCGACGCGGGAGGTCGAGATCTGTCCGGAAATGGTCGATTCGGATAAAAAGGCGACGACGATGAGGGTCAGGAGGACCACAAAGCCGAGCACGATCACTAGCGCGGCTCCCCGCCGGGAAGCGCGGGGACGATTCGGAAAATGGAGGCAAGGGATCGACATGGAGATCACCAGGGAAGGGGGAAGTATTTTTGGTAGACGTGGATCCCTTCGACCGCCTGGGGAGGGACCCCCGCCGCCTCGAGATTGGAGGCGGTGTTATAGGGGGTCCATAGCGAGAGGATGTCCTGGTTGTCGACGGCATCCGGAAAGAGCTGCGCGACTTTCAGGTCGGCCCCCTTAGGCAGGAGCAGCCGGCTCTTGGGATCGATGACGACCAATCCGACGAAGATCCCGGCCAGATTGTGAATGGGAAAGGGAATGCTGGTGGCCGAACCGTAAGCGGGCACCGTCTTGGTGAGAAGATGGGGGGGACTATCGGAGGTGACGGGATCGCTCGCCAACTGGAAGCAGATTTCCATCCGGATCACCTCGGGCGCCAGGTTGACGAACGAGGTGACGGCGGGAAGGGTGTTGGGAGCGGGGGTATCGAGCGTGGTCAGGAGCTGGGAGGTGGAGAGCGGGGAGGTCGGGACGAAGGGATGGCTCCCGGTGCTGGTCCAATCGATCTGCAGCGCGCCGTATTGGAGCTCGAGCAATTCGGTGAGGCTGTCCTGGACCACCTGGTAGGCGACGACGGAGAGCGGACGGGGAGGAGTCCCGCCCCCTCCCGCCTCGCTCAGGCCGGGAGCCTCGGCGTAGAAGGAAATGCTGTCGTTGCCGGGGTCCCCCGCGCCGCCGGCATCGCTTTTGACGAAGGCGTAGTCGACGTCGTTGCGCAGGACCATCCGCGAGATATCGAGATCGAGCTGCTGGAAGACGGCCTGGGAGGCGTCCAGCGCGTTCACCCCCTTGTTGCTCGAGGAAATCGCCGACGAAGAGGCACTGAATATCTGGGCGACGACCACCACGATCACCGCGAGGATGGTGATGGCGACCAAAAGCTCGATCAGGCTGAAGCCGCGCGGATTCCGGAGGCGGGCGGACGGAGGAAGGTATTCCACTGCCCTTCTTCTCGGAACGCGCGGGATCATGAACCGAAGCGGTCGATGGCAACATCGAGATTCACGCTGCCGATGACGTTGGTGGGATTGCTTTGCGGAACCGGAGTGATCTGGGCGGGCCAGCTGGCCTGGATCTGGGCGTTGACCGGGTCGTTGGGAGAGGCGGCGACGGGACCGGTCAGGATGATGGTGAAGAGATATTGGCTGCTGTTTTGGCGGGCGAGGCCGAAGTTGGTGGCGCTGGTGGCGTAGGAATCGTACAAGGTGGCCGTGACGGTGGCGCCCACCCCCGGAATGGGAATGCCGTAAAGGGGAGAGGCGTTGGTGGAGGGAGCCGTGGCCCGCAGGTCCGACTCGATCTGACGGCACAGGCTCAATCCGATGATCTGCTGGCGGACCATCCGATCGGTGTTCATTCCCACCGCGATCAGGGGAACCAGCATGATCAGGCAGAAACTGATGATCCCGATCGCCAGCACCACCTCCACCAGGGTGAAGGAGGGGGGGCCGCGGCGGATACGGCAGGGGCCGCCCTCATGGGGCCGTACTGATCCCGCCCCATTCATGGCAGATAAGTCGCCACGCGCCCGGTCAAGGCGCTCATCTGGATGACGGCGACATCTTTTCCATTTCCGTTCAGCGGCTCCAGCCCGATCTCGATCCAGGCGTAGCGGGTGGACGAAACCAAAACCTGGCCGGAAGGGGTGATCTCCATCACGTAGGTCAGCGTCTGGGGCGCGCCGCCGACCCGGGCCGAAAAGGTCGTCAGCTCGGCATCGGTGATCTGCGAGACGCTGGTGGTGGCGCGGTCGGCGTTGCTGATCAGGCTTTCGCTGATGGTGGCCAGATTCAGATTCGGAAAGAAGGCGGTCTTGGTCAGGGGAATGACGCTGCCGGGAAGATCGGCGGGGTCCTCGTGCGCCGAATAGACCGAGGCGACGGCGATCCCGCCCCCGTGGGTGGTCAGCTGGGAAAATCCGACCCAGACATAGGTGTTCCTGGCCAGCGCCGTCGTATAGGCCTGCTCCAGAATATCGCTGATTTGAGTTCCGCTTCCCTGCAGATTTCCGGAACGGGAGAGAGCGCTCAAGGCGGGGCCGGCGAGAAAGGCCAGCAGCGATATGATCGTAATGACGATCAGCAATTCGACCAGCGTGAATCCCCTTTTGCAGGGGGCCGGCGCCCGGGTCCCCTTCCCTCGCCTTCCATCGCGGTTTAACAAACTGGCTTTCCACATATGATCATGTCCAATAGGTGGGCGGGTTCATTCGGATCACTACATTTATATGTAATATATTTTCAATCACAAAACAAGTCAAAATCGATGGAATCACCATTAATGCGATTGTTTTGGCGCCTTGGTTTCCGGGATGAAAAGGGGCGGGAAGATCGAAAAAATAGGCATCGACCGCTACCGGTGCGATGCCCGTGGAGAGGCCGGCTCCCAGAATAATCCCTGGGAGCCGGATGTCACGCCGGAGATTGCCGCCCTTACATGCTGATCACGTAGGAGATAAATAGGGTCCCCTGCGTTTCCGTCAGGGTGGTGGTGACGGTGAAGCGATCCTTTTTGAGGATCCACTTCACGGTGGAGACCTTGTCCTCGCTGGCGGCCAGATCCTTGACCACGGCCGTCCCCAATTCCTTATCGTAGGCGGCGATGACATCGGCCATCACCGGGGGCTGGCTGAAGGTCACGTTGATGCCGGTCATTCGTCCGCTCTTGAAGAGGACGTCGGCCTCGGCGGCGCTATGGAAAAGGGCATCCGTATCGGCCAGGTGAAGATCGTCCGCATTGGCGGTGAAGGCCTGGAAATGGACGCCGGAGGCGGTCAACCGGCCCTGGACATCTTCCAAGGCATCGGACCATTTCACGCCGGGCAAGGGATTCCAGACCTCGGACAAGCCTTCGATGGCGGGCTGGGCGGGAGCCGACACGCCGGCGCTGTCGGTCGAGGCGGCCGCCTCGATGGCATCGGACTGCGGGGTCTCGACGGCCTGGCCGGGATTATCGATGGTCAGGGAGGCGAGATAGAGCTCGCTGCCGTCGTGCTGAACATGACCGCCGGAGATCGGCTTATCGACCCGCTGGCGGCGGACCAGATCGTAACCGTCAAAGCGGCCGCTCAAGCCGGTCGGAAACCAGATCTCGTAGGGGACCTTGTCGACGATGACCGGGGAGGTGCCTTCATTGTCGATCAATCTCCCGATCACCGGCGGGCCGCCGGTGGGCACGGGGTCGGTGGCTTCGTTGAATTTGATGTGGTAGCCGGTGTTCTTGGCGTCGTTGGCGGCGGTGATGTAGATCTGCTTGCTGGCGTCGGGGCCGGTCAGCGGCTTGCCGTCGACGCTGATCATGCCGAAGCTGACGAACTTCCCCTCGAAACCGCCCACCACGATGCCGTCCTTGAAGCGGTACTTGCCGTGGGGAATGCCGACGTAGGCCTTGGCCGTCGGAGTGTCGATGATCAGGCGGCCATTGGGCCAGTCCCATAACACCTGGTCTCCCATCGCCACGGCTCCGGTCGGCGGGGTGTCGAGGGATTGCTCCGGCGTCCCCTCGATGGTGACATTGGTATCGGAATCCGGCGCGAAACGGATGCGCGCCCCCTGCGTATAGGTGGCCCGGGTGAGGCCCGAGCCGCCCAAGGCGCCCAGGCTGAAGATCGACTTGGCGCCGAGGACGTAGGTCAGGGGATGGGGCGCCGGCGAGATGGCGGCATTGCGGAACATCATGCCGGCGATCGCCATGGGCGAAAGCAGGGCCGGGTCCTTTTCATAATAGACCGAGGTCCAATAGTGGGTCGGCGCGATATAGGACAAATCCCCGGCCAGATAGGCCTCCTCGGGGAAGGTCCGCCCGGCGACGTGGAAGCCATCCCAATAATGGAAGAAAATCGCGTCCCAATCCTCCCACGAGGCCAGAGCCGCCAACCGGTAGGGATAGGCCGCCCGGTAGGGATCGGGCCGTCCGTCCATGGTCTCGTAGAGGACGGTGACTTTCTTCTCCACCGTGTTCGAGTCGATCACGTACATGCCCGGCGGCTTGGTCAGGGGGTTGGTCAGCAGCCAGAAATACATGCCGAAGTTCGCGACGTCGCCGTTCTGGGTGTCGTCGAAAAGCCAGGCGTTGCTGGGCATGTACTGGGTGTCATAGGAGAAGGGGATGACCGCGACGCCGACTCCCTTGGGCGCGAAGCTGCGGGCGTAGTCCTCGATCCGCTTGTTGAGGTCGCTGTTGATATCGATCAGGAAGCGGACGAAATCGGAGCCGCGCTGCTCCGAATAGGCGGCACTGTGCTCGACGATCGGTTCGAGCTTCACGGAAGTGGTCGTGAGCGACTCGCCCGGGTCGAGCTTCTTCCAGGCCTGGGTCAGGCCGGCGTCGTCGTGGTAGCGATCGACCAGCCATTTGTTCCAACGCTGTTGGAGCTCGGAGACGAAGAAGGGGGGCCATTTGTCGAAGCCTTTTTCCACGGTCCGCTTGACGTGGGCATTCTCGTTGGCGAGCTCGTAGATGGCGATGGCCTCGTCCTGCGCGTAGCTTTTCCCGGTGTAGGGATTGACGTGGGTCAGGTAGTTTTTGACCTGCTGCTGGCGGGCCTTGAAGCAGCGGTCGTCCGCCGCCGCCATGAAGTTGATGACCCAGGGGTCCGGCTTGGAGAGGATCGCCTTCTGCCAATCGTCCCAATTCTGCCCGTCGCCCTTGAGCCAGGAAAATTGATCGGTGGGAGCTTTGCCCATGCTTCCCTGGCTCTGATCGATGGGGGTATCGGTCAGTCCGGTCGCCATGATGAAGAGCCCCATCTTTTTGGCCTCGGCGAAAAAGCGGTCGTACTCATCGAGGGGGGAGCCGTCTCCTTGCGTTACCGGCAGGTACTCGCCGGTCTTTTCATTGACCAGGATGCTCGTTCCCGGCGGCTGGCTCGGTTCGCGGGGGCCCCACATGCGGATGGCATTGAAGCCCATCGCCGCGATGCGGTCGGCGGTTTCGACGTTGGGGACCTGCGGCCGGACGCAGCCCCAGAGCCGGAGGCGCTGATCGCCGTAATAGAGATGCCCGTCGCGAGCCTGCGTGTAAACGCCGTCCCGGGGCTGGACGGGAGGGGTGAAGAGCTGCTGCTTCGGGTGGGAGACGATCTTCACATTCATCACCGTCGCCCTGCTATTGAAGGTGTATTTGGCGTTGGGCACGGAGTTCGAGGTCGTGATCGTCAGGGGAATCCCCGCCGGACTGTCGGTGAGAGCCTTGCGAACCAGATCCCCCAATCCCGGCACGGAGAGGGTCTTGGCTCCCTTGACGAGAGGATCGGGGGTGAACTGATCGAGCGAGAGGGTGGCCAGCGGCTTGGCATCCCCGCCGTTGGCGGGAGCGAGTGCGATGGCGATCGAGCCAGTGAGTGGCGGGGACTGCAGCGTGATCACCAGGGAGGCATCGACCACATCCTGGGGAGAAAGGACGACCCGCTGGAGGGTGGGCACATTGACCATCAAGTCGGCCTGTCCGTCCCCGGTGATGACGAACGTCGATTTCATCTCCTTTACGGAAAGCGGGATATCGACATCGGCCACCGCCGGAGTCGAATCCTGCGCGCGGGCCGCGCCATGGAGGAGGACGGTGACAATGACGACTCGAACCAATGAATGGAGGATGGATGTTTTCACGAAAATGTTTCCGAAGGAATCAGCTCAAGCCGGAGCTTGAGGCAAAAAAGCGGCCAAGTCTGCAACTTCCGAAAATCAACCAACGCAAAGGAAGTGGGGAGCGCACGGAGGTTGATTTTAAAGGCGTCGGATCGCAACGAAAGATTGACCTATATGACTTATATGTAAAGATTGATCCTGTTGCAATCCAAAATAATGAAGGCACTCGTCACCGATCGGCAGCAGTTCAACAACGGTCAAAATAAAAGTCCAAAAACACCCGAGCTCCGCGCTTTGACGCGCTCCTCCCGATCCTCTCTCGGCAAGGAAACCCGAAACGGAAATCATCGCAGAACCTCCTGGCCCTGGACGCAGGCCGACAAACTCGTCCTGACCGAATATCTCAGCAGCCTGGAGGAACGCTATGACGCCAAGCTCCATCTCCTGGGAAACGTTTTCCACAGCCCGGGATACCACTCGACGCTTCCCGACGGCACCTGGGCCCATTCGACGCGGGATTCCTTCGGCTATGCGCTCGATTTATTGAGCGACGGGTCGGCGGTCCATGTGGCGCGGGCCTGCGATGTCTTGCGGGCGGCCATCGCGCTCCAGGACCAGGATCAGACCAGCCCCACCTACGGCATCTGGTCGTGGCTCTACGAGGAACCGCTCTCGAAGATGAGCCCTCCCGATTGGAATTGGGCCGATTTTTGCGGACTGAAGCTTTCCGAAATTTATCTCCTCCATAAAAAGAGCCTGCCGGCCGATGTGCGGGCCCTCATTCTCGCCGGTCTCGGCCATGCCGCCGCCTCGATCTACCGGCGGAACATGGGGCCCCATTATACCAACATCTCGATCATGGGCGCGATCGTCACGACGCTGGCGGGAGAAATATCGGGCGACGAGCGCTGGCTGAGCTACGGCTGCGCCCGATTCCAAAAGTGCGTCGATCACTTCCAGCTCCACGGCGGCTATAACGAGTACAACAGCCCCACCTATACCTGGGTGGTGGCGCGCGACTGCGAGCGCGCCCTGCGCCTGATCCGTGGAAGGGAGGCCCGCCGCCTGGCGACTTTCCTCTGGCGGGCCGCCTGGCAAACCATCGCGGAACATTTTCATCCGCCCACCGGCCAATTGGGCGGGCCCCAGAGCCGGAGCTATACCACCTTCCTCTCTCCCGACTTCGTCAATTGGCTGGCGATCCGCACCGGCCTGCCGCTTCAGCCTTATTCCTTGAAGGGAGCCTTGACCCACCATGAAAGCAGCTATGAAGATCCTTTTTTCCTGCCGTGCCCCAAGGATCTCAAAGGCTATTTCCGGCGGGTTCCGGAGAAGCCCTATGAGATCAAACGGCGCTTCGTCAAACGCCCCCGGGAAACCGACTCCATCTGGGGCACCACCTGGTTCTCCGGCCATGCCTGCCTGGGAAGCGTCAACGGCGACCTGAGCTGGGATCAGCGGCGTGCCGTCCTGGCCTATTGGGTGGGCGATGCGAACAAGCCGGTCTGCGCCCGCCTGCGGATCCTCCACGATCACCGGGAATTCGCTTCCAGCTACGTCGTCAATCAACAGCTGGGGCCGAAGGTTCTCAGCGGGATCTATTTCCTGCTCGATCGGGGTGACTTTCATCCGATTTGGGGAGGCCCCCCCGACAACGTCTTCCAGGCCGTCGATTTCCGGGTCGGCTACGAATTCAAGGGAGAGAATCTCCAATTGCAAAGCCTCCCGGACGGACGCTTCGTGGTCTCGGCGGGGACTTGCCAAGCCTATGTGACCCCTGCTCCCGTCCTCTTCGGCGGAGTGGAAATCGCCTGGACGGCGCGACAGGAGGAGAACAGCGTCCATATCGAAGCGATCCTGCATCAGGGAAAGCGGAAGGCCTTCGATTTCAAGACTCTCTTTCCGATCCGGATCGCGGCGGCCCTGGAAATAGACGAATCGACCTCGGCACCCAAAATGGCTCCGTTGAAATGGCAGGAGGAGGATGGCCAAGCCACGGCGTCCTGGGCCACCGGCAACGGTCCCGCGCTGAAGGTTTCCATGCCTCAACGCCCGGTGATTTTACGGGAATAGCCTCGGCGCTTTGAATCGGAAGCCTTCTCCCCTCTCCTCTCATGCCGCCTAAATCAGATCCATCCGTCATTCCTCTTTGGGAGGGAAAGCCTCCTCATGGACAAGGCGATCAGGAAAGGGATATTCCCAGCCTGACCTCCGTTCTACCGGAGAAAGGCCCGCACCCCTCGCCTGCCGTGATCGTCTGCCCCGGGGGCGGCTATCTCGGGCTGGCCACCGTCCATGAAGGGATCGCGATCTGCGAGTGGTTCCGCGAACGGGGAATCGCCGGGTTCATGCTCCGCTACCGATTGCCCGGGCTTTGCGAGGCTTATCGCCATCCGGTTCCGCTCCTCGATGTCCAACGCGCCATCCGCTTGGTCCGCAGCCGTGCGG
>FSXI01000103.1_pt1 | contig 16150 bp, 13 predicted proteins | sample 1638251 | NCBI WGS metagenome assembly FSXI01 (sample SAMEA3914788, study PRJEB12502) | metagenome | biome: forest; material: soil | place: Canada | collected 2011-07-03 | depth 0.1 m | reverse complement strand
CGCCCGGACCTCGGTACGGGTGAGCGTAGCGATGTCTTCCTCTTCGTAGCCGGGGCCTTTGACGGTGATTTTGATTTCGACGATTTCGGTCTTCATGGTCTTTTCCTTTCGTTTGGGTGAGAAGGTTAGGCGGCGATTTGGGCTATCCGATTCCGAAGGGGTTTGATCTCGGCATCGAAGGCATCAAGAGAAAGCACGAGGGTCTTGGCAAAGGAGTATCCCTTCATCTGGTGGTCGAGGAGTAGGAAGACAACCGCCATATCTGCGCTGTTCTCTTTGACGAATCGCTGGAATCGCCGGAGAGCTTTTTTGTTCTCGGGATTGAGCTCGGGAATGAATGTTTTGGTGAAGCTGGCGGCTATGTCGGTGCTTACGGGTTTCGGCATGGGTCCTTTCGGTTTTGGGTTTATGGCGCCGTCGAGCGCCGGTTGTGACTGCAAATTAGTTCTCTACCTGAAGGGCCGCAATTTACTCCTGGAGGTCGGTGATGGCTGCCGAGCTGATTTCATCAGGGATGTCTCCGTGATGCCAAGGATGCCCAGGCCACCCCACATGACCGCTCACCCAAGCGTCATGCTTTTGCTGGAGGTCGGCGATCTGCTTTTGAAGCGCCTGGATTTCCTCTTGGTGCTTTGACTGTTGCGGGGAGGCGGCTGGCTGAGGGGGACTTGCCATCGGTGTAGCGGGAGCTGCTTGGGCTTGGGCGGCGAGCTGGGCTTGAAGGTCTGCATCCGCCTTGGCTGAGTCGGCGGCTTTATGGGCAAGATAGTCTGCCTCCTCGGCGGGGTCATATTGGAAGCGATCACGCCAGGATTGATCGAGATCGGAAAAGCGGACATGGGCCGCTCCATTATCGTGGAGGATGTCGATGCCGGAGGGATCAATGGCCTTGATGGTCACGCCGGTAAAGGTCTGCGCCGCCGTCACCAGCTTGTCCAACTTCTCGCCTATGGCCTGGTCCCGGATAGCTTTCTTCGGGTCGGACGACATCACAATGACCGCCGAGGCCTGCGGGGCGTTCGGGAATTGAGCCTTCGCGATAAGCTGCGCCTGCGCCGCCTTGAGCGTTGCCAGCTCGTCTTGCGTCTTGGTGAGATCGGCCAGGGTCTTGTCCCTTTCCTTCTGTACCTGAGCCACCGTGGCTTGAGCGTCAGAAAGCTGCGGCTCATATTTCTGCTCGATGTAGTACTGCTCGCCGTAGCCGACGGCGCAGACTATAATGATCCATAGTAGGTGCTTCACGTGTTCCCTTCTGGAACACCTAGAACCCCAGGAATGACAAAACTATGTCAAACCGCTGCCTGCACCAGAGTAATTCTGCCCTTTCCTAAAGGGTTGGTCAGGCGTTCGACTCGCCTCGGGACCACTTTCGCCAAGAGGGACGGGGTCTCATGGGATCTCGCCCAGAAGATTCTCGATCATCCATTTTGGAGCGCCGATTGGATTTTAACGGTATCAGTAAAGTGGTCTGAGTAATAATTCAAGGCGTCGAATCGATTTTTAAAAGCGCTAAAGGTGGATTTTTGCCGTAAGAAATTCACTATCAACGAAAAAATCCCTTTTGGGTTCCTCGTCCGGGGATGAGAACCTACTCACGGAAGAGGGATGGAAGGATCGTTTCGCACCAATGAGCGTGGCAAAATTCTTCAAGAAAGAATCCAGCGATCACATTATTGCAATTGAAAACCCTCATGGGAGATTTTCTTGGTTGCGCATAAAAAATGAAAGTCGCTTTGAATCCTTTCCATCTTCCCAATCGGGCTTGTTCCAAGGGATTTACGCTGGTCGAGTTGCTGGTGGTCGTCAGCATTATGATTCTGTTGTCGGTGGTGGCGATCCCTGCCTTCAGTTCGCTGAAAAAGGGAAGCTCTCTTAATACGGCAACCTCGGTGATCGCAACTACCTTGGAGCAGGCCCGTGCTTATGCCATGGCAAACGACACTTATGTGGTGGTGTGCTTTGAGGAGACCGACTCTGCCACTCCCACCAGCCAGATGCAGAACCCCGGGACGGGACGCGTGGCCATTCAGGCTTTCTCCTCCCTCGATGCGACGCTGAATTTAACCGCCGCCAATCTGATGCCGTTGGGCCGGATGCGGATTTTTGACAATATCGATCTGCCCGATGCCCTCAGTCTCTCCAGCGGCACGCTTTCCGGCCGGCCGGCTGCCAACTATGTGGTGGGGAGTGCGGATTTCCCCGCCGCCGCCGACACGGTCGCTTCGGGTAAATTCACTTTCAGCAAAATCATGGCTTTCGATCCTGAGGGGGTTTTGCACCTTCCCACGAATCCCGCCCAAGCGGGCCTGCAATATTTGGAGATCGACGTGCAGCAGAGCAACGGCTCGGCGGCGCCTTCCGATGCCAGGAATGTGAGCGCAATTCAAGTCGATGGGCTCACCGGAGCCGTCAGTATCTACCGTTCATGAGAATTGTCGTCCCGCAGGGGGGGATGGGCTTCTCGATGGTGGAGGTGATCCTTGCCCTTGGCATGACCACCTTTTGCCTGTTGATCCTGATGGGATTGTTGCCGGTGGGAATCCATAGCGATAAAACCACGCTTCAACAGTCGATCGCCGCGAATATCGCCGGTGCGGCGATGGCCGATCTCCGGGCTGCGCCGCTCTCCAATCAAAGTTATTCCTCCGGTGAGGTACTCTATTCCCCCCGTTTTCGTTTCGTGCTGCCGGCTCCGACTGACGGCAACGGCATGCAGACGATTTACGTCAGCGACGACGGGACGCCTTTGACCGCGGTGAATGCGAATCTGGCGACCAATATCGGCACCTATCGCATCAGCGTCCTGGGGCCGCAGCGTCCTTCCGGCACCCTCCAGCGCCTGGCCAGCCCGCTTTATATTTTGGTCACCTGGCCCGGACAGGCGGACCCGACGGCGACGATTTGGCCGAGCCATTACGCGGGGTCCTTTCAGGCCGTCTCCTACCTGGATCAGAATTAGACGCAGCCTGGAGCCCATGACCATCGCTATCCGGAATCCCCGGCCTTCCCGCCCGCCGCGGGGCTTCACCTTGGTGGAGATGTTGGCTGCGGTCGCCGTCCTGATCATCTTGATCTTCATGGTCACCTCGCTGATGCGCAGCGCTTCCGTCACGATCTCCAACAGCAATGACCACCTCAACGCGGACGATCAAGCCCGCTTGGTGCTCGATCGGATGCAGATGGATTTCGCGCGAATGCTCAAGCGCAACGACGTCTATTTTCAGTTCACGAGGGATTCGGCCGGCAATTCCAAGTTCACTTTTTACAGCGAAACTCCCGGCTTCAACGCTTCCGGCAGCACGGCGACCACCCAAAGCAATCTCTCCCTGGTGACCTACCAGGTCGATCCCACCACTTACCGGTTGGAGCGGATCGGCCAGGGCTATCAGTGGACCGACATGAGCTTTTCCACCAACGCCCCCACCCTCGCCGTCCCGGCCTCCGATACCCACGTCCTCAGCGCCTCCGTCTTTCGCATGGAGGTCGCCTTTCTGATGCGCAAGGACGACAGCGACTTTCTCATCACCTCCACCGCCCCCACACCGGGAAGCCAAGCCTTCCAGAATTTTTGGGCCGTCATGGTGGCGATCGCGGTCATCGATCCCAACAGCCAGAAGTTGGTCAATGGCTCCAGCTATCCCTCGATGATCGAAGCCTTGCCCGCATTCAGCGGTGCGCAGACGATCGCCTTGAACAGTTCCTCCGGTCCCGACGCCTCCGAGATGGATCCGATTCTTTCCGTCTGGCATGCCGCCGTCGATAACGCTTCCGGCTTTGCCCAGACCACCGGCATTCCCCTCCAGGCCGCCCAGCAGGTGCGCATCTACCAGCGTATCTTTTACCTGCAATGAGACCGAGAACTTTTAGCGCCAAATCGATTTCCCCGGGGCGGCCCCGCTCCGGCGAATCCGGGGCCGCGTTGCTGATCACCCTGGCCTGCATCACCATCCTCAGCGGCTTGATCATCGCCTATCTCACCCACTCCCTGATGGAGATGCAGATATCGACGGCCAGCGCGAGCGAGACCTCCGCGGCCCTCTTCGCCCGGGGAGCCGTCGATTCGGTGGTCGGGGAGCTGCAGCAGGAGATCACCGCCGGTTCGACCGCCTACGCGCCCGCCGGCAGCGATCTGCGCGATCCCGCCACCGTCTTCCTGCCGGTGACGAACGCGACGATGGTTCCCTATCGGATGGATCCGACCGCCCCGCTCAACGTCCTCAAGCGGAGCGCCAACAATCTTCCCTTTTATCCCAATGCCGCTCCCTATAGCGCCAGCTGGCCTCCTCCCGAGTGGGCCGCCAAGCTCTCCACCACCAACGTCGATACCTCCGGCCGCTCCATCCCCCTGGCCCGCTGGAACGAGCCCCTGCTCATGCCGACGTCGAGCTCCACCTCGACCAACCTGACGCCGACCAACACCTTCATCCCTCCGGATTGGATCTATATGAGCCGGACCGCCGGGCCGGTCACCACCTGGAGCTCCACCCTCATCCCCAGCATGACGGCGAATTCGCTCAATACGAACATGGTGGTGGGACGCTATGCTTACGTCGTCTATGACGAGGGCGGCCTCCTCGATGCCAATGCCGCCGGTTATCCCTCCTCCGTCGCCTCGGTGATGGTCCGTCACAAGATATCGGAAGCCTGCGCCGACCTTACCCAGATCGGCCTGAGCAACACCGATATCGCCGCCCTGGTCGCCTGGCGCAATCCCGTTAATGGCACGAGTCCGACGGCTTACACCAACTACATCTACACCGCCTCCACCAACGCCTTCCTGACGCCCGCCACCGGGGATCGCCTCTTCACCAGCCGCCAGCAGCTCATCGATTTCCTGACCCAGAACGTCGCCGCGGGGGACCCCGCCGCCGTCGAGCGGATGCAGGCGGCCCTTCCCTTCCTCACCCACTTTTCCCGCGAGCTCAACGCTCCCAGTTGGTATCCCCAGACCAACCTCGCCGGAGCCTACGCCTATTACAAAAATTCCACCAACGTCCCGCCCACCGCCACGAATATCTTCGTCCCCCTGGCTCCGGCGGTGACCTCCTACACCAATAATTCGGGGCTGGTCATTCTGCCCAAGCAATCGGTCGCCTTTTCCCGTTTTCCGCTTTCCCGCCTCTCCTGGCTGGGAACCAACGGTCCCTCGGGAGCGACCGCGGCGCAGATCAAGCAAAGTTTTGGATTGGTCTGGGACGGGGCGAATTACGCCTGGCAGTATGTCGGCGCCGGAGCCGGCGTTCAGAACTCCATTGCGCTGCTGGCGAATATCTCCGGGCGCGAGCCGAATTTCTTCGAGCTGCTCAAGGCGGGCATCCTATCCGGTTCAGTCGGCATGGTTCCCACCGCGCAGGCCGGTAGTTTTCCCAACTTTGGAGGGATCGACACCCGCTACAATGGTCTCGATCAGCATCTCATGGAGATCGGATTGGCGATGATCGACCAGGCCTCCTCCGCCACCCTGCCGGCGCGGATTGAATTCGGCACCAATACCGGAACCGGCGCTCTCTACGGGAACAAGAACCTTCCCTACCTTTACAGGATGGTCTACTCCCCCTACCGGCCCACCACCGAGCCGATGGAGGGGACCAATCAGGTCATGTTCGACGCCTGGGCCGAACCGGTGTTTTGGAATCCGTACCAGACGGTGACGACCAATACGGGACCCTTGCAGATCCGGATTCGCGCGGACGGGGTCTATAACGCGACCGTGGGGCAATTTGGCGCGAAGATCCTGGCCGAAACCGCGACCCTGGACCAGCGAACCTGCCTGCCCGAGGTTCAGTGCGGACCGGCTGGCGCCGGCACCCAGACCGGCGGGGGCAACGGTTCCTCGATCGAACTCGATAGCGCCAGCGCCGCCGCCTTCTCCAGCGAGACTGCCAATCCCGTCATCCTCGCCTCCTTGCTCACCAGCGGAATCACCCCTGTCTTCAACGATCTGCGTGCGCAGAATCCCCTCGGGTGGCCCATCGGGAACGCGGATCTTTATACGGAAGGAGGCGTCACCTACGCCGGATTCTGGCTGGGACATATCTATGCTCCCAACCCGCCCGCCCCGGATGCCGACTACACCACCAATAGCCCGCCCACGGGCATTCCCTTTTACACCTCCTTCTTCTATTCCAACACCCAGCAAACCAAGACGGAGGTCCATCAGTTCGTCCTCGAGGCCAACTATGGCGGCGGCACCTTCCTGGAGGTGCAGCGCATGCCCTTCAATTACAACGGTGGCCTCTATGTGGAGGAGGGTGACAATTTCACCACCTTGCAACGGCGGCTCAACTTCATGACGTTCAACGATCCGCGCACCGGACGTTTCAGTTGGGATCTGATGCAGCCAAAAGATTACGTCGACAATCCGACGCTGGTGGCTCCGGTTACCGCGCTCGATCTTGCCTCCCCCACCTGGACCACCTTCATGTCATCGGCCACGAACTTCAGCACGCTGATCACCCGGGTGCCGGTGTCGAGCGCCTCGATGGCCATAACCCCCAGCGGAGCAGTCGGCCAGACTCCCCCCTTTGTCGATACCTTCCGTTTTGCCGACAACACGGCGCCTTCCGGCGCGACGACCACGCCGATCTACACCGATACGGACGGCGCGCAGCGTCCCGCCGATGGCTGGTGGAGCTCCTCTTCCGCGAATACGCTGCCGATGCAAAATTACCTGCCCGATCGTCCGGTGCTGCTGAACCGGAGTTTCTACTCGGTCGGCGAGCTTGGCTACGTCTACCGCGATATGCCCTGGCGCTCGCTGAATTTTTCCAGTTCCAATAGCCCGGACGCCGGCTTGCTCGACTTTTTTTCGGTCAACGACGGCTATGCCGGCGTCACCAACCAGCCGGTGATCGGCGGGCGCATCGATCTGAATACCCCGCATCCGGAGGTCCTGGCCGCGATGCTCAATGGAGCCGCCCGCGCCCAGCTCTATCCTGCCTATGACGTCAGCGCCACCGATGCGGCCAGCATGGCCAAGACCATCACCAACCTGACCTCGACCCTCCCCATGCTCAATAAATCGGAGATCGCCACCCGCCTCGCGCCCAATGATCCGACGGTCGCGACCAACGCCACCTCGGAACCGGGCATCGATACCAATATCAAGGAGCGGCGGGAGGTGATCGTCCGCGCCCTCGCCAGCGCGGGGCAGGTCCGCACCTGGAATCTCTTGATCGATGTCATCGCCCAGACGGGTCACCTTCCTCCCACCGCCACCGGCTTCAATAACTTCGTTATCACGGCGGAGCAGCATTATTGGGCTCACGTCGCCATCGACCGCTACACCGGCCAAGTCATCAGCCTGCAGCTGGAGCCCGTCAGCGAATAAACCTATGCGCCCCTTATTTCTTCTTTGTGGACTTTCAATCTTTGCGCTCCTTCCCCTCAGAGGCGTGGCCGAGGGCGCCGACATTCCCCCGGTCCCGTCCGATTATAAATCCCAACTTCCCCCGCCCCCGGGGCTGCCGAATCAACTGGAGATTCCCGTCAATACGCGGATCGCGATCAAGGTCTGGAGGAAGACCCTGCTTTCCCCGCCGCCCCAGCCCAACGATCCCCGCTTGCTCTGGTCTCCCGATCTGAAGAGCGCCCTGATCGAGCGGAACCAGAGCGATATCCACGCCGTCTTCTATTGGGAGGGGGGCCGGTCGAGCGAGGCCTACGTGATCCGCGGCGTCTCTTTCAACCAATACAGCGCGGTCTATCCCGATCAGATCAACATCTCGGGCGGTCCGCTTGGCTTTTCCCTCACCCGGCGGGCGGAAGGCTCCTCGAACACCGCTTTTCCGGGGACTTCCTGGTATGCTCCCTCCTGCTATGTCGGTACCGCGGCGCTGGGGGCCGGGCTCGCGGCGAGTCCCGTGCTGGTCTTTGTTCCGGGCGGAGCCCAGACGCCGGGAGGCGGCTTTCCGGCGGGCGTCTCTCTCTGTCTTGATGCCAAGACGCTGCTGCCGGTGCGGCTCGATGACGGCACTTTTATCTATGCCTTTTCCTGTTACCCGGCATCCGATGTGCGGATCGATCCGCAGGGGGCCTTCCTAAGCGCCATCCAACAACAGTTTGGCAATTGGCCCTAAGCTTTTCCTTCTGAGCCCTCAAAGAACAAACCTCATGCGCCATTCTTCCATCCTTCTCGGCCTGCTCGTGTTGTCGGCCCTTCCGACAACCGGAAGATCCCAAAGCCTCGAGGTCCCTCCTCCGCCTCCGTCCGGATTCAATGCCACCGTCACGGCGCCCGACAACCTTCCCGCCAAGCTGAACCTGCCTCTTGATACCCGCACCGATGTGAAGGTCTATGCCAAAAACCCCCGCACGGAGACTCCCGATCCGAACAGCCCGCGCCTGATTTGGGATCCCGATCTGGAAAGCGCCGTGATCGAACGGAACCAGCGGGATGTCCACGCCGTCTTCCAGTGGGAGGGGGGGAGATCGAGCGAGGCATTTATCATCAATGGCGTTTGCTTTCGGACCCTTTCCCTGGCTTATCCGGACACGATCGCCATGGCGGAGCCGGTCTTGAGCTTCTGGGTCAACAAGCAAACCCGGGGAGGGGGATCGGGCGGCGATTTCCCGGGCATTCTTTGGTATTCTCCCGCGACTTTCGCCGGCACCGCCACGTTCAACGGAGCCTCCGTTTTGGTTTTTGTGCCCGGCGATAAGTCGGCATTAACCACCATCTATCCAGACGGAGACTCCCTCTGCCTCGACGCCACCACCCTGCTTCCGGTCTGGATGAGCAGCGGGAAATCGATTTTCACTTTCGCCTATACTCCGGACACCGACGTGAAGATCGATCCCCAGAGGGCTTTTCTAAAAGCCGTCCAGAATAAATTCGGCCACTGGCCCTGAGACGCTCCTACAGAGCATGAAATCGGCATCGACTCCCGAAGTGGGAATACCCAGCTCCCGACGCTTATCGGCCGGTGATTTCTAGGTAAAATCAGGCCTCCAGTTTAACTGAGAAAGCTAGCAATGGTTTGTTTTTCCAACCCCAAAAAGTAAGCTAAAATTGTGAAAATCACATGGACGGTCATCATCGCTTTGATCTCATTGGAGATTGCGAATGCTCAAACCACTTATACTTGGACCGGCACGAATTCCAGTGATTGGAATACGGGCTCCAATTGGGTGAATAATGCCGTTCCGAGTTCTAATACTAATCTGGCGTATTTCACAGCCACTACCAGCTCAACGACGCCGAATCTTAGCGTGAGTGAGACCATTGGAGCGCTCGAATTCACGACCACCGCCACACCTGCTTATACGATCACCACTAGTTCAGGAGCGACGCTGACGCTGGATAGTGCCGGTGATAGTGCCGACTCTGGCAACACCTACCTCATCACCGACATCAGTACGGCTATGGGGGGGGAGAATCTTAACGGGAATGTAACTATCGAAAATAGTACAAATGCCGCAACCGGTTGGACCCTGAGAATTGAAACCGGGGGGAATTTGATCTTCGGAACGAGTTCGGTCTTAACTCTGAATGCCGCTGATACGGTGGATTCCAGTACGAGCTACGAGGGAAATTTATCGATCGAGGGAACTTACAGTACTGCTGCCAATATCGTCTTTTTATGGAATCCCCTTGGAGGAAACTTCTATTATGATCCAACCGTGCAGACGCTGGGGACGGGGGCGGGATTGAGGTCGGCGAGCGGGGGCAGCATCGAGCTGGAACAGAACTTTGCCGGATCTGCTGGGATTGCCATTAGTGGAACAGGCTATAATGGGGCCACTGGAACGGTCGCCGCTGGCTTGGTCTACCTCGACGCCAATGGCTTGAACGAGACGGCCAATGTGGTGATGGGCGACTCCGCCAAAAGCGGCAACTCCACCGCTTCCTATGTTGCCACCTATGTTTTCGGAGCGAACGCCTCGGGAACTGCTGCGACGACTGAATCCGGCAATATTACGTTTGAAAACAGTCAAACCTACGATCAGTACACCAATGATTTCGACGTTGCCACTGGTAATACGCTGACGGTCAGTGGCAAGATTACTGATTCCAGTGCAACCTTTGGAACGGGGATGACCGAAGCGGTTGAAAAAACCGGGGCTGGAACTCTGATCCTTTCCAATAGTGCCAATAGCTTTGTGGCACCCACTACCGTTGTCGGGGGCAAGCTTTTGATTACCGGAAACACTACCACCGGAGGCACGATTACTGTCGATAGCGGGGCGGCGTTCGGCGGCGCGGGCGGTACGATCACTTCCACCGGCATTACGGTTGCCTCGGGCGGCGGCTTGAGCGTCTCGGGCGGTGGGGCGGTGACCGCAGGGACGATGACTCTCGCGCTCACTGGGGGAACGAACACGCTCGATATCAGCGCCACGGCGGGGACCGGTGCCGGGGAGCTGACCTTCGTTCTGGGCACCGCGCATGACGAGGTGAAACTCAGCTCGGGCACTCTGGTGATCGGAAACGGGACTCTCTCCCTGGCTGATTTCACTATTCTCGCGGGCTCGGGTTTCGGAGCGGGGACCTACACCCTCTTCGATACTTCTTCCCCTGCCGGGATCAACGGCACGCTGGCCGCAAACGGTCTTACGGAAACCATCGGCGGTTATAGCTACACTCTGGTTGAGGGGGTCGATGCGGGCACGCTAGATCAGAATATCGATTTGGACGTCATCGCCGTTCCCGAGCCGGGTTCCCTCGCGCTGATGCTGTTCGGCGGGGCGGCCTTGTGGATAATGGGCTGGCGTTATCGCCGGTACTCTCCTGTCCGCGCGTGATTGAGCGGAAGCGGCGGAAAGGCTTGGAGACGAGGGGAAACCTTCTTTCCGCGCCGCTTCATTTTCCAAACTTACGAAACGGCGTCGCTATCTCATGATCTCCCCTCCCTCGGACCGGCCGGCCGGAAATCCGACGCCCACCGGAACGGCGGCGAAGGGGAGCTGGCGCGTGGGCACGCTCAGCTACACAAAGGGTGGCCTGGTGCTGCTCTTTTGCTGGCTGCTGGCGGGCGATTTCGCCTGGTCGGTGCGTGATCGGGCAGTGCCCCAGATCATGCAGATTCTCTTCAAGAGATTCGGCGCATCGGACCTGTTGACGGGGGTGATTTTTTCGTCTCTTCCCGCCGCGATCGGCATGATCGTCGGGCCCATTGTCGGTTATAAGTCGGATCGTCTCCGCAGCGGTTGGGGGCGCCGTATTCCCTTTCTGATCATCCCGATTCCCTTCATCGTTGTCTCCACCATCGGGCTCGCCTTCAGCCCGCAATTGGGAGCGAGGTTGAACCATCTGCTCGGCCCGTGGTCGTGGGGGTTGAACCCCTCGGTGTTGCTCCTGATCGCGCTTTTCTGGACGGTCTTCGAGATATGCTGTCTGGCCAGCAACTCGGTCTTCTCAGGGCTGGTCAATGACGTGGTGCCGGAGGTGGTCCTCGGCCGATTTTATGGCCTTTTCCGCGCCCTCGGCCTGATCGCGGGAATCGTTTTCTTTTTCAAGCTGATGGGGGTCGCCGAGGCCCATAGCGCCTGGGTCTTTCTCGGCATCGCCGCGCTCTACGGCATCGGCTTCTCCCTGATGTGCCTGAAGGTGAAGGAGGGGGAATATCCCCCGCCGCCTGCCGCCAGTCCCGGGCGTTTTTCCGCGGTCAGGACTTATTTCAAGGAGGGATTCAGCAACTCCTATTACTACTGGTTCTTCGCGGCGATCGTTTTCGGAGGTCTGGCGGCTCTTCCCTTCAATCTTTATTCCTACTATTACGCCCAGAGCATCGGCATGGGAACGGCGGGTTACGGCAAGTATATCGCCCTGACCTACACTTGCTCGCTGCTCCTGAGCTACCCTCTGGGCATCTGCGCCGATCGATTTCACCCCCTGCGCGTCAGCATGGTCTGCCTGGCGCTCTATGCGGCGGTGATGGTCTGCGGGGGGGTCCTGGTGGGCGGCGCCTCGAGCTTCGCTTTCTTCTTCCTGCTGCACGGCGTGGTCTCGGGCAGCTTCTTCACGGCTTCGGCCTCGATCTGGCAGCGCATCCTTCCTCGCGCCAAGTTCGCTGAGATCGGCTCCGTGGCGGGGGTCCTGGGAGGGATCGGAACCATGATCGCGGCCCCGGCGGTGGGCGCATTCCTCGATCATGCCCATCACGACTATCGCTGCACCTTCTACATATCGGCCGCCCTGACGGCGCTGGCTTTCACGGCCTATCTGGGTCTCTATCGCCGGTTCATCGGCTACGGCGGGCCCGATGGTTACGTCGCGCCGGTGTAGACACTTTTTCTTTTCGTCGCGGAGGGAAGGGGAGGCTCGGGGGTGCCTGCCGGCAGATTCATGGCACGGACCGTCGAACCGGGCACCCAGGTTCCCTCCACGAGGTGGCAGAGCGGGACCGGCGGCACGCCGCGTTCGCCGCGATGGATCATCTCGATGAGAACTTCGACGGCGGTGGCGCCGATCTGCTCGGTATTCTCGTCGATGGCCGTGAAGTAATCGAGGCCGCCGGCCCGGGCGGGGTTGACGAAGCCGACGTCTTCGGGCACGCGCAGGCCCCGCTCTTTGATCCAGCGCAGGATGACCGGATCATGCGCGATGACGGCGTCGGGGCGATGCTCTTCAAACCACTTGTCGAAGGAGGTCTGGCTGAATTTTCGCTCGGCCAGGATGGGGATGGGGGCGGCGTAAGGCTGCGGCTGATAGGCCCAATAGGCTGCCGCCCAGTTGCGGTCGCTCATTTCCAGGACCTGGGAAGCGCAGACCAGGCCGATACGGCGATAGCCCAGGCGCTTTAGTTTCCGCATGATCAGGCGCATGGAGCGGAAGTGATGGCAGGTGACTATGTTCAGGATGGGGTAGGAGAGGGAGTGACTGAAAGTGATTGCGGAGAAGCGGCTCCAGTCGAGGTTGAGATGGACGCGGGACCGGGGTTGGGGAATGAAAAAGAGGCCCCGGATATTGCGGGCCACCAGGATCTGGGTGGCCCGGCGAGGAGTCATCCCCGGCTCCCGCAGCCAAAACTCCTCGATGCGGTAACCCAATTCAGCGGCCCGGCGCCGGGCGCCGGCGAAGTGCCCCACCTTTTCGTGGATATGCCAGCCGTCCCGGGTAACATTCGTGGTGATCCAGCCGAGGGTTGCCTGATAGCAGGGAGTCGATTTCTTGCGGTGGGCCATCAGGGCCGAGAGCATCGGATCGGGGGTGTAGCCCCGCTTTTTGGCGAGCTTCTGCAGCTTTTCACGGGTGGCCTGGGAGACCCCGGAATCGTTGCGGAGGGCGCGGGAAACCGTGGTGTGATGGACTCCGCTCTCCCGGGCCAAATCACGGATCGAGACCTTCATTGCACCAATGAGCGTATCTTAGCGCTTCAATGGATGCAACCTTTGCTATTGAGTGTTCTTATGCAGAGAACCATTCGCTGGGGACTTCCCTCCCGCGACTTTCTCCGGATGCCTCCGTCTTCTTTCCTTGTCACCTCAGCCTGCGGCGGTCGCCCCATGAACGTATCATGAGGCCCCGCGTCACCCAGAGGGATATTGCGCGGGCGGCCAATGTTTCCCATGTGACCGTCTCGCTCGCTTTGCGGGGAGAGCGGGGCATCCCCGAGAGAACGCGCCAGCGGATTGAAAAAATAGCCGCCTTGCTCGGCTACGCTCCCGATCCAATGCTCTCGGCGCTCTCCTCGTATCGCAAAAGCAATCGTCCGGCGGCCTATCAAGCAAACATCGGTTGGCTGGCATCCCATCCCCTGGGGACGAAGGATTACGCGGGTTTCTCTCACTATTTCGACGGCGCGCAGCTGCGGGCTCAGCAACTCGGCTACGTTCTGGATGAAATCAGCCTGTTGGATTATGACAAAGACTTCAGGCGATTGAAGCGCCTGCTGGAAGCCCGCAATATCACCGGGCTGATTCTTGCTCCCTCCCGAACCGCGGGCGATATGTTTCCATTCGATCTCTCCCGGTATTCCGTGGTCCGCTTCGGTTACAGCTACGTCTCTCCCGTCTCGAATACCGTGGCGAACACCCAGTTTCGAACCGTCCTGATCGCAATGGAAAAGGTGGTGGCGCTGGGCTATCGGCGGATTGGGATCGTCCTGACGGAGGTCGTCGACCAGCGGACCTCCTGGCATTTTCTGGGAGGCTACCTGGCCGGACAGCATCTCATTGCGAGGGAAAATTGGCTGGCCCCCTTCTACGACAATCAAAAGGGCAATCTGGCGCAGAAGGTCTTCGATTGGATCCTTCGGGAGAAGGTCGATTGCCTGATCGGGGCCGGTTACGTCGGCCTCTATCACGATTTGATCAAGCTCGGCCTCGATATGCCGGGCAAGGTCGGCTACGCCGACACCCAGTTGGGAGAGAACGAGACCTTTTTCAGCGGCATTCACCAGAACGACCGCCAAATCGGCGTGGCGGCGGTCGATCTTCTGGTGGGCATGATGCATCGTTCCGACGTCGGCATTCCCGCCATTCCCTCCCATCTCTTGATCGAAGGTTCCTGGCGCGATGGGAAAACGTTGATGAAGCAAGGTTCGAAAGCGAAACTCCAATTGGTGGGCGGATAATGCCGGACTCCAGGGTTCGCCCGTAGTCCCAGGCCTTCGTTTAACTTGGAAAGCATCTAATCGGTCGTAAAAGCTCCCGCCATATTCTAATGGTAGGCGCATCCAAAATGCCATGATTGTGCCTACGCGCCCGTTTCGAAATTGGCTTTCAGAAAGGCAGAAGGATTTCATGGCCGGGAAGATCTTATGCTGAACGTGGCCTTGGTGGGAGTTTCTGGGTTCGCCGACTGTCATTACCGCGAGTTGCTCTCCTTGCGGGAAATGGGCTTGATCCGGATCGTCGCCGCCACCGTCATCAATCAGGAAGCGGAGGCCTCCAAGTGTAGCCTCCTGCGGGAGCTCGGTTGCGCGGTGTACGACGATTACCGGCGGATGCTCTCGGAGGAGGGCGGCCGGATCGAGCTTTGCGTCATTCCCACCGGTATTCATCTCCATGCGTCCATGACGATCGATGCCTTGCGCGCGGGTTGCCATGTGCTGGTGGAAAAGCCGGCCGCCGCCACGATGGAGGAGATTTCCAGAATGCGGGAGGAAGAACGCTGGTCGCATCGGTCGATCGCCATCGCTTACCAGCATCTTTACGCCCCTGAGGTGATGAAGATGAAGCGGCTCTTGCTCGATGGCAAAATCGGGCGCCCGCTCGCCGTCAAGGGGCTCGGGCTCTGGCCCCGTGCGGAAAACTACTACGCGCGCAACGGTTGGGCGGGACGCTTGAAATGCGGGGAGTCCTGGGTCCTCGATTCCCCTTTCAATAACGCGTTCGCCCATTGGTTGAACCTGACCTGCTTTCTGGCCGGAAGGAGCGCGGAGACGGCGGCGAATCCACGCGCGGTCCAGGCCGAACTCTATCGGGCCCGGGCGATCGAAAGCGCCGATACCGCCTGCTTGCGCATCGAGACGGATGAGGGGCCTTCCCTTTTGTTCTATGTCACCCATAGCTGCTCCCAGACGGTCGACGCCGAGGTGGAGGTTCGCGGCACCGAAGGGGCCCTCTGCTGGCGCCGGGATGGGATCTTCCATCGTTTTCAAGGCGGTTGCGAATGTCTCTTTCCAGTGAGCAGCGAGGAGGCGAGCCGCCGCTCCATGTATGAGGCCGTGCTTCGCCGGATCGCGGGGGAAGAGGCCTTCGTTTGCGGGCTCGCCATTGCCGAAAAACAGAGTCTCTGCGCGAACGCGGCCTTTCTTTCCTCGGCCATCCACGACATCTCTCCCGAATTCCTTGTCCAGAACGGGGAGGCGCCTTCTGACCTCGTCGCGATCCGCGACATCGAGCCGATTTTCCGCGCGGCTTTCGATCAGGAGCTCCTCTGGAGCCAGATGGCGGTTCCCTGGGCGCGGCCCGGCCGGACGGTGCGGGCCGACGAGTTCACGAAAATCGAGAGGCTCTCGCTGCCGAAGGCTCTTCCTGACGCTCCTGTTTTTCAAGTTCAAGAACCGGCGGAAGCCTTGGTCAAAAGGGGATGAAGACGCTGTGGGAAGCCGCTCCATCAGGTCAGACGACGATCATTGTTCGGAGCTTATGAAGAAGTGGAATGCATCATGAAACGGCCCTTTTCTTTCATCCGGACCGGTGCGGCCTTGGTCTTGATAGGGATGGCGGCGAACGCCGCCCGGGCGGAAGATGCTTCCAGCGG
>FSXI01000156.1_pt1 | contig 16166 bp, 19 predicted proteins | sample 1638251 | NCBI WGS metagenome assembly FSXI01 (sample SAMEA3914788, study PRJEB12502) | metagenome | biome: forest; material: soil | place: Canada | collected 2011-07-03 | depth 0.1 m | reverse complement strand
GGAGGTCTTCGAACTGCGGGCTGCTGCCCTTGAAGCCGGTGGTGTTGACGTTCGCCAGGTTGTTGGAGATGACGTCGATGTTGGTCTGTTGAGCCTGCATGCCGCTGGCCGCAGAGTAGAGTGCTCGCATCATAACTTTATTTAGGTATTGGAGACTGCGTCGATCATCTTGCCGGTGGCGCTATCCTCTTCCTGCACCATCTTCTGGTTCGCTTCGTAGGACCGGACCACCTGGACCAGGTTGACCATGGCGGTGACGGAATCGGAATTGCTGGCCTCGAGGAAGCCCTGCCGGATGACGGCATTGGAGGCGAGGCCGGGCTGGAGCTTGCTGGTATCGGCCTTGCCGGCGGGGCGGCCCTCGGCGTCGGTGTTGAGGGTCTCTCCGGTCCCTTCGTTCTCGTTCTTGGCCAGGGTGTAGCGGCCGTTGGCGCTCTGGGTGAAGAGGGTGCGGGCATCGAGCGGCTCCTTGGTCTTGGGATCGTTGCCGACGTGGACCATGGCGAGGGAGCCGCGCGGGGTGTGATTGGGGCCGGCCAGGATCTTGCCGTCCGGCTGGATGCTGAACTGGTTGTTGTCCTTCGGATTGAGGTTCAGGGGAACGTCGTTCTGGAGGAGGACGGTGGCGCCGTCGTCGGTGGTGAGGATGCCCTGGGTATTGAGGTGGAACTGGCCGTTGCGGGTGTAGGAGATGTCGCCGTTCTGCTCGCGGATCTTGAAGAACCCCTGCCCTTCGATGGCGAAGTTGGTGGGGTCATTGGTCTCGGTGAGGAGGCCGGGGCTGAAATCGATGGCGGTGCGGGACTGCATGGGCGCTCCCTTGATGCCCATCTGCTGGACGGTGCCGGTCGAGTCGGTCGCCTTTTGCAGGGCCGACTCGGAGGGGATCTCGAAGGCGGTGATGACCTGTTTGTTGCCGGGGATGTTGACCCGGGCCAGGTTCGCTGCGAGGGAGTCTTGGTAGGCGGCCTGGGCCTTCATCCCACTGACTGCTTCGTAAAGTCCAATATCCATTCTGACCGTAAACTGCACGCCTTGTGCCAAGCGGGCCAAAGGCGGCAATTTTCGCCGCTTTCAGGGCGGCTTCAGAGGGGAATAGAGAGAAAGGTTTCTCTCTGGAACAATTTCGACCCCGAGATGTGGGGTGAAAGAGGACTATTTTTCCGCGTTAGGGGGTCGGCTTGGCGGAAGATTTTTCCGCGCTTTCCGCCGCCGAATCGCAGCGAATGACGTATTGTTCGCCGCAGGAACAGGTGAAATGGACCTCGAAAACGCCGGGATCGACTTGCAAAACCTGGACCCGGGGCGGTTGCTTGGCCTTGACGACGGCGGCGACGGAAGTGGGGGAGGGTCCGGGTTTGGCGCCAGGGACTCCGGGCTTGGCTCCGGCGGGGGCGAGGCCGGGCTTGAGGCCCGGTTTGGCGGCTGCGCCTGGCGCGGCCACGCCGGGCTTGCCGGGGACTGCCGCACCCGGTGCCGGTGCCTTGGCCGCCGGAGGAACGGGCTGGTCGGCGATCTTGCGGATCTTGATCCGGGTCTTGTCTTCGGGATTGAGGAAGTTCATGGCGAGGGGGGCGGAGTCGGGGTCGGAGTGGGCGCCGGAGCCGGCACGGTGGAGGAGGTCGCCGAGGGGGCCGTCTGCACCGATCCGTCATCGAGGTTGCTCATCTTGCTGCGGAAACTATCGGCGTCCTCGCCGGGGGCGGGGCGGAGGACGATGGCGATGCGGCGGTTGTCCTCGCTCTCGGGGTGGGCGGGATCGATCGGATCGGAATCGCCCTTGCCGGCGACGCGGAAGAATTGGGAGCCCTTGACCCCGGCATCGCCGAGGGCCTGCTCGGAAGAGAGGGCGCGCTGGGTGGAGAGGTCCCAGCTGTTGAGGCTGTTGGCGCCGTCGGAGGTCTTCTCGGTATGGCCCTCGACCTCGACCTGGACGGGCATCCGCTCGATCAGCGTGCCGATGTTCTGCATGACGAACTGGCCGAAGGGGGTGAGATTGGAGGTGTTGGGATCGAAGAAGGGATGCTTGGCGCGGTCGATGGCGGTGATGCGGACGCCGTCGGCGGTGTATTCGAAACGGATCTGGTCCTCGCCGACTTCGCTGCTGTTGTTGAGCTGGTTGCGGACCTGCTCGACGGCCTGCTGAAATTCGTTGATCGAGACCATGTTCTGGCTGGCGCTGTCCTGGGGCTTGGTGCGGAAGTGCTCGTCCCGCTGCTGGTCCATCAGGCCGCGCTCGCCGGGCTGGATGTTGGTCTTGCGGCCCTGGAAGTAGTCCTCGACGGCGCGGCGGGTCTCCTCGTCGGCGCCGACGATCCAGAGGACCATGAAGAGCGCGAACATGGAGGTCATGAAGTCCGCGTAAGCGACCTTCCAACTCCCTCCGTGGTGGGCTGCCTTTTTGTGGGCCATCGGCCTGGGGGTCTAAGCGAGGCTTAGCCCCGCTTGACCGATTTGATCTCCGTCTCGAAGATTTCTCCGGAGGGCTGGCGATCGGTGGGGATGGTGCGGCGGCCGGCCTCGGCGGCCATGATCGGGGGGGAGCCGGTGGCGTAGCTGACGATCATGTTGCACATGACCTGGTAGTAGGACATCTCGTCCTCGTTCATGAATTCGAGGCGGAGGATCATCGGCTGCATGAAGCCGTAGCTGATGAGGAGGCCGAGGAAGGTGCCGACGAGGGCGGAGGCGACTTTCTCGCCGATCTTGGCCTTCTCGCCCGCGATGAAACCCATGGTGACGACGATGCCGAGCACCGCCGCGACGATGCCGACGCCGGGGAGCGCGTCGGAGATCTTGTTGAGGATCATCAGGGGGGCGGCGGAGTGGATGGCGAGGCGCTCGAGGTCCTCGTTGAGGGAGGCGCGGAGCTGTTCCGGCTTCATCCGGCCCTCGATGAGGGGGCGGAGGGCGTCCTGCAGGAAGGAGACGGCGTGGTGATCGGCGATGAAGCTCGGATACTTGGAGAAGATCGGGCTGGTGGCGGGGCTGACGACGTGCTCCTCGATGCCGACGACGCCCTGCTCGCGGGCGACCATGAAGAGCTCGTAAAGGGCCTTGCAGAGGTCGAGGTAGCGGGATTGGGGGAAGGGAGGGGCGCCGACGGCCTGCTTGATCTTCGTCATCATCAGCTTGAGCACCGATCCGGGGCTCGAGCCGAGGAGGTAGCCGACGGCGACGCCGATGATGATGCCCCACTCGCCGGGGTGCATCAGGGAGTCGAGGTGGCCTCCGTTATAGAGGAAGCCGCCCACCACCGAGGCCAGCACTGTTACCCAACCTGCAATCAGAAGCATATAGAATCAGCCTGAAATTAATTTTGGATTAACTTTTCCGTTCCTTGAAAAAGGCGGAGCGTAAACGGCTGATGGCGAGGGTATGGACCTGCGAAATGCGCGACTCGGTGATGCCGAGGATTTCGGCGATTTCCTTGAGTCGCAGGTTTTCCATGTAATAGAGGGTCAAGACGTGGAGCTGCTGCACGGGCAGTTTTTCCATGGTCCTGCGTAAAATGACTTTATCTTCCTCATTTAGCAAGCTTGCAAATGGGGAGATCGCCGTCGGATCGGGAATGATGTCCTCGTGGGAAAGGGAATCGCCTCCCTCGTTGTCGAAGGCCGGTTCCTGGAGGGAGAAATAGGTGGCGGGACGGATGCGGTCGAGCAGCTCGTTGAGCTCGGGCAGGGTGAGGCTGAGCTCCGCCGCCAGCTCGTCCTCGGTCGGCTCGCGGCCCTTGCGCTGGGCGATGGCGTCCTGGGCCTGTTCGAGCCGCCGGGCGTCGCGGTGGACGGAGCGGGGGACCCAATCGAGCCGCCGCAGTTCGTCGAGCACCTCTCCGCGGATGCGGAAGGAACAGAAGGTCTTCAGGCTCGATCCGCGGGCGGGGTCGTAGCGCTCGACGGCGTCGATCAGGCCGATCACGCCCGCGCTGACCAGATCGTCCTGGGAGATGTGGGGGGGGAGGAAGAGGCCCATCCGCGAGACGATGTGCTGGACCAGCGGCAGCATCGACTGGATGAGCTGATGCCGCTCTTCTTCCGTCCGCTCGACGGGCGGGAATTGGATGCCGGCTGGAAACTTGGAGGGAGGCATGGTCTTGCCGGATCGGCCCGATTACTTTTTCTTTTCCGACTTGGCCTTGATGGCCGCCATCCGTTTCTCTTCCTCGGCCAGCTCGCCGGCCTTGAGGACGGCGGCCTTTTTCTTGGCCTCGTCCCGCTCGCGGGCGGCCTGCTCGAGCTTGCCCTCCAGCCAGGCGCGCATGAATTTCACCACCAGGTATTTCGAGCTGGCGGCGAAGGCGAAGCCGAGGAGGGCGGCGTAGAGGATCGACCAGGCGAGGTCGAAGTGGTTCTTATAGGCGAGCAACAGGCCGACGAACATGCCGCAGAGGCCGATCACGATCACCACCTTGTTGATGATGGGCGGCAGCTTGGTCTGGGTGAGGCTCTTGAACATCGGGCTATCCTAATTCGTCGGCGGGCGGAAGGTGAGAAAAATCTTTCGGGATGGAAGAATTCATCGTCAGGCGGCCGCCATGAAGTTTTGCGGCGGGATGCTGTACATCGGCTTGATGTCGATCTTGGAGGGGATTTCGTTGTAGGCGACGACCTGGAGGAGCGGGAAGCTATCGATGTAGAAGCGGCGCAGGCCGAGGCGGACGGTGGGGGAGCTCAGCAGGATGGGGTTCTTCCCCTCCTTGGCCATGGTCTGGATGCCGCGCTGGAGATGCTCGTGGATGTGCTTGGCCATGGTCGGGTCGAGGACCAGGGTGATCTCCTGCTGGGACTGGCGGACGCCCTTGGCCACCAGCTGCTCGAGCTCCGGGGTCATCGTCATGCAGAAGAGCTTGTTCTCGGTGATCTCGCAGTGGCGGATGATCTCGAGGCTGAGGACCTTGCGGCAGGCCTCGCCCAATTCGTCGGGGTTCTTGGTGTAGACGATCTGGTCGCAGAGTTTCTCGAGGATCTGGCCGAGCTCGCGGATGGAGATCCCCTCGCGCAGCAGGCTCTGCAGGACGCGCTGGATCATGCCGGCGTTGACCTGGAGGGTCTTGATCTCGGCGAGGACGGCGGGGTGGGTCTCCTTGAGGGTGTCGAGGAGGTTCTGGGTGTCCTGCCGGGTGAAGATATCGGCGGCGTGGCGCCGGAGGGTCTCGCTGACGTGGGTGATCATGACCGAGAGGGGATCGACCACGGCGTAGCCCTGCCGCTCGGCCTCGCGGCGCTCGGCCTCGACGATCCAGGTGGCGGGGAGGCCGAAGGCCGGTTCCTTGGTGGCCCGTCCGCGCAGGGGCCGCTGGGCGCTGCCGACGCCCATGGCGAGGAACTGGCCGGGATAGAGGTCGCCGCTGGCGATCTCGTGGTTGCGCAGGAGGAAGGCGTATTGATGGGGGCGGAGGCTGGGGTTGTCCCGCACGGAGATGGCGGGGATGATGATGCCGAGTTCCTGGGAGAGGCTGCGCCGGAGGACGCCGATCCGGTCGAGCATGTTCTTCATGTTCCCGTGGACGAGGGGAAGGAGGTCGAGGCCGATCTCGACGGCCAGGGGATCGAGCTTGAGCATCGCCTCGGGCCGCTGGTCGCGGAGGCCGGCGGCTTCCTTTTCCTTGGCCTCGCGCTGCTTGATCTCCTCCTGCAGCCGGAGGGCCTCGGCCTTGGTGTGGGGGAGGAAGTAGGCGACGCTGATGAGGAGGCCGCCCACCGCCCACATCTGCCAGGTGGGGAAGCCGGGGACGATGCCGAGGATCATCAGGACGATGCCGGTGATGAAGAGGACCTTGGCGCTGGTGAAGAGCTGCCGGGAAAAGTCCTCGCCGAGCGGGGAGGTGGAACTGGAGCGGGTGACGAGGATGCCGGCGGCGACGGAGGTGATCAGGGCGGGGATCTGCGTGACCAGGCCGTCCCCGATGCTCAGGAGGGAGAAGCGGTGGATCGATTCGACCGCCGTCATGTTCATCTGGAGCATGCCGACGGCGAAGCCGCCGATCAGGTTGACGATGGTGATGATGATGCCGGCGACGGCATCGCCGCTGACGAACTTGCTGGCGCCATCCATCGCGCCGTAGAAGCTGGCTTCCTTCTGGATGCCGGCGCGGCGGGCGCGGGCGTCCTTTTCGGAGATCATGCCGGCGTTGAGGTCGGCATCGATCGCCATCTGCTTGCCGGGCATGGCGTCGAGGGTGAAGCGGGCGGCGACCTCGGCGACGCGGCCCGCGCCCTTGGTGATGACCATGAAGTTGATCACCGTGAGGATGATGAAGACGATGATGCCGACCACGGGATTCCCGCCGACGCCGAACTGGCCGAAGGCGTTGATGAGGTGGCCGGCGTCGCCGTTGAGCAGGATGGAGCGGGTGGTGGCGATGTTCAGGCCGAGGCGGAAGAGGGTGGCGAAGAGGAGGATGGTGGGAAAAACGAAGAACTCGGTGGGGTCCTTGAGGTAGGAGACGGTCAGGATGATGATGATCGAGAGGGTGATGCTCATCGTCAGGAAGACGTCGATGAGGACGGGGGGGATCGGCAGGACCAGGATCATGACGATCCCGAGCAGGGCGAGGCTGAAGAGGACGTCGCCGCGCTGGGCGAAGCGCGAGAGGAGGGTGGCTTGGGTGGCGGTGCCTTTTACGCTCATGCGGATCTCCGGAGACCGCGGCGGAAGAGCTCGGAGAGCACCTGGGCCACGGCCTGGTAGTAAAGGGGCGGGATGGGCTGGCCGACCTCGCCGTGCTTGTAGAGGCCGCGGGCCAGCGGGACGTTTTCCTCCATCGGCACGCCCAGCTCGGCGGCGCGCTGCTTGATCGCCTCGGCGTTGAGGCGGATGCCCTTGGCCACCATGACGGGGGTGGGGGTGACGTCGCGGACGTAGCGGAGGGCGACGGCGTAGTGGGTGGGGTTGGTGACGACGATGGTGGCGCTGCTCATGTCCTCGAGCATCCGCCGCATGGAGCGGTTCCGGCGCATCACGCCGCGCTGGCGGGCCTTGACCTCGGGGGAGCCTTCGGCGTTCTTGTGCTCGTCCTTCACTTCCTGGAGGGACATCTTGTTATCGTCCTCGTACTGCCATTTCTGGTAGAGGTAATCGACCGCCGCCAGGATCATCAGCGCGATGAGGATGCGCCAGCCGACCGCCCAGGCGGCCTGCTGGTAGAAGTGGCCGAGTTCCTGGACGTTGACCGGGCGGCTGAAGACGGGCGCCTCCCAGAGTTCCTTGACCGCCGAATAGGCGAAGGTGGAGACGATCAGGAGCTTGATGATCGAGATCACGGTCATGACCCCCTTGCGCATGGAGAAGAGCTTCTTGACTCCGGCGATCGGATCGAGGGCGCCGAGCCCGCGCCCGAACTGCTCCGTCACGAAGAGCGGGCCGGTCTGGACGAGGTTCGCCAGGATGGCGGCCCCGCCCACGGTGCCGAGGAAGAGGAAGAGATAGAGCGTCAGGTTGCCGCCCAGGAACGGCATGATCCCGCCGGTGACGGCGGAGTGGCCCTCCGGCTTGCCCGCCTCGGTGAAGCAGCGGAACATGAAGGTGGCCATCTCCCCGCCCATCTCGGCGCCGAAGTACATCAGGCCGAAGAGGGTCACCCCCAGGACCACGACGGTGACGGCGTCATGGCTGCGCACGACGCTCCCCTGCTCGCGGAGGCGGCCCCGCTTTTTGGCGGAGGCTGGCAGTGGTTTATTCTCGTCGGCCATGGTCGGTTGCTATCCGTTAGAGCGTATAACAAAATGAGGAATGAGCTGACAGGGAGAGATTTTTGCCTGAATCGAGGCGGCGAGGCCCGAGCATCCCCGCAGTGGGCTGTAAGGGCTGAGTCAACGAAGAGTCAGGCAAAAAGATCCCCTGCCCGCAGGGTGGCCGGCGTCCGCCGGACATCAGGTCGTTTCTCATTTTGTTATACGCTCTTATTCGCCGGAGCTGAGGAACTTGAAATACTCGGAGGACATGGGGATGAGCTTCTCCAGCTCGATCCGCATCAGCAGGAAGAGGAGCGGCATCAGCAGGAGGCAGCCGCTCAGGCCGACGACGATCTTGAGGATGAAGGTCTCGGAGAAGAGGTTCACCCCCTGGACGGTGCGGGCGAGGAAGCCGATGGTGATGGTGACGAAGAACATCAGGGCCATGATCGGGGCCGCGAAGGTGAGCCCGCCGACGAAGATGGCGCCGCTCAGCTTGACCAGGCCGCCGATGTCGAAGAGGGAACGCTGCAGCGAGCCGAGCGGGACGAGGACGAAGCCCTCGTGGAGGGCCGCCACCACCACCCGGAAGTAATCGGTGATCCAGAAGTAGAGGACCGCCAGCAGGAGGAAGAGCCGGCTGAAGACGCCGCTGGTGGGCGGCACGGTGGGGTTGACCTGGGCGGCGTAGGAATAGCCCAGCTCGCTGTCGATGAGCACGCCGCCGAATTCGACCGCGGCGAAGATCAGCCGCAGGGTCAGGCCGTAGCCGGCGCCGATGATGAACTCGCCCAGCATGACGACGATCAGGTCGGGCAGGGTCGAGATCTGGTCATGGACCGGGCCGACGGTGGGCAGGAGGAGGAAGCTCAGCCAGGCGATCATGGCGGCCCGGGTCATCATGGGGGTGTTGATCTCGTTGAAGCCGGGGGAGATCAACATCCAGCCGCTCAGGCGGGTGGCCATCAGCCAGAGGGCGATCGGATCGACGAGGAGGGTCATGATGGGGAGGGCTGGCGATCGACCGTTATTTCGCCATGTCGGTGGCGCGCTGGAAGAAGGAGATGGTGAGCTGGGTGAGGTGGCGCAGCATGAAGGGACCGAAGATCCAGCACCCGGCGACCGACCAGAGGAGCTTCGGCAGGAAGGTGAGCGTGGCCTCCTGGATGGTGGTGATGCTCTGGAGGATGCTGACCACGAGGCCGATGATGAGGGCGCCCAGGATCATCGGCGCGGCGACGTACATGCCCTGCCAGAGGCAGATGCGGATGATCTCGAGGGCGGAATCGATGTTCATGGCGTCGTTTGCGGGCTTTTTAGGTTCCGGTCCTAGCTTCCCACTTTAAAGCTCTCGACCAACGATTTGACCACGAGGGTCCAGCCGTCGACCAGGACGAAGACCATCAGCTTGATCGGCAACGAGACGGTGGTGGGGGGGAGCATCATCATGCCGAGGGCCATCAGGATCGAGGCGACGACCATGTCGATCACCAGGAAGGGGAGGAGGATCATCAGGCCCATCTCGAAGCCCCGCTTCAATTCCGAGAGCATGAAGGCGGGGACGATCACCTCGAGGGGGAGCGCCTCCGGGGTGGTCAGGGCGATGGGATGGGCCGACATGCTCAGGAAGAGGGAGAGGTCCTGCTCGCCGGCGTAGCGGAGCATGAAGGTCTTGAGCGGCTCGGAGGCGCGGTCCATTCCTTCCTGGAAGGTGATCTTGTTGTCGCGCAGCGGGGTGATGGCGTCGTCGTTGATCTTCTCCCAGGTGGGCTGCATGATGTAGAAGGTCAGGAACATGGCGAGGCCGAGCACCACCTGGTTGGGCGGGGTCTGCAGGGTGAGGGCGTTGCGCAGGAAGGAGAGGACGATGATGATGCGGACGAAGCAGGTCGTCATGATGACGATGCTCGGCGCGATGCTCAGGATGGTGAAGAGGATGAGGAGCTGGAGCGGCATGCTCAGGTTGGCCTGGCCGCCCGGTCCGGTGTTGATGGCGATGTTGAACAGGTTGTTCCCGCTGCCCACGCCGCTGCTGGAGCTGGAAGAGCCGGAGCTTTGCGCCCAGGTGGCATCGGTCCCCAGGAGCCAGCAGGCCAGCAGGAGGACGACGAGTCCCGCCAGGCTGCCGAGGGCGGCGCGGCGCAGGCTCTTTCCGGGACGGAGGGTGGGGGAATCGGTTTTCAAGAGTCCGGGCGGCGTTAGGTGTCTTAAGGAGTCTTTATGGGTCTTCAAGGGGTCTTTTCGGAGGCGGGTCCCCTCCCCTTTCCAAGCGGCTGCCATGCCAGGGCGCCCTGGTTCTGGGCCAGGAGGAAGCGCTCTCCCTCGACCTCGACCAGGCAGACGACGGTGCGGGGGTTGAGGTAGCGCTGTTCCTCGAAGACGATCTTGTGGTGGGCCGGCTGGAGGAAGCCGCGGAGGTTGACCCGCTCCCGGTTGACCCAGAACCAGATGCCGAGCAGGACGAGGAAGATCGCCACCAGGATGGCGACGCGCCACCAGGGCAGGGTGACGGACGCCACCCCGCCGGGAAGGACGGGAGCCGCGGCCTGGTCGGCCGCCACACCAAGGAACCAGGCCGTGCTCATGTTCCGGGAGTCTGGCTATCTGGGAAGCGTCGCCTGCTTGAACACTTCGGTGATCTTGATGCCGAGGGATTCGTCGACGACGACGACCTCGCCCTTGCCGATGAGCTTGCCGTTGACGTAGAGGTCGACGTTCTCGTCGACTTTCTTGTCGAGCTGCAGGACGGTGCCGGCGGAGAGGGCCATGATGTCACGGACTTTCATCTGGGCCCGCCCCAGTTCGACGCTGAGGCCGACCATGATATCCATCACCAAATCGACGTTCTTTTCGGCCATATGAATTGTGTTCCTGAGGGAGCTGGAGGGCTGGAGTAGGGGCGGTTCCCGCTATTCTATCTTGTTGGTCAAGCTGACCGTGGTGGTTTTGCCGGTCCGATCGACCGAGGCTTGAAACTTGGGGATCAATCCGAGGTCGACCTCGGCCTTGCGGAGCTTGTCCGGATCGAGCATGAGGACGTCGCCGACGGCCAGCTCGCTGATGTCGGCCAGGGAGACGGTGAAGCCGCGCCAATGGGCGGAGACGGGGATCTGGATGTTGTAGGTGGGGGAATTGGGATCGTCGGGAAGGACCGGCTTTTCCGAGGCCGGATCGCGGTCGTCGGAGATCTCGTGCATGAGCTGGTCGACGAGGCCCTCGATGGTCTTGTAGGAGAAGATGAAGCGGAGGCTGGCGACGCAATCGCCGAAGCGGGCCTCGATCTCCAGGTAGAGCATGGTCTCGTCCTCCTCGGCGAGGTTGAGGAAGCGGACGGTGTTCTCGTGGCCGACTTCCTCCCACTCGAGCTTCTGGAAGCGGAGCCAGCTCTCGGTGTATTCCTTGATGACCAGCTTGATGAAGCCTTCCAGGACGGTCTGCTCCATGTCGGTGAACTCGCGCTCGACCTTCACGGAGTGGCCGGGGCCGCCCAGCATCCGATCGATGACGGTGAGGCCGAGGCGGGGGGAGATATCGAGGACGGAGATGCCGGTGAGCGGCTTCATCCGGAAGAGGGTGAGGAAGCTCGGCATGGTCATCGTCTCGATGAGCTGCTTGTAGGTGGTGGTCTCCAGCCGGGACATCTGCAGGAGGAACTCCATCCGCAGGAAGACGGAAAGGGAGGCGCTGAGGTTGCGGATGAATTCCTCGTGCTTGATGCGGAGGCGCCGCATCTGCGCCGGGGTCAGGAAGACGGGGCTGCGGAAATCGAACGGCTGGACGTGGTGGGACTCCGCGACGTCGCCGCTGGCGCGATCGGACGAGGCGGAGATGACCTTGGCCGCCGGGTCGACTCCGGTGGTGATCGAGGCCAGGATCGCCTCGACCTCGGATTGGCTTAAGACATCGGCGGCGGAAGCGGGGTCCTGAGCCATTACTGAATGATAAATTCGGGGAAGTAGATGTTGGTCACTTCCCCCTTGGTCTCGAGGAGGGGATTGATGGTGGCCAGCAACTCGGAACGCAACTTACCCCGGACGCCGGGATCGGAGAGTTCATCGAGACTCTTTCCCCCGAGGGTGGCCGAGACGATGTCGGTGATCTTCGCCCGTTTCTGCTCGAGTTCCGCGACCACGTTGGGCGGGGCGTCGAAGTAGGCGGTCGCCTTCAGGAAGCGACCGGCGTGGGTGCCGGAGATATTGACCAGGATGTCGGAGAGGACGAAGCTGTCGCCGCCGACTTTTCCGGCGTCGCCGCCCTTGGCATCGCCGCCGGCCGCCGGCGGGGCTCCGGGAGTGGAGGCGGCGGCCCCGTCGGCAGGGGCGGGCGCCGGCTGATTGGCGGCGAGCGCCGCCGCGATCCGCGCCGGGAGTACGAAGTAGGCCAGCGCGAAGCCGCCGCCCAGGGCCACGACCAGGACGACGATGGCGAGGATGAGGGGGGAAGGTCCTTTGCTGCCGGAATCGGATGCTGCGGGTGCTGGATCGGACATAACTTGGTGGACACTCTGGATTTGCGCCCGGAGAGGGTCAAGAAGATTGATCCCCCGTTGCCCGGGAAATCCGGCGGAACCGCCAGGAACACCAGCACCGGCTCCGATGGAGTACGACGCCGACCCTTGCTCTTCCGCCGAATGCGCGCCCGTGGCGGGGGCGCGGCTTCCGTTGTGTGGTGAAGGGTCTGGTCAGGCCGCCGAAGATCGGCAAAGGCGGCGCTAGTCTCCTATTGGATGAGGTTGTCGGCGGTCTCCAACATCTCGTTGCTGACGGTGATCACCTTGGCGTTGGCGCTGTAGCCGTTCTGGATGATGATCATGTCGGAGAACTCGGTGGCGACGTCGGAATTGGAGAGCTCGACGGCTCCCCCCTGGACATTTCCGGCCTCGCCCTCCCCGGGCGTGCTGATCGAGGGGGCGCCGGAGGCCTGGGTCTGGGTGTAGTAGCCCGCTCCCTCGCTGTTGAGGCCGTCGTTGCTGGGGAAGGTGGCCAGCGAGAGGTAGCCGATGATGGCGTTGGTCCCGTCCTCGCCGACCACGGTGATGGCGCCGGTGCTGCTGACGCTGTAGCTGGCGACCGCCGTGGTGGTGCCGGCGGTGTAGGGGTTGGTGGAAGGATTGAAGGTCTCTTCCTGGATCACGGTGGGAATCTGGATCGCGGTGAGCTGGCCCCCGCTGAGGGAGGTGCCCGCACTGGCGGAAAAATCGCTGTAGATCGTGCCGCCGCTGAAGCCGGTGGCCTCGGTATTGGTGGTGTCCGGTTCCGCGGCGCTGCCGGTGCTGCCGGCGGAGTAACCCATCACGTAGTAGCCGTCGGCGGTCATCAGGTATCCCTCGTTGTTGACCGTGAAGTCGCCCGCGCGGCTGTAGAGGGTGGTGCCGGTGCCCGCCCCGGTCGCCTGGGACTCGGAGGTGTTGATGACGAAGAAGCCGTTGCCGGAGATGGCCACGTTGGAGGGAATGCTGGTGGTCTCGAAGGCGCCCTGGCTGAAATTGGTCACGGTGCCGGTCACGCGGACGCCGAGGCCGACGTCGAGGCCGATCGGATCGGATTCGTCCGCCTCGCGCTCGGTCTGGCTGAAGGCCTCGCTGAACTCGGTGTCGCTGGCCTTGAATCCGTCCGTGTCGACGTTGGCGATGTTGTTACCGATCACATCCATCGCTTCCTGCATGCTGGTGAGACCGCTGACGGCTGAGAATAAGCTTCTGATCATGGGTTGCTCCTCGTTTTTGGGATGGGCGGTTAAAGAAGGTTAGTTGCCGGTGCCGTTGCCGCTGACGACGGGCGCGTTCACGGAGGTCACGTCGTCGAGCGAATAGGCGGTGCCGTTGATGGTGACCGAGGCGCCGCTGCTGCTGAAGCCCGCCGAAGAGACGGTGCCGGAGACGGTCTGGGCCGCGGAATCGGTGGTCGCGGGGACGGTGACGTCGACGTCCTGGCCGACCAGGGTGGTGGCGGTCAGGTAGTTCTTCATCGTGGTGGTGTCGGCCCCGGCGGTCTGGGTGGCCTGGTAATTGGCCAGGGACATCATCGACTGCACCATCTGGTTGGTGTCGGCCGCGTCATCGGGGTCCTGGTTCTCCAGCTGCGCGACGATGATCTGGTAAAACTGGGACTGGGTCAGCGTGCCGACATTCGAGCTCGCGGTCGAATTCGTGTTGCTGCTGGAACCTACGCCGTTGACGGTGCTCATGGGATTTTGGAAGTTGGAAGTTAGGCGATGGCCGAGGTTTGGTTGACCGACATGAGGTTGCTCAGGCTGTAATTATGGCCCGCGACGTTGAAGACCGGAGTGCCGTTCACCATCTGGAGCTGGCTGGCGATGCCCTGGATGAGCTGGCCGCCGGCGCTCTCCACGGTGACCCGGGAGCCCATCAGCTGCTGGCTCAGGTTGACCTGCTGCTGGGGGCTGAGGGAGGAGACCACGCCCTGGAGATCGCCGCTCTTCAGGCCGACGAGGCCCTGCACGCCTTCTCCCTGGATCGAGGCGAGCATGGCGTTGAAATGGTTCGAGGTGGCCGGACCGGCGGGGCTGGGGGCGGAAAGCGGGCTGTGGAGACCGATCAAAGCCTTGTGAGCAACGGTGGCGGCTCCGGCGACTGCGGGTTCGACAAGGGGGGAAAACATGAGGTGGCTCCTGGGATTAATTGTTGGACAAGGCGGATGCGGCTCCGAAAAGGGCGTCGGCGAGGGAAACTTCCTCGGCGGTCTGCTCGGAGGACGAATTCGGGTTGGGATTCTGGTTCTGCGGCTGGCGGTGGCCGCCCTGCTGCTGGCCCTGTCCCTGGTCCTGGCGGGAGTCGAGCTGGGGCGGCAGCCAGACCACGCTCGGCCCGCTGCCGTTCTCGCGCAGGCTGCCGATCTGCTGCTGGAGCCACTGCATCGAGCCGGAATCGCTGGCGCTGAGCTGGGCGCGGAGCTGGCCGTTGGCCTGGGAGAAGAAGACGGTGACGGTCTCGCCCGGGGGGGTCTGCAACTCGATGGAGATGCGCTGGGGGGTGGGCAGCGGCTGTTGCTGGAGGGTCTGCTGGAGGACCTCGGTGAATTGGGCGTTCGAGGCCAGGGTGACGGTCCGCTGAAGGACGGGCGTCTGGTTCTGGGGAGAGGCTCCGCCGTTGGCCGCCAGGGTATCGGAGGCGGAAGCGGTGGAGGCCGCATCGGAAGCGGTGGTTTTCGCAGCGGTCGGCAGGGCACCGGCGTCGCCGGTGAAGGCGAGCCCGGCGATCGAGGAAATCCGCGAGGATCCCTTCGAATCGGTCGACGCGGCAACCGCGGGAGCGGGAACGGGCATCGGTGTGGCCAAGAGCTGCATCGGGTAAGAATTAGAAAAAACCGTGCCAACATCGGCGGGAAGCGCGGTGGAGGCATCGGAAACGGGCAAAGTTGCCGCATTTGATGAAGAATCTTTCCCATTCGAGCTGTTTTGACCCGAATTCTTCGGGTTGGAGCCGTTGCCCGAGTCGTCTGAGGTGTTGCCGGGAGGTATAATTATGCCGGTCGAATCGGCGGCGACGGCATTATTTTCCGCAGTTGCGGTCGTGTTGGCAGCGGTCGAGGAAGCCGTTTTGGAAGGACTTAGGGCGGTCAGGAGTCGGGAAGTGGAGCCGGAACCGGTGGCCGCCAGCGAGGCTGCGGAGCTATTGGTCAAGGTGGCCTGGGCGGCGGCATTGGCGGCCGCCTGGGTGGGGGTGGCGGGCGTCGCCGGGGCCGAGGCGGATGACGAGGTCGAGGCGGCCGAACCGGCGGCGGCGGTACCGGCAGCGCTGCCGGTGGCGGTTGCGGGAACGGAGGCCGCAGCGGCAGCCGCAGCCGCGCCCATCACCGAGAGGAGCGAGGTGAAAGGAGTGCCCGAGGCGGTGGTGGCGGAGGTGCCGGCAGCAGAGGAGGAAGCCGTGGTGGATGGAGTCGACGCGTTGCCGGTGGGATCGGCGGGAGGGGGCGTCGGCGGAGCCGGAGGCGTCGCGGCGGCAAGCATCGAGGCGGCGAAGGCCATCGCCCCGGCGAGCTGGGCGTCCGAGGCCGATTTCTGGGCGGCGGTGGAATCGGCATCGTCGGACGAATCGTCCGAGGAGGCGTCTCCGCTGACCGGGTCCTTGTCGGAAGAGGAGGAAGAGGATGATTTGGAATGGGCCGGTGCGGGGGTGCCGCTGGCGCCGTTGGCTTCACTCGTGCCGTTCGAGTTATTCAAGCCACTGGCACCGGGGGCACCGGCGCTTCCGCTGGCGGGGTTGGCGGGCGGCGTGGGGTTGGCCGCCTGGGCAGGGTTCTTGATCCCATTCCCCGGCTCCTGGCTCGCCTCGTCCAGGCAGGAGCTGAAATCGGAGGGGGAAGATTCCGAGGTCTGCTGGGAATTGTCCGCGCTCTCCGCACCGGAGGTTCCGGAATTTCCAGTCAGCGCGGCCAAGCGGGCCGAGGAACTCGAGGAAGAAGAGAGGGCGATCATCGGTTCAAGGAGTGGTGGGGGTGGCCGGTGGAGTGGCGGGAGCGGAAGCGGGGG
>FSXI01000303.1_pt1 | contig 16608 bp, 13 predicted proteins | sample 1638251 | NCBI WGS metagenome assembly FSXI01 (sample SAMEA3914788, study PRJEB12502) | metagenome | biome: forest; material: soil | place: Canada | collected 2011-07-03 | depth 0.1 m | reverse complement strand
GGGCGATAGATCTTCAGGTTGAGCTGGAGCTTCTCCGTCAGTTCGTCGATGAAGCGGTAGGTCTCCGGAAAGAGATAGCCGGTATCGACCAGGATCACCGGAATCCTGGGAACAATCCGCGTCACCAAGTGGAGAGCCACCGCCGCCTGCGCGCCGAAGCTCGAACTCAGCACCAGCCGTTCGCCGAAGGTCCCCACCGCCCAGGCGATCCGCTCCTCGGCCTTGGCGCTTTCCAGACGGTGGTTTTCCGTCGCGAGATCGAGGCCGGAAGCGTGAAGAAATGAGGGATTCATTAGTATAGTTAACCGATAGACGATTCGAAAATTTACGTTGTCATCGCGCCGGCTTCCCGCATTTTAATCACGATGACCCATTTGGACAAACTCGAGTCGCAGAGCATCTTCATCCTGCGGGAAGCCTATCAGGCTTTCGAGAAAATAGCGATGCCCTGGTCGATGGGCAAGGATTCCAACGTCCTGATCTGGCTGGCGAAGAAGGCCTTCTGCGGCCACATTCCGTTTCCCCTCCTCCACGTCGACACCACCTACGAGTTTCCCGAGATGCTCGAATTCCGCAGCTGGGCGACCAAGGAGTACAACCTCGACCTGATCATCAAGATCAACCAGGAAGCCCGCGACCGCGGCGTCGGCTACGAGACCCACGATCCGGTCACCGTCACCCACGAGCTCAAGACCGTCGCCCTCCAGCAGGCCATGGCCGAGTACCGGTGGAACGGCCTGATCACCGGCATCCGCCGCGACGAGGACTCGACCCGGGCCAAGGAGCGCTATTTCTCCCCGCGTAATGCCGACTTCGAATGGGATTACAAGGACCAGCCCCCCGAGTTCTGGAACCAATTCACCACCACCGTGAAGCCGGGCGAGCACGTCCGCATCCAGCCCCTCCTCGATTGGGCCGAGATCGACATCTGGCGCTACATCGAGCGCGAGAACATCCCGGTCCCGGGCATGTACTTCGCCCGCGAGGGGAAGCGCTACCGCTCCCTCGGCTGCTGGCCGATCACCAAGCCGATCGACAGCGGCGCCGCCACCATCGCCGAGATCATCGAGGAACTGAGGCACACCAAGACCTCCGAGCGCGCCGGCCGCGCCCAGGACCACCACGAGCGCAACGCCATGCAGAAGCTGCGGGCGAAAGGATTCATGTGACCATCGCCGCTCCCACCCTCGCTCCGCGCTCCGTACCCACCACGCCTTTTTCCGCCCCTCCCATGGATTCCGAACTCGAACGTCTCAAGATCGTCATCGTCGGCCACGTCGACCACGGCAAGTCGACCCTGATCGGCCGCCTTTTCTTCGACACCCACTCCCTCCCCGAGGGCAAGATCGAGGCGATCCAGAAGGCCTGCGAGGCCGAGGGGATGCCGTTCGAATACTCCTTCCTGCTCGACGCCCTCCTCGAGGAGCAGGAGCAGAACATCACCATCGATACCACCCAGATCCAGTTCAAGACGGCCAAGCGCCAATACGTCATCATCGACGCCCCCGGCCACAAGGAATTCCTCAAGAACATGATCACCGGCGCCGCCAGCGCCGACGCCGCCATCCTCCTGATCGACGCCAAGGAAGGGGTGCAGGAACAATCGCGCCGCCACGGCTACCTCCTCTCCCTCCTCGGGGTGAAGCAGGTCATCGTCGCGGTCAACAAGATGGATCTGGTCGGCTTCAGCCAGGAAGTCTTCGCCCGGATCGAGAAGGAATACCGGGAATTCCTCGGCCAGCTGAAGGTCGTCCCCTCCCACTTCATCCCCATCTCGGCGCGGAACGGCCATAACATCGTCGAGGCCAGCAGCGAGATCCCCTGGCATCGCGGCCCCGCCATCCTCCAGGCGCTCGAGTCGTTCTCGCTCCCGCCCTCCCTGGCCGATCAATCCCTCCGCTTCAGCGTCCAGGACGTCTACCGCTTCGACGAGCGCCGGATCATCGCGGGCCGGATCGAGTCGGGCAAGGTGGCGGTCGGCGACGAGCTGGTCTTCTGGCCCGGCCGGAAGAAGAGCCGGGTCAAGTCGATCGAGGCCTGGAACGCGGCGACTCCGCCCACCGGCGTCCCCGCCGGCTTTTCCACAGCGGTCACGCTGGAGGAGCAGATCTTCGTCGAGCGCGGGCAGATCGGCGGCCATGCGGCGGACGGTCCCGTCGAGGGGCGCGAGTTCACCGCCCGCCTCTTCTGGCTGCACGACGCGCCGCTCGGCCTGAACCAGTATTACACCCTCAAGCTCGCCGCCCAGACCGTCGACGCCCGGGTGGTCAAGATTTCCCGGGTCATCGATTCGAGCACCCTGGCGGTGGCCGAAGGGACCGCCGCGCAGGTGAAGAAGAACGAGGTCGCCGAAATCACCCTCCGCACCCGCCGTCCGCTCGCCTTCGACAATATCGACCGGATCACCGAGACCGGCCGCTTCGTCCTCCTCCAGGAGAACCGCATCGGCGGCGGCGGCATCATCTACGGCGCGGCTTACGACCAGGAGGAGCGGAACATCACCTGGCTCGACAACGAGGTCACCCCCGAGATCCGCATCCGCCAGTTCGGCCATCGCGGCGCGGTCCTCTGGCTCACCGGCCTCTCCGGTTCGGGCAAGTCGACCCTGGCGACCAAGCTCGAGCAGGCCCTCTTCCGCAACGGCGTCGCCGCCTACATCCTCGACGGGGACAACCTCCGCTTCGGCCTCTGCTCCGATCTCGGCTTCTCCAACCAGGACCGGGCCGAGAACATCCGCCGCGCCGGGGAAGTCGCCAAGCTGATGGCCGATGCGGGTATCGTCGTGATCTCCTCCCTGATCTCCCCTTTCCAGGCCGAGCGGCACCAGATCCGGGAAATCTGCCGGGCCAGCGGCATTCCCTTCGTCGAGGTCTACATCAACGCGCCGCTCGACGTCTGCGAAGGCCGCGACGTGAAGGGACTCTACAAGAAGGCCCGCGCCGGGCTGATCAAGGAATTCACCGGCCTCGATTCCCCCTACGAGGCCCCGGAGAAGCCCGATCTCGAACTGCGCACCGCCGAACTCTCCGCCGACGAGGCCGTGGCCCGGCTGCTGGAGACCGCGCTGACGATCTCCCATCCCGACCACGTCATCGAGGAAGTCCGCCCCGGCGAAGGAATCTAACCGCGCGGCGAGTGGACGTGTTCCGGACGGAACCCGAGGCCGACTACCCGTGCGGGAAACCGCTGCAGCCAAGGAAGGGCCTTCAACAGGCGCAGGGCCAGCGGGGCCCGGACGGGCTCGTCGCTGTTCAGCACCCGGCGGATGACATGTTCCTGGATGAAAATCTGCACCCGCTGCGTCGCCCGGGTCGGAAACATCCGCCGCCGCTGTACCTTCTCCAAGAGCGATTGCGGAATCTCCGCCGTGCCGCGCAAGGGCTCGGCCAGCAGATTCGCCGCCGCCACGGCATCCTGAATCGCCAGATTGATGCCCACCCCGCCGATGGGCGACATCGCATGGGCGGAGTCCCCGATGCAGAGCAGCCCCGGTTGATGCCAGCATTTGAGACGATCCACCGTTACCGTGAGCAGGCGGACCTGGCCCCAATCCTTGAGTTCATCGACCCGCTCCTTGAGAAAAGGAGCCAGTTTCAGCAGGGTGGCGCGGAATACGGGCAGCCCCCGCGCCTTCACCGACTCGAAGGTTCCCTTGGGAACCAGGAAAGCGCACTGCCAATAGGTCTTCCGGTTGATCATGACCAGGAAATGGCGCGGAATGATCCGGCCCAGCGTCTGCTCGTCGTCGCCCTCTTGCCGGGGAATCCGCATCCAGAGCACATCCATCGGCGCGGAGGAGTTTTCCACTTCCAGTTCCGATTTCATCCGCACCATCGAGTGGCGTCCGTCGGCCCCCACCACGAGATCGGCCTGGATCTCGATAGTTCCTTGCGGCGTCTCGGCCCGCACTCCAACCACCTTGCCGTCCTCCCGGATCAGGTCGATTGCCTTGGTGTTCATGTGCAGATGGAAACCGGGATAAGCCCGGCCCTTCTCCGAGAGGAAATCGAGGAAATCCCACTGCGGCATCAGGGCGATGAACTTGCAGGCGGTGGGAAGATGGCGGAAATCGCCCACCGGCCAAGAGCAGTCGCCGATCCGTGCTCCGATGCGGTCCAGCCGCTGATGCGGCAGTCGGAGAAAGTCGTCGAGGATTCCCAGCTCGCGCATCAGTTCGAGCGTCGACGGGTGAATGGTGTCTCCGCGAAAGTCGCGCAGGAAATCGCCATGCTTCTCCAGCACGGCGACCTCGACTCCCGCCCGGGCCAGCAGCAGGCCGAGCATCATTCCGGCCGGTCCGCCTCCGACAATGCAGCATCTCGTTTTCAAAGCGCGTGAAGGATGGGTGGTTCGGAAAAACTAACCCATGCCGCTAAGCACGCAACTCCCCGGATACGCAGCGGCCCAGCGGAAAGGCCCGCCGGGAAAATTATCCCTCGATCGTGTTCAACTCGACCGGCTCGACCTGAACCCCTTCGCTCTCCAGCCAGCTGACCGCCTGCTTGATCACCTGGCGGTCGCCCTCCAGCTCGACGGCGATGATCCCGATATCCTTGGTCACGCTCGAATTGCGGATATTGAAGATCACATCGAACTTCCGGCCCATCAGGCAGATCAGCGGCTTCTCGGCGGCATCGGCGCCGAAGGTGAGCCAGAAACGTTGTTTTTCGAGGGCCATGGGAGTCCTTTTTGGAACGGAGTTTTAAAACGAGATATCGGGCAGGTCTTCGGCTTCAACCGCCGGCGATGGCGGGGACGATGCTGATCTCGTCGCTGGCCTTCACCGGGGTCGCCTTTTCCTGGAGGAAGCGGATGTCCTCGCCGTTGACGTAGATGTTCACGAAGCGGCGGACGTTGCCCTGCGCGTCGAGGAGCCGCTCGCCGATGCCGGGGAATTTCTTTTCAAGATTATCGAGCAACTCGCCGATGGTGGCGCCGTCGATGGCGACGGTGTCCTGGTTCTCGGTGAGATTGCGGAGGGGGGTGGGGATGCCGACTTGGATTGACATAATAATGGATGGAGTGAGGGTGGAGAGTTTTAGGGGGGATGTCACGCCGCGGCTGCCAGGGCATCCTGGGCGAGCAGCTCGTCGAATTCGCGGAGGCTGGGCTGGATGATCCGGGGCCGGCCGATGTGGGCCGCCACCGCTTCGGCGGTCTTGAGGCCGTGGCCGGTGATGCAGAGCACCGCCGATTCGTTGGCCGGGATCGCGCCGGAGGCGATCAGCTTCTTGGCGCAGGCCACCGTCACCCCGCCCGCCGTTTCGGCGAAGATCCCTTCGGTCTCGGCCAGGAGCTTGATTCCCTCGATCACTTCCTCGTCGGTCGCGTCCTCGGCGCCGCCGCCGGTCTGGCGCATGGCGTGGACCGCGTAGTAGCCGTCGGCGGGAGTGCCGATGGCGAGGGATTTGGCGATCGTCTGCGGCTTCGGCACCGGCCGGATCAGGTCGGTCCCGCCCTTGAAGGCGGCGCTGATCGGATTGCAGCCCGTCGCCTGCGCCCCATGGACGGAGAAGGGGGCCTCGTCGATCAGCCCCACCTTGATCGCCTCCTCGTAGGCCTTGGTGATCTTGGTGAGGAGGGAGCCGCTGGCCATCGGGACCACCGTGTGGCGCGGCAGCTTCCAGCCGAGCTGTTCGGCGATCTCGAAGCCCATGGTCTTCGAGCCCTCGGCGTAGTAGGGGCGGAGGTTCACGTTGACGAAGCCCCAGCCGTACTTCCCGGCGATCTCCGAGCAGAGCCGGTTCACCTGATCGTAGGGGCCGCGGATGCCGATCACCTGGGTTCCGTAGACCAGGCTGTTGAGCACCTTGCTCTGCTCCAGGTCGGCAGGAATCAGGACGTAGCTCTTCAGCCCGACGCTGGCCGCGTTGGCCGCCACGCTGTTCGCGAGATTGCCGGTCGAGGCGCAGGCCACGATGTCGAAATTCAATTCCCTCGCCCGGGAGAGCGCCACCGCCACCACCCGGTCCTTGAAGGAGAGGGTGGGGTAGTTGACCGTGTCGTTCTTGACGTAGAGCTCGCGGATGCCGAGGGCGCGGGCCAGGCGGTCCGCCTTCACCAGCGGGGTGAAGCCGACCTGGAGCCCGACGCTGGGCTCGCCGTCGATGGGGAGGAGCTCCCGGTAACGCCACATGCTCTGCGGGCGGGCCGAGATGGCCGCCCGGCTGATGTGCTGCTTGATCAGGGAGTAGTCGTAGGCCGCCTCCAGCGGGCCGAAGTCGAACTCGCAGACGTGGATCGCCTTCTTCGGGAAGAGTCTTCTGCACTCCCGGCACTTCAGGTTGCTAAAAAATTCGGTCGCCATGGCTTGTCAATTTTCTGATCGGTCTATACTCCGATCGGAAAGCCGGGCGGTGTTCAGAATATCCCGAAGGATATCTCTGAAAACGAAAGGGGAGGGGAGGAAGTCGACAGGACTTCCACACCTCTTATCCTTCCCCGGCCTTGCGAAATTGCGAGGTCGGCGCTGGGTTTAGCACCTGCCGGCCGCTGGTGGATTCATGTTTCGATGAACCCGGTCCTTCGTCCCGGTTGCCGCAGCTTCAAAGGGCCAGTCCCTCCACTGCTCTCGATAAGAGTGCAAGGACTATCAGGGAGGAGGGTGGAAAAGTCAACTGCGTTCTCCGAGGGGCGATGTTCCCCGGCCTTTCCGAACAGGCTCCAGGAAACCGCTTTAAGCTCGACGCGCCCCCCCGCAATTGCCAAGTTTTTGAAAAAGCCGCCCGCCAGGAAGGCACCGCGCTATGGCTCTCATCAGCTCCGAAGAAATCAAAGTGGGAATGTTCCTCGAGAAGGACGTGAAGAACAGTCACGGCCAGCTCCTGATCCGCGCCGGCGCCGAGATCACCCCCCGCCATCTGACCCTGATCCGTTCCTGGGGGATCGTCGAGCTCGCCATCCGGGGCGACGCACCGCGGAACCTCAACCTGCTCGACCTCCAGGACATCAAGCCCGAGCAATTCGCCAAGGCCGAGGCCCTTCTCCGCCCCAAGTTCAACCGTGCGGGTCTCACCGATCCGATCATGATCGAGCTCTTCCGCTATTGCGCCGCGCGCAAGGCCAAGGCCCTTCACGCCTGATCCCGTTCAATGGCTCAGGACGCACCCACGCCCACTCCCGATTCCCTGGCCCGCGCCTTGATCGGCTTCCAGCAGGAGATTCCCTCTCTCCCCGCCATCTACACGGAGATCAAGCGGGAGGTCGATAATCCCGATTCCTCCATCACCCGCATCGGCGAGGTCATCAGCCGGGACCAGGGCCTTACCGCCCGCCTCCTCCATCTGGCCAACAGCGCCCTCTTCGGATTCCCCCGCCGCATCGAGACGATCACCGAGGCCGTCTCCGTCATCGGCCTCCAGCAGGTCCGCGACCTCGCGCTCGGGACCAAGGTGATCGAGATGTTCAACGGCATTCCCGAGGAGCTCCTGGAGATCCGCTCCTTCTGGTTCCACAGCATCGGCTGCGGCATCTCGGCCCGCGTCCTCGCCACCTACCATCGGGAGCCGAACGTCGAGCGCTTCTTTGTCGCCGGGCTCCTTCACGACATCGGGCGGCTCATCATGTGCCTGAAGATCCCCGACCAGGTCCGGCAGATCCTCATCCAATCCCGGGAGCAGGAACAGCTGGCCCATCGCGTCGAGCGCGAGATCCTCACCTACGATCATTCCGACGTGGGGGCGGCCCTGCTGGAGTCGTGGGATCTCCCCGACTCGCTCACCGGCTCGGTCGGTTTCCATCACCGGCCCGGCCTGGCGCTCCATTTCGCCACCGAGACCTCCTTCGTCCACGTCGCCGACATCTTTTCCCACGCCATGGAATTGGGCAACAGCGGGAGCCCGCTGGTCCCGCCCCTCTCCCCCGACGCCTGGAAGCGGGTCAACCTGAATCCGACCGTCTTCAACAGCGCCATCCGGGAGATCGACCGCCAATTCTCCGAGGTGGTCAAGATCCTCCTGCCGCCGGGTTAGACGGGATTATTTCCCATGCACGAGTCCGATCAGGAGCCGAAGGCCCCGGAACTGCAGCTGCCCGTCCTCGGCGCGATGCCCCTCCGTTCCCACCGGCGCGGGGACGTCTACGAGGACCTCCTGGTCAAGCTCGCCTCCCTGGAGAACTTCCAGCGCCAGATCCGCGAGTGCGAGCAGCCCGAAAAGATCTTCGAGATCGCCGCCGACCACATCGAGCGGCTGGTCCCCTTCGAGCAGCTCGGCTTCTGGATGGTCGATCCCGAGCTGCACGACTTCACCCGCTCCTATTCCCGTCCCGGCGAGCGCGGCGCGGAGCTGGAGCAGCTGGTCCAGGAGGAGATCGCCTCGGGCACCTTCGCCTGGGCCCTCCAGCAGACGCGGGCGATCATGGTCCGCAGCCATCCCGGCGGGAAGAACCTCTTCCTGAGCGGCCTGGCCACCCGCGCCCGCACCGTCGGCATGTTCGTCGGCGTGATCCCGCCGGAGCAGGTCCGCCTCGCCGAGAATTCGCGCGAGCTGCTCTCCCTCATCTTCCTCGGCCTCACCTACACCCTGGAGAACTTCCACCTCCTCGGGGAGCTCAAGCACTACAACGAACACCTCCAGGACCTCGTCCAGCTCCGCACCAGCGAGATCATCAAGAAGAACGCCGATCTCAAGCGCGAGGCCGCCGACCGCCGCCGCGCCGAGAGCGCCCTGCAGCGCAGCGAGAACCGCTACCGCGCGGTCGTCCTGGCGCTCGATGACGGCGTCGTCATCCTCAACCTGGCGGGCCGCGTCGTCGGCAGCAATCCCAGCGCCGCCCGCATCCTCGGCATCTCCGAGGACGATCTCCGCCACGTGGTCCGCTTCGAGACCCGCTGGCGCTGGATCTCCGAGGACGGCAAATCCCCCAGCGAGCTTCCCTTCCTGGCCACCGTCAAGACCGGCCGCGCCGAGATCGGGCGGACCCTCGGCATCCTGGCCGCCGACGGCGTCACCCGTTGGCTCCAGGTCAACACCCAGCCCCTCCGCGAGGAGGGGGAGACCTTCCACAACGGCGTGGTCATCTCCTTCACCGACATCACCGAGAAGCGGCAGGTCCAGGAGAACCTCTTCCGCAGCGAGGAACGGCTCCGCAACGCCCTCGACGCCGCCGAGGACGGCCTCTGGGACTGGAACATCCAGACCGGCCAGCACATCTGGAACCGCCGCTACCTCACCATGCTCGGCTACGAGCCGGACGAATATCCCTCCAGCGAGGAGAGCTGGTCGATCCTGGTCCATCCGGACGACCATCCCCTGGTCAAGAAGCGGCTCGGCTCCCATCTGCGGGGGGAGACCCCCGTCTACGAGGCCGAATACCGGATGCGGACCAAGTCGGGCGGCTGGAAATGGGTCCTCGATCGCGGCCGCGTCGTCAGCCACGACGAGAGCGGCCTGCCCCTCCGCCTGGTCGGCCTCCATCAGGACACCACCGAGCGCCGCCTCGCCGAGGAACGGCTCCGCACCGCCAAGGCCGCCGCCGAATCGGCCGATCATGCCAAGGGGGAATTCCTCGCCATGATGAGCCACGAGCTGCGCACCCCGATGAACGGCATCATCGGCTTCAGCAATCTCCTCGGCGGCACCCCCCTGAGCCGGGAACAGCGCGAATACGTCCAGCTCGTCGCCCTCAGCAGCAAGCAGCTCCTCTCCCTGCTCAACGACCTGCTCGACTTCTCCAAGATCGAGGCGGGCCAGCTCGTCCTGGAACGCCACGTCTTCAGCGTCCGGCAGCTCCTCGACGAGATCATCGACCTCACCGCCGGGCAGGCGCAGGAAAAGCACATCGACCTGGTGCTGGAGGTCGACGAGACCCTGCCCGACCTGATCGTCCGCGATTCGATCCGGCTGCGGCAGATCCTGCTCAATCTCCTGGGGAACGCCCTCAAGTTCACCGAAGCGGGCCGGATCAACCTCCGCATCCAGGAGTATCCCGACGTCGACCGCTCCCAGAGCCAGAGCCGGGTCGGCCGCTTCTTCTGGTGGAGCGTCGAGGACAGCGGCATCGGGATTCCGCCGGAGAAGCAGGAAACCCTCTTCAAGCCCTTCATCCAGGCCGATTCCTCCACCACCCGCAAATACGGCGGCACCGGCCTCGGCCTCGCCATCTGCAAGCGCCTCACCGAGGCGATGGGCGGCTGCATCTGGCTCGAATCGGAGGCCGATGCCGGATCGACCTTCCACTTCATCACCCCCCTGGAGGAGGGCGTCGCCATTCCGCTGGCCGCCGTCCACGGCCTGGCCAGTCCGGCGCTGGCCCGGCTCGCCGGCCTGAGGGCCGCCATCCTGGCGAGCCGTCCCAGCCATGCCGAGGCCCTGGCCCGCCGCCTGGCCCGTTTCAACCTCGTTCCGGTCGTCGAGGCGTTCCTTCCGGACGACCTGCCCCGCTTTCATGCCCGCAACGGCTTTGAGGTCCTCCTGGTCGAGCGGGAGACCTTCGCCTCCCGGTGGCTTGAGCGCCTGGAGCGGTTGGTCGCCGAGGGCGAGCGGCTCGGCTTCCGGGTCCTCTTCCTCTCGAACCATGCGGAGGAGGTCGAGCTGGCCCGGCACCGCCTGGGCATCCGCTTTTTTCCGGTGCTCCGTCCCGGCCGTCTTTCCTCGTTGCGGGATGCCCTCCTGCAGGCCGCCGCCCGCAGCCATTCCCTTCCCGGCGAGCAGGCCGTCCTCCCGTCCCTTGCCGGCGAGGCCCCGCTTTCCCCCTCCGCCGAGGATCGCCCGCCCTGCCCCCTCCAGGGCCTTTTCTTCGACGTCGATCCCGCCGGTCTTAAATTGGGCCGCCACCTCCTGCTCCGTCTCGGCCAGGACGTGAACGGCCTCTCTTCCGGCGCCGAATTGGTCGCGGAGATCGGACGCGGCGCCTGCGATTTCGCCATTCTCGCCGTCGGCGGCGCCTCCGGTCCCTGGATGCCTGCCTTGGGAGAGAGCTGCCGCAATCTCGGGGAGAGAGTCCCCCGTCTCCTGGGCATCGCCGAATCGCCGGAAGACCTCGCCCGGCTCCCCCTGCTCTTTCCCTTCATCGGCGCCTGGATTGCCAAACCGTTGCGGGGCGACTCCTTCGTTCCCTTCCTGGCCTCCCTGGCCCCGGAGGCGGAGTGAAGGGGTGGCTTCTCGGCTTGGCGGCTTTCCTGGCTATTTCCAGCGCGGCCTTTTCCGATCCGCCGGTCCTTTCGGCGACTCCCCCCCGCTGGTATCAGGCGGTCAACCTCTCCGGCGATTGCCTGGTCGAATCGCACGACGCCATCTTCAACGACGACATCATCGGCGTCCTCGACCGCTTCGAGCGGCAGCTCCTGCCGCCGGTTCCGCCCGCTCCTCCCAACGCCCCGCCTCCCCCTCCCATCAGCCGCCTCCTGGTCCGGGTCGAGCTCCAGGACCCGGCGGCGTTGCCCCGGGCCCCCTTCCTCTTCGTGAGCAATCCCGGCTCTTCCCATCCCGATTTCCAGGTCACCCTCTTCGCCGGACCCCGCAATCCCACGCCGGTCTGGCTGCGCAAGATCGTGGTCGCCCTCCTCTATCGCAAGGCGGTGGCCGCTGGCGCCAACTTTGCAAATACGGATGAGCTTCCCCCCGTTCCCCTCTGGATCGCCGAGGGGGCCTTCCAATCGCTCTTCGAAAACGGAACGGACCAGCAGCTTTACCGGGAACTGGCCCGGCGCGCCGGCTTCCTCGGCAAGACGCCGTCGATCGAGACCATCTTCGGCTGGAAGGAGCTCAGTCCCGATCCCCTGATGAACGCCTGGCAGCAGGCCTTCAGCTGGCAGCTCTATCTCTTCTACCGGAAGGATCCGGCGCGGGCCGCCGTGCTGGAGGCGTGGTTCAAGACCCTGGCCGATGCCACTCCCGCTCCCTGGCCGCTCGATGCCAAGATCGAGGAACAATGGAGCGCCTTCCAGAAAAACATCGGAGACGGTCCCGACATTCTCTACAGCTGGGAGAGGACCGCCGACGAACTCGCCGCCGCCCAGGTTTTCACCCTCCCCGCCGACGCCAAGAACCCGGTCCGGCTGGTCAAATGGAGCGAGCTTCCCCCGCTGCGGAACGATCCCGCGATGCCCGCGCTGGTGCGGAGCAAGATCGCCCAATTCGAGGTATTGGAAATGCAGGCCAACTTCGCCTGGCGTCCCGTCATCGCCCTCTATCGGGACGCCTTGAGCTCCCTCTACCTTCCCTCCAGCGATCCGGCGGCGGCGTTCGCCGCCCGTCTCGCCGATGCCGACCAGGCGGCCCAGCGGCTCAACAGCCTGGCCCAGCGGGTCGGCGATTATCTGAACTGGTTCGAGGTCACCCGCAAGACCGGTGGGAGCGGGCCGGACACGACCTCGCAGTTCGAGGATTACTTCGATCTCGGACGGCAATTCGATGCGTGGGAAGAGCAGGGGACGGCGGCTCCCCATCCCTGAACCGCCGTCTATTCGGGAGTGGTGGCGGGCGGTGCGGGAGCCGGATTCGCCGCCATCTTCGGCTCCGGGGCCGGAGGTTGGACGCCGCCGTAGCTTTCCAGAAGGCCCTGCACCACGCAGTCGGCATATTCGCGGAAAATGCTCGGATAGGAATGGCCGTCGAAGAGCCGTTCCCCCTCGTAATCACCCGCCGCCAGCCGTTCCGCCGTCGTCCGGTTGTTCATGAAGAACGGCTCCGTCGTCACCACCGGGCCGTCGTATTGGCGGTTCGCCCCCAGATTGCGGGCCACCACGTAAAAGTTGTCCGGATCGATCAGGCGGGTGGTCGGGGAGTCCCCGTATTCGACCGGGCCGAGCCCGGTGGTCCGCTTGAACGCCTCGGCGATCCGCGCCGCCACCTCGTATTCGACCGGGGAGACCCGGTCGAGCACCTTGTAGAAGAGGCGTTGCCGCTCGTCGTCGATCGCCACCTCCGCCGCGGCGAAGGCCCCGTCGACGAAGAAAATATTCTGGTTCACCCCGACCAGATGGCCCCGCCCGCTGGAGGGGGTCGCATTGATATAGAGCACCACCGTCAGGTCGGGATTGAACTCCTGGCGGATCTTCGAGCCTCGCGCCAGGAACTCGTATTTCCGCTCGAAGAGAAGATGGGTCATCAGCTCGATCCGGCTCGGCATCGTCTCGATCTCCGCGCGTTGCCGCTCGGGGGGGAGTCCGGCCAGCTCGGGGCGCATCTGGATCATCGTTTCGACCGCCTCCTCCCGGAGCTGTTCGGGCCGGACCGAGGTCACCGGCTGGGCGTCGTGGCGGGGGGGGGAAACCTCCGCGCCGAGGGCGGCCAGCCGTTGCTTGAGGAGTCCCGCCGTGATCAGATTCATGTCCCCCTCCTGAATCCGTCCGATGCCGAAATAGTAAATCGAGCGGTCCTCCACCTGCCCCCACTCCCCGCCGATATGGCCCGGATCGATGGCGATGCGGAGCCCCGCCAGCGGCTTCGTCTCCGGACGGCGGAGGGCGCGGAACTGTTCCGGCGTCCGATAGAGCAGGGGAGCGGCCTTGGCGGTGGCGGGATCGGAGGCGAAGTCGAGGTGGAATTGCGGCACCCGGTGATCGGTCGGGCTCGGATAGAGGGTGACCCCCGCGTCGTCGATCTCCATGTAGGCAGCCAGGCCGTGAAAGGGATCGTAGAGGCGGAGCGCCTCCTCGAACTCGGCCCGGGTCATCGTCCGGTCGTAGCGGCCCAGCGTGAACCAGGGATTGGGGGTGTCGGCGGCGGGCGCGAGCGCCGCCCCGGACGGGGAAGTCGCTCCGCTCGACGAAAACCAGAGGATCGCCAGGAACGGCGCCAAAAACCCTGCAAACATCGGCGAGATCATGCCGCCGCCCGGAGCGATGACAAGCAGGGCCTTTGCGGCCGCCTCATTCCGGGCCGGGGCGATGAAATCAAAGCGTCTTCCGCACCCAATCGAGGGTGGCGTCGATTCCCGCCGCGCGTCTGGTCTTGGGCTTCCAGCCGAAGCACCGTTCCGCCTTGGAGCAATCGGCGACGAAGAACTTCTGGTCGCTGTGGCGCCAGTCGAGCTTGCGGTAATTCAGCTTCACCCCCAGCCGTTCCTCCACGATCTCGAACAGTTCGAGGAGCGAGCAGCTGTTCTCGATCCCGCCGCCGATGTTGAAGGCCTGCCCCCGGGCTTTTTCGAAATTCATGGCGGCGGCGAGGTAGCAATTCACCGTGTCCTCGACGAAGAGGAGATCGCGCACCTGTTTGCCGTCCCCGGAGATGGTGAAGGCTTCCCGCGCCGGATTCTGCGCCGTCTCCAATCCCTGGCGGCAGAACCAGCCGACCCACCCCTGGTCGAAGGTGGCGTGCTGCCGTCCTCCGTAGATCGTCGAATGGCGGAAGACGATCGTGTTCAGGCCGTAGACCCGCGCGTAGTCGAGCATGTATTGGTCCGCCGCCCCCTTGGAACAGCCGTAGGGGGTCTGGAAATCGAGGGGGGAGTTCTCCGCGATGCCCCGGGGATGGGAGGGGGAGCTGTAGCGGAGCCTTTCCTCCTGCAGGTCGAGGCCGGCCAGGTCGCCGTAGACCTTGTTGCTGGAGGAGTAGACGATCACCGTCTCCGGGCAATGCCGGCGGACCGCCTCGAGCAGGTTGAGCGAGCCGACCACATTGGTCTCGAAGTCCCGGCGGGGATTCGCCATCGAGGTCGTCATCGCCACCTGTCCGGCGAGATGGAAGATGGCGTCGGGCGCGAACTGCCGTACCGCCTCGTCGAGATCGGAGGCGAGGCGGGTATCGGCGTGGAGGAAATGGCGGAGGCCGAGGCTCCGCAGCCATTGCAGGTTGTCGGCGGTGCCGTGGCGGGAGAGATTGTCGAGCACGGCGACCTCGACGCCCAATTCGAGCAGCCGCGCCGCCGCATTCCCGCCGACGAAGCCGCAGCCTCCGGTCACCAAGACTTTCTTCATAATGGTATCAGTTCTGTTTTTTGATCTTCCGCTTCAGGCGGTGGAGGCGGCAGAGGGTGCCCAGGTAATTGAGCGCGAACGAGAGCAGGTCCCGCTTGGTCTTGCCCGCATGCCGCTTCTTGAAGGTGAAGGGAACCTCCTTGATCCGATAGGGCTGGCGGGGCGAGCTCAGCTTGACCAGGATCTCCTCGACCACGTCGAAGTGGTTGCATTCCAATTCGAGCGCCCGCAGCGCGTCGCCCTGATAGAGGCGGAAGCTGTTGGAGACGTCATGGCAGCGGAGCCCCAGCACCAGCCGGAAGGCGACGTTCACCATCAGGCTCATGCCGATGAGGATGGCCGGATTCTCGGTCTTGCCGCCCGGCACGTAGCGGGAGGCGATCACCAGGTCGTAATCGTCGCGGTATTTCCAGAGCTGGGAGAGGAACTCGGGGTCGTGCGAGCCGTCCGCGTCCATGCAGACGATGTATTTGCCGAGCGCGTTGCGGACGCCGGTCCGCACCGCGTCGCCGTAGAAGCTGCCCCCGGCGCGCGGCAGATAGCGGACGCCGTTTTCCCGGCAGACCTCGGGAGTCGCATCCCGGGGCTGCTCCGTATCGACCACCACGATCTCGAACGCAGGGGAGAGGCTCCCCAGGACGGCGCGCAGCTGCGGCAGCAGCAGCTTGAGGTTCTCCGCCTCCTCGTAGGCGGGCAGGACGATGCTGACCTCGATTTCTTGCTGGCTCATAAAGATGACAGTGTTTCCCGGGGCTGCTTCAGACGCAAGGTGGGAAAGGAAGTTTCCGCCAATTCCCAGACCGCATGCGCCAGCCGATGCTCCGGACGCCATCCCAGGCATTCCCGCGCCTTGCCGATATCGGCCACCAGGTTCATCGGCTCGAAGTTTCCGTAGGGGCGCGCCCCGAAATGGAGCCGCACCGGCAGGCCCAGTTCCTCCACGATCCCCTCGATCAAGGGCCGGAGCGGAATCGCCTCCCCGCTGCCCAGATTGTAGATGGCCGGTTCGCGCACCGGCGGAATCCTCTCGAGGGCGGCGAGCATCCCGGTGACGATGTCGCGGGCCGGGCAATGGTCGCGCACCTGGTTGCCGGGAGAGAGATCGAGCGTCTCCCCCGTGGCGGCGGCGCGCAGCAGGGAGGGGAAGAGGCGGGTGCGGGTATCGCCGATCCCGGTGAAGGAGAAGGGCCGGAAGACCGTCAGGGGGACGCCGAACTCGACCGCCGCCGAGCGGAGGAGGAGATCGGCCGCCGCCTTGCTCGCCCCATAGGGATGGGCGGTGTCGAGGGGGTCGCTCTCGACCATCTGTGAGGGCTTGGGCTTGTCGCGATAGGCCAGGCCGGTGCTCACATAGATGAAATGGCACGCGCCGGATGGGGAGGGGAGCTTGGAGGCGAGCTCGATCAGGTCGAGGCTGACCGAGACGTTGAAGCGGATCAGCTCGAACCAATCGAGCTTGGGAAAGACCATCCCGGTGGCGGCGCAGTGGATCACCGTCGTCGGGTCGAAGCGGGTGAAGATCCGCGCCAGCTCCCCCTTGTCGAAGAAATCGACCGCCTCATAGCGCACCCCCGGAAAGCGCTCGGAGAGATGGGATTGCGACCGGTGCAGGGCGAGGACGGAGAGATCCTTCCGTCCCGCCAATTGCATCAGGATGTGGTGGCCGAGGGTTCCAGAAACCCCCGTCACGATCACCCGCTGAGGGTCTGGCTGCTGCTGGCTATGGGACAAAACGGGCCTCTTTT
>FSXI01000302.1_pt1 | contig 17932 bp, 12 predicted proteins | sample 1638251 | NCBI WGS metagenome assembly FSXI01 (sample SAMEA3914788, study PRJEB12502) | metagenome | biome: forest; material: soil | place: Canada | collected 2011-07-03 | depth 0.1 m | reverse complement strand
GGACGGCCGCTCTTTTTTGTACCTGGGTAGTGAGGGGTTCGAACCCCCGACCCTCTCGGTGTAAACGAGACGCTCTACCGCTGAGCTAACTACCCGATGTTGTGATCCATTTCCGACGATGGCTATTATGCCTTCGGGAAAATCGGCGGCAAGGAGATCCGGCTCGATCACATCATGGGAGTGGGTGTTTGTCGCAGCTGGGTGGGGGGAAGGCCGGTGTGTTTGCGAAACCAGCGGGAGAAATGCTGGGGGGAGAGGAAGCCTAGGCGGAAGGCGGTTTCTTTCACGCTGAGATCGGATGCGGTCAGGAGCGTGCGGGCCGAAGCGAGCCTTTGCCGCTCGCGGTAGCTGTGGAGGGTGGTTCCGAGCTGACGGAGGAAGAGCCGGTTGATCTGGCTGGGGCTGAGGCCCGATCGTTTGGAGAGTTCTTCCGCCTGTAGTAGGCTCTTTCCGGGGCGATCAAGGAGCTGGACGATTTCCTCGACCCGCGGATCGAGCGTCAGGAGCGAGGGCGCGAGGCCGAGTCCCTGCAGAGCGGCGGCATACTCGGCCAGCCAGGCGGTGAAGCCGGTCTGGATTTCCAAATGCGCGCCGAGGGGGCCGTGTTGCCGGGGCAATTCGTTGCGCGATCCCGGGAAGAGGCGTTCGACGATTTTGACTAGGCGGAGGCCGAGGGTTCGCAATTTCGGCGCTTTCGATTCCGCCAGTTTCAGGGGAGTCGGAAACGGGAATAATTCGTGGCCGAAGGTCCATTGCCAGACGAAGCAGATGGAGAGGAGCCTGCAGTCGGCGCTGGCCAGTTGCCACCGTTCGCCCGGGGGGGGCGAGGAGCCACTCGCCGGTGGTCGCGCGGCAACTGGTGGAGGCGGTACGGACGCCGGCGGTCCCTTGGAGAATCAGCCACGCGGAGGTATGGGGAACATGGGTCCGGACATCGCCGTTTTGCGGATAGGTCTTGCCGGAATAGGCCCAGCGGAGGTCGGCGCGTAGAAAGTGCCAGCGGTGGCGGGAGAGAGAGGTTCTGCGGGGTGGGAGAGAGGCCATGATCGGTTCAGGCACGTTTTTGCGCAAAATGGACACGCCTCCGCTCCTGACAAGGAAGGGCGAATCCTTTCAAATTCCGGAATGAATCCTACAGGAAATGGAGCGGGGGCCAGCTTTATCGAGCCGGCCCGCGAGCTCGCGGTGATCGATGAGGCCGATGTGATCGTGGTGGGGGGCGGTCCCGGCGGCTTCGGCGCCGCCATTTCGGCGGCCCGCAACGGCGCGAGCGCGGTGGTGTTGGAGCGTTTCGGCGCGCTCGGGGGGACGTGGACCTACGGCATCCTCAGCGCCATTATGACGAATACGAGCGTGCGGGGCATCTTCACGGAGTTTCAACGAGAGATGGAGCGTCGCGGCGGCTGGCGATGGTGGACGGAGGGCGATCCTTCGAGCGGCGGCAACTATGATTCGGAAGTAGCCAAGGTGGTGCTCGACGAGATGGCCTCCCACGCAGGGGTGCGGATCTATTATTTCGCGCAGGTCACCCATGTCTTCAAAAGCGAGGACGGCCGCCGCATCACCGGCGTTGTCATCCAGTCGAAGGAAGGCCGCCATGTGGTCACGGGCAAGATCTTCGTCGACTCCTCGGGGGATGGTGATGTCGGCGCGCTGGCCGGGGTTCCCTACGAGCTCGGTCGCAATGGCGATCACGCCCTGCAACCGATGAGTATGATTTTCAAGCTCGATAACATCGATACGGCAAGGGCCGAGGCCTATCTGCAGACCGATCTGAACTGCCTGCGGGCCTGGCAGGAAGCCAAATCGCTCGGCGAAGTGACCGTGCCGCGCGAGGATGTGCTGCTACAGCCAATGCCGAAGCCGGGTCAGTGGCAATTCAATGCCACCCGGCTGCTCGGTTATGACGGCACCAAGCTGCGCGATGTCAGCGCGGCGACCACGGAGGGCCGCCGGCAGGTGGCGCAGATCGCCGCCTTCATGCGGAACCGCATTCCCGGCTTTGAAAAGGCGATCGTGGCCGAGACGGCGCCGCATGTCGGGGTGCGGGAGACTCGGCGGATCCGTTGCGATTACACGATGACTAGCGACGATATCCGGCAGGCGCGCAAGCATCCCGATGCTATCGCCCGCGGCAACTGGTGGATCGATATCCATAATCCGGAGGGGGAAGGGATCGCTGCCGAGGAGGGCGGGGTGATCACCCAGCACGACGGGAACAAACTCGGGCCCGCCTACGGCGACTGGTACGAGATTCCCTACCGCAGCGTGACGGCCCGCGGTCTTGATAATCTGCTGATTGCCTCGCGTTGTCTCGATTCGACACACGCCGCCCATGCCGCCGTGCGCGCGTCGCAGCAGGTTTGCGCGATCGGCGAGGGGGTCGGAGCGGCGGCCGCGCAAGCCGTCGCCCGCAAGCTGGCGACCGTCCGGGAAGTCGATATTCGGGAGGTGCAGGAGCGGCTGCGCCAGGCGGGGGCGTTGATTTAGGGAGGCGGGGATCTTATTTGCCCTCTTTTTGCGGGAACGGGAGGGAGCGTTCGTCGAGGTTGCGGTGGTCGCGGACGGTGCCGTCGTCGAGGTCGTTGATCTGCTGGGCTTCGAGGCGGCTGAAAAAGCGGCGCATGTCGAGGATGCCGCCCCAGGTGAACCAGACGCCGATGATGACGGCGAAAAGGATGGGAAAGCCGATGCCGACGAGATGCCAGAAGGAAGCCCAGACGGCGGGCGGCCATGGCGAAAAGTAGTTCCAGGCGGAGCCGATCGCGAAGGTTCCAAAAAGCAGGAGGCTCCAGCCGAGGAGGATTCCGGCGATCCATTTGTCGCCGCGGGTGAAGTTCTCGTCGATGCCGATGAGGCGGCCAGCCAGGCATGGCGTTTCGGCGTGGCGGGGGCTTCGCCCACGGACTCGGGGGTGATGGCGTAGGCACTCCGGTGGAGGAGCCGATCCATGTTGAAGTCCTCTTTATTGGTGAGCAGCGAAACCATGACGTAGAGGGCGACCGCGATCAAGGTGGCGGCGAAGGCGATCTCAGTGCCGTTGAGCGGAAAGCGGGCGTCGATTTGGCGGGTGATGATTCCGGCGACGGAGAGGGTGGAGCCGGTGCAGAGCGCCACCCAGGCGCCCGCCGTGGTCCCCTTTGTCCAATAGAGGCCGCCGATGATGACCGCTCCGATGCCGCCGACATAGATCGCGCCGGTGACCGACCACCACATCACGATGTAATCGACCTGTCGGTAGAAGGCACCGAAGAGGAAGGCGAAGAGCGCGACGCCGATCATCGAGAGTCGCAGCGCCAGGAGATGTTGCCGGGGCGAGAACGGTTTCCGACGGAGAGGGACCAGCACGTCCTGGATGAAGATGCTGCCCCAGGAATGGAGGTGGGTGGCATCGCCGCCGAAGACACCCATCAGGAAGACGGCGCAGAGGGCGCCCTTGACCCCGATGGGGAGGAGGTGGGAGACGGCGATGGGTAGGAGCATCTGGCCCTGCATCTTGGGATCGGAGATCCGACCCACCTCGGCGGTGACGGCGGCGGCCTGAGTGGCGAAATGGGGATGGCTGAGAAAGGTCAGGGCGCAGACGCCGAGGAGGACTCCGACCGCCGATTTTCCGAATTCGCGCCACCGGCCTAGGATGTTGCCCATCCGCGCCTCATGGGGGGTATGGGCGGCCGATTGGTAGCCGCTGGCGTTCTGCCAGGCCATGGTGCCGTAGACGCCGATGACGAGGCTCATCAGGATGTACCAGACGTTGAAGTCCTTGTTGCTGTTGGAATCGAAGGGGTCGAGGAAGGAATGGCCGGGAGGACGGGCTTGTAGGACCGTGACGATCTGGGACCAGTCGAAGGTCATCAGCAGGGCGGCGATGATGATGAGGTAGAAGATCTGGCTGACGATGCCTTCCAGGCAGTTGATCACGATGATCGTGACCAGGCCGCCGGAAAGTCCCACGAAGAGGCTGATCGAGAGGAAGCAGGCCATCAGCACGACGTAGGCGGGGACGGTGTGCGAGAGGAGTGTCAGGTTCTGCGGCAGGCCCCAGAAGTACGCCAGGCAGCGCGCGCCCACCGCGGGGATGATGCCGAAATTAAGGATGCCGGCGAAGAAGCCGAGGAAGCCGGTGAAGAGGCGGAACGATTTGCTGTAACGGAGCTCGAAGAACTGGGCCAGGGTCATGGCGCGGGTTTCGCGGAAGCGATAGATGACGAAGCCGGAGATTCCGACGATGAGGCCGACCGGCGCGGAGATCCAGCCCCACCAAGTAAGGGTGAATCCGGAGTGGGCGATCACTTCGAACAAGGCGACGAAGACGACCGCGCCGGCCTGGAGCTCGCCGCCCGCGATTGCCAACAGATAGCGATCGGCCATGCGGCCTCCCGACATGAAGTCGGCGACGCTGCGGACATATTTCCGGCAATAGAGGCCGACAGTGAGGGCGGCCAGCAGGGGGAGCGCGACGATAATCCAATCGAGGGGACTCATCCGGGATGCCGCTTATTGGGTGGGGGCGGTGGGGGTGCCATCGTTCGGCTTCGGCCCATCGTCGGGCGTGGCGAGATCCTTGCGCTGCCAGACCCGGACGTAATCGATCACGAAGTCGCCGGGCAGCTGGGAATCGTCGAGCGCCTCGGTTTCCCAGCCGCCGGTGACGTTGTCGAGGAGGATGTCGCCGGGGGTGTTGGGGATGCGGGGACTATTCCAAACGGCGATCTCCTTGCCATTGCCGTAAAGGGTGACCGCGCCGGGAGTCCAGAGGAGGCCGACGGTGATGAAGCCGTCCTTGTCGGCGGCGACGTAGTTGTACTCCTCGCCGGTCGATTTATGGGTCTTGCCATACCCGTCCCAGTGGAAGGCGAGGTTGAAGCGTTGCGAGCCGAAGATCGAGAGCTGTTCGACGATGTCGAGTTCCATGCCGCCGTCCCGGGTCGACTGGCGGTGGCCCTGGTCGCCGGTTTTGACGCCGCGGTCGGGCATGATCCAGAAGGCGGGCCAGAGGCAGGGGGCCTTCGGCAATTTCAGCCGCGCCTCGAAGTAGCCATAGCGCTGAACCCACTTGCCGTAGGTATCGGCGTAGCCGGTGGTGTAATCGGTCTCCTTACCGGCCGGATCGTCGTTCTGGTGGCCGGATTTGCGTTCGACGCGGAGGGTGAGGGTGCCGTCCTTGACGATGACGTTGTCTTTGCTGAAGTGGGTGCGGGTGTCCCAGAAATTGGGGGCGTAGATGTTCCATTTCTTCAGGTCGATGGCGTCGCCGTCGAAGTTGTCCTCGAAGGTCTTGGTCCACTCGCCGTCGACGGGGGGGCGCTGGCCCAGCCAGGGAGGGAGGGCCAAGTCGGTCGGATTCTCTCCCGTGATCGAGGTTGCCAGGAAGCTCTTTGCTCCGGGGCTTTGATCGGAGAGGAAGGCGATGCCGGTGACGCGGTGGCTGGCGAATTTGGTTCCGGTGCCGGGCTTGCCAAGGAAGGTCTTCTTCGCGGTCGGGTCGGACATTTCCGGAGTGTCGTCTCCTTCCCACGGGACTTTGTTGGCGAAGGGGATCACCAAGTCGGCGGTGGCTCCCGGCGCGATCGGGGCCTCGGCGGCCACGCTGTCGGTCGGGCCGTCCTGGCTCTCGATGCGGACCACGGGGGTCGCCGGATCGGCGCCGAGGTTCTTCACTTGGACGCGGACTTGGAAGTAATCATTCAGGTTCCAGGTGCCCATGGCGGGATGGAGGGTGACGGTCTCCTCCTTGCCTCCGGCGAAATCGACCTGTAGGCCGCTGCCATCGGTCGCGGGAGCGCCCTTGGCGCCGCCGGTTGCGGTGAGCTGCTTCGCATCGACTGCGGCGCCGGCGGCCCAGACGACGCCATTGGGGGGGCGGGTGACGACGGTCTTGGGATCGAGCGGGGGTTTTTCTCCCGCCGGGCCTTCGGCGACGATCTGGGCGATGAGGAACGATTGGGCTTCCGGCGCTTTGCTGCCGAAGAGGAGGATGTCGGTGATCGCCGAGGCCTTGAGCTGTTCCTTCTGGCTGGCGGTGGCGAGGTAGAGCTGGAGGGTCTGGGTTTCGCCCGGTTTGACCAGCGCGGTCACCACGCCGCTTTCTCCGTTGCTGTCGTCGACCCGCATCGGGAGACGCATCGCCTTCTGGCAGGTATTGGTCACGGTGGCCTCGATCCGGCCGTAGGCGGAAAGGTCCCACGGATTTTCCGGCTGGACACGGATGCCGGGAAAGCCGGAGGTGCCGTTGGCCTGGACCGAGACGGTGACGCCGTTGGCGCCGGGGGTGAGCGCGACGTCGATTTGGTTCGCGCCATTCGGGCCGATCAATTTCTCCCATCCCTCGACCGTGGGAGCGAGCAACGGCTTGGGGGAGTCGTCCTGCGCGTGCAGCCCGGCCAGGCCGAGGGCGAGGAAAAGAGGAACGAGGAGGCAGGAGCGGATCGGTTTCATGAAGAAGGAAAAATCAGAGGGGTGGAACTTTCTCGGTTCGTCACCATATCTTTAATCGGCGGCTAGGCGGTAGTCATTGGCCGATGAAGGATGTGCCGTTTCCTGATTTCTAATTGAGTAGGTGATGATACTCATGCGGTTGTGAATGCAAAAATTAGCGCACTTCGTCGGCAAGTGACACATCCAACATCGGCAACCGACTAACCTGTTGCGAATGCTTTTGTTAGAGTCGAAGCATGAAAGCTAAGGAATTCGGACTCGTGATCGGCGCGATTTGGCTGCTGGCGGCGCCGCTTTCGGCGGAGACGTTGTTGATTGATTTCGGGCTGTCGACCATGACGGTGACTTCCGCCACTAGCACCAACAATCCCGGAGGCATCGCTCCTACTTCCAATGCCGATTGGAATATCGTAGCCGCACCCAATACCAACACCTCTTTCCTTTATGCGGATGGCACTGCGGCCAGCGGAGTGACTCTTAGCGAAGGAGGTCTTGCTGGTGCGAGTAGCACAACCGAGATCGATTGGGCGACACATCCCACGGCTGCCACGCTTAGCGGATCTATCAGTGCGAATAACTTCGCTGCGGGCGAGCCCGTCTATGGCGGCATTTACGATAGTGGGGAAAGCAGTGTGGGCGTCCAGATTTCCGGTCTTGCCGCTGGCACTTACAACTTGTTTATCGTCGGAGATACGACCAGCTCGACCTCGCCGGGGAGCGAAACTTTTTATGCAGGGGATGTGGGATCGAGCCTGCTGACTTCCACCGCCTATAACTATACCTCTTTGTCGAGCACCGGAACCGAAAGTAACACTAGCATCTCCAACAGCACGTGGGTTCTGGGTACCAACTACCAGGAATTAACCGTCACGATCAATAGCTCGACGGATGTCCTGGCTTTGGTGGCTGCCGGTGGAGGAACGACCGCGCTCAACATGTTGGAAATCGTCGCCGTTCCTGAGCCGCGCACTTGGGCCGAGCTGATCTTCGGTGGCGTCACTTTGTTTTTCATCATCCGCCGCCGCAGAACTTGGGCGGTCTGATGGGAAGAGAGTTCGCTTTGGTGACGTCATTGAAATCGTGGGTGCGGGAGAGGGCGTGAGTTTTCCCGAGAAGTTCGTTTGGGGCGCGGCTGCGGCCTCCTATCAAATCGAAGGCGCTTGGGACGAGGGCGGCAAGGGGCTCTCCGTCTGGGACATGATCACCCGGCAGTCGGGTCGGATCTGGGAGAACCACGATGGCCGGACTGCCTGCGATCACTATCATCGCTATGCGGAGGATGTCGGTCTGATGCGGGAGATCGGGCTGAAGGCCTATCGTCTTTCGCTCTCCTGGCCGCGGATTTTGCCCAACGGCATCGGCAAGGTGAACGAGGCGGGCCTCGATTTCTATGACCGCCTGGTCGATGCGCTGCTGGCACAGGGGATCGAGCCGTGGGTCACGCTTTTCCATTGGGATTTCCCTTACGAGCTCTATCTGCGCGGCGGGTGGCTCAATCCGGAAAGCTCCCGCTGGTTCGCCGAATACACCACTGCGGTGGTCGATCGTCTCTCCGACCGGGTCGCCCATTGGATGACGCTCAACGAGCCCCAATGCTTCATCGGCCTCGGCCATCAGAACGGCGAGCACGCGCCGGGCTTGAAGCTGGGATTGCCCGAGGTGTTGCTGGCGGCCCATAACGCATTGCTCTCCCATGGCCGTGCCGTCCAGGTCATCCGGGCGCGCGCGCGCCGCAAACCCTCGATCGGTTGGGCTCCGGTCGGGATGGTCTATTATCCGCTCTCCGATTCGCCCGAGGATATCGAGGCGGCGCGGCGGGCGACCTACGGCGTCGGCGGGGACGGGGTTTGGAACAATATCTGGTGGGGCGATCCGGTGGTGCTGGGCCATTATCCCGAGGAAGGGTTGCGCGCCTATGGCGCGGCGGTGCCCCGTTTCCGCGAGAGCGATTTCGAGGTGATCGGCCAGCCGCTCGATTTCTACGGCTGCAATACCTATTCGGGTTATGGGACCCAGGCGGGGCCGGAGGGGAAGCCAGTCCATCCCGCCTATCCTCCCGGCTTTCCCCACACCCTCTTCCTCTGGAAACAGACGCCCGAGGCGCTCTACTGGGGGCCGAAGTTCCTGGCCGAGCGGTACAAGCTCCCCATCGTCATTACGGAGAACGGCCTCTCTAATCCCGACTGGGTCGGTCTCGATGGGAAGGTGCACGACGGCGCCCGTATCGATTTCCTCCACCGCTACCTGCGGGAGCTGAAGCGGGCGATCGACGAGGGGGTCGACGTGCGCGGCTATTTCGCCTGGTCGATCCTGGACAATTTCGAATGGGCCGAGGGTTACAAGCACCGCTTCGGCCTGATCCATGTCGATTACGTCACGCAGAAGCGGACGTTGAAGGATTCGGCCTATTGGTATCGGGAGGTCATCGGGAACAACGGCGCCGGGTTGTAAACCGGCGCCCTCCTCAACAGGCTCTCAGGCTCCGGAGCCGAGGTCTTTTTCCAACTGTTTGCGGCGTCGCGCGATCTCGCTATAGGTGTCCCGGGCCTCCTGATAGGAGGGAGGCAACGCCAGCGAGAGCCCGGAGGCCTCGGAAAACGTGTAAACGTAGAGTATCCCATTGCGCTGGCAGGCAACGGGCAGTCCTGTCTTCACCGAGATCCATGCCTCGACGCCATGGCCCGTCGCGTAGTGGTAGCAGGTTTGTTTTTGGAAGGAGAGCACCTGGTCGAAGTAGTCGAGCTTCAGCCAGGCGAGGCTCGGAAAGCCGCTGGCAATGACCGGATCGCCCAGCCGGTCACCGTTGCGGGGCGCATTGGGGGTCTGAGCGCTGGGATCGACGACCATGATGGAGCCGGAAGAGGAGGGTTGCAGGAGCATGCCGTCGGCGTACCAGAGTTCGGCGGTACTTCCGTCCGCGTAGGTCAGAAGATCCCGCTTGAGCTCGCCCGCGCGCGATGAGTCGATATGGACGACGCGGTGCGGTTTCTTCGTTTCATCGTCCGTCTCGGTGGGAGCGGCTCCGCCGTTTGGATCGGCATTCGCGGGGGTGATCTCGATGCTCCACTGGGCAGGATCGGGCACCGGGGCGACGAAGGGAGCGGTGGGTGGCGGAGGGCTTTGGTCCGAGACGGCCTGGATCTGAGCCGCCGCCCAATCGGGCAAAGCCCAGGCCAGCAGCAGGCCAGCCGCGTAAGAAAGAAGAGTTCGGTGCATGGAGAAAGGAGGTTCGTTATTGGTTCACCGGTTCGAGTTGCGAGTCGACGATCTCGCCGGTGAAGCGGTCGATCGCCACATGGAGCCAGTAACGCCGCTCGCCCTCGACGACGAATTGGCTGAGGTTGGAGGAGGTCGGGCCGTAGTGACCGGCCTGGGCGACGAGATCGATCATCAGGTTCCAGGTGCGGGTTTGGCCGACGTCGGCGAGGGAGCGGACGAAGGCTTCGCGCTCGGTCTTGACGTTCTGCTCGTCGGAGCCGGCGAAGTCGCCGGCAGTCAGGGTGGGGCCGAAGCGAAGGACGAGATCGGCCTTGTTGACCAGGGGCGCGGCGGCGGTGAAGTTGGTCAGCGCTCCGGCGATGGCCACGGGCTCGCCCAGGGGGATGCCGCTGATCGGATTGGCGGGAGTATTGGTCAGGACTCCGGCCAAGGCGGCGGCGTTGAGGCTATTGAGGTCGATGTGGCCGGCGGTGAAGGCATTGGTGGTCCGGCTGGTGGTGAAGAGGTCGAGGAGGCCGGCATCGGCGCTGTTCGAGGTGAAGAGGTCGAGCGAGCGCCAGGGATCGTCGCGGAAGGCATAGCCGATTTCGCCGACGCTGTTGAAGGGACGGTTCAGGACGACGGGACGGTCCTGCGGGCGGGAGGTGGCTCCCGCGAAGGGATTGCCCGCCGTGGAGCCTTGCGTGGAGGGATAGAGCCCGCTGTCACCGATCCGCTGGACGCCGTCGTTATCGAGGTAGCTCGAGGTGGGGAGGACGTTGGCGGTGTTGTTCCGGGCCAGGAGGGCAGGAAAGTAAAAAGTTCCGAAGATCGCGGGGGGGTTCTGCATCTCGCCCATCGCTCCCGAGGTGTTGATGCCGCCGTAGCCGGTGCTCTGATAGGCCTGGGGATAGAGGGCTTCGGTGATCATGTTGGTCCGCCAGAGCCGGGAGTCCTCCCCTGCGGTGGTCGCTCCCGTCGCGCCGGTGGGGCCGCTGTCGGAGCGGTCGAATTGCCATTGGCCGAAGCGGAGCGAACGGGGGTCGGAGGTCATCGAGAGGACGCCATAGGCGAGGGCGGAACCGATCGAATTCGCCCCCGTGAGCAACGGTAGCGTATTTAGGGAGAAAGGGGCCGTGGCGGTGGTCAAGAAACTGCAGACGGCCTGTTCGATGGTTTTCTTGCCGGTGAGGCCGGTATCGAGCTGGTCGTTCATCCCCATCGCGTAGCTATAGGGGACCCAGTCTCCGGCGGGATTTTGAAACTCGAGGACGACGGTGAAGGGGTGGGCGAGATCCTGGCTGAATTCGAAGTGAATCGACTTGTCGATGCTCGTGGTGGCGGTGGTGGTCTTGTTCAGAAGGAAATCGGGCAGCCGGTAGCCGAGGTAGGCGATACTGTTGACCCCCAGCGCGGGGGTGGTGACCCAGGCGAGGCCGGTGGAGCTGCCCGGTCCCGGAGCGGCGGTGGCGTCGGCGGCGGTCAGGAGGCCGGGATCGGCGAAGGCGTTAACGCCGTGCCCGGCGGCGGTGGAGAGCGGGATGACGGTGCTGGAAGGGAGATCGTAGGTCAGCGGGGCGGTCTGGGAGGTCGTCGTTTGACTGAAGGTGGCGCTGTAGACGCCGACGGAGCCCTGGAGGCGGAGCCGGATGGACGGAGGAGTGGGAGCGGTGGCGCCGATCGGAGTGCCGGGATAGGTGGGGTTCCACACGCCGAAGACGAGGTAGAGCTGAAAGGTGGAGGTCGTCGCGCCGGGGGTGGTCGTGGTGCTGCCGGCGATGCCCTCGACGGTGTTGAGATAGGGCAGGCTCTTGACTCCCACGGCCTGCCAGGCGATGCCGCTCTGGCTATACTCGATCACGGTCGGGGTCGCCGCCGTGCTGGCTTGGTCGATGATGGCGGCACCGATGCGGAGAATCTGGAGCGTCGGCGCGCTTAGGTGGAGGTTCGAGGTCGCCATGGGCAGGGACCCGCCGTTGACGGCGAGGGAGCCGGAGAGGATGCCTGCCTGCAGCAGCTCGAAGAAGTTCGGCTCCCGGCTCTCCGTCACGACTTTGTCGAGTGTCTCGATGGAGCCCAACTCGGCGGTTCCGTTGGGGCCGACGTATTGCCAGAGATGGATGGTGCGACCGTCGTCGGTGGTCCCGGTCCCCCAATGGAGACCGAAGCGGGCCTGGATGGCGGTCGCCGTGCCGCCGTTCTGCGGCCCGTTCGGCCCGATCCAGGCGAGACAGTCGAGCGGGAACCGCCGCTGGATCAGGGAATCGCCGGCTTGAACGGGGTAGGTGTAGGGAGTGCCGTCGACGGCATAGTTCGTGACGGTGGCGGCGGCGGCATAGCGGACGGAGGGGAGGAAGCGGTTGGTCGAGCCGGGGGTGCCGGCCTTGGCCGCATATGGGATGGAGCTGCCGGTCGGCGTCGAGGGGCCCCAGCTCGGGGCGTTTTTCTCGCGGGTGAAGACGGTGAGGTTTTGGAGGACGTTGGTGGTCAATCCCGCCACCCCGGCCTGGGCGGCCTGAATCAGATCCTGGCGGCTGAGGAAGGTGGTGTCGCCGGGGTAGACCAGCCCTGTCGCATTGGTGGCGATGGCGTTGGTGAAGACGGTGATCGATTGCCCGCTGGCGGGGTTACGCCAGGCGGTGAGCTGGCCGGCGTTGATCCCCAGGCTGGAGAGATCGGCGCCGGCCAAGGTTTTCTTGAGGAGGGGGAGTTGGCCGACGAGGCTGGGTGGATAGCCTGCCGCCGTGATGTCGATGAGGCCGCCGACGTTATAGACGGCGTAAGCGAAACGTCCGACGGCATAGTTGGGATTGGCGGTGGCCGGATTATTCAAGGTTGAGCCTGAGACGCCGAAGGTCATCCCGGTTCCATTGGTCGCTCCGCTCCGTGTCACCAGGACCCAATCGGGCGTGCTGGCGGCGGTCGGAAAGCTGCCCAGGTAGGCGGAGTTCCAACGGGCAAGCGCCACCGATCGGCCATTGAGCGAGGCGGTGGTGGAGCTGATCGGAGAAGCGATCAAGGTACCGTTGAGCGCGGAACCGGTGAAGGGGGCGTTGGTGGTGCTGATCTTGAGCAGGCTCGGCATCGCGGCGTTCGTCCCCACAGGTTGCGGCAGGAGGTTAATCGAGGTGATGTTGGTATAGAGGGGCTTGGTCGCATAGGCGCCGCCGCCGGTATCGGGAAGGGCGTCCTTGGCCATTTCCAGCTGGAGCTGGCCCACGACCAACTGGAGGGCGCCCTGGGCCAGTTGTTCGGTCATCAGGGACTTGCTGTAACTGAACGAAGCGGAGCTATCGAACCGGGCCGAGGTGACGAAGGCGACCAGGATGATCGAGGCGAGTGCCAGGAACGCCAGCGTCATGAGCAGGGCCACGCCGCGCCGGGAACGGGATCCGGAACCCGCTGGTTTACGAGCTGGGCAGCGGGACATAGCGTTCGAAGATTTTCAATCCGTCGGCCAGGTTCTTGGGGTAATCCTGCCAAGTGAGCTTCTGGTTGAGATAGGTTTCCCAAGCCGCCATCACGCTCTGCACGCCGGAGCTATTGGCGGCTCCCTCCAGCCCGCTCTTCAAGGCGGCGACCTGGGAGGGGGTGAGGAGCTTGAAGGTTTTGTCGTCGATCACCGCCAGGGTGATGCTGATGGCCTGGGGGGGGTAGGCCGGGGCGGCGGTGGGGTAGGAGCTATTGGCGCTGCCGTCGGAGCCGATGAAAAGGATGCGGAAGTCGACCACGCCGGGAGCGGTGGAACGGGGGGTGGCGTTGCCGATCTGGGGCAGGGAGTTGGTCGTCCCAAAGCTGATCTGGGTCGCCGGATCGCTCCAGAGGATCGCCAGGTCGCTCCGTTCGAGGGTGCTCAGGCCGTTGGTGGTATCAAGCTGGTATTCGATGAGGGAGACGTTGCGCACGCTCCCGCCGCCTGCGGAGATGCCGGGACGGCGGGTATAGAAGGCGGTGGCCGAGGAGGTGGGAAAGGACGCCAGATCGGCGCGGAAGACGCCCGCCTGGATGTCGCGCGCGAAGAGGTCGAGCATGGCGCGGGCCTTCATGAAATTGTTCACCCGCTGCTGGCCAGCCAGCCAGGTCTTGCTCATGAGGCCGACCATTCCGCTCAGGATCACCAGCAACAGGCAGAGGACGGCGACCGCCACCAGCATCTCCACCAGCGTGAAGCTGTAGGGGAGACGCCTTTTTCCAGGCCGGTCAATGGATCGGAATGTAGGTGACGACTTCATACCGTTTGTCGGCGGCCTCGCTGAGGCTGCCTTGGGGAGGCCAGGCAAGCATCAGGTAGACTTCGGCGAGATTGGCTCCGGTGGCGGCATTGGTGCCCGCGCTGCAGACCACTTGGTAGACGGAGTCGGCGCGGTTGGTCACCTGCCCGTCATAGCCGACGTAGGTCGGGGTGTTCGTGCCGTAGACGATCGAATAATTGGTGGCGAGGGCGGTGGGGGGAATCGCGAGGTTGGGAAGATTGTTGGTGGGACTGGCGGCGCGGGTGGAGAGGATGAGGGAAGCGAGGTCGGCGGCCTGGATCTTTTGCTGCGATTCCTGGCCCGATTGGATGCCGCTGCTGAAGAGGCCGACCAGCGCCACGATGGCGAAGCTGCAAATTCCCAGAGCAATCACGACTTCGATGAGACTAAAGGATGCCAATCCCTTAGCGCCCTGCCTGGATCGCAGTCGCTTCATGATCGTCCTATTAGCGGATCTACCGCCGATATACCAGTGTCTCTCCGGTCAGGCCGTCGGTGCGTAATACCGCCACGTTTTGTCCATTGGGAGCGGAAGAGGCCATGGCCGGCGCCAGATCGAACTCGACCAGATCGATGGGGCTGCTATTGTTGCGGGCTTCGCCGGTGGGCAGGAATTGGATGCTGTTGGGGAAAGTGGTGGCGCCGGTCCGGCCGGGAATCTGGATGCTGAAGGCCATGGCGGAAAGTTCATTGACGGCTCCGGCGGCGGGCAGATTGGTCAGGCTGGAGAGCTGGCTGGAGGTGAAGGTGCCCGCCGGTTTCAATTGGAGCTGGGTGAAGGCGCTGACTTTGTTGAGCAGGGTAAGGGGGGCGCTCGGCACTTTGCCATAGGAATAGGCGGTGCCGGGAATGGGATTGGGATCGGTCCCATCGTTGGAGGCGATCACCGCGGCGAAGAGTTCGCTCTGTCCCTGGGAGTTGGTGTCGGTGTAGAAGGCGACCCAGACGTAGGTGTTCTGCGCCACGGCATATTCGCGGGCTTGTTCCAGCAGGCCGTCGAGAGCGGCGGTGGCCTGATTCACGTTGCCCGCGCCCTTCAGCCCGCTGACGGCGGGCACGGCGGCGGAGATGATGATCGCCATGATGGAAATGACCACCAGCAACTCGATGAGGGTGAACCCCCGCTGGGATTTAGATCTGGGCGGCAAGTTCATGGGAACCGTTCTTGGAGACCGGGGCGAAGGAAGCGGAAAGGAACTCTTTTTCAACGATTGGGAGATAAGCACCCTCCTCACGCAGGCGCAGGCGGAGCTGGGCGGTATCGACCGCATGGACATCGGGACGGGGCTGCCGGGCGGCCAATACGGAGGCAAGTCCCGCCGCCTCGCCCATCGCCAGACAGACGGGCATGACGCGGACGCTGCCCTGCACGGCGCGTTCGCAGGAAATGGAGCGGCCCGCCACCAGAACGTTCTTCAACCCGCGCGGCGTCAGGCAGCGATAGGGGATGCCATGGACTTCCCCCTTCTCATAGTGCTTGAAGCGGGTGACCATCTCGAGCTCCCCTTTGGTCTCGTGCTCTTGCTTGGTGAGATGAAGGTCGATGAAGTAGCTGTTGAGGCAGATCTCGTCCTCGAAGCGGCGCCGCGCGATATAGTCCTCGGTGGTCAGAACGTAATCGCCGAAGACGCGACGGGTCTCGCGGACGCCGATCACCGCGCCGGTCGACACCAGGAAGGAATTGGCGAAGGCGGCGGGGGCGAACTCGGCCAGGGCGGCGCGATAGGCGGCCGCCAGCTTTCGCCCCTGGGCCAGCGCCCGGGAGACGGAGGCGGGATTGGTATTGTCGACGTCCCAGAGATGGCCCGCGTTGAAGCCGACGGTGCCGGGGCCGACGATGTTATGGCAGAGGTGCTTGTCGGGGATCTCGGGGTATTTCCCCGAGGCGACGATGGCGTGGATCGGGCTTTTCGGGTCCCACCAGCCGAGGTCGGGGCTGTGGCGGTAGGCGTATTCGTCGACGTTGGAGAGGACGAAGCAATGGGTCGCCGGTTGCATCTGGCCGTTGGCGTCGCCCTTCTGAAATTCGGCGCCCGCCCAGGCCGCCAGATCGGCATCGCCGCTGCAATCGATGTAGACCTTGGCCCGGAGCGCGGAGAGGCCGCCTTTATTGCTGACGATCAGCGCGGAGACCCGTCCGGTTTCTTCGGTTTCCACCGCCGAGAGAAAGGTGTGGAAGAGGACTTTGGCGCCGGTTTCGGCCAGCAGGTCGTCGTAGACCCGCTTCAGGCGCTCGGCGTCGATGGGGACCCAGTCGAGGTCCTTCTCGGAGACGTGGCGCATGCCCTGTTTGGCGGCGGTGAAGACCTTTTCAGCCAGGCCGCGATAAATGATCTTCTCTTTGTCGGAGAAGGGGCACCAAGCTGGCACCAAGGCGCTAGTGCCGGAGCCTCCCAGCATGCCCGTGGCCTCGATCAGGAGGGTGCGTGCCCCCTCCCGCGCTGCCGCCGCCGCCGCCGCGCAGCCGGTGGGGCCGCCGCCGACCACGATGGCATCCCAGGAATCGTCGCAGGGGATCTCCCGGGCGGCGAGGGAATGGGATTTCATCGGCTCCTCCGTCATCTTCATGGATGCAGATTATCGCAAAAGGGCGCTGACCGGATAGTCGGCTGCCGACCTGGGATATGTCATTTCCCGACGAGTCCCAGCCGAGCCAAAATACTCCTCGCTGCGGGGGGGGGATCGGGATAAAATCTTTAGTCCATGTCCGACGCCGCCGTGTCGACCAAAGAGGAGAGCTCCCTCTCCTCCCTGCTGCAGCAGGTTATGGAGATTTCCGAGGCGGGTACGGGAATGCGGGCCAATTTCGACGATCTCACGGGGGTCCGTTACGATATTCCTGCGATGCACATCGACGAGGATCATGAGCATCACGTCTGCCCCTTCTGCCTGGTGGCCAAGACCGATCCCGGCAGCCGCAACGACTGCATCCGCAACAAGATCGCCGCCAACTGGATCGTGATCCGCCGCAAGGCGGGCCTGGAAGGCATCTGCCACATGGGCCTCTTCGATCTCGTCGAGCCGCTGGTCATCCAGGGGCGGGTCCTGGGCGCCTTTTACTACGGATCGGTGCTCATCCGGGGCACGGAAGAGGAGTCGCTCAAGCGGATCCGCGCCTATTGCGCCGCGAACGACCTCGATCCGGGACCTTACGAGAAGGCCTTGAAGGAGGTGCCGGTGATCGATCCGGGATCGATTCCCCGCCATCGGGAGAGCCTGAAGACCATCGTCCGGCTGGCCCGCTTCCTTTGCGAGAGTGCGGGGGTCAAGCCTGAGCTGTACAAGATCAAGCCGCTCAAGCTCCCCTACCTCTCGGCGCAGGATCTTCCCTACGTCATCAAGGAGAGCATGCGTTATATCTACAATCACGTGAACGAGCCGTTCATCGTCAAGGATCTGGCGGCTCATCTGCGCTGCCATCCCGATTTCCTGAGCCGCAAGTTCAAGCACTACGCGGGGGTCGACCTGAGCCTCTATCTGCGGCAAGTCCGTATCGAGCACGCCAAGGAGCTGCTCCAGAATCCGAAGGTGCGGATCGACGACGCGGCGGAGCAGTCGGGCTTTTCCGACCGGATCACCTTCACGAAGGTTTTTCGGCGGATGACCGGGCAGACGCCGGGCCAATATCAACGCCAGTTCGACCGTTCCGAGGAGGGTCCCGATCCCCACAACGTGGGGGTGGCGATCCGGGAGGGAATATATCTCCCTTCGAAGGGCAAAAAGAACGCCGGCCCGAAGGAAGCCGAAAGGCGCCGGCTTTCGAGCTGAGCTTATGCTTGGAGCGGAGTTCTCATGTAACCCGATTTAGTAGCCCGGGGTTTGAAAATAGGAGCAAATGGGAGCGCTCAAGAAAACTGGCCGTGAGTCCCCAATGCCCATGGATAAGGAAAGATTACTTGAGAGCGGATGGGATCAAATAGGGCTTTTCGTCCCAATGCCGGTGTAACGAGACGCTCTACCGCTGAGCTAACTGCCCTAAGTTTGTGGCTGAAAGTAAGTTATGAAAGTTGAAATGGCCTTCAACTTATTTTTATACATCACTT
>FSXI01000289.1_pt1 | contig 18046 bp, 14 predicted proteins | sample 1638251 | NCBI WGS metagenome assembly FSXI01 (sample SAMEA3914788, study PRJEB12502) | metagenome | biome: forest; material: soil | place: Canada | collected 2011-07-03 | depth 0.1 m | reverse complement strand
CGGCTGGAAATCGTGTAGACTTTTTCGGGAACGAAGCTCGGGTCGCGCAGGATCTTGGTTCCGATTTCGACCGCCTGGTCGACGCCCAGCGGGTAGACGCAGGTGGCGGCGAGAATGCCCTCCCGCACCTTGCCGATCCCGCCCGCCTCGCCTGCCAACCCATCGATCCCCACGAAGATCATCTCCTTTTCCCGGCCTCGCTCGCGGGCGGCCAGATAGGCGCCCACCGCCATCGGATCATTCCGTCCGTAGACCACGTCGATCTGGGGGACGGCGCTGAGGATTTCCGTCATGCGGTCCTTGGCCAGGGATTGGGACCAGTTGGCGACCGCTTCGGCGGCCACTTTGATCTTGGGATAGGTGTCCCAGACATCGTGGGCGCCGAGGCGGCGGTTGGTCTCGGCTTCCACGCCTTTGAGGCCGGCGATCTCGACGATGGTGCCGCGCGGCTCGCCATATTTTTGAGTAAGGCCGTCGACGACGTATTGGCCGAGCATCCGGCCGATCGCCCGGTTGTCGATCCGGATCCAGCTGGTGTAATAGGGCTCGGCGATATCGCGCTCCAGGCAGAGCACGGCGATGTGCGCCTCCATGGCCCGCTTCATGACCTCGGTGAGGGGAGCCCGCTCGTTGGGGGCGACGATGAGGAGCTGCGGCTTCATCCGGATGGCGGTCTCGATCTGCGCGATCTGCCTGACGCTGTCCTGCTGCGCATCCATGACCACCAGCCTGACGTCGGGCTGCTCCGCCCAGAGCCGCTTCATCTCCGCGTTCTGGGCGGCGCGATAGGGCTCGGAATTGTTGCATTGGCTGAAAACCACCGTGTAGCGGGGAGGGGCCGGATCGGACGCGCAGCCGGCCACCAGGCCGACCGCGGCCAGGAGGAGGAGCAGCCGCAAGCCCAGGTCAGCCCTCACCGCGTTTCTCCCCCGCCGCGCCGTTGCAGCCAGACCGCCGCGACGATGATGACGGCCTTGATCATCAACTCCAGGTTGCTGTCGACCATGTGGAGGCGCAGGACGTTGGTGAGCAGTCCCAGCACCAGGGTCCCCGTGACCGTGCCGATGATGGAGCCGTGTCCCCCCGCGAGCGCGGTGCCCCCGATCACCACCGCCGCGATGGCATCGAGCTCGTAGCCGACGCCATCGTTGGGATTGCCCTGGTGGCTGCGCGCGGCGTGGATCAGGCCCGCCAAGGCGGCCAGCGCGCCGCAGGCGACATAGGTCGCCAGACGGACGCCGCGTACCGGCAGGCCGGTGTAAACGGCGGCCCGCTCGTTCTCGCCGATGGCGCGCAAATACCGCCCGTAGACCGTGCGCGCCAGGATCAGATGGGCCACGACGGCGAGCGCGATCCAGAGCGAGATGGCGAATGGCTTGCTGGAAAAGAGTTCCGCGAACCGTCCGGAAGGGATCGCGCCGAAGCCGAGATCGACATTCACGTTGCCGGTGAGCCATTTGCTGAAGCCGCGCACGCCGATCATGGTCGCCAGGGTCATGACGAACGGCTGGAGCCGGATGCGGGTGATCACCAGCCCGTTGAGCGCGCCGACCAGGGCGCCCCCCGCCAGGGAGGCCGAGATCGCCAGCCCGATCTGGAAGGCCGTCGCTCCGTGCGGGTGCCAGACCATCAGGGTGAGGGCGCTGACGCAGGCGGAAAGGGCGAGGACGCTGCCCACCGAAAGGTCGATCCCCGCGCCGATGATGACGAAGGTCATCGCCAGGGAGATGATTCCGATCTCGGACTGCTGCAGGAGCACATCGCTGAGATTGCCCGGCGAGAGAAAGACGATCGTCCCGTCGCCGGCGCGGGGACTGAGCGCCGTCCCGAGAATGAGGATCAGGACCAGGCCGATGAACGGCTGGCCGTGGAGCTTGAGGTGTTTCCAGAGTTTATCGATCATGGGAGGGGGAGGGGTGGTGGCCGGTGGCCAGGCGCATAATGACTTCCTGCGAGGCGGCGGAGGCATCGACGATTCCGAGGCAGCGTCCCTCGTGGAGGACGAGGATCCGGTGGGCGTTGGCGAGCAGTTCCGGCAGTTCGGAACTGACCCAGATGACGCCGAGTCCCTTTCCGGCCAGGTCCGAGATCAGCCGGTAGATATCGTCCTTGGCGCCGATATCGATGCCGCGCGTCGGGTCGTCCAGGAAGCAGACCTTCGGTTGGGTGAGGAGCCATTTTCCGATCAGCACCTTTTGCTGGTTGCCCCCGCTCAGGCTCCAGACGGGGAGTTCCTGGTCGGCGAACTTGGTGCGGCATCGTGCCAAGACTTCCGTCGCGGCGGCGTTTTCCATCCCCCGATCGATCCAGCCTTTCCGCGCATGGCTAGCCAGGGAGGCCAACGTGGTGTTCTGCCGGATATTCATGCCCGGGACCAGCCCCTCCTTCTGCCGATCCTCCGGCACCAGGGCCACGCCCCGGGCCATGGCTGTGCGGGGGCCGTCCGGCGCGTAGGGCCGGCCCTCCAGGGTCAAGGCGCCCCCGGTCGACGGCGAAATGCCGAAGAGCGCCCGGCCGATTTCGCTGCGGCCGGAGCCGACGAGGCCGGCCACCCCGAGGATCTCGCCCCGTTCCAGCGTGAAGGAAACGGCGCGAAGCTTGCGGGTGGAGAGTTCGCGGGCCTCGAGCAGGGAGCCGCCGCTCCGCGCGATCTTCTCGCGCCGGGTCGGGGCCACCGCCCGCCCGACCATCCGCTGGATGACCTGATCGATCGAGGTCGCGGCGCAGGCGTCGGTGCCGATCATCTCGCCGTCCCGCATCACCGAGACCCGGTCGCAGATGCGGAAGATCTCGTCCATTTTATGGGAGACGTAGACGATGGCCACCCCGCGTGCCTTCAGGCGCCGGATCAAACCGAAGAGCCTCTCCACCGCGTCGTCGGTCAGCGCGCTGGTCGGCTCGTCCATGAAGATGGCCTTCCCCTCCAGGCCGAGCACCCGCGCGATGGCGACCAGCTGCCATTGCGAGACGCTCAATTGACCGAGCGGCAAGCCGGGATCGAGATCGAGCCCGACCTCGCGCAGGAGCGGGCGGGCGGCGGCATGCAAGGCGCGGGGAGAGACCCAGCCCCGGGCCTCGAACCGCGCATTGCCGATCGCCAGGTTCTCCGCGATCGAAAGATGGGCGAAGAGATCGAGCTCCTGGAGGATCATGCCCAGACCGGCCCGGCGCGCCGCCTGCGGACCGGTCCAGGCCACGGGGCGGCCCGCAAGAAGCATTTCCCCCTCGTCGGGGGCGGTGATGCCACAGAGAATCCGGGCCAGGGTGCTCTTGCCCGCGCCGTTTTCGCCGCAGAGGGCATGGACCTCGCCGGGAAGCAGCCTCCAGCTGACTCCCCGGAGGGCGGCGACTCCGCCGTAGTGCTTGCGGATGTTACGGCATTCCAGCATGGAAATCCTAAGGGACGGGGACGAGCTTCAGGTAATCGAGCCCGAATTGCGTGCCGGTGGAGGCCGGGTTCTTTCCCGTGACCGTCACCTTGAAGACCGGTTGTCCGTCGGGCAGGGTGACGAGTCCGAGATCGACCGGATCGGTGGTCTTGATCCGCGGATCGTAAAGATCGATCGGTGAGCCCATCGCCACGCCGTTCAGGCCGGCCTGGAAAATTCCGGAGTCGGGCGCCTCGCCGTAATGGGCGATCAGCCGATACTGCCCCGCCTTTTGCACGGGAAGCGTCAGCTCCAGGGTCTCGCCGATCGTCTGGGCGGGCCAGATCATTTCGGCATCGCCGCTCCACTCCTTTCCGTAGGCATAGGTGTCTTCGGGTCTGACCCGGTCCGGGGATTTCGCGGTGGAAAAGACCGGCCAGGCCTCGGCTTCGATCGCGCCGGGTTCGCGGTAAATATCGGGCCGCACCCAGTAGCCGACGCGGTCGGCGACGGGAACCGGCGCGTAGGGGTCGGTCCCGCCCGGCTTCAGATACCAGAAGACCTCCGCCGCGTAGAGCGTGGAGCGGCCGTTCGGAAAGTACTTCTCGATATCGGCCTCGAAGGAAACGTCGAAGGGAACGGCATCGGGGATATGCCAGCGATTGTCGTCGAAATGGCCCTGATTGCCCTCATTCAGGATCTGGTTGTGATAGGGCCTGGAAAAGTGTCCGGAAGAGCTCCAGGCGTAGCCGAAGTAGTCTTCCGATCCGGTGCCGAAGCTGGAGGGAAACTTCTCGCCGTCGACGAAGAACTTGTCGTCCCCCTCGCCCCACCAACTGCCGCGCGGATTCCAGCCGTGGAGATGGGTGCCGACGTAGCGTCCCTGGCCCTGGGTGGTCAAGAGCGTCCAATCGGGCGCGCGGTCGGGACGATCGGTGAGGAAGGCGTCGCGATGCCACTTGGCGTGGAAGCGGGCGAGCTGGGCAATCGGCTGGGTGAGCGGGGCGTGATCGACTTCCCAGGTCATGGCTACGGGAGCGGGACCGTCGTTGCCCACTTCGATGTGGGCCGTCCGGCCATAAGGCATGTACCAGTAGCTATAAAAGGTGCCGTCCGCCAGCAGGCCCACCGGCAGCGATTGGAAGACATCGGCGCCGCCCACATAGCCGAAGAAATCGCCCAGGGGCGACCAGACCGAGGGCGAGGCCTCGCCGTCCCAGGTGATGCTGAGGGTGAGCTGCCGCAGGAGCACGCGCTGCGCCTCGGGGTCCTTCGGAAGGTCGAGTTTCACCTTGAGGGCGGTGAGGGCTCCGGCCCCGCTGAGGTCGGCCACGGTCGTCGTCTGGCCGGCTCGGGCGGTGATGGAGTTTTTTTCTGCCGTGACCGTCGCCGCCCCACCCATCGGGTTCCGCCCGCATTGGCCCAGGATTTTGTCGGCCGCATCGAGCGCCGCCGAGTCCTCGGGGGAAAGGTTCATGCTGAAAGTGGGCACGACGGTTCCCGCCGGGAATTGGGTGTAGGTGAATTGATAATAGGCACCCCACCCCTTCTCCGCGACGATCTTGCACGATTTCTGGAAGGGAATCGGCGTGTAGTTGTCGAATCCGTGGGCCGCGGGGGAGGGGATGTAGACCAGGCTGGGGCGGTTGAAGGGCGCCGTCTTTCCGTCGAAGTAGCCCGTGAAGGGAAGATCGACCGCCGGAGTCGCCGAGCCATCCAGGTAAATCTTCACATGCCCCGCGCTGGCGGTGGCCGACCAGGTCCGCCAGATGCAGCCCGGTCCCTGGACGTCCATGAGCACGCTCTCGTCGCCTTCTTGGCGAATGATGCCGTTGCCGTCCGCATTCGCGTCCCAATCGATGTATTTGTCGGTCGCCGCGTCATAGCGGCTCTTGCGATCGTAGCTGGAAGCCAGCGAGGTCTTTTCGCCGGGAGGGGGAAGCTGCGCCAGCTGCTCCATATCGGTCATCCGCCGGACCAACTGGGGATAGGTATAGGTCTCGGCCTGGACGGGGGTGGCGAGAAGGGCGCCGCCGAGGAGGAGCAGGAAAAGCCTGCGGAGGGTTGCCGCGTTTGAATCCCCTTCCGACCGATGATAGGCGCGTTTGATGGCGTTGAAATTCACTCGGCCAGTATAATCATTATGACGATTGTCAGGAATGGCGGTTATTCTCATTGTTTTGTAATATCTTTCGGAGCAGGCGGCTGCGGAACCCTTTCGATCTGCGATAGCACCAGTTCGGCGCTTCTCAAAAACTGCAGTCGATAGGGATGGGAGTTTGTTCATACCCCCAAGGTGGTCAATCGTGCCTGAGCTTGAGAGGCGAAGGGGGATTCGGGATATTTTTTGGCAAGGGATTGATAGGCGGCCTTGGCCTTGTCGGGCTGATTGGCCTTTTCGAGGACCTGCCCGGCCCGCCAGAGACCCTCGGCGGCGACATCGCGGACCGAATCGAAGAGGGCGTCGATCTTGAGGTAATTGTTGGCGGCGTTCGGCTCGTTGGGGGTCGCGGGATTGTCGACCAGCTTGCCCTCCTTTTCCAGGGTGCGCGCGAAGCCGAGCAGGCCGCGGGCTTTCATCTCCGGGCTGGAGGCGGGGGCCATGATGACCTTTTGGTAGTAGCTGCGGGCCTGGGCCGGATCCCCCCGGTCTTCCGCCGCCCGCCCGCGCCCGAGGGTGGCCGCCCAGATCTTGGGAGACCAGGCATATTGCTTTTCCAAGGTGTCGAAATAGCCGTCGGCAGCCGAGGTGTTGCCCTGGGCCAGCTGTACGGCGCCGAGGCCGTAGACCGCCGCCGCCTGGGCGCTCGGTTCCTTGGCGAATCCCTGCTGCAGCTGGGTGAAGATGGCGGTGGCGGGATCATATTGCTTGGCGTTGAGCAAAAGAGTGCCGTAGCGGTCGAGATCCTCGGGATCGAAGAGGGGATGGGTCGCCTCGATCTTCTGATAGAGGGCGAGGGCCTGGGTGGCATCTCCGCGCTGGGCGATGACGCCGATGCGCGCCAGCTCCAGGCGTCCCTTGGCGATATCGGAAGCGGCGCGGCCCTCCCAATCGGAAAAGACGGCGGTGGCTTGATCGAGCGTCTGCAGTCCGGCGTCGATCTTGAAGACCTCGAGCTTGACCACTTCCTCCAGAGCGGCGCCGCTTTCGCGGGCGGAGGGGAATTTTTCCAAGGCGTCGGAGGCGGCCTTGATGCCGGCGTCGGTATCGGTCTGCCATTGCGCCTTTTCGGAATCGTTCAAAGCCTTGTAGTTGCCCAATCCCTGGGCGGCGGCGATCCACATGGCGGCGATCCGGGCTTGGGCGACGGGAGCCCCCAGCTTATCCGGACGAGCCGCGATGAATTGATAGGCGGCGGCGGCCTGGTCGTAGGCGCGGGTTTTTTCCATGGCCTGTCCGATGTTGAAGGCGGCCTCGACCGCCTGCGGCGAGGCGGGGAAATCGGTCATCAATCGTTTGGCGGCGGCTGCCGCTTCCTCCGGCTTGCCGGCGGCTTGGGCCAGCCGCATCAACCGCGCCTCGGCCATGGGGGCGACGCTTTGGCCATGGTAGTCGGTGACGATCCGTTCGTAGGTGGCGCCGGCCGAGGCGGGATCGGCTTTGGCTTCCTGGGCGATTCCTTCGTAGAAAAGGGCGGCGGCGGCTTGTTCGCCGCCGGGATATTGTTTGACCAGCGCTTGCAGGATGGCCAGGGCCTCGTCGTATTTCCCGGCATTGAGCTGGGCGAAGCCTTCCTGCAGGGTGGCGCCTTCCTGCAAGGTGCCCGCCTTGGGATCGGCCGCCACGGCTTTGAATTGAGCCACCGCTTCGTCATATCTCTTTTGGCCGGCGAGCGCCTGGCCGAGATCGTAGCGGGCTTCCGCAATCCCCGGGGCGTCGAGGTTCTTCTTCACGAAGGGGTCGAGCAGGGCGATCAGATCGTCCTCCTTCTTTTCGGCCAGGAGCACGCCGCCCAGGCCGAGGCTGGCCTGCTCGGCCACGGGGCCGTCGGGAGATTCCTCCAATCCCTTGCGGTACTGGGCCTCGGCGGCGGCGAGGTCTCCCTGTTTCTGGAGAGTCTGGGCGATGAGCAGGCGCAGATTCTGGGCATCGGGGTCCTGGGCGAAATCGATCCGGTATTGCTTCAATCCCGCATCCGCCTTGTCGGTGGTTCCCTGCAGGACGTAGGTAAGGATGGTCAGATAGGCGATCTGCTGTTTCTGCTCCGGTGCGGTGGCGAAGGGGGTAAGGTAGCGGAGGGTGACGCGGGCCTCATCGGCCCGTTTCAGATAGACCAGGGCCTGGGCGATATGGAGGAGGGCGTCGACCTTGGGATCGGGACCGGTCTTGAGAGCGTCGAGGCGGGACTGCGCGCGCTGCCGCCGATCGAGCAGGCCTTGATAGGCCGCCTTATTGTGGGCCTGGGCTGCCTGGGAGATTTGCGGGGCCAGGTCGGCGAGGGCCTGTTGTTGCAGGGGAATCAGTTGGTCCTTGGCGAGGACTTTGCGATAGGCGGCGATGGCTTCCTCGTAGTCCTGGTCGGAGGCGGCCAGGAGCATCAACAGGGCGGCCTTTTCCGCATGGGCATCGTTGGCCAGCACCACCGCCGAGGGAAGATCGCCGAGTTGGTCATAGGCGGCCAATCCCTTTTTCCCCGCCTCGGCTTCCCCGGCCTCGTCTTTGGCGGTCCGGAGGGCATCGGCCTGCATGGCGTAGCCGCGAGCGCTCCAGTAGAGGTAATCCGGATGGGAAGTGCTGTCGGGAAAATCGTTCAGGAGGGTGGCCAGGTCCTTTTGCGCGGCGTCGTAGTCGGCCAGGGTCAGGTTGGTCTCGGCGCGGGAGAAGAGGGCTTCTTCCCGCAGGGTGCCCTGGGGGTATTGCTGGAAATATTGGGCGAAGAAATCGAGAGCCTTTTTGAGAGCGGCGTCCCGGGAGCCCGCCGGGGCGCCTGCCGCCTGGGTGAAGGCGGCCTGACCGGAATAGAAGAGCGCGCTTTCCTGAATGTCGGCGGGCGCCGAGGGATCGAGGGCTTTTTTGAAGGAATCGAGCGATTGGTCCGGATGGCCGCCCGATAATTGAGCCAATCCCAGATAGAACCAGGCGTTGGGGATGAAGCTTTCCGAGGGGAATTTGGCGATGACGTCCTGGAAGTCCTGGATCGCCGTCGGGTAATCGGACGAGGAGAGGGCCTGGCTGGCTTGGTCGTAGAGGGTCTGGCCCGTGCTTTGGCCGCGGGCGATGGTAATGGCCGAGATCGAGAAGGCCGCCAGCAGAGCGATTCGGCCCCACTGATTCCGCCCGTTCGCTCGAGCTCCGCGACTGAGATGACTTTGCGACATAGGGGTCAGAAAAAATCCGGGTGGGACGGGCAACTCACGGTGGGATGGTTTACTTTCCTTCGACGCTCAGGGAGAGATCGCTGATGTAAAAGGTGCCGCGACCCGAAAATTGAAAATAGATGGTGCTGCCCGCCAGGATTCCCGAGGCCTTCTCATTCGCATCGGGATCCAACAGAAAAGTATGGGTGCTTTCAAACTTGGTCCACGAGTCGCCCAGGGGGATCTCCTGGCTCGTGACGAGGCTTTTGTAATGGTAGCCCTCCTCCTTGGTGGTGGTCATTTCTCCGCCTCCCCATACCACCTCGAAATTGGAAAAGCCTTCTCCTTTGACCTGGAAGGAAAGCTTATAGTTGGTCTTTTCCTTGAGAGGGAACGGGAATTTCCCTCCTTGGTATCCGTCAATGCTATAAGTCATCACGAAGGATCCGGGTTCGTCCCGTTTCAGGATATCGAGATAGGGGGGGAACGGCGAAGCGACGATGGGCGGCGGATTCATGAATTCAAATTTCATGGCGTACTTTTCCGTCGACCCCTGAGGCATTTCGAAGCCGTCCTCGAAGGTGGCCGCCTCCTTGGGATCGCTGCCCACCAAGTGGAGGAAATAGAAGAATCCTCCCGCAAAGAGGTGGCTTAAATAATGATACTCGGGAGTGTACGGCCAATCCGTGGCATGAAAGATCTCGCCGCAGTGGAATACCCAATTCTGAGGGATCGCATAGGGCTTTTGGGGGGCTGCGACATTGATCAAGGCCGAGGTGGAGAACAGCGGAGCCTCCGGAGTGCCTGAGTTATAGGCGATGGAGACCTTTCCATTGGCATCGCACCAGAGCAGATCCGGGTTGCCGTCTCCGTTCAGGTCGGCCACGGCCAGGTGTCCTCCCGGCGCAAAATGGGCGTTGCCGTTCACGCTCAGGGGTATCCCCGGTTTGAATTTGGGCATGGAATCGGATTCGGCGGTATCGTTCGGATAAAGGGTGACGTCGCCGGCACTGTCCCCCACCAGGAGATCGGGACGATCCTTCCGCGTCCAAAAGCAGGGGCGGGCGGTGAGATATTCCCTGCCATTGCCGGGAATCAGCACCGTTCGATTATCGAGCTTGGGACGAGCGTTGCTGCCTTGATTCTTGAGGTAGTAGATATTATCGGCGGCATAGGTGCCATCTCCCATCACCAGATCCATCGGAGCCGAAGAGGAGCTGGTCCCCAGCCAGTCGGCATAGGCGGGACTCACAAAGCTGAACCAGGCCTTGCCCCCCTGCCGCATATCGACCTCCGCCTGCGCCAACGGCTCCGGAGCGTCGAATTGGGGGTAATCGCGTCCCCCCAGGTTGCGTAGGATGTAGAGTTTTCCTTCGCCATTGCCCAAGACGATGTCGGGCCTGCCGTCGCCGTCGACATCGATCAATTGGAAGTAATAGGGAGCCGGGGGAAGGCTGATCGGAAGAACGATCCCTGATTCGAACTTGGGCGCCGTTTTGGTTCCGGTATTGGGAAAATAGCGGATATACCCCAGGGAATCGATCATCAGCAGGTCGAGCAGGCCGCGATTCAGCAGGTCGGCGGTTTCGATCGAAGGGGCGAATGGAAGGGGATTCAGTTGGCCGGAGGCATCGACCTGGACGTATTTTTCAATCGCCCCCGCCAGGTTTCCGTCTTTGTCGACGCAGGTCCAGGGGTTCGAGGCGATTTGAAATTTGGTCGTGGTTCCGGACAAGAGATTGCCGTCCTGGGCGCGGAGAGGGCATGCCACAGTGGCGAGGGTCAGGGAGAGGAGGACTCCCCGGTAAAGGCGTGATCGAGTCATGGAGAAAAAGGAGGTTAGAGGGGGGAGGCCAACCTCTCCTGGAAACGGGTCAGCAGATGGACCACGATATTGATGCCCAGGCGAAAGGAGTCCTCGCAACTGGCCGCCTCGAAGTTGCGAAAATAGAGATCCTTATTGGCCAGGAGGGTGTAGCGCATGCGGGGGGTCATCCAATAGATCTCCGGGGCCGCCTTGCTTTCAATTTTGTTTTGCGCCTGTTCGATGGGATTGGCGAAGCCCATGCACATCATGTCGGTGTAGTCGTTGAGGGTGTAAATCACGGCGATTTCCCCGTCGATCTTGATGGCCTCCACGGGGTCGTCCCGATAGTTCATTCCGGGCGGGACCTGGGAGAGTTGGAAGAAGGCCTGATTTCCCTGGAAAATAGGGTGATCCGGGGGGAGAACTTCGAAAGGCTTGTCCTCGTCCGGAATCACCCGCTTCATTTCCCGGCGGAAAGCGATGTCGAAGGGGGAGCCTTTGCCGGCCAGGCCGTTGTCCCCCCAGATGGCGCCTCCCTGGATCAGATACTTGTGGAGATTGGCCACCTCCAGATCGCTGAGCGTGAAGTCGTTGAAGCCGGCGAAATAGATGAAGGGCGGCTTGACGGTGAAAAGGTCCTGGCTGGAAAGATCGAGCGGTTTCGGCGTCATGCTGGCGTTGATGCGGCCGCTGCTCCAGGCGTTGATCATCCGCATCAGATTCGGAATCGGGCCGCCCTTGATGCTGCCGTCGGGATTGAGGGTATGGTAGCTGGCTGGATTGATTCCGGTGGCGCGCGCCAGATAGCAGACGAATTGGGCCTCGGTCGCCCGGCCCGTGCCGGTGGGGCCGCTTTCACCGTCCTTGCCCCAGGCCATGGTCATGCCGCGGATGCCATCGGCCCGCTTGGCAAAGTTGTCAGTCGAAGTTTTCGGCGAAGGGGACTTGACGATCTGAGTCAGATCCGGGGTCGGAATGCTGACGGCGACGTCGGGCATCTTGAAGCTGTCGGGACTGAGGACGTCGTTGGCGATGACGTTGTTCTGGGTGGGGACGGTCTGGGTGGGAACGGGGATGGTCTCGTCCGGCGGCGGTGGCTGCGCGGGGGGAGGGGGGGGAGGAGTGCCCGGAGTGGCGACATAGACCTTGCCCTCGAAGTTGCCCTTGGGTTTGAGGGCCTGGAAAATGACCTTGCCTCCGAAGATCAACAGCAGCAGGAAATGAATCAGCAGCGCGATGATGACATAGGGCGAGCGAATGAAGCGCAAGGCGGCGCCGCTGAACTTGCCGGTTTGCTTGGGACTGGAGGGGGGCATCGAACTCATCGGCTAAGAGCCTCCGGCGGAACCAAAGGCTAGATTTTTCACGTGAGCCGCGCTGCAGGCATCGACCACATCGATGACCCGTTCCTGGCGGGTCTTGCCGTCGGGAGAAATGATCACGGGCTGGTCGTCGCCGAACTTGGCGATGATATCGGTCAGCTTCGCCTTCAGCTCGCTCATGTCCTTGCTTTGCGGCGTATCGATGGGGCTCTGGTTGAAGAAGACCTGGCCGTCGGGATCGATCTGGAGGGTGATCGGAGTCTGCTCCGTGCCCGGCATCGAGACGCCCTTGGAGGGAATCTTGATGCCCAGCTCGGTTTCCTGAACCTTGCTGCTGGCCGTCACCATGAAGAAGAGGAGCAGCACAAAAAGAAGATCGAGCAGGGGCGCGATCTGCAGTCCCAAGTCCGACTCTTCATGATCGTTGTATTTGGCCATGGGATTGCTTACTTGGCCTTGGGCTTGTCGAGCACCGCGAAGGTGATGTTCGAAATTTGCGCTTGGCTGCAGGCCTTCATGATCGCGCTGATGTAGGAATATTCGCAGTCGCGGTCGGCGCGGATCAGGACGCGCAGCACCGGATCGGCCGCCAGCAGGCCGGAGAGCAGCGGCACCAGCTGCTCGGGGGCGGCGTAGGGCTTGTCATCGACCGAGATGGCGCCGGAGTGGGTATCCTGGGACCAGGTGACATTGAGCACGGCTTGATGGGACTTCTGCTTGTTTTTGGTGCTGTCCTTGGCCACGGGCAAGTCGACCGCCGCCTTGGTGCGCAGGACTTCGACGGTGGTGATGCTCATGAAGAAGACCAGCAATACGAAGAGGAGGTCGGCCATCGGCGCGACCTGGAATTCGGGATTGAAGTCGTCCTCGAAAGCCCGGTTTCCCCGCTTCTTCTTCCGCTTCTTTTTTGCCAGGTCGGCCATGGAATTCCCGGTGCGTGCTACTAGGCGGCTTCCGCCGGAGGAACTTCGGACAGGTTGCCGACGACCGCTCCACTCAAGTGTTCATAGGGCATGTTCTCGAAGAGACGGTAGATGGCGGCATCGGCCAGCATGACGGCGGTGAGGGCTTTCGACTTGAAGACGTAGTAGAAGACGAAGCCCGGGATGGCCACGATCAGCCCCGAGGCCGTCGAGGTCAGGACCTCGCCGATGGCGGCGGCCAGGCCGGAAGGATCGCCGATCCCCGAGGCGCCCAGGGAGGCGAAGGCCCGGATCATGCCGATGACGGTGCCGGTCAACCCGATCATCGGTGCGACCACGCCGACCAGCGACAGGTAATTGGTATTGGTCCGCAGCAACACCGCCTGCTGCGAGGAGACTTCCTCCAGGGAATGCTCCACCGCCTCGGCTCCACGCCCGATCCGTTCCAAACCATTGCCGACCACCGTGCAGAGGAAGGAGCGGTGCTCCTGGCAATATTGCCAGGCTTCCTGATAGGAGCCGTAGCCGATCAATTCGCGAAGCCGGGCCAATTGGACGGGCGGCGCCAGCTTGTCGAAGCGCAGTTTGGCGAAGCCTTCGATGGTGAAGCCCATCACCAATACGGAAAGCAGCAGGCAGACCCAAACCGCGGGACCGCCATTTTTCAATACTTCCAGAAAGGTTTTGTCCTTGGCCGGGCTGGCCGCGTCGGGAGCGGCGGGGGCGGGAGCGGCGGCGACCGCGGCTGGCGCCGCATCTTGTGCCATGGCGCCGACAGCGCCGAGTCCGAGACTGGCGGTGGCCACCAGCATCCAGATCAGGCCGGTCGAAATCGTGTGGCGAATCCGGCGTTCCGGGACCAGGGATTTCCTCACCGGTTGCGGAGCAGAGGGAATGACATTCATGGCGGGGTTCTTCGTGATCGGATCTTTTGGGTTGGGGGTGTCGGTCATGGCACGGTCAAACCGGCATGATCGGTGTGCAGCGCCTCGATGCGTTGCGAGGCCGCCTGGAGGACGGAGGGATCTGGGCTGAAAATATCGACTTTGAGATAGGCTTCCAACGCGCCGGGGGCGTCGCTCCTGGCCTGCAGGGCTTGCCCTTGCAGGAGAAAGGCCGATCCATAGGCCAGGCCTTCGGAAGGCGAGTAGGAAAGAGTCTGCTGCGCCTTGTCGATGAGAGGTTGCAGCAATGCCAAGGCGTCGTCCGGTTTGCCTTGCTGCAGTGCCAGCCGGGCCATGCCCACCGCCGCTTCGCTGGAGGAGGAGCTATTGCCGTAAAGACTTTTGATTTCCGCGAAAACTGCGGACGATTTCTCAAGGTTGTTTTGCGCGGCATAGGCGTTGCCCGCCATCACCATGGCCTGTACCACCCAGTCGGCGGGGAGTCCCTTGAACTTTTCGACCAGCGGCTCGGCGACGGCGAGGATTTGCTCGGGGGTGCCGTTCTTGACTTCTGCCAGTGCCGCGGGCATCGGCATCTCGACCGATTTGATGTCGGCGAGGGGCAAGCCGATGGTTCCGGTCTCCATCTGCAGTTGAACCTGGGATCCGCTGACGCCGACGACCTGTCCGTTCATGGTGCTGCCGTCTTGCTTGATGACTTTGTCCTCGGCATGTCCGACCGTGATGGAGACGATTGCGAGGAAGAAGAGGGAGAGACGCATTCCCGGGAGGGGGAGCCCATCGACGCGATGGGCCCGGCAACGAGGGCCCCGCGCAAGCTTTTGGGCGATACGGGCTATGAGGATGAATGGCTCCATGCGGGTGGTGGGCGGCTTGAGGGGCTCTATTCCTTGAGCCAGAGGTAGACCGGCGATTCGTCGAGGGCGATTTCGACGCCGTCGGCATCGGTCTTGCAATCGACCGTGGGGGCGGGGCCGGGCTCGAGCGGCATGTGTTCCGCCTTGAGGAGTTGGCCGGGAAAGGCGATCTTTTGGGTGGCGGTCCGTTGGGAACCGGTGGGGGACCAGGCCACCCAGATGAGATCGCCCGCCGCGTTCGGATTGGCATATTCGTAGACGTAGAGATCGTCCTTCTGCTGGGTGATGATTTTGGAGAAACGGTAGTTTCCCAGGGTCTGCTGAAGGTGGCAGAGGGCGTAGTAGGACGGTTTCGGCTGAAAATTCCGGGTGAGGCCGGAGGAGCCGTGGAAGATCGGCTGGTCTTTGTCGTTATAGTCGTAGATGTACGCCCGGTCGACATCCAGGGCGGAGAAGACGAGGACCGACCTCACCAGCCATTGGGCCTGTTCGGTCTCGGTCGAGCTGACCCACTTGGCGAAGTCTCCGGTCGCCGCCGGGGCATCGGCGCTCTTGGCGTCATAACCGAATTCGGTGATCCAGATTTGCTTGCCGGGGACGTGGGCGTCGCGCCAGGCGATGAGGTCGTCGACGGCCTTGAGGTAGGGGATGTCCGCGTGTTCCGGGTTGACCCGGCGCCAGGTGGGCCAGCCCTCGATCATCGAGTAGGTGTGGATGTTGAGGACGTCGTAAAGGTCGTCGAGACCGTCGAGGCAGGAGACCGATTTCGAATAGCGGTCGGGGACGTCCGCGCTCAGGTTGCAGGTGACGATCTTCAAGGCGGGATCGCCGGTGCGCAGCCCCTTGGCCATGTTCTCGAAGACCTTCCGGTAGGTGGCGTTATCGTAGTTGGCGGGCTCGTTGCCGATCTCGACCGAGGAGACGGCGCCGTCGCCCCCGGGGCCGAATTCCCTGGCATAGGCCTGGCCGTAGGCGAAGGCGTCCGGTTCGAGCTGTTTCCAGGCGTCGGGCTTGATGGTTTCGATCTGGATGCAGTCGTCGATGGTGAAGGCGTACTTTTTCCAGGATCCGAAGAGCCGCAGCCAGTCGATCGGCTGGGCGTCGACGATCGGGGTCTTGCCGTGGGGAAAGGGGGGGAGGAAGGAGGTGTCTCCTCCGTTGTCCCAGACCATCGGGTGATAGTTGCGCAGCTCGCCGCAGATCGGGCGGTAGAGCTCCGGCTTGAAGGTGACATGGGCATTGAGGCCGAGGAAATCGCGGATCAAGGGCTTTTCCTTGGGACTATCGGCCCGGAGGGGGGAGGAGATCCCCACGAGAAGGAGGGCAAGGAGGGCGACGAAGGGGCGCATGACGGGATCCGAGGCTCTAAAAGGGAGGCTGGCAGGGCACCCAACGCTCGAAGGTCTTCAATCCGCCGCCGAGCGCCTTGGGATAGTCGGCGAAGAAGCCGTTGGTCATCGCCTTGTCCCATCCGGCCTTGATGCCGTTGGTGTTGATGATGCTGGTGGAAAAGATGGTGGCGAGGGAGCTGCTGATCTTGGCGAGATTCGCCATGCCGAGGCTCTGTTCGGTTTGCAAATCGACGACGGCCAGGCCGATGCCGATGGCTACGACAGGATTGGTGGCGTTGTAGCCGCTGTAGGCGTTGGTGAGGCTGCCATCCTGCCTTTGGAAGGCGAGGCCGAAGGCGACGACTCCCTCGGCCACCTGGCGGGAGGTGGTTTTGTCCAGGAGGGCATCCATCGAAGTGCTGAAGGGGATGGAGTTGGTCCAGCTCGTCGGGGCGGCCCAGGGAATCGCGTAGTCGGAGCGTTGCAGGACCGCGTTGGTGGAGATGTCGAGGGTGTAGATGACCAGGGAGAGATCGCGGACGTTGCTTCCGATCCCGGCCCGGCGGGTGAAGAAGGCATTGGTCGAGGCGGTGTTGGTCAGGGAGGAGATGCCGTTGTTGGTCACCCACTGGCTGCCGGTGCCGAAGGCGGGGAGATCGGGGCGATAGACGCCCTTTTGCAGGTCTCCCGCGATCAAGTCGAGCATGGCCCGGCTCTTGGTGAAGTTATCGATCCGGTTGTTGCCCTGCCGATAGGCGCCGCTGACCATGCCCATCATCCTGGCCAGGATCAGGAGGAGGAAGCTCAGGACGGCGATGGCGACGAGCACCTCGACCAAGGTGAAGGCCGGGGTGCCGCGCCGCCGCGCTTTCCGGAGCGGGGTCCGCATCGGGAGGGAAGCCTTCATGGCAGGAGGACCTGGGTGCTGACTTCGTAATAGCCGCCGGGATTGTTGGTCGGCGGAGTGGCGATGGTGGCGGGCCACCAGAGGAGGAGGTCGACATTGGCCACCTTCGCCGAGGCGGTCCCGACGGCGATCTGGTATTGGAGCCGGTACTCGTCGGCGGCCGGGAGGGAATTGGTGGTGGTCTTGCCGTCGATCCCGACGGTGACGGTGTTGGTCGCTCCGGCATTGAGGGGGGGAAGCGCGAAACCGGAGAGGGTGTTGGTGGGCATTCCCCGGCGGGTGGAGATCAGGAGGGAGGTGAGATCGGCCGCCTGAATCTGGTCGGAGGATTCCTTGTTGGTCTTCAGGCCGAGGCTGAAGAGGCCGAAGATCGAGATCAGGGCGAAGGAGACGATCCCCAGGGCCACGACCACCTCGATCATGCTGAACGCCGTGGCGCGCGCGCGCTTCATTTGCGGTAGATCGTGGTGAGGCCGACCAGCCCGCTGATCCTCAGGGCCACGATGTTGTTGGTGTCTGTTACTCCGCCCCGCACCGGCTCGAGATCGAGGCCTATTTCAGCGGCCAGCGCCGGGGAGACCTGGGCGGAACCGCTGGGGGTGAATCCGATCACCAGGATGGCTTGGGCTCCGGTGGGAGGCGTTTGTTGGGAAAGGACCAGGGAAGGGCTTCTCAGGGGAAGGGAGAAGGCGACTGCGGAAGAAGGGGCCGTGGGAGAGTTCATGGCGGACGGCATGGCGGGGATCTGCTCGGAACTGAAAGGGGATTGGGCGACCTGGAGCTGTTTGAAGACCTTCACTTTCGCTATCTGGATGATCGAAGGGGAGGCGGCGCTGGGATAGGGAATCGAAACGGAGCTGAGCGGGTTGCCCCAGTTGACCGGATCGGTGCCATCGGTGGAGGCGTAGGTGGCCACGTAGAGCTGGCTGCCGCTCTGGTCCTTATCGGGCCCGGCGAGGGTGGAGGGATCGAGGGGATAGAAGGCGACCCAGACGTAGGTGTTCTGTCCCGTGGCATAGGAACGGGCCTGCTCGAGGATGCCGGTGATCTCCTCGACCGATTGGGTGAATTTCCGGGCATCGTTGCCGCGCATGGCCGGGAGTGAAATAATGGCCAAAAGACAAATAATGGCGATGACAACCAGGAGTTCGGTGAGAGTAAATCCGGACGCTTTTCTTCTTCCATGGCGGCCTGACGCATCGGCCCGGAGGAAGCAAGTGATGAAGGGCATAAACAGAGCGGAACTTCGGCGAACCAGGGAAACAATGTGAATGCTATCAAAGAAGCTTAGTCTTAGCACGCGGGCATTTTGAGCAAAAGCGGCTCAT
>FSXI01000357.1_pt1 | contig 18074 bp, 14 predicted proteins | sample 1638251 | NCBI WGS metagenome assembly FSXI01 (sample SAMEA3914788, study PRJEB12502) | metagenome | biome: forest; material: soil | place: Canada | collected 2011-07-03 | depth 0.1 m | reverse complement strand
GTTTGCCTTCCCGTGCCTTGAACGGCTTCTTATCATCCCCCAGGATCGCGCCGAACCAGACATGTTCCAGCTGCGCGGCGGGAGCTATCCCCCATTTTTGGACCGTGGCAAAAACCTGCTTGAAGTGGAGCTGCTGCCGCCCGTCGGTAAAATAGACGATCAAGTCGGGATTCCACCTTTCGACCCGGTACTCGACCGTCGCCAGATCGGTCGTGCTGTAAAGAAAGGCTCCGTCGGATTTTCGAATGAGAAAGGGTTTGTCGGCTAATTCCGCATCGTCTTCCGTCGCCTCGAAGAAAACCACCACCGCCCCTTCGCTCTGGCGGGCAATTCCCTTCTGCTGCAATTCCAGGACCACCCGCTCCAGCCGATCATTATAGGCGCTTTCGCCCAGGGTCTCGTCGAACCGGACTCCCAGACGGCCATAAATTTTATCGAGGGCCACCAAGGTCGTGGCAATGAATTGCTTCCAGAGGGCCAGGTTCTCCGGATTCCCCTGCTGCAGTAAGAGAAGCTCCCGGCGGGCTTCCTCCTCCACCGTCTCATCGGTCTTGCTCGCCTCGTGAATCCGATGATAGAGCCCCTCGAGATGTTCCACCGGCTGATCGCGGAGCAGTTCGGCATTTCCGTACCGTTTATAGCCGAGGAGGATCTTGCCGAAGCCGGTACCCCAATCGCCCAGATGATTGTCGGTGATCACCCGATGGCCGAGGAAGCGATAGATGCGGGCCATGGCATCGCCCAGAATCGTGCTCCGGTTATTGCCCACATGCATCTCCTTGGCGATATTCGGCCCGCTGAAATCGAGCACCACCGTCCTCGGTGAAGTTACCGCCTCGACCCCCAGCCGCCCCTCCGCCCGCGCCGCCATCAGCGCCCCGTTGAGATAGCCGGGCTTCAGCGTGAAATTGAGGAATCCCGGCCCCGCGATCACCGGCGCCAGCGTCGCCTCGTCCTCCGGCAGCAGCGCCGCCAGTTCCGCCGCCACCTCGCGCGGATTCCGGCCCAGCGCCTTCCCCTGCACCATGGCCACATTCGATTGGAAATCGCCGTGGCGCGGATCGGCGCACGCCTTGATCGAGGCGCTCCCCTCCGCCACCGGGGAGGAAGTCCCGGCAAAAAGCTGGCGGACGGCGGCGGCCACCCGCTCCTCGAGAAACTGTTGCGGCGATTTCATGATGATAAAGGGAGAATAAGGAAAAGGAAAAAAGGGACGCTCACCCTACCCGGTGGTGATGGATCAAACGAGAGCTAATTTCAATCAGATGCCGCCACCCCCAGACGATCCCCGTGGCGATCCAATGCCCCGTCACCGCATAAGCTTCCAGCGCGTGTCCCCGCAGAAAATGCCAGAACTGCGCGAACGTCGCCCGCTCCATCACCGCCACCAACCCCGTCTCGATCAACAGCAGATTGATCAGCACGATCAGCACCAGCGAGAAAAAGACCCCCTGCCCGCTCAGGTCGCTCTGCCCGTCCCCGATCATGCTCACCGTGAAGGTGAGATGGAATCCCCAGGTCAGCCCCAGCCCCGCATAGAGAATCGGCGCATAGGCCCCCAGCGGATGATAGAAATTGACGCTCCACCAGAGCCCGAACCAGAGCGCGCTGTACAGCGGGATGAAATAGGGGGCCAGCGCGATGAACCAATTGCTCTTGTCGCTGACGATATGGCCCCCCGCCGAGGTCACCTTGAACTGATGGACCTTCCCCCCATGGAGATAGACCGCCAGCGCATGGGTCAATTCATGCCCCAGCACATAGACCCAGAGAGGCCGGGGCAGCAAGAGCCAGATCAGCAGCCACCCGGCGAATCCCCCGCCCAGCGCCCAGAACCAAGGCTGCCCCCACTCCCGCCCCACCCAAAGCAGCCGCGAGAGATCGAGCAGCGTCCAACCCACCGCCACCACCAGCGGCAGCAACACCCCCCCGATTATCATCTTGAGAAAACGCATCGCAGTCAGAGTCCTTGCGAGAGTGCTAGAGCATTTCCCATCAAATGGAAATAGGACAGCGCTCGGTGCCGTCCCTTTGGGGCTGCGCCCCTTTCCCCTGCTCGGACGCAGGGGCGCGGAAGAGCGGGCTCCTGGGTTTCAGGTGGAAGGTATCGTCAGCAGATCTAGCGCGTTGAGTATGGGCGAGCCGGGATGCAAGGGGGAAGCTTGTCCGATGTAAGGGGCGCCATGCCCCCCCTTAGATCCCCCGATGGTCCGCCTCCGGCGGACGAGCAAGAGACGCGTGCACGCTTCGCGGAAGCGATTTAATAGAAAAGGAGAATGCATTCGCGAAGCGTGTGCGCTCCTTTCCCAATGGGGGGTCCAGGGGGTGCCTGGCACCCCCTGCGTCCCATCTACACGGTGTGCACAGGCTGCCCGTATTCCTGACGCTAAAAATCGCCCCCGCATCCAGTCCCTGCGGGGAGCGGGGCGGCAGCCCCCCAAAAACGTCACCTGACGAGCCCCGCCAATCGTCCCGGCCTCCCCGCATTGATAGCTTGACTTGACCGCCAGGGAATTTATTTTACCACCCCTTATGGCAAATATCCGTTCCGCGGCAAAACAAGCGCGCAAGAGTGTCCGTCGCCGCCTGCTCAACAACAAGGCCGGTGACGAGCTCCGTCAGGCCGCCAAGACGATCAAGAATCTCCTCAAGGACGGCAAGAAAGACGAAGCCGTCGCCCTCCAGGCCTCCTACCAGTCCAAAGTCGACAAGGCCCTCAAGGTCGGCCGCCTCAAGAAGAACACCGCCGCCCGCCGCAAGAGCCGCGTCGCCCGCCTCCTCAAGGCCGAGGCCAAGGAAGCTCCCGTCGCCAAGGTGAAGAAGTCGGTCGCCAAGAAGCGCGTCGGTAAGTAGGACGCAAGGGGGGAAGGCTTTCCCCCCTTGGATCCCTCTTCTTTCGGAGGGGTCTCTGGTCGTTCTTTAGTATCCCGTCCCGCATCATCCCTTTAGGGGCCTCGGAGTTCACTTCCCAGGCCCCTTTTTCATGGCAGTCTTCTCCCAATGACCGGCTCCTGCCTCGCCTATTACGTCGATCGCCTCAGCCCCTTCCTCTTCCAGTTCGGGCACGGCCTCGGCCTCCGCTACTACGGCCTCGCCTACGTCCTCGGCTTCCTCATCGCCTATGCGGGCCTCCGCTGGCAGGTCCGGCTCGGGCTTTGCCGCCTGAACGAAAAGCAGGCCGATGACCTCGCCCTCGTCGCCATCCCCCTCGGCGTCATCGTCGGCGGACGGCTCGGCTACTGCTTCCTCTACGATCTCCCGCAGACCCTCCACCGCCCCTGGTCGATCCTCGAGGTCTGGCAGGGCGGCATGGCCAGCCACGGCGGCATCCTCGGCGTCATCGTCGTCATGCTCTGGACCGCCCGCCGCCACGGCATCCCCTTCTACAACATCGCCGACGCCGCCGCCCTCTGCACCCCCCTTGCCCTCGGCCTCGGCCGGATCGCCAACTTCATCAACGGCGAACTCTGGGGCCGCCCCGCCACCGTTCCCTGGGCCGTCCTCTTCCCCAAGGCCCCCGATGGCGGCCTCATCCCCCGCCACCCCTCCCAGCTCTACGAGGCCGGGCTCGAAGGCCTCCTCCTCTTCCTCATCCTCCTGATCGTCCGCCTCAACACCAAGCGGGAGGGAGCCGTCGCCCTCACCTTCGTCGGCGCCTACGGCCTCGTCCGCATCGCCGGGGAATGCTTCCGCGAGCCCGACGTCCAGATCGGCTACTATCTCGGCGGCATCACCCAGGGCCAGCTCCTCTCCGTCCTCCTGATCGTCGCCGCGCTGGTCCTCGCCTGGTTCCAGTTTGCGCGCCGCCCCGCCCCACGCTAGCGTGGACCGATGGAATACCGCCTCCTCGGCCGCTCCGGCCTCAAAGTCCCCGTCCTCAGCCTCGGCACCGGCACCTTCGGCGGCTCGCCGATGTTCAAGGCCTGGGGCGAGACCCAGGTCCCCGAGGCCACCCGCATGGTCGACCTCTGCCTGGAGGCCGGGCTCAACCTCTTCGATTCCGCCGATGTCTACTCCGCCGGCCTCGCCGAGGAAATCCTCGGCAAAGCCGTCGCCGGCCGCCGCGACCAAGTCCTCATCTCCACCAAGGCGACCTTCCGCATGGGCCGAGGCGCCAACAACGTCGGTTCCTCCCGCCACCACCTCCTCCGCTCCGTCGAGGGGAGCCTCCGCCGCCTCGGCACCGATTACATCGATCTCTTCCAGCTCCACGGCTTCGATGCCCAGACCCCCGTCGAGGAAACCTTGGAAACCCTCGACACCCTCGTCCGCGCCGGAAAAATCCGCTACATCGGCTGCTCCAATTTCTCCGGCTGGCACCTCATGAAATCGCTCGCCGTCTCCGCCCAATACGGCTGGGCCCGCCACGTCGCCCATCAGGCCTATTACTCCCTCCTCGGCCGCGATTACGAATGGGAACTCCTTCCCCTCGGCCTCGACCAAGGCGTCGGCTGCCTCGCCTGGAGCCCCCTCGGCTGGGGCCGCCTTACCGGCAAGATCCGCCGCAACCAGCCCCGCCCCGAAGTCAGCCGCCTCCCCGCCACCGCCGAATGGGGCCCTCCCGTCGACGACGAATACCTTTACCGCGTCGTCGATGCCTTGGACGCCGTGGCCCTCGAAACCGGCAAGTCGGTCCCCCAGATCGCCCTCAACTGGCTCCTCCAGCGCCCGACCGTCTCCAGCGTCGTCATCGGCGCCCGTAACGAAGAACAGCTCAAGCAAAATCTCGGCGCCGTCGGCTGGAACCTCACCCCCGAACAAGTCGCCCAGCTCGACGCCGCCAGCGCCCTCCCCACCCCCTACCCCTACTGGCACCAAAAAGGCTTCGCCGAACGGAATCCTTTCCCGACCGCTCTTTGAAGTGAAGGATTAGGCGCTCTTGCCCTGAAACGTCAGGATCTCCGTCCCATCCCGCTTCGGCTCCGGCCAACCGGCCCCGCAGCCGGGGCAGATATCGAGATCGGTCCGCCGCCTCTTCCCGCAGGCCGGGCACTCCTCCACCCGCGGCCAATCGAACCAGAACCACAGCGCCACCAGCCCCGCCAAGCCGCCCAGAAACACCAGCGCCAGCAATCCCCACCGCCCCCGCTCCCACATCAACCGGCGCCGCAGCACTCCTGCGGCGATGGCGGCGGAAATCAGCCCGGTGACAATATCCGGAATCAACTTATGCCGGAGATAGTCATCGAAATGATCACGGTTCCATCGAAAGCTGTCCTGCATCTCCTCACTGCCGATCGCCTTTCCAATCCAGGCCGAGAGCACGGCATTGGTATCGTTCCAAACCCGGTAGTTCAAGAAATCGAGGCATTTGGTCCAGGGACGGGCGGCGTGCCATTCCGGAAGCGGCGGCATTTCGGTCATGGTCACCGTTGAGCTCTTCGCGTCGATCTCCTGCATGTAGAGGGGCATCTTCATTCGCTCGGCCTCATTGTATTTCCGGCCATCGGGATGGTATTCGATGAAAAATCGGTTTTCCTTTGGAATGAAGAACGAATAAGCAATGATGTACGCCTTATCGAAGGAAGGAACGTCCGTCTCGAAGACCGGTCCCCCCTTCATTGTCACTCCCAACAGGCGCTGATTGGTCTGAAGGATGCAGATCGTCTCGTTGAGTTCGCTCTGCCAGTTGGGCTGTACGACGCCTGAGGCCAGAAGTCTTTCGCCTTCTTTCGAGACCCAGACCGGAGTGACCTGCTGTTCCACCCAATCGAGGCTGTAAGCGGCATCCTTCTTCAGCAGCAAGGGATGATTGAGCTGGGAAACGACAGAGCCGGGAGGGCCGAACGGTTGGGGCTTCGGCTGCTCGGAATGGACAACTCCATCGACGCCCCCGATCCAGTCCAGTGTCCGATTCTGCTGATGATAGCCGAAAGAAAGTCCCTGCTTCGGCGCGTAAAACCAGATTATTCCGGTTGAATAGCTCGGATCGGGAAAATAGTTCTCGAATTGCCGATAAGACTCCCGGCCTTTCCTCGGGGTCTCGGGAAAACTGTCGCGCAACGATTGCATGAACCCCTGGCTGGCCAGCCATTTTTCGCTTCGTTCCCTCATTTCGGCCGAGATCGGTACCGCATTCCCTTGCAGATCGGTGGCTGATTCGTTCTGGCCGCTTTTGTACTGCATGCGGAGAATCCGGCCTTGAAGATCGACCCGATATTCCTTCCCGTTCCATGCGGGCTGGCGAACCGTCATCTCGGCCATCGTGGAGACCAAGCCGAAAAGCTCCGCCGCGCCGAAGAAAAGCACCAGCGCCAGCGCCGCCTTTGCCAGCCGGGGTTGGGAGTTGAATTCCCCATTGGCGCAGAACGCTCCCCAAGCGGCCACCGCGAGAATCGGTAACCCCACCAGGACAGCCTCCTGCGTCAGCAACAGGGAATAGTTCGCATTGGAAACAATCGCGCTGCATCCCAGCGCCGCCAGCAGCCCGAATGCCTTGCTGCCGAACCACTTGGTTTCCCGCAGAGCCGTAAGCAATGCTCCGAAATAGAAGACCGCGCCGCAGAGGATATCGGCGATGCCGGGCCGGATCATCGCCCAATCGAACGGGGCGGCAATCGCTCCCGGCAGGGAGGCATGCCAGCAAGCCAGCAGGAACGGAATCAGCGCCGCCGGAAAGTAGAGCGCCAGCCCCGCCGCCGCCTTGCCCCAGAAAATCCGGTTCGGCGTCACTGGCCGATGGATCAGAAACGCCCAACGGTCGCGCAGCCTCTCCGGCATGATCTGGAGAAAACCGAGCGCCATCCCCAGGATCGGCGCGCCGAACGTCGTCACCATCAGGAACGAAGGAGAAAGGATGGACTGATATCCCTGCCAATTGGTCGGAGCGAAGACCGTCGACCACCCATACGCCAGCGCGATCCCGAACCCCGCCATCCCCAGCACCGCCCACAGGAAATTCTCCCGCACTTCCTTCCAAAAAATTCCTCTCATTTCTTCGCTCCCAGATCGTGGAGGAAGAACGATTTCTCCCCCCGTTCGCCGACATAACTGACAAAAGCCTCTTCCAGGCCGAGGTCGACCTCCTCGATCGCCTCGGGCCGCAGCCCGCCCATCACCGCCCGGTCATCGTCGCTCGCGTTGACGATCGTCAGCGCCATCTCCCGGTCGGTGCGGAAGCTGTGGACCAGCCCCGGCAGCTCGGGCGGCGCGGGCGGGCGCTCCTTGAAGCGGAGGATGAACTGCCGCACCCGCGCCCGGAAATCGTCGATCGTGCAGTAGGCCCGCAGCACCCCCCGGTCCATCACCGCGATCCGATCGGCCACCCGCTCCATATCGCTCAGCAGATGGGAGGAGAAGAGAATCGTCCGGTCGTCCTGCCGGGTCACATAGAGCATCGCCTCCAGCAGGCTCCGCCGCGCCACCGGATCGAGGCCGAGCGCCGGATCGTCCAGCACCAGCAATTCCGGCTCCGGCGCCAGCGTCAACGCCAGGCAGAGCCCGGCCCGCTGCCCCCGCGAGAGCCCGCCCGCCCGCTGCTTCTCCTTCAGGTTGAAATGGCCGATCACCGCGTGAAAGATGTCCCGGTTCCAGCGGCGATGGAATCCCGCCTGGAACCGCCCGCACTCCGCCACGCTCATCCAGCCGTAGACATGATGCCCCTCCGCCAGATAGCCGACCCGCTCCCGCAGCTCCGGCGTCCACCGGGTGCAATCGTGGCCCAGCACCTCCGCCGCGCCCCGCGTCGGCTCGACGATCCCCATCAGCATCCGGATCGTCGTCGTCTTCCCCGCCCCGTTCCGGCCCAGGAAGCCGAAGATGCATCCCCGGGGAATCTCCAGATGGAGCTGATCGACGACCTTCTGCCCGCCGTAATACTTGGTCAGTCCCCGGATGGAGATCGCCGGACCCTCGTTCCCTTTTCCGCTCATGTTTCGTCCTTTTTTCCTGGGTTTTGCTTGGCCGCCGCCTCCAGCCGCTTCTGCAGCGGAGAAAGAATTTCAGCCGGCTTGAAATCGAGAAAGGCGATCGCGTGGACGAAGGTCTCCACCGCCGCCTGCAGCCGCCGCTCCCGCTCGGCCCGCGAATAGGGCTGCCTCCGCTCCGCGACGAAGAAACCGCGCCCGGGTTGGGCATCGATCAACCCCTCCCGGGCCAGATCGGCGAAGGCCCGCATCACCGTGTTCGGATTGACCACCAGCTCCTCCGCTAATCCCCGCACGCTGGGGAGGGGATCGCCCGGGGCCACCTTCCCCGCCAGGATCGCCCGCCGCACCCCGTCGGCGATCTGGCGATAGATCGGGCTCTCGCCGCCGGGATTGATCGTGAGATGGAGCGGCATGGGATGGGGCTCTCAGGAGCTTCCGTCCGTATTAATACGATAGATACAGTTAGTCAAGCCTGGCCCTATTTGATTATTCGAAAAAGGAATGGCTAGAGGCCCGAACAGCGAACCGGAATTCTAGAACGACTTCTGCAACGAGAACGTCGCGATCGACTCGGAAGTCGCCCAGGGCTCGCCGGTCTGCTGCTCGAAGGAGTGGCTGACGTCGAGCTGGGCGGAGAGCGATTGCGAGAGCGCATACTTCTGCCCGACCTTGAAGGTGATCTGGTCGAGCTCGGCCGCCGTCGGCGCGGTCGCCTTGGGCGAGTCCTGGTTCTCGTAATCGGTCCGCAGCAGGAACTTCAGGTTCTGGGAGATGGCGCGGTCGTAGGCCACGAAGAGGGTGTGGGTCGATTGCGCCACCGCGTTGGCGATGCCGTCCATGTGATTCCAGCTTCCGCCCAGGCTCCACTTGGTCGCCGTGGCCGGCTTCCAATCGAGCGAGGTGCTGAACTGCGGCCCCGCCTGCACCGAGCCCCACTCGCCGCCCAGCGTGTCCTCCTCCCAGGACGGCGTCACATTCCAGGTCAGGTTCGTCTTGCCCAGCATCTGGCTGAGGGTGAGGCCGGTATTGTGATAGGTGTCGTAGGCGTAGCTCGAGTAATCGAAATTCCGCTCGTCCGAATCGCAGAACCAGAACTTGGTCCCGGGCGCGGCCTGGAAAGTCGCCTCCATCTGGCGCTGATCCATCAGCATCGGGTCGGTGTTGGAGGGATCGGCGGTGAGATCGTCCTCGGTGGTGTCGGAGATGCGGAAGGAGAGCGCCGAGGTCGGCGCCCAGCTCGCGGCGGTGACATTGTAGCTGGTGGTCGAGGAGGGGTCGTCGGTCAGCGGCAGCGCGTCGTTCTTCTCGATGCCCAGGGAGGTGGTCTGCTCCAGCGTCACCTGATCGCCGAGCTTCTGGCTGATCACCAGCGTCGATCCGTTCTTGGAGACGCCGTTGGCCAGATCGTCGAAATCTGCTGACTGGGCCGAGTCGTCCTTGATCACCACATTGGTCAGCTCATTGCGGAAAATGGCGCTGGTGGTCGACCCCGCCGATCCGCTCGAGGAAACCTCCAGCGGAATCGCCGCATCGGCCAGCGCCCGCGCCGGGATCATCGAGGATCCCGCCAACAGCAGTACGGAGAGGAGGGCAAACTTCCGCGCAGGCATCCCTTCTTCTCTAGCCAAAAATCAAGGACTGCCAAGTAATTTTTAATCCAATCCGCTGATCTTCATGATCTTATGACATTTTGTCCCTTGCAAAACGCAGGCCCTCCCAGGAATAAAAAAAGTTTGGCCCGGCCCATGGCGGGAAGCACAGAGCGGAGTAAAGTAAGTGATAGCTATGAACATCCCTCCTTCCGCCAAGGGAGCCCTCCTCTCCATCCTGTTGATCCCGATCGGATTGGCAAGCGGAGCCCGGGCCCAGGACTTCAACCCGATCAACAAGACCACCTCGCCTCCCGGCGGGGCCACCTATCCCGACCCGATCACCTCGGGCTACAACATCGCTCCCGCCGCCACCCCGCCGACCGAGGCGACCGCCCCGGCGGCGACCACCCTCCCCAGCGCCGCACCCCGGCTTTCGACCGCCGACCTCCAATTCATCCGCCAAGCCGCCGAGGGCGGCCTCTTCGAGGTGCAGGCCGGCACCCTGGCCGGGAAAGCGGGCCAGAGCATGCGGGTCCGCCACTTCGGCCGCCACCTCGCCTCCGACCATGCTTCCATCAACGAGGAACTCGCCATCCTCGCCCGGAGCAAAGGCGTGGGCCTCCCCTCCGCCCTCGATCCCCGGCTGCAGGCCAAGCTCGACGCCCTGGCGGCGGCCAGCCCGGCGGCGTTCGATAGCAGCTACCTCCACGCCATGGTGCGGGCCCACCATCAGGACATCGCCCTCTTCGTCACCGTCTCGACCCAGGCCGACGATCCCGACCTGCGCGCCTTCGCCACCCGCACCCTGCCCGCCCTCCGCGCCCACCTGCAAATGGCCGAGCACGACCAAAGCCTCCTCCCCTAACCCGTCCGCAACCGCAACCAACCCCAAACCCATGTCCGCCAACGATCCCCAACCCCCCGACGAAGCCGTCCCCACCCCCGGCTCCAAGCAGGCCACCGAATACGATGCCGAACGCAGCCAGATCGGCGCCGATCTCGCCGAGGACGGCATCGAACAAGCCCGGCGCGAGGAGTCCGTCGAGCCCGGCGCCGTCTCCCTCCCGCCGGAAGCCGACCCGGTGGAGAACGGGGAAGAGGCCGAGAACGCTCCCGGCTAATCGCGCTGAACTGCGCTGAAGTGCACGGAGAGAGCGAGTCAATCCCGCTCGCTCTTTTGGCCTCATTACCCCCGGCGCGGCTGGAGCACGTAATCGGGACGATGCTTCACCACCGTCCGCTCGGCCAGCACCCCGCTCCAGACCACCCCCGGATAAAGCATCGCTTCCCGCCCGAGGATCGATCCGGGATTGATCACCGCCTGGCAGCCGACCTCCGCCCGGTCCCCGACGATGGCGCCGAATTTCCGCAACCCCGTCCGGACCGGCCCGCCGGTGCCTTCCGCGCGGACCGAGATCTCATCGCCGGTCAGCTTGAAATTGGAGAGGATCACCCCCGCGCCGAGATGGGCCTTGTGGCCGAGGATCGAGTCGCCGACATAGGTGTAATGGGGCACCTGGCAGCCGTTGAAGAGGAGGCAGTTCTTGAACTCGCAGGAATTGCCCAGCACCGCGCCGTCCCCCACGATCACATTCTCGCGGACATAGGCCCCGGCGCGGATCTCGCAGTTCTCGCCGATCCAGGCCGGGCCCTTGATCACCGCGCCCGGTTCCACCACCGTCCCCGCGCCGATGTAAACCTCCGTCCCGATATAAGGCTCGCCCAGCTTCTTCCCATGAAAGCCTCCACCGAGCCGGGCCAGCCGCTCGCGGAGATAGGGCCCGATCTTCGGCAACACCTGCCAGACCTCTTCCCCCTCCGCGAAGAGCGCGGCATGGGCGGTCTGGGAGAGATCGAGGTAGCGGGCGGCGGGGAAGGCGGGAGAGGGAAGGTTGGTACTCATTTGGCGTCGGGATTGATCTGGGTGCTGCTGACATTGCCGCTCTGATCCTCGGCCCGGATGAAGAGGAGATCGCCCGGATCGATCCGGGTGGCGAAGTTCTCCTGGCGCGGGTCGAGGACGCCGTCGGCGGGATGGAGTTCCTTGAAATCGTTGCCGTCCCGCGAGATCGAGACCGAGCCGATCCCGCTCGCCTCGTCGGAGACGGTGAACTTGACGTCGTGGCTCCGTCCCGAGCTCACCGCGATCACCGGCGGCGTGTTGTCGACCACGAAGAGGCGGCTGACCAGCTCGTCGCTCAAGCCGCCCGTGGGGAGATTGTCCGGCGCGTCGGAGGCGGTCACCTTGAGGTAATAGCGCCCGTCCGGCCACCCGCTCGAGTCCCAGCTGAAGACCGTCTCCGTATCGTCCTTGGAGAGCAGGTGCCACTCCTTCTCGTTCTCGCTGCGGAAATAGAGGTCGTAGACCAGATCGTCGTCCTCGGCGTCCTCCGCCTTCCAGATCGCCGTCCGGTAGCCCCGCGCCTCCAGCGGCTGGTAGCGGGTGGCGGGCGCGGGATGGTCGTCGCCGCCGTTCTCCGCCGCCTGCAGGAGCTGGTCGGAGGTCTTCGCCTGGGCCGCCTGCGCGGCGGGAGGAGCGGAGACGTAGCCGACGCCGGGGGCGAGGATGTAGATCTCGTCGACCTTCGGCGCCGTGTTCTTCGGGAGGTAGGCGAAGAGCACCCGGTCGACCGTCCCGGTCGAGAGCTCGATCCGGAACTGGAAATAGCGCGCCTCCGGGCTCTGCGCGTGGTCGTCGCGCAGCGCGGTCCAGGGGTACCACGATTTGTCGGGCAGCGGCGTGTTGCCGCTGCGGGTCTCGAAGCGGAAGCTCCCGCTCCCCTCGCCGCGCAGCGAGCCCCAGTGGGCGAAGCCCTTCGAATCGATGACGGGCGATTCGTAGATCCCCGCCTCCCGCCGCTCCCCGGGCCGTCCCAGCCGGTAGAGCTGCGGCGGATTGCTCGAGGCCAGGACGAAGGCGCCGTCCGTTCCCCCGTCGGCGGTCGCCGTGATGCTGGGGCCGTCGAGCTTGAGCAGCCGGGTGGCATGGCCCCGGTCGTCGATCCGGTAGAGATAGCCGTCCCCTCCGGTGCCGACGCGGACCCCGCCGTCGGGATCGGGATCGAGGGTCAGGATCGATTCCGAAGTGCTCCACAACAACTGCGGATCGAGCGAGGCATCGAGCCGCCAGACCTGCGAAACCGAGGGCCCATTGCCCCCTCCGCCCAGCGGCGCGGCGGCGGCCTTCACCCCATTCTGGGCGATCGAGAGGAGCGCCGCCTTCAACGCCGAGGTGGCGTCGGAAGCCTTCGCCTCGCCGTTGGCCTGCGCCGCCGGTCCGGTGGCGGTGAAATAAACGGAGTTGCTTTGGCTTGGCCCGAGGACGATCCGGTTCACCTCCTGCCGTCCGCTCGCCGCCAGCACCACCGCCGTCCCGTCGGGCGCGATCCGGTAGAGCAGCCCGTTCTCGGCGCTTCCCGCCAGCAGATTGCCCGCCGGGTCGAATTGGAGGGAGCGGATGTGGACCTCGTCGGAAGCATAGAAGACCTCGCCCTTCCCCTCGCCGGTGATCTTGAAGATCTTCCCTTCCGTCCCGGTCGCCGCGTAGAGATTCCCCTGCTTGTCGAAGGCGAGCGCCCAGATGTACTTCGCCTTCGGATCGAACCAGACCTTGGGCGGCTGGCGGCCCTCGGCGCCGAGCGCGTAGATCTTCCCGTCCGGCGAGGTGCCGACGAAGACCTCGCCCTTGGCGTTCTTGGCCAGCGCGTAGAGATGGGTCTCCTTGAACTTGGCCGCGCTCTCCACCTTCCCGTCCGCCGAGATGCGGAGGAGCTGCCCCTGCGGCGAGGTCGCCGCCAGGAAATCGGAGCCGATGGACAGGAGCGCCCAGATCTGCTCCGCCTGCCCGTCGGCGGGCGCGGCCAGCGGGGTGAGGGGAGGCGCGGGGGCCAGCACCCCCTGGTCGCTCAGGGTGACGCTGCGGGCCGTCCCGTCGGCGAAGTCGGCGTAGCTGTCGAAGAGGAGCTCCCGGGGATGGACCGCATGGCAGGTCAGCGCCAGGCCGAGCCAGCCCGCCGAGGCCAGGAAGAGAGAGCGGGAAAATGTGCGGGAAAAGGGAATGTTCATGGACGGATGTCGAGTTGCAGCGTCTCCTCGCCGGAGACCACGCCGGGAAGCGCCGCCGAGGTTTCATACCAGACCTGTTCGTGGAGAGCGACCGGGTTTTCGCCCCGGTTGTCGTTGGCCATCACCCCGAGGACGGAGGGCGGGAGCGCGGGCAGCTCACGGTCGGCCACCACCTGTCCGGGCGCCTCGGTCACGATCTGGACGTAGAGCGCGTCCCGAAGGCGGCGGCGGTTGAGGAAATCGATCAATTGCGCCGCGTCGTCGAGCGCGGGGATGGCGCGGCCCAGCGCCGCCTGGTCGAGGGTCGCCCCGTCGGCGATCCGCAGCCGGACCGAGCCCGCCTTGATCCCGGCGGGCAGGTTGAACACGAAGTGCCGCTCCTCCAGCCGTCCGTAGCGCTCCCGCAGCGAGACCGTCAGCGCCACCGGCGCGCCCGGATCGTAGACGCGGGCGTCGAGGCGGGCATCCTCCACCGTCCAGGCGCGGAGCTGCTCGGCGGTCTCCAGCTTCAGGTCGAGCCCGGCGGCGACGGGATGGACCCAGTCCTGCGCGTAGAGCAGCCGGACCGGCTCCATCAGCGAGGCGAGCGCCTGCGCCGTCTCCAGATCCTCGCCCGAGTAGACCCCGTCGAGCCGGAGCGGGGGCAACCCCTGCAATTGGAGCGAGCCGGTCGCCCGCAGGAAGAGCGTCCGTCCCGCTTGGTTGGTCTGGGAGACCGCGCCCGCCACCACTGCGTCGGCCAGGAGCGGCGTCATCGTCTGTTCGGTCGAGAAGGTCCCGTTGAGCGCGGGCAGCTCCTTCCCCTCGTGAACCCGCTCGACGTGATAGGGCGCCATCGCCGGGACCGCCCCGATCACCCCGCCGATTCCCGAGAGCCGGTCCTGGACGATCGCGCCGACCACCGGCCCGGTGTTGCTCAGCTTGTAGGGCATGGAATAGCTCGGAATCGTCGTGACGATCTCGGCGGGAGCCATCCCCCAGCCGCTCCGGCCGATCCCCATCATCGGATGGCCGAAGCCGAGGATCCGCTTCCCCTCCCGCCAGGTGAGCGTGCCGGTCCCGGCCATCGAGATATCGCCGCTCATGAACACCGCCGCCACCGCCGAGCCGGGAACCAGGTCGACATGGGCCAGCCGCGCCTCGCTCCCGCTCCCGCCCGCCACCGGGAGGACGTCGGCGCCACCCAGGCCGAAATTCTTGAGCAGCCCGCGCAACGCCTCCGGCGCCAGTCCGTTCACCGAGAGCGGCACGTCGAGGAAGGCGGTCTTGGCCGAGCCGTCGGCCCCCGGCAGCGCCGCCAGCCCGCTCCCGCCGAGGAAGGCGGTGAGCGAGCCCGAGGCATTGGCGGCGGAAGCGCCGGAAGAGCTGGCACTGGGATTGCCCGGAGCCGCAGGAGCCTCCGGAGCGTCCGCGGGCATGGCGTCGATTTCGAGCATGTTGGCGATCGGGGTGAAGCCGCAATGGCCGTCCTTCTCGAACGAGGTCAGCCGGTAGGCGAGCGCCCCGGCCAGCCGCCCGTCGATATAGAGCGGGCTCCCGCTCATCCCGTGGACCGTCTCGATCAGGCTCGTCTTCGGGTCGACCAGCTTGCCGACGATCATGTCGTGGCCCGGCCCGATCGAGTTCTCGGTCACGCCGAGAATGTCGACCTGGAGCGGCTCGATCGTCGTCCCCTGGAGGACCGTATAGACCAGCCCGTGCATCCCGGGCCGGATCTCATCCACCGAAATCGTCGGCACCGCCGCCCGCAACGAAATGACGCAAAGCGCCAGCAGCAGCGAAAGCGGCAAGACCCGGCAGCTCACAAGGAGGGAAGCACCTCGGCGACCGCTCGCAGGGTTGACTCGATCTCCGCCGGGCCGTGGGCCGTGCTGAGGAACCCGGTCTCGAATTGCGAGGGCGCCAGATAGACCCCCCGGTCGAGCAGCCCGTGGAAAAAACGGGCGAACCGCTCGCGGTCCGAAGTCATCGCGTCGGCCAGATCGCGCACCGGCTGCGCCGTGAAAAAGAGCGAGAACATCGAGCCCCGCCGATGAAGCTGGACCGGCAGCGGGAACTTCCCCAGCAGCCCGCGCAACCCCGCCTCCAGCTCGGCGCCGAGCGCCTCCAGCCGGGCAAAACCATTTTGCGCCTCGAGCGTGCGCAGCTGGGCCAGCCCCGCCGCCATCGCCAGCGGATTCCCCGAGAGCGTCCCCGCCTGATAGACTTTCCCGAGGGGGGCTAGATGATCGATGATCTCGGCCCGCCCGCCGAGGGCCCCCACCGGCAGCCCGCCGCCGATCACCTTGCCGAAGGTCGAGAGATCGGGCCGGACGCCGAGCAACTCCTGCGCCCCGCCCCGCGCCAGCCGAAAGCCGGTCATCACCTCGTCGAAAATCAGGAGCGTTCCGTTGGCGTCGCAAAGCTTCCGCAGCGCCTCATGGAACCCCGGCTCGGGCGGGATCAACCCCGCATTGGCCGGAATCGGCTCGACGATGACGGCGGCAATTTCGCCCCGATTCGCCGCAAAGGCGGCAGCGACGGCGGCCAAATCGTTGAAGGGAAGCGAAAGCGTCAACGCCGCCAGCACCGCCGGCACCCCCGCGCTATCCGGCTCCCCGTGGGTCAGCGCCCCCGATCCCGCCTTCACCAGCAGCGAATCGCCGTGGCCGTGGTAGCACCCCTCGAACTTGATGATCTTGTCCCGCCCGGTGAACCCCCGCGCTAGCCGGACCGCCGCCATGCAGGCCTCCGTCCCGCTGTTCGTCATCCGCACCTTCTCGACCGAGGGGACCCAATCGATGATCGTCTTCGCCATCTCCACCTCGAGCGGATTGGGAATCCCGAAGCTCGTCCCCCGCTCCGCCGCCGCCTGCACCGCCGCCACCACCGGGCGGGGGGCGTGCCCCAGGATCGCCGGCCCCCAGGTGCCCACGTAATCGATATAGTCGTTCCCATCCGCATCCCAGACATGGGACCCCAGCGCGCGCTCGGCGAAAAAAGGCTCCCCGCCGACGGCGCGGAAGGCGCGGACCGGGGAATTCACCCCCCCGGGCAAATAACGGAGAGCCTCGGCAAAAAGCTCGGCCGAACGGGTGCGGGAAGCGCGGGGCACAGGCCGGGTCATGGAGAGCCTGACGATAGACTTAGCCGCCAGGTTCCGCAATCTTCCTGTTGGCACCGCATCTGGCTGCAACTTATTGATTTTCCCCCCACTTCGGCCAAAATCGGCCATCCCATGGACAAATCCCAGGTCGCCGACATCCTCGACGAAATCGCCACCCTCCTCGAGCTCAAGGGGGAGAACGTCTTCAAGACCCGCGCCTACCGCACCGGCGCCCGCACCATTGAATCGCTCCCCGAGGACCTCGGCCAACTCGTCGCCGAGGATCGATTGGAAGGCATCCCCGGCATCGGCGACGCCCTCCGCCAGAAAATCACCGAGCTCGTCACCACCGGCCACCTCGTCTACCACGACGAGCTGAAGTCTTCCTTTCCCCCCGGCGTTTTCGAGCTCCTGCAGCTCCCCGGCCTCGGGCCGAAGAAGGTCAAGGCCCTGCTCGAGCAACTCGGCGTCTCCGACGTCGCCACCCTCGAGCAGGCCTGCAATGACCACCGCGTCGCCGCCCTGGCCGGCTTCGGCGCCAAGACCGAGGCCAACCTCCTCCTCAGCATCGCCCAGCGCCGCACCTACCAGAGCCAACACCGCTACGGCGACGTCTTCGGCCTGGCCGAGGGTCTGATCGACGAACTCCGCTCTCACCCCGCCGTCCTCCGCGCCAGCGTCGCCGGCAGCCTCCGCCGGGGCAAGGAAGTCATCACCGATCTCGACCTCCTCGCCTCCTCCAGCCAGCCGCAAGCCGTGATGGACTTCTTCGTCCAGCTCCCCGGGGTCGAGCGGATCACCAACCACGGCGAAACCAAGTCGAGCGTCCTTTTCGGCGGCGGCCTGCAATGCGACCTCCGCGTCGTCAGCGATAGCGAGTACCCCTACGCCCTCCACCACTTCACCGGCAGCAAGGAGCACAACGTCGCCATGCGCCAACGCGCCATCGCCCAGGGCAAAAAACTGAGCGAATGGGGTCTCTTCAAGGAAGAGAAAGGCCAAAAGGATGAAAAGCCGATCGAAACCCTCATCCCCTGCCGCACCGAGGAGGAAATCTTCAAGGACCTCGGCCTCCAATACATTCCGCCCGAGCTGCGCGAAAACCTCGGCGAGATCGAGACCGCCGAAGCGGGCAAGATCCCCCGCCTCGTCGAATGGCAAGAGTTACGCGGCACCTTCCACTGCCACACCGACGCCAGCGACGGCAAGAACACCCTCGCCGAAATGGCCGACGCCGCCGCCGAGCTCGGCCTCGATTACCTCGGCCTCGCCGACCACTCGAAATCGTCGTTCCAGGCCAATGGCCTCGACGAGACCCGCTTTCTCGCCCAGCAGGAGGCGATCCGCGCCATCAACAAATCCCGCTCCGACATCCGCCTCTTCACCGGCGTCGAGTGCGACATCCTCAAGGACGGCAAACTCGATTTCCCCGACGACTTCCTCGCCACCTTCGATTACGTCGTC
>FSXI01000287.1_pt1 | contig 18269 bp, 14 predicted proteins | sample 1638251 | NCBI WGS metagenome assembly FSXI01 (sample SAMEA3914788, study PRJEB12502) | metagenome | biome: forest; material: soil | place: Canada | collected 2011-07-03 | depth 0.1 m | reverse complement strand
GCCATCTCCCGCAGAGAGACCTCCCGGGCCAGGACCACCCGGGTCACCCCCTGGGCGGCGGCGAAGCGGGCCCCCTCCGGCGAGGTGATCGTCATCTGGGTCGAGGCATGGACCTCGACATCGGGCGCCACCGCCCGCGCCAGCTCGACCAACCCGAGATCCTGGACGATGATGGCATCGACTCCTGCCTGCTGCAACAGGAGGAGAAATTCCTCCGCGTCCGCCAGTTCCGAGGGAAAGACCAGGGTATTCAGCGTCACGTAGGCGCGGACTTTCCGGGCGTGGAGGAAGGCGACCAGCGCGGGCAGCTCCTCCAGGGTGAAATTATCGGCCCGGAGCCGGGCGTTGAAGCGGGGGAGGCCGAAGTAGACCGCATCGGCCCCGTTCGCCACGGCGGCGCGGGCGCATTCCCAGTTCCCGGCGGGAGCTAACAGCTCGGGTCGGTCGGGACGTCGGGCGGACGGGGACAGGTTCACCCGCCGATCCTACCAGATGAGCCCCTTTTCGCGGAGCCGAATCGTCGAAATTTCCGTTTTTCACCCCTCCGGCAGCAAAATTACCTACCTTTCTCCAGAGTAGACCCCGGTCCGAGCCGACATTGACAAAAGGGGCGGGGTCGATAGGCTGGTTCCCCTCTATGGTTCCTATCTCTCAGGCTTGGACGGTCGCCAGCTACGTTCTCGGCCAAAAACTCAAGGGCAACAAGCGCTACCCCCTGGTGCTCATGCTCGAGCCCCTTTTCCGCTGCAATCTCGCCTGCGCCGGCTGCGGCAAGATCCAGTATCCGGACCACATCCTCAACAAGCGCCTCACCCCCGAGCAATGCTGGGCCGCCGCCGACGAATGCGGCGCCCCGATGGTCTCGATCCCCGGCGGCGAACCCCTGATCCACAACGAGATCGACCAGATCGTCGACGGACTGGTGGCCCGCAAGAAGTACATCTATCTCTGCACGAACGCCCTCCTCCTCAAGAAGAAGATCGATCTCTTCAAGCCCTCGAAGTACCTCACCTTCAGCGTCCACATGGACGGCGGCAAGGCCGACCACGACGAGGCGGTCTGCCGTGACGGCGTCTACGAGATCGCCCTGGAAGGGATCAAGGAGGCGGTCAAGCGCGGCTTCCGCGTCACCACCAACACCACCCTCTTCGACGGCGCCAACCCCGAGCGGGTCCGCTCCTTCTTCGACGAGATGATGAAGCTCAACGTCGAGGGAATGATGCTCTCCCCCGGCTACAGCTACAACAAGGCGCCCGACCAGGAGCACTTCCTCCATCGGGAAAAGACCCAGCAGCTCTTCCGCGAGATCCTCAAGGACAAGAAGAAGAGCTGGAAGTTCAATCTCTCCCCCCTCTTCCTCGAATTCCTCCAGGGGAACATCGACTACGAGTGCACCCCCTGGGGCAATCCGACCTACAATATCTTCGGCTGGCAGAAGCCGTGCTACCTCCTGCAGGAAGGCTACGTCAGCACCTTCAAGGAGCTGATCGACGACACCAAGTGGGAAAATTACGGCCACCGCAGCGGCAACGAGAAGTGCGCCGATTGCATGGTCCACTGCGGCTACGAGGCCTCCTCGGTCGACGATACCTTCGGCTCCTTCGCCGGAATGGGCCGCACCATCAAGGCGACCTTCGGCTCCCTTGCCCCGACGCCCGCCAAGTCGGCCAGCCGCTAACCCGGAAATTTCCCCAACCTTCTTCCTTCCATGCCGAACGCCGTCGATACCGGAGCCATGAACGAGGCCAAGCAGGGCGCCGCTCCCGCCGATAACGGTTCCTACCAGGGCCGTGAATACACCTTCAGCAACGATCAGGACCGCCGCGAGGGTCTCGACGCCGCCTTCGATTACCGGGGCGATCTCACCCTCCGCCTCAGCAACGGCGAGACCATCGAGGGCTACCTCTTCAACCGCCATCCCGAGGGCAAGCCGCCCACCGTCCAGCTCTTCGTGAAGGGCGAGACCGCGGCCCGCATCCTCCCCTATGTCGACGTCGTCGGCGTCTCCTTCACCGGCAAGGACCCCGCCGACGGCAAGTCCTACCTGGCCTGGAAGGCGAAGAAGCACGCCGAGCGCGCCGCCGAGGCCCAGCAGATCGAGGCCGACCTGCGCGAAAAAGGCTACCTCTGATCCCGTAAGGGATCGGCGGCATCGATTCACGGCCATGCGCCGCGATCTCAATTGGAAGACCAAGCGCGAGGACGGCACCTCGTACGAGGTCCGCGTCGTCTTCTTCGGCAAGAAATTCGAGATCCAGTTCAAGGAAAAGGACGCCGAGGATTGGGACCACCAGCGGCGGCCCTCCCGCGAGGACCTGACCCAGCTCCTCGAGACCATGGAGCGGTATTACAACCGCCGCCGCGCCTCCCTGATCGAAGTGGGAGCGGCCAAGAAGATGCTCGACGAGTTCGACGAGGCGACGCGGGCGTAAGCGCCTAAGCTTTCTTTGTCCCCGGGGCTAGGCGCCTCCGGCTGCTCCTTTTGGCCGAGGTGTTTTTACTTACAATCGCCAGGGAAGGGCGCTATTTCATTCTCGTCGCCGGGGAACCCTTACTTTTTCACCCCTTTCCGGCAAGCTGGCATTGAAGATGCCGCATTGATTTCCATGACCCATTGGCCGCTCAAACGTCTCCTGATTGCCGGTTTCGCCCTCGCCTCGCTGATGACGCTGGCGGTGGGAGGGTTGGGAATCTACTCGATCCACGTCCAGACCGGCCTCACCCGGCAGCGGAGCCAACTCCACGAGACCGAGCGGACCCTGAGCGGACAGGCGAAGGACGCCGGCATCCTCTTCCGCTCCGAGATCGAGACCTGGAACGATCTCCTCCTGCGCGGCCTCAATCCCGACGATTTCCAGACCTACGACTCCCAGCTCACGACCCTCGACGCGAAGGTCCACGATTCCCTGACCGCCGTGAAGAGCGCCTTCAGCCAGGAGGGCATCGATTCCCAGGCGGTCGATACCGCCATCGCCAGCCAGGCGGCTCTCCTGCCCGCTTACACGCAGGCGCTGGCGTCCTTCGATACCGCGCCGGAGACCGTCCCGGTCGCCACCGTCAAACCGGCTCCTGTCGCCACGGCTACCGCGCCCGCCTCCGCTCCGATTCCCCCGCCGGCGCCCGTCATGACGAAGGCAGAAATTCTGCAGGCGGCGGACCAGGCGACCCGTGGCATCGAAAAGCCCGCGCTCGACCGGATCGACGGCCTGCCCCAGGCGGTCTCCGACCAGATGGCCAACCGGGTCGCGGCGCTCCAGCGCCGGATCGACGGCAAGGCCTCCGCCAACTCGGCGCTGATGATCGCCGCCAGCGTCCTCGGCGTGGCCATCGCGCTCGGCTTCGGCATCCTCTTCGGCCGGAAGATCACCGCCAAGCTGGAGGGCCTCTCCAGCCATCTTTCCCAGGCCACCCAGGAAGTGGCCGCCGCCTCCTCCCAGGTGGCCGCCGCCAGCCAGACCCTGGCCGAGGGGGCCAGCCAGCAGGCGGCTTCCCTGGAAGAGACCAGCGCCTCGCTGGAGGAGATCGCCAGCCTGACGCAACGGAACGGCGAGAGCGCCGAGAGCGCCCAGGCCCTCTCCACCGAGACCCGCACCGCCGCCGAAAAAGGGGCGCGCCGCACCGAGGAGATGCAGGGCGCGATGGAATCGATCAAGCAGGCCAGCGACGAGATGGCCACCGCCATCCGCGACATCAAGACCTCCAGCGACGACGTCTCCAAGATCATCAAGACCATCGACGAGATCGCCTTCCAGACCAATATTCTCGCCCTCAACGCCGCCATCGAGGCGGCCCGCGCGGGCGAGGCCGGGGCGGGCTTCGCGGTGGTGGCGGAGGAGGTGCGCAGCCTGGCGGCGCGGAGCGCCGGAGCCGCCCGGGAAACGGCCCAGATGATCGAGGCCTCGGTGGCGCAGAGCAACCGGGGAGTGGCGGTGAACGAGAAGGTCGTCTCCCAGATCGGGGAGATCGTGACCAAATCGTCGGGCATCCGCGCCAGCCTCGAGCACATCGTGAAAAAGGCGCGCGAGACCGACAACCTCATCTCGACGATCGCCACCGCCTCGAAAGAGCAGACCGCCGGGCTCCAGCAGATCAACAACGCCGTCTCCGAGATGGACAAGCTGACCCAGAACAACGCCGGGGAGGCCGAGGAGACCGCCAGCGCCGCCGAGGAACTGAGCGCCCAGTCGGGCGAGCTCCAGACCACCGTCGGCTCGCTGATCGCGATGGTCCAGGGCGGCGATGCTCCCACGCAGCCGGGCCACAAAGCCGCGATTCCCCTGCCGTCCAGCGGAAGAAAGCATATCTCCGTCACCGGCCGGCCCGAGCGTCAGCGCGTCGCCGCCCTGGCGGCGCGGACGGAAGATAAGGCGTAAGCGGCCTACCTGGCCCAGATCAGCCTCAACGCCCCCAGCAGCGAAAACACCAGCACGAAGAGATTGAACTCCCGCTGCGGGATGAGCGAGGCCGCCTTCTTCCCGACGAAGATTCCCGCCACCACCACCGGGGCCAGAAAGAGCCCCAGATAGAGCGAGCCGGGGTTGATCAGCCCGAGGTGGACGCTGAACGGCACCTTGCAGAGATTGGTCAGGAAAAAGAGCCAGGCCGCCGTCGCGATCAGCTCCCATTTCAAGAGCCGGATCGAGAGGAAATAGAGGACGGCGACGGGACCGGCGGCATTGGCGATCATCGTGGTCATCCCGGCCAGGACGCCCATGAAGAGGCTGAAGACGGTCGATTGAAAGAACCGGTCGAGCCGCTCCCCGAAGAGCTGCCGGACGAATTGGATCGCGATCAGTCCCAGCAGGATCGCCCCGATGAGGGGGCCGAAGGCGGCGGGAGCGATCCGCCCCATGCAGAGATAGCCCAGAAAGACGCCGAGCAGGGCGGGGGGAAAGAGCCGGAAGAGGACCGGCCACTTCACCGCCCGCCAAAAGGCGCCCACGGCGCAGAGATCGCCGACGATCAGGAGGGGGAGGACGAAGCCGGTCGATTCGCGCGGGGGGAGGATCAGGGCGAAGATCAGCACCGGCGCGATGCCCACCCCGGTCAATCCCCCCTTGCTCATCCCGACAAAAAGGGCCCCGACGGCGGCAATCACCCACTCCCAGGTGCTAAAATGAAAGGATTCCAGTGCCATGCGAAGGGCACCGTAAAGAGGGAGAGGAAAAACCGCAAGCGCTTCCATACCAACAACAAAAAAGGCGACAAAACCGGGTTTATGGGGTAACGGTACCGGCGTTGATGCTTTCTCTTCGAAAGCTTTTATGAAACTTTGCGCATTGCAACCTGTCAGGCTGTTCGTGAATTCACCCCTGGCGTCGGAAATCCTCGAAACGGTCCCGGTTTTAATGCGCGTCATTCGTGGCGAAATGCGGAGGCAGCGGGGCACCTCCCTCTCCATGGCCGAGTTCCGCGCCCTCAGCTTCATCGGAGCCCATGAGGGGACCGGCCTTTCGGCGGTGGCCGAGCACGTCGGCCTCTCCCTCCCCTCGACCTCCCGGATCATCGACAGCCTGATCGAGAACGGGCTGGTCCTCCGCGCCCCCTCGCCGCACGACCGCCGCCGCCTCTTCCTGAGCGTGACCGAGCAGGGCCGCCTCGACATGGAGCGGATGCGTTCCGCTGCCGGCCGCCACCTGCGGGCGCGGGTGGGCCGCATCGACGCCTCGGCCCAGAGCGAGATGGTCCGCGCCCTCCGGGGCCTCCGGCTGGTCTTCAGCGGCGAGGAAGGCGAGACGGCCGCCCCCGCTCCTGTTTCCGCCTCTCTGCGCGCCAAACACCCGGTCCGTCCCATCGTTCCCCATTCATGACCTCGAATCCTCCCCCCTCCTCCCCCCGCCGCGAAACCAATCTCTCCGGCGCGGGCGTTTCCAACCATCCCCAGGCCAGCCTGCCTGCCCCGGCTCCGGTTCCGGCGCTGACCGAGCATGGCGAACCGGCGCGCCCTCCGTTGCGCAAGGCCGCCACGCCCCCTCCGCCGCCCCCGGCCCGCCCTCCCGTCCCGCGCAAGCGGGGCATCCCCTTCTGGGTCTGGATCATCGCGGTGGTCGTGGTCCTGGCGGCGGTCTATTTCATCACCAAGCCGAAGGCCGCCGACGCGGCCGCCAAGGGCAAGCACGGCCATGGCGGCGGCATGCTGGCGCCGGTGACGGCGGTCAAGGCGACCCAGGGCGATATCGGCGTCTATGACTCCGGCCTCGGCTCGGTGATTCCGCTGGCGACGGTGACGGTGAAGACCCAGATCAACGGCACCCTCACACAGCTCTTCTTCACCGAAGGGCAGACCGTGAAGGCGGGAGATCCGCTGGTCGAGATCGACCCCCGCCCCTATCAAGTGGCGCTCGAACAGGCCGAGGGCCAGCTGGCCAAGGACCAGGCCCTCCTCGACAACGCCAAGATCGATCTCCAGCGCTACGCCACCCTGCTGAAGCAGGACTCGATCGCCCAGCAGACCTATGCCACCCAGGTCTCCCTGGTGGCGCAGGACGAGGGCGCCGTGAAGACCGACCAGGCGGCGGTCGACAGCGCCAAGCTGAACCTGGTCTATTGCCACATCACCTCGCCGATCGACGGCAAGGTCGGCCTGCGTCTCGTCGATCTGGGCAATTACGTCCAGACCAGCGACACCACCGGCCTCCTGGTGATCACCCAGATCCAGCCGATCACGGTGGTCTTCACCGTCGCCGAGGACCAGGTCCCCGCCATCCTCAAGCAGCTCAACGCGGGCGAGAAGCTCGAGGTCGACGCCTATGACCGCGACATGAAGAACCAGCTGGCGAAGGGGACCCTCCTCTCGCTCGACAACGAGATCGACCCCACCACCGGCACCCTCAAGATCAAGGCTTCCTTCCCCAATCAGGACAACGCGCTCTTCCCGAACCAGTTCGTCAACGCCAAGCTCCTCGTCTCGACCGAGAAGAACGTGGTGCTGGTGCCGACGGCGGCGATCCAGCGCGGACCGACCAACAACTCCTTCGTCTACGTGGTGAAGGAAGGGGCGAAGGGCGATCCGGGAGCCGCCAACGGACAGGATCAAGGTCAAAGCCCGAGCCCCGATCAAAGCCAGGGTCAAGGTCAGGGTCAGGGAGGAGGACATCCCCTCTCGACAGTCAATGTCCGCGAGATCACCGTCGGCGTCACCGAAGGCGACACCAGCGAGATCCTCAAGGGACTCGACGCGGGTGAGACCGTGGTGATCGACGGCGTCGACAAGCTGCAGGACGGCGCCAAGGTGACGGTGCAGATGAAGAAGTAGCCCCAGACATCGTTTCCAGACCAGTCCCAAGGCCGCTTCTTCCGGATCCTTTTCACTCCGCCATTGCCGTGTTCCCCGCGTTTCCTTCCGCACCCGTGATTTCATGAGCCCCTCTCGGATCTTCATCCTCAAGCCGGTCGCGACCACCCTCCTGATGGTCGCCATCCTGTTGGCGGGCGCGGTCGGCTTCACCCAGCTCCCGGTCTCGGCGCTGCCGGAAGTCGATTACCCGACGATGCAGATCCAGACCTTCTACCCCGGGGCCAGCCCGGAGGTGATGGCCTCGGCGGTGACCGCCCCGCTGGAGCGGCAGTTCGGGCAGGTCCCCGGCCTCCAGCAGATGACCTCGACCAGCTCGACGGGGAGCTCGGTGATCACCCTCCAGTTCAACCTCAACCTGAACATCGACGTCGCCGAGCAGGAGGTCCAGCAGTCGATCAACGCCGCCGGCAGCTATCTCCCCGCCGACCTGCCCAATCCCCCCATCTACAGCAAGAGCAACCCCGCCGACGCCCCCATCCTCACCCTGGCGCTGACCTCGACGACCCTCCCCCTCTCGAAGGTGGAGGACCTGGTCGATACCCGGCTGGCGGAAAAAATCTCCCAGGTCACCGGCGTCGGCCTGGTGACGATCAGCGGCGGCCAGAAGCCGGCGGTCCGCATCCGCGCCAACCCGACGGCGCTCTCCTCCTACGGGATCAACCTGGAGGACCTGCGCACCGCCCTCACCGACGCCAACGTCAACCAGGCCAAGGGCAGCTTCGACGGCCCGCTCCAGGACTACCAGATCGGCGCCAACGACCAGCTCCTCACCAGCGCCGATTACTCCCGGCTGGTCGTCGCCTACCGCAACGGCGCGCCGGTCAAGCTGAGCGACGTGGCCCGGGTCGACGACGGGATCGAGGACGTGCGGCAGGCGGCCTGGATGAACAGCGATCCGGCGGTGATCGTCAACATCCAGCGGCAGCCGGGCGCGAACATCATCTCGGTGGTCAACAACATCAAGAACATCCTCCCCCGCCTCAAGCTGACCCTCCCGGCCTCGGTCGACATCCACATCCTCACCGACCGGACGACGACGATCCGCGCCTCGGTCAAGGACGTCGAGTTCACCCTGGGGCTCACCATCGTGCTGGTGGTGCTGGTGATCTTCCTCTTCCTGCGGAATTGGACCGCGACCCTCATTCCGGGCATCTCGGTGCCGCTCTCGCTGATCGGCACCGTCGGCGTGATGCAGCTCCTCGGCTACAGCCTGGACAACCTCTCGCTGATGGCGCTGACCATCTCGACCGGCTTCGTGGTCGACGACGCCATCGTCATGATCGAGAACATCTCCCGCTACATCGAGGAGGGGGAGGCCCCGCTGCAGGCGGCGCTGAAGGGCTCGGCCCAGATCGGCTTCACCATCGTCTCGCTGACGGTCTCGCTGATCGCGGTGCTGATCCCCCTCCTCTTCATGGGCGATATCGTGGGACGGCTCTTCCGCGAGTTCGCCGTCACCCTCAGCGTCACCATCCTGGTCTCGGCGGCGGTCTCCCTCACCCTGACCCCGATGATGTGCGCCAAGCTGCTCAAGCATCAGAGGCCGGAAGACCAGGGCTGGTTCTACAAGGCCTCGGAAAAGGTCTTCGAGGACGTGATCGGCTTCTACGGGCGGACCCTCACCTGGGTGCTGAAGTTCCGCGGCCTCACCCTGCTGGTGGCGCTGGCCACGCTGATCCTGACCATCCTGCTCTACATCTTCGTCCCGAAGGGCCTCTTCCCGGTCCAGGACACCGGCATCATCCAGGGCGTCACCGAGGCGGGCCAGACCGTCTCCTTCCAGGACATGTCCCAGCGGCAGCAGGCCCTCGCCCAGGTGATCCTGCAGGACCCGGCGGTGGAGAGCCTCTCCTCCTTCATCGGCGTCGACGGCATCAACACCACCCTCAACAGCGGCCGCATGGAGATCAACCTCAAGCCGCTCGACGACCGGCCCGGCCACATCAGCGCCAGCGACGTGATCCTCCGCCTCCAGCCGAAGCTCGACGAGAACGTCACCGGGATCACCCTCTACATGCAGCCGGTGCAGGATCTCACCATCGAGGACCGGGTGAGCCGCACCGAATACCAGTTCACCCTGGAGGACCCCGACCAGGACGAGCTCAACGAATGGACCCCCAAGCTGATCGACAAGGTCAAGCAGATCCCCTCCGTCCGCGACCTGGCCAGCGACGCCGCCAACGGCGGCCTGCGCGCCTCGCTCAGCCTCGACCGGGACACCGCCTCCCGGCTGGGGATCACCACCGCCACGCTCGATAACACGCTCTACGACGCCTTCGGCCAGCGGCAGGTCTCGACCATGTTCACCCAGCTCAACCAGTATCACGTGGTCCTCGAGGTCGATCCCGATTTCCAGCGCGATCCGGCCAACCTGAACCAGATCTACATCACCCCCAGCTCCTCCAGCGGCACCAGCACGGCCGCCACCGGCGCCGCCACCTCCACCAGCGCCTCGACCGCCGTTTCCTCGACCTCGACGCTGACCACCGTGCCGACCGAGGGGCCGGTGCCGCTCAGCGCCTTCGCCGCCTGGAGCATCGTGCCCGGCCCCCTGACGGTGAACCACCAGGGCCAGTTCCCCGTCGTCACCCTCTCCTTCAACCTCGCCCCGGGCGCGGCGCTGGGCGACGCCGTCGACGGGATCAACAAGGCCGAGCAGGAACTGGGGCTTCCCCCCAGCATCGAGGCCTCCTTCCAGGGGACGGCGGCCGCCTTCCAGAATTCGCTGACCAACGAGCCGCTCCTCATCCTGGCGGCGCTGGTGACGGTCTACATCGTCCTCGGCGTCCTCTACGAGAGCTTCATCCATCCGGTGACGATCCTCTCGACGCTCCCCTCGGCGGGCGTCGGCGCGATCCTGGCGCTCCTCCTCTTCCACAGCCCGCTCGGCGTCGTCGCCCTGATCGGCATCATCCTCCTGATCGGCATCGTCAAGAAGAACGCCATCATGATGGTCGACTTCGCCCTCGACGCGGAACGGAACGGGGGCAAGAGCCCCGAGGAGGCGATCTACCAGGCCTGCCTGCTCCGCTTCCGCCCGATCATGATGACGACGATGGCGGCGCTGCTCGGCGGCCTCCCGCTGGCGCTCGGCAACGGCGTCGGCTCCGAATTGCGGAAGCCGCTCGGCATCACCATCGTCGGCGGCCTCCTCCTGAGCCAGGTCCTCACCCTCTACACCACGCCGGTGATCTATCTCTGGTTTGACGGGCTGACCCGCCGCCGCAAGGAGAAGAAGCAAGGACAGCCGGATCAGCAAGACCGCCAGCCGGAGGAAACCGGAGCGCCCGCATGAACATCTCGGAACCGTTCCTGCAGCGTCCCATCGCCACCACGCTGCTGACCTTCGCGCTGGTGCTGGCGGGGGCGGTGGCCTTCACCTCGCTGCCGGTCTCGCCGCTCCCGCAGGTCGATTTCCCCACCATCTCGATCAGCGCCTCCCTCCCCGGCGGCAGCCCCGAGACGATGGCCTCCTCGGTGGCGACGCCCCTCGAGCGGCAGCTCGGGCGGATCGCGGGGGTGACCGAGATGACCTCCTCGAGCTCCCTCGGCACGAGCAGCATCACCATCCAGTTCGACCTCGACCGGAACATCGACGGCGCCGCCCGCGACGTAATGGCGGCGATCAACGCCTCCAAGAGCCAGCTCCCCGCCGACCTCCCCTCCAACCCGAGCTACCGCAAGGTCAACCCCTCCGACGCGCCGATCATGATCCTGGCGCTCACCTCGGACACCTACGGCAAGGGGCGGATGTACGACGCCGCCTCGACGATCCTCGCGCAAAAAATCTCCCAGGTCGACGGCGTCGGGCAGGTGACGGTGGGCGGCAGCTCGCTGCCGGGCGTCCGGGTCGAGACCAATCCCATGGCGCTGAACAAATACGGCATCGGCCTGCAGGACGTGCAGACCGCGCTGGCCAACGCCAACTCGAACATCCCCAAGGGCCAGATCTCCAGCGCCCACCAGATGCTCGATATCCAGGCCGACGACCAGCTCTTCAAGGCCGTCGACTACAAGCCGCTGGTGATCGTCTACCGCAACGGCGCGCCGGTCCGCGTCTCGGACGTGGCCGACGTGGTCGACTCGACCGAGAACATCCGCACCGCCGGCTACTCCGGGTCGAAGCCGTCGGTCCTCATCATCATCTTCCGCCAGCCCAACGCCAACATCATCGACACCGTCGACCGGGTCACCGCCCTCATGCCCGAGCTGCAGGCGGAGGTCCCCCGGGACATCAAGCTCGCGGTGGTGATGGACCGGACCACCACCATCCGCGCCTCGGTCCACGACGTGGAAAAGACCCTGGTCATCTCGATCCTGCTGGTGATCCTGGTCGTCTTCGTCTTCCTGCGCAACGCCCGGGCCACCTTCATCCCCGGCATCGCCGTCCCCGCCTCGCTGGTCGGCACCTTCGGGGTGATGTATCTCCTCAACTACAGCATCGACAACCTCTCGATGATGGCGCTGACCATCTCGACCGGCTTCGTGGTCGACGACGCCATCGTCGTCCTGGAAAACGTGACCCGCCACATGGAGGAGAACCCCGACCTCGGCCCGCTGGAGGCGGCCCGCCTGGGCGCGAAGGAGATCGGCTTCACCGTCCTCTCGATGAGCGTCTCGCTGATCTCGGTCTTCATCCCGCTGCTGCTGATGGGCGGCATCGTCGGCCGGCTCTTCCGCGAATTCGCGGTGGTCCTTTCCACGGCGGTGCTGATCTCGATGGTCATCTCGCTCACCACCACGCCGATGATGTGCTCCCGCCTGCTCCGGCCCGAGAAGGAGATCAAGCGCGGGTGGTTCTACCACCGGTCGGAACGGATGTTCGAGGGGATGATCGGCGCCTACGACCGGGCCCTCACGGCGGTGCTCCGCCATCCGGCCATCACCCTCCTGGTCCTCCTGGCGACGGTGCTGCTCAATTTCTACCTCTTCTACACCATCCCGAAGGGCTTCTTCCCCGAGCAGGACGTGGGACGGCTGAGCGGCTCGCTGGTGGCCGACCAATCGGCCTCCTTCCAGGCGATGGAGCCCCGGCTCAAGGAGATGATCCGCATCATCCAGGAGGACCCGGCGGTCGAGACCGTGGTCGGCTTCACCGGCGGCGGCGGCGTGAACACCGCCAACTGCTTCATCACCCTCAAGCCGCTCAACGTGCGCAAGCTCTCCGCCGCCCAGGTGATCAACCGGCTCCGTCCCAAGCTCTCCCACATCCCCGGCGGATCGCTCTATCTCCAGGCGCAGCAGGACATCCGCGTCGGCGGGCGCGCGGGCAATGCCATGTACCAATACACCCTGGTCAGCGACGATCTCGGCGACGTGGCCAATTGGGCCCCCAAGCTCCTCGACGCGCTCAAGAAGGTGCCGGAAATCACCGACGTGAACAGCGACCAGCAGGACAAGGGCCACCAGGTGATCCTCGACTACGACCGGGACACCGCCGCCCGCTTCGGCATCACCTCCCAGCTGATCGACTCGACCCTCAACAACGCCTTCGGCCAAAGCGACGCCTCGACGATGTACACCTCCCTGAACCAATATCACGTCGTCCTCGAGGTAGCCCCGCCCTATTGGCAGAACCCGGAGACCCTCAAGGACATCTACGTGCGATCGGCCGCCGGGGCGATGGTCCCGCTGAGCGCCTTCAGCACCTACAAGCGCGACACCGCGCCGCTCACCATCAACCACCAGGGCCAGTTCCCCGCCGTGACCCTCTCCTTCAACCTGGCGCTGGGCAAATCGCTCGGCGACGCGGTCAACGCCATCGCCGACGCCGAGCGGAAGATCGGCTTCCCCGCCACCATCCGCGGCAGCTTCCAGGGCACGGCCAAGGCCTACCAGGACTCGCTCAAGAACGAGCCGTGGCTGATCGCGGCGGCGCTGGCGACGGTCTACATCATCCTCGGCATCCTCTACGAGAGCTTCGTCCATCCCATCACCATCCTCTCGACGCTCCCCTCGGCGGGAGTCGGCGCGGTGCTGGCGCTGATGGTGACCCACACCGACCTCAGCATCATCGCGATCATCGGCGTGATCCTCCTGATCGGCATCGTCAAGAAGAACGCCATCATGATGATCGACTTCGCGCTGACCCTGGAGCGCCGCGACAACAAGAGCCCGCGCGAGGCGATCCACGAGGCCTGCCTCCTCCGCTTCCGCCCCATCCTGATGACGACGATGGCGGCGATCCTCGGCGCGGTCCCGCTGGCCTTCGGCACCGGCACCGGTTCCGAGCTGCGCCAGCCCCTCGGCATCGCCATCATCGGCGGCCTCCTGCTCAGCCAGGTACTCACCCTTTTCACCACCCCGGTGGTCTATCTCTCGCTCGACCGCCTCCGCCTGCGGATGCTGGAGCGGAAAGACCGCCGCCATCGGGGCGAGGAACTCTCCCCGTCCGCCACCCCCGCCCCCACCCAATCATGAGCTCCCGCCTTCCCTTCCTCCCTGTCGCGCTTGGCACTCTCGGCATCCTCCTGCTCGGCGGCTGCGCCGTCGGCCCCGATTACCATCGCCCGGACGCGCCGGTCCCCACCGCCTTCAAGGAAGCCGGCGGCCTGCCCGGCTCGATCGCCTGGCAACCCGCGCAGCCGAAGGACGGCACGCCCGGCAACAAGGGCAAGTGGTGGGAAGTCTATCACGATCCGGTCCTCAATGCCCTGGAGGAGCAGGTGGCGATCTCCAACCAGAACGTCCTCTATTACGACGCCCTCTACCGCGAGGCCAAGGCCACGATCGGAGTCGCCCGGGCGGCGGGAATGCCGAATCTGACCGCCTCCCCCTCGGTGACCCAGACCCATTCCGGCGGCGGCGCCGGGGGCGCCAACGGCGTCAATGGAAACGGCGGCAGCGGCGGAAACTCCAACAACTACGCCAGCTCCTCGACCGAGACGGCGATCCCGGTCGACGCCTCCTGGACGATCGACATCTGGGGGGAGGTCCGGCGCAACATCGAGGAGAACGCCGCCAACGCCCAGGCCGCCCAGGCCAACCTGATCAACGCCCAGCTCTCCTACCAATCGACGCTGGCCCAGGATTACTTCAACCTCCACGGGCTCGACGCCCAGGAGGCCTCGATGCAGGCCTCGGTCACCTCCTACCAGAAATTCGTCCAGCTCACCCAGAATCAGTATAACAGCGGCATCGTCTCCCGCGCCGACGTCGCCTCGGCGCAGGCCGAGCTCACCGGGGCGCAGGCCGAGCTGGTCGATACCGCCATCCAGCGGGCCCAATACGAGCACGCCGTCGCCGTCCTCACCGGCAGGCCGCCCGCCGACCTCACGATCAAGGATGTCCCGCTGACCGTGAAGCCGCCCGCCATCCCCCTGAGCCTCCCGACGACGCTGCTGGAACGGCGTCCCGACGTCGCCTCCGCCGAGCGGAGCACCGCCTCGGCCAACGCCGCCATCGGCGTCGCCGTGGCCGCCTTCTACCCGACGCTGACCCTGAGCGGCTCGGTCGGCTACGAGAGCTACCAGCTCTCCCAGCTCTTCTCGGGGCCGTCCTTCTTCTGGTCGGTCGGGCCGACCCTGGCGCAGACCCTCTTCGACGGCGGCCTCCGCCACTCGGAGGCCCAGGAAGCGCGGGCGGCCTACGACGCCACCGTGGCCACCTACCGGCAGACCGTCCTTACCGCCTTCCAGCAGGTGGAGGACGATCTGGTCGCGCTCGGCCACCTCGAACAGGAGCAGAAAATCGAGGAAGAGACCGTCAATGAGGCCCAGACCGCCCTCAACGTGACCCTGAACGGATACCAGGCGGGAACCGACACCTACCTCCAGGTGATCACGGCGCAGAACGTCCTCTACACCGCCCAGATCAACGTGATCAAGATCCGCACCGAGCGGATGGTCGATAGCGCCCTCCTCATCGAGGCCCTGGGCGGCGGATGGGACCAGGACCAGATCACCCCGCTGCACGGGGCGACCCCGTTGCAGCCGGCTCCCGCGCCGCCCGCGAAGACGACCGCCGACGCGGGGCATTAGGCCATCAAGCGCCGGACCGTACTAAGCGGCGCCCTTTCGCTCCTTCAGCAGATCCCGGATCTCGGTCAGCAGTTTTTCCTCGGCGCTCGGTTCGGGGGGAGGCGGGGGCGTGGCGGGCGCGGCCTCCTTCTTGCGCTGCAGATGCTGGACCAGCTGGACCAGCATGAAGACGCAGAAGGCCATCAGGACGAAATCGAAGCTGGCCTGAAGAAACTTCCCGTAATTGATCGTCACCGGGTCCTTGATGAAGCCGGAACCGACCTGCAGCTTGAGGTCGTCGAACTTCACCCGGCCGAGCACGAAGCCGAGCGGCGGGGGGAGGATATCGGTAACCAGCGAATTGACGATGCTCTGGAAAGCGCCGCCGACGATCACGGCGACGGCCAGATCGATCACGTTTCCCTTGGAGATGAACTGCTTGAATTTCTCGAAGAATGACATGGGGGGATTCCTTTCTTGGTTTGCCACACCGTAGGAGATTCGACGGCAAATACAACCGCCGCAGTGGACAGCCGCCCGGCAACTGTTACTTTCTGGAAACATCGCCATGGAGAAATCCCGCCCCGCACCCCGCACGCCGCCGCCGGCCCGCATCAAGGTGAAGCCCGCTCCCGCCCTGGCGCGGAAGGCCAAGCCCAAGCCTCTTTTGCGCCGCAGCGCGACCGAGGCGACCAAGGCGGTCTCGGTGATGGCCTGGATCGAGGACCCCTTCGGCAGCGTCCTCCTGGTCAAGCAGGCGCGGGGCAAGAAGCTCTGGAGCTTCCCCGGCGGCAAGGTGAAGCCGAAGGAATCGCTCCTCGGCGCCCTCCACCGCGAGCTGCGCGAGGAACTCGGCCTCTCCATCGACGTGGCCACGCCGCTCGACATCTACGACCGGGCCCCCAAGGCGGCGGTCGCGATCCTCTACCGCGTCATCCTCAAGCCGCAGCAGGTCTGGCGCCCCCGGCGCGGGGAGATCGACGAATTCGCCTTCCGCCACAAGCCGCCGCTCGACGGCACTCCCTCGCTCCGTTATTTCTGGAAGCGGGCCCAGGTCAGCTTCGATCCGCTCTCCTTTTTCCGGAAGAGCGACGCCTCCGCGCGCTGACGCGCTTTCGGCAGTCCGGCTATTCCTTCGCCTTCGCTTCCTTCGGCCCCTCGATCAGGGCGTAGGCGGAGTGGTTGTGGATGCTCTCCATGTTCTCGGCCTCGACCCGGTACCAGGTGATCCGGGGATCGGCGTTGCAGCGCAGGGCGACGTTGCGGACCAGATCCTCGACGAAGACCGGATTCTCGTAGGCCTGCTCGGTGACGAATTTCTCGTCGGGGCGCTTGAGGAGGGAATAAATCTGGCTGCTGGCCGAGGCCTCGATCAGCTCGATCAATTCCTCGATCCAGACGGTGGCACCGCCCGGGAAGCGGACCGCCAGGGTGACGTAGCCGCGCTGGTTGTGGGCGCCGTGGACGCTGATCGCCTTCGAGCAAGGGCAGAGGGTGGTGACCGGGACGATCACGGTGAGGACGAAATCGATCTCCGCGTCGCGGGCCGTGGTCTCGAAGCGGGCCACGTAATCGACCTGCCCCTTCGCCCCCGTCGCCGGGGCCTCCTTCTCGACGAAGTAGGGGAACTCCATGGTGATGTGGGCGGCGCGGGCGTGGAGGCGCTTCTGCAGTTCCTTGAGAATGTCGGCGATGTTCTCGGCGTGGATCAGCCGCCCGTGGGCGTTGAGGATCTCGAGGAACCGGCTCATGTGGGTCCCCTTGAATTCCTTCGGCAGGTCGACGGTGAGGCTGAAGGTGCCGATGGTGTGCTGGCTGCGGAATTTCCGGTCGCGGACCTCGATGGGGTAACGGAGGTCCTTCACGCCGACGCGGTCGATGGCGAGATTGCGGTCATCCCGTTCGCCCTGCCGGTCGGTCAGGGACTTGGTGGGGGGAGTCATGTGGCCCGCCACTATAACCTATTTGGAGAACCCGCCAAGCCCGCGCTCCGCCCAGGCTCAGGAGGCTATTCGACGAAGGTGGGGGAGCGGTGCTGCCGGTCTCCCAGGGGAGAGAGTCCGGTCGTGACCACCCCCTCGTGCTGGACCAGCGAGCGCCGGGTCCGCAACAGCGGCACCGCCTCCGCCCGGCAGAACGCCCCCACCGCCAGATCGCCCGGCTGGCCGTAACGCTCGACCGCGAGATGGCGGAAGAAGACCGCCATCCGCTTGACCACCGCCGGCGGATAATAGATCCCCTGATTGCCGTAGAAATCCTCGGGAACGATGGCGTCGAAATCGGTGGCGGCCTCGTACGGGAACGGCGAGTAGAGCGTCAGCAGGAATTCCTTCCGGCCCGCGCCCTCGATCCACCGCAGCGCCGTGGCCAGCTTCCGCAGCCAATCGCCGGCGAAGCCGATGTCGTCCTCGAAGATGAGGAGGCCCTGGGCCGGATCGCGGGGAACGGTGAGGGCGCGGAGATAATTCGTGTTGTAGCGGTAATGGGTCCGCTTGCCCTCCGGGACCGCAAAGCTTTCCATCCGCTCGATTTCCGGCGGCGTCATCGGCAGGATGCGGGCCAATCCCTGCTCCTCGTAGGGACGGAGATAGGCGGCCTCGGCCCCTCCCACCATCAGCGTCACCGGCAGGAGGAGCGCCGCCGCCGGATCGGCCTGGAGGAAGCTCCGCAGCGTGGCGTGGATGTATTGGGGCTCCCGCGCCACCGTCACGAAAACCGCTTCCAAGGGGGAGGCAACCCCGGCGGCCTCCGCTGCCGCCTTGCGGCGCAGGGCTGCCGCGACCGTCTCGGCTGAGAGGAGGGACATCGTGCCGGAAGCTAATCCCGGCGGAGCGGCCCCTCAAGTGAATTCGCTTCGCCATCGCCAAGGGAGCCCTTTTATGCCACTAAATAGCGCTCACCGTGTTCCGCGCCCTCCTTCTCTCGCTCGTCATCGCCCTCGGCGCCGGAATCGCCGCCGCGCCGCTCCGGGCCGATGTGATCTACAAGGTCCGCAAAGGGGAGACGGTCTACTC
>FSXI01000058.1_pt1 | contig 18449 bp, 25 predicted proteins | sample 1638251 | NCBI WGS metagenome assembly FSXI01 (sample SAMEA3914788, study PRJEB12502) | metagenome | biome: forest; material: soil | place: Canada | collected 2011-07-03 | depth 0.1 m | reverse complement strand
GCGCCCCCCGCGTCCGAGCAGGGGCCAGGGGCGCAGCCCCAATAGGACGTGACCGAACGATCCCGCCAGCCCCCTAATTCGTCCCCGGGAACTGGTTATGAGTCAGCCAGTAATTCTTCAGCATCTTGACCACATCGACCAAGTCGTGGAACGAGGTCGGCTTCACCAGATAGGAATTGGCGCCCAGGGCATAGGCCCGGGAGATGTCCTTGCTCTCGCGGGAGGAGGTGAGGACCACGATGATCAGGCGGGAGAACTTGCCCTCCTTGCGGATCCACTCGAGCACTTCGAAGCCCGATTTGCGCGGCAGCTTCAGGTCGAGGAGGATCATGGTCGGGATCGGGTTGGCCTGCCGGTTCTCGAAGGGGGCGGTGCCGCCCAGGTAGGCGAGGAGTTCATCGCCGTCCTTGACCGTCCGCAGCGGGTTGGTGATGCCGGCGGAGGTGAAGGCCTTCTTCATCAAGAGAACCGAATCGGGATCGTCTTCGACCAGGAGGATGACGCCTTGATTCAACATAGTCGTTGCGGGATAGTAATGGGATTCGGATCGATTTAAGAGTATGGGGAAACTGAATGAAAACCGCCCGAATTGCCATGGAAAACATGTTCTCCGCGCCGATTTTGCGGGTTTGGCTCTTTCCTCCCGCCCTCTGAGCCGCCCGGACGATTTCCGCCGGTCCTGATCCCACCCCCCGTCTATGGAACCGAACGATTTCCGCGAATGGCTCGACGCCGTTTCCGAGGCGGTTTTTGCCCTCGATGCCGGGGGGCGGATCGTCGATCTCAATCGTGCCGCGCTCGCTTTCACGGTGGGGGCCGCTCCCGGGGAAGTGATCGGCCGCGCCTGGCGGGAGGTCCTGCCGTCTTTCCTCCACCCGGGGATTTCGGAGGCGCTGGCGCTTTCCGCCGACGGTGCCGGGGGGCAGTCGCGGGCGGAGAGTTCCGGGGAGGGGAGTTCGTCGGTCGAGATCGAGGCTCGTCCCCGGCAGGCCGGCGGCGCGATCGTCCTCCTGCGGAAGATTCCGGCCCGGGGCCGGGCCCCCTTCCCTCTCCAGCCGCTCCAGATCGAGGTGCTGATGGAGTCGGTCCCCGCGCTGGTCTTCATCGCCCATGATCCGGAATGCCGGGTCATCACCGCCAATCCGCCGGGGCTCGAGCTGCTCCGCCTCCCCGGCGGAAATCTCTCGAAATCGGCGGACAACCCCAGCCCGACGGCTCATTTCCGGTGCATGCGGGGCGGGGTCGAGCTCCCTCCCCACGAATTGCCGAACCAAGTGGCGGCGCGGGGGACGATCCTCCGGGGGGCCGAGCTCGACATCGTCTTCGACGACGGCACCGTCCGCCGCCTCTATGGCAACGCCTCTCCGCTCCGCGACGCGGACGGGGCGGTGCGGGGCTCGATCGCCGTCTTTATCGACATCACCGCCCGCTCCCGCGCCGAGCTGGAGATCCGGCGGCTGAACGGAGGCCTGGAGGAGCGGGTGCGGCACCGCACTGCCGCGCTGCAGGAGGCCAACATGCAGCTCGAATCGTTCTGCTACTCCGTCTCGCATGATCTCCGCGCCCCTCTCCGCACCATCGTGGGGATGACCGAGCTGTTGCTGCAGGAGCGTCCGGACGATCCCGCCCAAGTCGAGGAATATCTCCGCCGCATCCACCGCGCGGGAGGAAGGATGGACACCCTGATCCAGGATCTCCTCCTCTACAGCCGGGTGAACAACGCCGACCTCCGCCTGGCCGAGATCGATCTGGGGGAACTGCTGCGGACCCTCCTCGACGATCTGGCCTATGAGCAAGGGGACGGGCAGGTCGGGACGGCGATCCGCAACCAGGTGCCGCCCGGTTTGCGGGTGAACGCCTACCCGGTCGCCCTGCAGCAGGCTTTGATCAATCTCCTCAACAACGCGGTCAAGTTCGTCGCGCCCGGCGAGACGCCCCGCGTCCGCATCGACGCCGGGGAGGAGGACGGATGGGTCCGCTGCCGGATCGCCGACAACGGCATCGGCGTCCCCGAGGAGCACCGGGAGCGGATCTTCAATCTCTTCGAGCGGCTCCATCCCGAGGGGATCTATCCCGGAACCGGCATGGGATTGAGCATCGCCCGCCGGGCCGTCGAGCGGATGGGAGGCCGGATCGGCTGCCTCCCCAATCCGGAGGGGGTGGGGACGGTCTTTTGGATCGAGCTGCCTGCGGCGAGAGTTTAAATTATTATAGAAGATTGCTTCCGCGAAGCGTGCGCGGGTCTCTAGCTCGTCCGCCGGAGGCGGACTCGGGAATGCCTGCGCGATAGCGCACGTCGTTCCCAGGGGCAACTAACTCGCATAGCCGGGGGGCAATCAAGGGGGGCGACAGCCCCCTTTGAAGCGGCTTCACCTTCTCCCCCTTGCATCCCGGCCAGTCCGTAATCAGCGCGTTCGATCTTCCCCCGACCTCCACCACCTGAAACCCAACAGCCTCTCTCCCGCGCCCCTGCGTCCGAGCAGGGGCCAGGGGCGCAGCCCCAATGGACGGCACCGATCGAGCCCGCCACAATTCCAAGACCCCTCAGGCGCAAACCCCATTCGGGAAAGCTTGCCCCGTTCCTCCCCCGCCTTACTATGGAGACGAAATATGGGGCCGAAGGAAGTAAGCATGATCGATTTCGAAAGTCTATTGCCCGCCCATTCGGCCACGGCCGGCCAGGCGGAATTCCGGGCCCGGCTGATCCAGATCCTCAATTCCCAGGGGGAGATCCTCCCGGCGGCGGAGAGCCCGCTGGGCCGCCTCTGGCAGCTGGTTCATTCCGAGCGGAGCACGATCGAGGAGTGCGTCGACGTCATCGCGCTCGATCCGGCGCTGACCAGCCGCGTCTTCCGGCTGGCCAACTCGGCGGCCTATGAGGGTCACGTCAAGACGCTGAAGGAGGCGGTTTTCTTCCTCGGCCTCTCCGAGATCCGCCAGGCGGCCTTCAACGCCGGGGTCTTCGCCCAATTCTCCAAGATCAAGCTGCCGGCGGGCTGGAACCATTTCTGGGTCCGCAATATCTTCATCTCCCGGCTGGCCGAGCGGCTCTGCGGCCTCTATTTCCCCGCCACCGGGATGGAATACCTCGCCGGGCTCCTCCATGACACCGGCTGGATCTTCCTGGCGGCGTTCTTCCCGACGGAGCTGCGGCAGATCCTGGCCAGCTCCCTGGAGCTCGACGAGGCGGAGCGGAAAATCCTCTCCTTCAGCCATGCCGATGTCGCCGCGCTGATCGCCACCCGCTCGCACCTGCCCCGGCGGGTGGTCAAGGCGATCGCCTACCATCAGAATCCCTCCCTCGACCGGCACGAGAGCGCCGAGGTCCAGGCCCAGGCCCAAGCCCCGGCTGAAAGCGCCAAGTTCCTCGGGGTGGTCCTCAATCTCTGCGCCAACCTGGCCGATTGCTGCGAGATGCAGATGTTCGGCCAGAAGGGCCGGACGGTGGAGGAGATCGATCTGCTCCCGGAGACCCGCTGGCTCTCCGCCTACGGTCCCCGGCCCGATTTCGCTGCCGCGCTCCGCGAGGAGCTGCCCAAGGCCGAGGAGCTGCACGCCACCTTTTTCGCCGAACATCCCTGATCGGGACCATCCTGTCCGCCCCCATGAATATCGAAGCTTTCCTCTGGAGCGCCGCCTCCCTGAACCTCCTGACGGCGCCGCACGGCGAACTGCGGATCGGCGGCAAGGACCGGGCGGCGGTCGAGTTCGGCCTGCGCAAGGGGATCGTGCTGGGGAGCTGGAACGGCGGGATGCTGCTCTTCCAGGGATTCGGGCCGCGCGGCGAGGAATTCGTCCGCCTGGCGCTTTCCGATCCGGCCTTGCGCCGCGCCGTCGAGGAGGAGTTCCCCACCTCCACCCGCTTCCATCTCAAGGCGGTTTTCCGCTTCCTGCAGGCCCGCGAGGGGAAGGCCTCCGCGAAAAGCGGGGAAGGCCCGGCCTGAAAATAGGCCTAAAATAGGTGTTGTACGACGGCGGGAGAGCTCTAAGGTGTTCTCAATGGCAACCAAATCCAAGACCCCCAAGGCAAACGCTGCTTTCCTCAAGCCGGTAACTCCCGATGAAGCCCTCGCGGCCATCGTCGGCTCCAAGCCGCTCCCCCGCACCGAACTCACCAAGTCGCTGTGGAACTACATCAAGAAGCATAATCTCCAGGATCCCAAGAAGAAGACCGACATCGTCGCCGACGCGGCCTTGAAGAAGGTTTTCAACGGCAAGAGCAAGGTCACCATGTTCGAAATGACCAAGCTGGTCAGCGGCCACGTCAGCTGACGTCGGCTGGTTTCATCCAAAAAAAATCCTCGGAGCGGCTCCTCTCTTCCATGAAGGAGCCGCTCGTCTCCCCCTCCGATAAGGCGGACTACGCCGCCCTGGGCGAACGCTGCAAGGCCCTGAAAAAGGAGATCACGGCCTGCGAGCGGCAAGCCCGGGCGGAGGGGAAGCGCCCCATCGAAGTGAAGCGCCTGCTCGAGGGCCTGAAGCAGGAACTCAAGGAGGCGGAGGCGCGCCTGGAGACGTTGAAAGGGCGGCTGATCGAGCTGGGACGGGCGACGGTCAGTATCGAGCGGAATCGCCGCTGATCCTTCTCCTCCGCAAGCGGAGGAAATCCATTTTAAGTTATCGTCAGAGATCGCATCCGCGAAGCGTGCGCGCGTCTCTAGCTCGTCCGCCGGAAGCGGACTCGGGAATGCCTGCGCGGTAGCGCACGTCGTTCCCAGGGGGAACTAACTTGCATTGGCCGGGAGGCAATCAAGGAGAGCGACAGCCCCCTTTGAAGCGGCTTCACCATCTCCCCCTTGCATCCCGGCTCGCCCGCAATCAAGGCGTTCGATCTGCTGATGATGCGCGCCACCTGAAATCCAGGAGCCCGCTCTCCCGCGCCTCTGCGTCCGAGCGGGGGTTAGGGGCGGCAGTCCCAAAAGCGGGACCGATCGACAGTCCTTTAAGCGTGCGCGAGCGCGAGAGCGGGCAAGACAGGCACGAGGGCTGGCTTGGGCCGATCCGCCGAGGTATGCCCGACGAACTCGATGGCGACGCCGAGCATCGCCAGGAAGCCGAGTACTTCCGGGTGGTTGACCACGCGATCCGAGAACTCCTCGAGGAGGGTTTGAGCGTCATCCCACATTTCCAGCTCAAGGTACCCCTCGATTTCCAAACGAAGGCGAGTGTAAGCATCCATGCTGTCTCCTTCATCGTCCGATCCGAGGGGCGACATTAGAAAAATTTTTCAACCGGCGGGACGGGCCGCCTCTTCGCATTCCGCTTCGAAAAGGGCGGCGTGCGATTTGCTTTTGGCAAAAATGGGCTGAAATTGCCTTTCCCGGCGGACAGATATTGGGCCTCCGGGTTTCGCCCATTTTCTTCGAGAGACATGTCCCCAGAATCAGGAATTCCCCCGGCGGTCCGGAAGTTGATTTCCAAGCACATCCACTCCCTGGAGCAATTGGAGGTGCTCCTCCTCCTCTATCGCTCGCCGGAGAGGGAGTGGACGGTGCAGGAGGTCAACGAGCATATCCGCAGCAGCGATGTCTCCATCGCGGGCCGTCTGGAGGGGCTCCAGGCGGCGGGGTTCCTGGTCCTGAACGCATCCCAGCCCTCGGGGCCATCCTATCGATTCTCCCCCCGGTCCGAGGAGCTGCGCCGGAGCGTCCCGGTGCTGGCCGGCGCCTATCAGGAGATGCGGCTCCAGGTGATTGAATTGATCTTCGGCCGATCATCGGCTAGCCTGCGGGAATTCTCCAACGCCTTCAAGATCCGGAAGGATAAAGCATGATCGCCGCCATCGTTTACGGATTGTGCGCTCTCACCAGCGTCCTCTGCGCGGTACTGCTGATTAAAAGCTATCTCCGCACCCGGTTCCGGCTCCTTTTCTGGAGCAGCATTTTCTTCGTCGCCATGGTCGTTTCCAACGGGCTGCTCTTCCTCGATCTGGTGATGCTGCCGCAGGTCGATCTCGCCATCCCCCGCGCCTTCGCCGCGCTGGCCGGGGTGGTCCTCTTTCTCTACGGCCTGATCATGGACGGCGGGGAACTCTTATGAAACTCTTCCTGTGCGGCGCGGTCACCCTCGGTTACTTCGCCATCGCGCTTTTTTTCCTCCGCTTCTGGCGGAAGTCGGGAGACCGGCTGTTCGCTTTCTTCGCGCTGGCCTTCGTTTGCCTCGGCTTGGAGCGGCCGCTCTTTCTCTGGATCAAGCCGGTGGCGCAGGACGCCTTCTTCCTTTACGGAATCCGGCTGATCGCCTTCGGCCTGATCCTCTTTGCGATCATCGACAAGAATTCCCTCAACGCCAAGCGGTGAGGAGGGGCGGGACGGTTGCGCGGCGATGGCGCCGGGGATTCAGACGCCGCCGGGGGCAGGCTCACTCTTCTTAATGGGAGCGATCTTTTCCAGGGCGACGGCCTTCTTGGCGGAGGCGGGTTTGGCCGTGGCGGCGGGAGCCGAGGCGGCATGGCCCGGGACCAGCCAGCCGCTCTTCACGTAGTCGAGGATGCCGGTCTCCAGGGTGAACTTCGGGGTGTAGCGGAGCGCGGCGGTGGTGGCGGAGAGATCGGCCTCGGTGTGGGGCTGGTAGAAGGGGAAGGGATTGTCGAAATACTCGGCCACGGCCTCGGTGCCGAGGGCGGCATTGAGGGCGGCGATGACGTCGTTGAAGCTGCGGGCCTGGCCCGAGCCGAGGTTGTAGACGCCGCCGTGGACCGCTCCCGGCGCGGTGGCGGCGGCGAGGGTCCCCGCGACGATGTCGGCGACGTAGACGAAGTCCCGCTTCTGCTCGCCGAACTTGAAGATGCGCGGCGACTTGCCCGCGGCGATCTGCCGGGCGAGGTGGTAGATCATGCTGGCGGGCTGGCCCTTGTGGGTCTCGCGCGGCCCGTAGACGTTGAAATAGCGGACGCCGACCAGGCGCTGCTCGGGGAACTCGGCGGCGAAGCGGGTCGAGAGGTTCTCCATCTGGACCTTGGAGAAGGCGTAGACGTTGGCGGGCTTGAGCGGGGCGTCGAGCCGGTTGATGCCGCCGCCGATGCCGTAGGTGGCGGCGGAGGAGGCGTAGACCAGGGCGGTCTTGCGGCCCGCGAAGTAGTCGAGGAGGGTGCGCCAGCTCTCGACGTTGTCCCGGGTCTGGCGGAGCTGGTCGTGGTCGGTGGTGTCGGTGATCGAGGCGAGATGGAAGAGGGCGTCGAACTTAATGCCCTTGAAATAATGCTTGAGATTAAGGTCCGTCAGGTCGGCGGCGATGAGGTCGCCCTTGAAGCCTTCGAGGTTCTTGAAATCGCCGGAGCGGAAGTCGTCGATCACCGTGATCCGCGCTGAGGGATATTTCTGCTGCAGGGCCAGGGTCAGATTCGAGCCGATGAAACCCGCGCCGCCGGTCACGAGAATGTTCTCCATAAGGGGGGCGATTTTAAGCGCTGAAGCCGTTCGTTGCGAGAAGATTATGCCTTTCCCGCTTCTTCCCGGCTCTCGACGGCGCTCAGGCACTGTCCTAATTCAATTCCGAAGGAAAATAAGGTATGAAAACAAAAGATTTAGGGAGCCCAGCCCTTTACGATATGGGCCAAGGCAAGCAATCCATCTCCATCACCAGAATATCCCAACTCCTTGACTCTATCTCCCCAATAGATGGAAATCTCTTCAGGCACGGTATAGCTGAAATTGGGAAAACTACCGCCCTTCGTGGATACGTCGAACGCCAGGGGCGCTCTATCATCCTCCGTTAATCTAAAAGTTTCTATGATTCTCTTAAGACATATAGCATTTTCCGCTCCTTGCTCTGTCCAATCGATGGCCCAACCTTTTCCATCCGTAAAAACGAAATGCGTTATCCATTGTGAAAGTAGCATTTGTTCAAATGTCTTTTCGAAAAGGTCATGCATTTGTTTTTGGGAGAACATGGATACTTCTTACCTGTTAAATTATGGAAAAGCAAATTTACGGGTTTCCATTCTCTCCAAATCCCCATCCCCGATTTCACTGTCCTAATTTCCCCTTATGAACAAAAAATCCAAAATTCAGCCTGAAGATTGGTGGAATCATCCTGAAATCTTCAAAAATGATGATGACGAAGGATGTTTGGCCTCTGGGAATTGGCATACGCAGATGTTTTCCAAACTTCTTATCTGTCGAGGATATTTCGGGTTCAAATCCCGTCACATCTAAGTTTTTCAATTCTTTGTTCATTTTCTAATTAGGACTGATTTTATTCATGTTCATTAACCATACTAAGAAGAAAATGAATCCAGTCTTAAGAAGAGTGAACGTATAGTTTAATGGCTCAAAACGCAGGACTCTGGATTCTGATTTTCGGGTTCGATCCCCGATACGTTCATTCCATTTCATCTATCTTTCACTTTTCCTAAGAAAAAAATCTAATTTCTAATTAGGACAGTACCGGCGCTCAGAGGTACTTGTCGTCCCCGCCCGGCTATGCTTAATATGACGGGCTATGTCCAGTTCGGCCACCTCCCCGTCGGCACCCGGCTCGGTTTACGAGATCGAGGAAGGAAGCAAGCTTCTGCCCCGTTTCGATCTCCATGACGCGCTTCCCTGCATCACCATGGATGCCGATTCGGGCGAGGTCCTCATGCTCGGCTACATGAACCGCGAGGCGCTCGATCTCACCATCAAGACCCGCAAGGCGACTTATTGGAGCCGTTCCCGCAAGAAGCTCTGGGTGAAGGGCGAGCAATCGGGCCTGACCCAGCACGTTCAGGAGATCATGATCGACGACGACCAGGACTGCGTCCTCCTCAAGGTGAAGGTCACCGGCGGCGCCTCCTGCCACGTCGGCTACCGGAGCTGCTTCTACCGCCGGATCCAGGACGGCTCGAAGGACGATCTCGATTTCACGATCAAGGAAAAGGTCTTCGATCCGGTCCAGGTCTACGGACCGGGTGCGGCGACCCATTGATTTGCCGCCTCCCCCGGGGGGGAGGCTCGCGCTGAGGCCATGAAGCGGTCACGTCTCTTTTTCCTGCCGTTTCCCCTGCCGATTCCGGCCTCGGCGTCGTCGCTGGCGATGCTGGCGGTGTTTCTTTTCTGCGGCCTGCGCGCCTCCGCCTGGGCGTTGGTGGGGGAGACGGAGCAGCAAATCGAGGCCCGCTACGGCGGCCCGGGCAAGGCGATCGGCGATCAGGTGCTCTACGCCAAGGATGAGTGGAACGTCTCCGTCTTCTACAGCGCGAAGGGGGTGGTCACGATGGAGATCTACACCCATCGCCCCGATTCCGGCGGCACCCGTCCCGATATCGCCCAGCCCGAGATCGATGCCCTCCTCCACGACGAGGGGCGGGGCCAGGCCTGGGGCGCGGGCGAGGCGGACGGGCTGACCACCTGGCGCCGGGAGGATGGACTGCTCTTCGCCCGCTACCGTCCTGCCGACCAATTGATCGTCTTCATCAGTCCCGATCATCAGGCGACGGCGGGCCGCCCCTCGGTGATGCTCAAGGACGGGAAGACGACGGATGCGCCCGCCAATCCCTAGGATCGCACCCCGCCTTTCATGAAAATCCCCCACCTGCGAGGTTGCTACGATCAGGTCGGAGGGTTGGTCTATTTCGGCCGGATGGTCGACAAGATCCGGCTCCATGACGCGGGACGGCTCCCCGCCGACTACCATGAACCGTTGGGCCAGGGCTTCGACGGGCGGACGCTCCGCTTTCTCGGCATCGGGTATGCCGAGCTCCAGGCCGAGGTCCGCGCCGGGCGGAGCGACGAGGAGCTCTTCGCCTGGGCCTGCCGAGCAGGGCGTACCCCTTCCAGCGAGGATCTGCGCGTCTACAACGGCTTTCTCGGAAAGCTCGGCTGGCGGGACGGGCGGCACGCCGCCCTGGTGCAGCGGCTCCGCGACGGGGGCTTCCCGCTCGACGCGGTCGAGACCCACTTCGATTTCATCGAACTCGACGAGGGGCGCCCGCTCCGCTTCGCCAAGCGGCCCGCCTCGTCTGTGTCTGTAGCATCCCCTATCCGTCCCTCGGTCGAGGGATTGCGGAGCCCCTACGATCAGGTGGGGGGCTTGGTCCATTTCGGCCGGATGCTCGACAAGATCCGCCTGCACGCCCGGGGAAAGCTCCCCGCCGATTACATCCAGGCCCTGGGCGGCGCGTTCTATTTCGACGGACGGATCTGCACGTTGCTCGGGGTCAAGTTCGAGGACCTCGCCCAGGAAGTGAAGGAGCAGGGCGGGAGCGACGAGGCCTTGCTGGAATGGGCCCAGGCGCAGGGGCGCAGGCCCTCGGCGGAGGAGATCGAGACCCTCAACGGTTTCCTCAGCAAACGCGGGTGGCGGGACGAGACCGTCGAGCGGCTCCATTTTCGGCTCCGCGAGGCCAAGCTCCCCATCGACGGGGCCGCCACCCACTTCGACTTCATCGACCTCGACGAAGGCCGTCCGCCGCGCTTCGCGGATTAGCCGCTCCCTTCCTAGCGATCATCCGACTCGGAAGGAAACGCCGCCGCGTTATTCGAGGGCAAGAGTCCCGCCGGGTTCACATCGGTCGAGGGCGAAACCGATCCGAACGGGGAGCCCGACGAGCCGTAGCTCTGCGCCGGAGGCACCGCATTGTCCGAGGTGGCATTGTTCTTCGCCGCCGGAGAATTATAGGGGCCGCTGGGAGCATTCGCCACCGAGGGGGCGAGATTCGCCGGATTATTGTACGCGGCGGGATTGTTATAGGGAGTCGAGCCGGGAGAAGTGGTCTGGGCGTGCACATTGGCACCCAGCGCCAGCGCCGCCAAGGCGGTCAACGCCGCCCAACCGAGGATCGCTTTCATGCCTTCAAGGCATCACGATCCATGCCAGGACGGGCCTTTCCGGCTCAATCCATTGGCCTTCAATCCATTGCGGCAGGGCCGACGCAAGACAGGCTGCATGACGGATCATGCAGCCTGCATTGGGAGAGAGCTTCGGACGCCCGAAGGGCGGGCTATTCCAGCTCGCGCTCGGAGTCGATGATCCGGCCGACCAAGCCGTAGGCCTTGGCCTCGACCGCCGACATCCAGAAATTGCGGTCGGTATCGTGCTCGATCTTTTCGATCGACTGGCCGGTCTGGCGGGCGAAGAGCTCGTTGAGCCGCTGCCGCATCTTGAGGATCTCCTGCGCCTCGATGCTGATGTCGGAGGCCTGGCCGCCGACGCCGCCGCTCGGCTGGTGGAGCATGAAGCGGGTGTTGGGCAGCGAGAAGCGCTGCTCGACGGGGACCGCCGCGTAGATCAGCGCGCCGGCGCTGGCCACCCAGCCGGTGCCGATGATGAGGACCTTCGACTTCACGAAGCGGAGCATGTCGTGGATGGTGTCGCCCGCCTCGACGTGGCCGCCCTGGGAATTGATGAAGACCTTGATCGGCTCGTCCGATTCGGCGGAGAAGGCGATCAGTTTTTCGCTGACTTCCTGGGCCTTCTTCTGGTCAATGCCGCCGTAGATCAGGATGGTGCGGGCCTTGAAGATGCGGTCTTCCAGCCGGGAGCGGGAAGGGGGCGCCGACTTTTCCGGCTGCTCGCCCTCTTCGGTCTTTTCCTCGTCTTCGTCGTCTTCTTCGTAACGGTACATGGCCATATCTAGTTCTTAGGGCGGTTTTGGGCGGGATCAAGGCCCGGGTGCGGAGAAATTTAGGGAGGCCTTTGTTGCATTCGAGGCTTTACTCCCTCCGGCGCCGTTTCAAAATCGATCCTTATGCCCGCCCAACCCAATGGATCGATTGCCCGCAGGCTCTTCCGCCTCAATGCCCTGACCACGGTGCTGATCGCCCTGTTGGTCATTGCCGCCTTCGCCATCCGGCAGGGCTCGACCTATATCGGGAACAAGGAACGCCAGCTCCATTTCCTGGCCACGGTCCTGGCCGTCGATCTCGGCCCCTCGCTGGCGGCGAACGAGGTCGACCGCGCCGAGGCGACCCTGACCTCCCTCCAGGCCGATCCGTTCATCGCGGCGGCGGGGATCTACGACAAGCGGGGCGATCTCTTCGCCTCCTACCGCCGGCCCGAGGGGGGCAGCGGCCGGCTGCAGATCCTTCCCGAGACCGCCCCTGCCGCGCAATCGATCCATACCCGCCGCAGCATCGAGGTCTCCGTCGAGGTGCCGGGGGACGGGGAGTCGCAGGGGATCGTCTACCTGCGGCGGGATCTCGATTGGAGCGGCCTGCTGACGCCGCTCGGCCTGACCGGCCTGGGCGTCTTGGCGGGAGCGCTCCTGCTCGCCTTTTTCTCCTCCTCGCTGATCGGCGGCGGGCTCTCCTCCCGGCTGGCCGAGCTGGCCACGCTGGCGCGGAATGCCGCCGCCCGCCACGATTACGACGTGGAGGTGCCGGTCCTCGGCCAGGACGAGGTGGGGCGGCTGGCGCGGGCGCTCGACGAGCTGTTGCGGGATTTCCGCCGCCACGAGGAGGAGAAGGACGGCTCCCTCCGCGAGGCCAAGGCCTCCCTCGAATCGCTCCGCACCTCGGCCAAGCGGCTGGAGAGCCAGCAGGGCGTCCTGGAGCGGGAGGCGGCGGCCCGCCAATCCCAGCGCTCCCAGGCGGAGGCCACGGCGCGGGAGGCCGCCGGGGCGCGGCAGGAATTCGTCGGGCAGCTCCGCCAGGAATTGCACGAGCCGATCGAGGCGGTCATCCAGGCGGTCCGCGCCCTCCGGCGCGACTCCAAGCTGGCGAATCCGCCGCACCGGGAACTGCTGGCGATCGACCGGAGCGCCCGCCATCTCCTCACGGTGATCGACGATGTCATTGCCCTTTCCTCCGGCGCGGACACGGAGGCCGCCCCGGCCCAGGCCCCATTCGATCTGCCCGCGCTCCTGGGAGGCTTGGCCGAAGTGTTCCGCGTCCGTACCGCGCCGAAGCGGATCGCCTTCGCCTTCGAACCGGTGGGCGCGCTTCCTGCGGTGGTGGCGGGCGATGCGGCGCGGCTCCGCCAGGCGCTCCTCGGCCTGCTGGGGAATGCGGCCCGCTTCACCGAGCAGGGGCGGATCGATCTGGTGGTCGGCGCGGTCGGCAAGCGCATCCGCTTCGAGATCCGCGACACTGGCCTCCCCCTCGCCGCCGAGGCCGATCGGGCGAACGATCCCCGCTTTGCCGCTGGCCTGGAGAAGGCGCAGCTGCTTATCGCCGCGTTGGGCGGGACGCTGAAGATGCGGGCGCGGAGCGAGAGCGGGGAACCGGCGTTCAACGTCTTCTGGTTCGATCTGGAGCTGGCGGCGAGTTCGGAAGCGGTGGTCGATCCGCTGGCGTGAGCGGATTCAGGTCGATTTCTCCGCCGCCTGTTCCAGCCCTGCCGGATTGACCTCCGGCGGGGCTGTGGTAGACCCGGTGGATGTCACAGCCCCTCTTAGGAATCCAGCTCTACAGTCTTCGCCGCGAATTCGCCGCCGACGCCGAAGGAACCCTCCGCCAGATCCGCGGTCTCGGCTTCGATCACATCGAGTTGGCCGGCACCTACGGCTGGACCGCCGACCGTTGGAAGGCGCTCCTCGCGGAGACCGGCCTGAAGGTGGTGGGCGCCCATCTGGGGCCGCAGGAATTCGCCGATAATCTGCCCGCGCAGATCGCCTTCCAGCAGGCGGTGGGGAATCAGCGCTATATTCTTCCCTATCTTCCCGAGGAAGAGCGGAATCTCGCGGGATACCGCCGCGCCGCCGCCCTCCTGAACCGGACGGCCGACGCGGTGCAACCGATCGGCGGGAAGGTCTACTACCATCACCACGATTTCGAGTTCAAGCCGCTGGAAGGCGGCGTCACCGGCCTCGACATTCTCTTCCAGGAGACCGATCCGGCGAAGGTCTCCTTCGAGATCGATACTTACTGGGTCGAGAAGGGCGGGCAGAACAGCTACCAGTTCATCGCCGACCACGCCTCGCGGATCGGCATGATCCACGCCAAGGAAATCCGCCTCGCCGACAAGGCCGACGTTCCCGCCGGCAAGGGCGACGTGAACTTCGCCTCGATCCTCTCGCTGGCGAAGGCGGGCGGATGGCCGGTGGTGGTCGAGTTCGAGGGCGAGCCCGCCATCCCCGCCGTGCGCGAGAGCGCGGGCTATCTCCGGGGCCTGATCGACCGTATCCAATAAGGAATCGAGCCCGCGCGCTTCCCCTGCCATGAGTTCCGCCCATTCGGAGTTTCCGCACCGCCGCCACAATCCCCTGACCGGCGACTGGGTCCTGGTCTCCCCCCACCGCACCAAGCGGCCCTGGCAGGGGAAGCAGGAGACGGTCTCCGCCGAAAAGCGGCCCGCCCACGATCCCAAGTGCTATCTCTGCGCCGGGAATACCCGGGCCAACGGCGAGAAGAATCCGGCCTACACCGGCACCTTCGCCTTCGACAACGACTTCGCTGCGCTGATGACGGAGACGCCGCCCGACGAGGGCGGTCCCGCCTCGCTGCTGCGGAGCGAGGGCGCCCACGGCACCTGCCGGGTGATCTGCTTCTCCCCGCGCCACGATCTCACCCTGCCGGAGATGGATCTGGCCGATATCGAGGGGGTGATCGCGGTCTGGGCCGAACAGGTGACGGAACTCGGCCAGCGCTACCGCTGGGTCCAGGTCTTCGAGAACAAGGGCGATGTCATGGGCTGCTCCAATCCCCATCCGCACGGCCAGGTCTGGGCGGGAAGCTTCCTTCCCAACGAGGCGGCCAAGGAAGACCGCTGCCAGGCCGAATATTGGACCAAGCACCGCCGCCCGCTATTGGTCGATTACGCCGCGCAGGAGGCGGCGCAGCGGGAGCGGATCGTGGTCGAGAACGAGCATTGGCTGGCGGTGGTTCCCTATTGGGCGGTCTGGCCCTTCGAGATCCTCCTCCTGCCGCGCCGCCAGGTGAGCCGCCTGCCCGACCTGACGCCCGCCGAACGGAGCGCGCTCGCCGCGATCCTCAAGGAATTGCTCACCCGGTACGACAACCTCTTCGAGACCTCCTTCCCCTATTCGATGGGCTGGCACGGCGCGCCGACCGACGACGGGACCTATCCCCACTGGCAGCTCCACGCCCATTTCTATCCGCCCCTGCTCCGCTCCGCGACGGTGCGGAAATTCATGGTCGGCTACGAGATGCTCGCCGAGGCGCAGCGAGATCTCACGCCGGAACAGGCCGCGCAGCGGCTGCGCGAGCTGCCGTCAGTGCACTATAAGAAGCGGTAGGCGGTGCGGCTGGCCCAGGTCGTTTTGGACGGGCTCGATAGCTGCCGCTCTTTTGGGGCTGCGTCCCTTGTCCCCGCGTCCGAGCCGAGGCCAGGGGCGCAGCTCCAGTAGGATGGGACCTAACGACCCCGGCCTCAGCTCACGGATTCAGCTTCTGATGATGCAGGTTCTCCAGCGCGGTCTGCTGGTCGGGCGTCAGTACCTTGTCGAGCTGTTCGCGGGTCTTGTGATGCAGCACGATCTCGCGGTCGATCTCCTTCTGGAGGATCGGCTTCACCTTGGCCTGTTGATCGGCGGTGAGCTGGAGTTTGTCGGTGAGATAGGAGAGACGGTAGTCGAGCGCCTTCTGCTGCCAGCTGACTTCATCGGGGGTGTTGGCGGGAGAATCGGCGAAACTGCTGCCGATGACGGTGGCGGAGAGGACGGCGACGAGCGCGAGGGAGGAGAGTTTTTTCATAACGGATGAGGGGTGGATAGGTTGGTTAATTAAGTTGAAGGTGCTGCTTCGGCAAGCGGACGGGGCTAATGGTGATGGCCTCCCCCGTGTCCATGGCCGCCTCCATGGTGGCCGCCGTAATGACCGTGGCCGCCACCGTAATAGCCGCTGTCATAGTAATAGGCTCCGTAGTAGGGGTAGTAGTAAGGTTCGTTGTAATACCCATAGTCGTCGACGCCGACATAGGTTCCGGCGCAGCCGGTGAAGAGGGCGACGAGAAGCGCCGCGCCGCCGAGGAAAGCCATTCGTTTCATGGCTCTAGTCTCGTCCACATCGTCCGAAGCGCAAGGGGGTGGAAGACCCCATGCCTGCCATCGGGGAAATTACCCTTGGGCTGAAGGTCGATTCAGCCTAGATCACTGTTTGAGCACCTTGGTGTGCATCTCGAGGGTGAGCGCCTCGATGCGTTGGCTCAATTGCTGGATCATCTCGGTCATCTGGTTGTTCTGGCGCAACAGCTCGACCATCTGGGCGGTCTGCCGGGCGGCGGTGGTCTGGCGTTCCTCGCTGGCGGTGGCGAGGGCCTCGCGGTGCTGGGCGTCGGCCTCGGCATGGGCCTTGTCCCGATCGGCCTGGCGGGTCTGCGCCAGCAGGATGAGCGGCGCGGCGTAGGCGGCCTGAAGGCTGAAGGCGAGGTTCAGCAGGATGAAGGGATAGATGTCGAAATGGGAAAAGCCGAAGACGTTCACGCCGATCCAGATCGCGACGATCACCGTCTGCCCCACCAGGAAGACCGGCGTGCCGAAGAAGCGGGCGAAGGCTTCCGCCTTCAGCGCGAACCAATCGTTGCCGAAGACCGGCGCCAGATGGAGATGGGGCAGGTGGAAGCGGAAGGAGTGGTGGGGCTTCGGCGCGGGGGCGTCGAGGAGGGCCGAATCGGTCTTCATGGGGTGGGACGGATTTGTTTTAAGGTTTTTTGGCGGCGGGGGAGAGTTTGGCGGGGAGGGCCGACTTCTTCGGACGTCCGGCTTTGGCCTTGGTCTTGCGCTTGGCCGGTTCGGCCTGGACGACCTCGCGGTAGGTCTTCGGCAGGACGCCGTAGACGGCGAGCGCCTCGAGCTCCTGCTCGATCTCCCGGACCTTGGCGAGGAAGGTTTCCTTCTTCTTGATGAGAGGGGCGGCTTTGCGGAGATGGGGGAGGGTCAGGTGGGAGAGGCTCATCCAGCTAGTTCAGATCAGCGCCGGGGCCAAGGCAATAGCGGATTGAGGACAAAGTACCGCAAACTAATGGCAAGGTACCGGCAGCGCGGCGGCGGGAATTCCTCTAGCAAGTTCACCGCAACTTATGAAAAAGCCGATTCTTTCCCGCCTGGCGGCCGCCGCCTGCCTCCTGCTCCCCCTTCTTTCCATGCCCCTCGGACGGGCGGCGACGCCCGCCACCCCGAGCTACGGCCCGACGCCGGGGCCGGTCCCCTCGTCGGCGCCCGGCGCCAACGGCCCCGGATCGGACAACGCGGCGACCGCCGCCGCCGGCGCCGGCACCGCTTCCGACGAGAGCGAGCTTCCCGCCGGGATGCCCGCCGGATTGAACGCCGAGCCGGAGACGCTCTGGAGGCGGGACAGTCTCTTCGGCGACCTGGGCGGGACCCGCGACACCCTGGTCAACCACGGGGTGACGATCTCCCCGGTCTACACCGGCGAGGTGATGGGGAATCTCTCCGGCGGCGCGGGTGGCTACGCCACCGCCAACCAGAACGGCGGGGTGGGCCGGGGCGTGATCTACGAGCACAGCCTGAATATCCCGGTCGATATCGATCTGGTGAAGATCGCCCCCTGGTGGCAGGACGCCACCATCCACGCCAACGCCCTCTGGATCGCCGGTCCCGGCCTCTCGCCCTCCTATACGGGCGACATCAGCAACACCAGCAACATCCAGGGCTACAACACCGTCCGCCTCCAGGAGCTCTGGTACCAGCAGGCCCTCTGGGAGCAGCGGATCAGCGTGAAGGTCGGCGAGATCGCCGCCGATTCGGAGTTCTTCACCTCCAACACCGCCTCCCTCTTCATCAACGGCACCTTCGGCGCCTTCACTTTCCTGGGATCGAACCTGCCCGATCCCTACGATCCGAACGTCTATCCGATGGCCGCCCCCGGCGTCCGCTTCCTCATCCAGCCGGTCTCGATGTTCTACTTCATGAGCGGCGTCTTCAGCGGCAACTCGGAGAGCCAGACCGCCAATCCGAACGGCGTCGCCTTCCCGCTCAACAGCGGCGGCCTCCTCCTCTTCAACGAGGTCGGGTTCCTGGTCAACCAATCGCCCAACGACCGCGGCCTCCAGGGGACCTTCAAGCTCGGCTCCTTCGTCCACACCCATGACTTCGACAGCTGGGACTCGCAGGCGGCCGCCGCCGCCGGGACCGGCGTGCTCCACAGCGAGGGCGCCGACTACGGCCTCTACGCGGTCGCCGACCAGCAGCTCTACCACGAGGGCGCCAAGGCCATCTCGGTCTTCAGCCGCCTCGGCCACGCGCCGAACTCGACCAACGTGATCGATTGGTATTACGACGGCGGGTTCAACTTCACCGGCTTCATCCCGGGCCGGGATTACGACGTGGCGGGAATCGCGGTGGCCCGTTCCAGCTTCAGCGGCGACTTCAGCGACTCCCAGCTGGCCCAGGGGAACGTGAGCCAGCCCTACAGCGCCGAGACCGTGGTGGAGGCGACCTACAAGCTGACCCTCGCCCCCTGGTGGACCCTCCAGCCCGATTTCCAATACATCTTCACCCCCAGCGGGGTCGAAGGCTCCCAGAACGCGGCGGTGATCGGCCTCCGCACCAGCGTCACCTTCTAAAGATCGAGCGCAAGCGAACGACAATCAAACGCAACCCAACGACAGCG
>FSXI01000131.1_pt1 | contig 18511 bp, 14 predicted proteins | sample 1638251 | NCBI WGS metagenome assembly FSXI01 (sample SAMEA3914788, study PRJEB12502) | metagenome | biome: forest; material: soil | place: Canada | collected 2011-07-03 | depth 0.1 m | reverse complement strand
GGGCAGAGGCAGAATTCGCTCCGGGCCAGCACCTCGGCGTAGCGCGCCTTCCGTTCGGCCCAGTCTGGTTGATGGGGATTCCATTCCTGGTGGGAGGTGGTGTCCTCGATGAGGATGTCGCTTCGCCCGTCCCGGCGGCGGTAGAGCCGCCGCCGCAAGGGGGAGCTGGCTCCGCCCAGGAAGGAGAAGAAGAGCGTTTTCTCCGGCCGCGCCTGCCAAGCCGCCTCCACCTGGCGATTCTCGACCGGATAGCAATAGGTGCGGAAGCGGCCCGGATCGAAGGCGGATGCGGGCAAGGCGGCGTAGAGCCCCGGCAGGAAGCCGATGGGCTGGTCCTTGCCGTCGAGGGCGAAGCAATCGTCGGGGCGGGCGGCCAGCAGCGCCTCCTCTTCGGCGCTCAAGGGGGCGCGAAGATCGGTGCCAAAGATGAAGAGGATCAGATCGGCCTCCTCGGCGCGCTCGACGAGTTGGTGCGCCGCGCTCCTGCCCGCCCATTCTTTGAAAAAGGCGAAGAACTCCCTCGTTTCCGGGGAGGGTTCCCCCAATCCGCGCAGATGAATCTTGGCCACGGCTCGGTTCTCCTAGATGCCCGATTGGCTGGAGCGGAGGCGGGTAAATTGCGCCACCCGTTTCCAGCGGTTGGCCACATCCCGAGCGGAGGCGCGGCGGAAGAGGAGCCGCGCCGTCTCCCGTGCCGCTCCGGCGGCGAGCTTGCCGACGGTCACGACATAGAGGAGGACCGCCCAGCCGATTCCGTGATGCTTCCGGTAATAGGTGAGGCGGCTGCGCAGGTTGCTGAAGGTCTTGTCGCTCATCTGCGAGCCGGAGACCGAGCCGATGTGGATGAAGCGGGCGCCGGGCCAGAAACGGATCTGCCAGCCCTTTTCCCAAATGCGGAAACACCAGTCGATATCCTCATCGTAGATGAAGAACCGCTCGTCGAAGCCGCCCACCTGTTCGAGGCATTCCCGGCGGACCAGGAGGAAGCTGGCGCAGGCCCAGGGGACGTCCCGCTCGGTCGGTTCGGCGGAGAAGGGAGCGGCCTCGGTCGGCAGATGGAGAAGCCCCTTGAGATCGTCGAGCGGGCGGGGAAAGGGATGCCAGGAGGGCTGGATCGAGCGGGCCGCGTCGTCGTTCAAATGGAGAATGCCGAGCGCGCCGACCTCCGGATGCCCGTCGAGATAACCGACCGCCTTGCCGACGGCGTTCTCGATCTGGCGGGTATCGGCGTTGAGCAGGAGGAGATGGCGGCCCCGCGCCACCGCAAAGGCCTGGTTGTTGGCCTTGCCGAAGCCGAGGTTCTCCGTGTTGCGAAGGAAGCGGACCGAGGGGAAGCGGAGCGGAATTTTCTCCCCGCTCCCGTCGCGGGTCGAGCCGTTGTCGACGACGATGATCTCGTAGGCGATGCCGGCGGTCCGCTCCGCGAGTGAATCGAGGGCGGCTTCGAGGAGCGCGAACGAATTCCAGTTGATGACGACGACGGAGACGTCGGGCGGCGAATCGGAAACGGAACTCATGATGAGCCTCTTCGCAGCAGCCGCTTCGCCCCGGCGACCAGGCCGGGAGGAAGCGCCGAGGCCGCGTATCTCACGAGCAGCTCCGGGGTGAGAAAAGCGGGGCCGACGGCGCGGAACGCCTGCCGGAACTTGGTTCGGCAGGTGGCGAAATGGCCGGTCCCGAAATCGTTGAGGCAGGAGGAGCGGAGCTCGCCGATCAGCGCCGGACGGATCGCGGCGGGGAGCCGCTCGTCCCGCAGGAGGCGGAGGTAATAGTCGAAGAATTCCTGGTAGCAGATTTCGAGCTGGTAGACGCCCTTGGCATCGTCGTGCTGGCGGAACTCGGCCCGGAACTCGGGGACGGCGGCGAAGCGGGCTTCCAGAAAAAGGATCTGCCAGAGGAGATCGTAATCCATGCAGTGGGTGATCTTCTCGTCGAGCCGGAGGCCGCGCGCGAAGAGGGAACCGCGGACCAGGAGCGCCTGGTTGAGGACGCAGGGGTACGGCATGTTGTGGGCGAAGCTCGGTTCCCGGATCGCGGCGTGGCGGAGGAACTCTCCGGCCACATCGACATAATCGACCGGGCCGTAGAAGACATCGGTCTCCGGCTGGGCTCGCGCCGCCCGGCCCGCCGCCAGAAGGGCGCTGGGCAGAAAATAATCGTCCGAGTTCTGCCAGCCCCGCAGCTCGCCGGTGGCCCGCGCGAAGCCGCCGTTGATCGCCGCCGTCTGACCGCCGTCCTTTGCGCTCTGCCAATGGGCGAGCCAAGGCTCGTATTTCTTCAGAATCTCGACCGTCCCGTCGCGGCTGCCGCCGTCCATGACGATGTATTCGAGGTTCGGATAGCCCTGCAGGAGGACCGAGCGGATCGTCTCCTCGATGAATTGGCCCTGGTTGTAGGAGGGGGTGACGAGGGTGATCGAGGGAAGGTCGGCATCGCCGGGTTGCGGCGGGGTGGGAACAGTGTCCCAGGGCCAGCCAGTCTTGCCGGACGGAGGCGGAGGAAAGGGAAGATCGGAGGCAGGGAAAGGCATGAAAGGTAGGATTATCGGGTCGGCGGGGCCGTCGAAGTCGATAGCAAGGTTTCGTAGAGCTTGAAATAACGATCCGCCTGCAGGCGGTCGTCGTATTCAGCCTCGGTGATGCGGCGGCCCTCCGCTCCCAACCGCCGGAGGGTGGCCTCATCTCCGAGCAACGCCTCGATCCGGGCGGCCAGGGCGGGGACGTCGCCCACCGGCACCGTGAAACCGGTCATTCCCTGCCGGATCATTTCGGGAATGCCGCCGCAATCGAAGCCGACCACCGGCAGGCCGGCGGCCATCGCTTCGAGCACCGTGTTGGGGAGATTGTCCTGCAGGGAGGGGACCGCCAGGAGATCGGCGGCGAGATAGAGCTGCCGCATTTGCTCGGGGTTGGAAACCTGGCCGAAAAAGTGGTGCGGAAAGCCGGGGCCGGAAGAGCGGTGGGTCTCGCCGACGGCGGCAAGGAAGAGGCCGGGCAGGGAGGCGATGCCACTCAGGGCCTTCTCCAAGAGATGAAATCCTTTTCGCTTCACGTCGAGGGAGGAGGCGACGAAGAGGACGATCCGGGCCTCGGCGGGCAGGCCGAGCTGGCGGCGGGCCCCGGCCCGGTCGGGCGCGGCAGCGGCGGCGATGGGCAGGCTGTTGGGAATGGTCGCGACCTCGAAGCGCGAAAAGAGCGAGCTTTCGCGGGCCAGCCCGGCGAGCCAGGAGCTGGGGCAGACGATGCGGGTTTTTTCCGGATCGAGCTTCCGCAATCCCGCCGCCTTGCGCCGCCAAACGGAGCGGGAAGGATCGGCCTCCCGCCGCGACCGGAGGGCCGGGCATTGGCCGCACGATCGCCGGAACCGGCCGCAATCGCGGTCATAGTGGCAGCCGCCGGTGAAGGCGTTCATGTCGTGGAGGGTCCAGACCAGTCGCTGCTCCCTTTTGCCGAAAGCCGACAGGCTCCGGCGATAATCGACCAGGAACGACGAGCCGTGGATGTGGATCAGGTCGTAGTCGGCCAAGGCCTCGCCGAGATCGGGAACGAAGGAGGTGCGGTCGTCGCTGAAGCTATCGAACTCGGGATCGAGGTGGCGGCGGACGAAGGAACGTTCCCGTTCGATGAGGAAAGCCCGCCAGCGCGAGGCCAGGGAGGGAGGCCGCGCGAGTTGGACGATTTTTTCCTCCGGACGACTTTCCTGAAGATTGAAAAAGACCGAATCGACGCCGCGCTCGAGCAGGCCGAAGTGGAGCCGCCGCGCCGCCTCGCCCGCCCCGCCGTGATAGGCCGGGTTGAGGTGGGCGATTTTCATGAAGGAGGGCGGAAGATGGGAAATGGAACTTGCGCTGGCTGGATATCGTATATAGGTATTAGCCCAATGGCTATCAAACAGGATATCCATTCCGCCGTCCGTTCCACGGTGGCGGTTTTCATCAGCTTTCTGCTGACGGTCCTCGGTCTCGGCCTGCTTCTATGGGTGCTCTCGGAATCGGTCCGGCCTCCGGTTCTCGGTCCGGCTTTTTTCGATCAATTCTCCGCCGAAGGCCGCTTTTTCACCTCCTTCCCCTTCTATCGGATCGGATTCCAAGCGGCCTGCCTGGCCTCTCCGATCCTGGTCTTGCTGACGCTTCCGGTGGGAATGGCTTTGGCCGATCGGCTTCCGGAGGCGTGGCTCGCCGCCGGAGGGGAGCGTCGTCTCGCCGGCTTCCTGGCGCTCTTCATCTGCCTGGGCTGTGCCGCCTGCCTGAGCCGGGTGATCCATTTTCCCCATCCGCCGGCGCTCTATAATTCCCCGCGCTGGCTGGTCCATTCGGTCATCAAGCATCTCTCCTGGCGGCAATGGCTGGTGGTGGCGGGCATCGATCTGGGATTGCTCTGGTTTTTCGTCCGCAACCGAAAGCCGTCGGCGGGGAGCCGGAGGATCACCGGGCTCCTCCTGCTGGCCGCATGGCTCTTCTCCAGTCCGGTCAAATTCTTTTCCGCTGCCGACGTCGACGACACGGTTCCGTACATGATCCACTTCAACGCGGTGGCCCATTCGGCGGTCGAGGTGGCCAACGGGCGCCACCGGCTGGTCGACTTCACCAACCAATACGGCGGCTATGTCGAATTCCTCGGTCCCCTGCTCCGGCTCCTGCCGCGGCAGGTGGAGAGCATTTCCCTGGTCTTCTGCCTGCTCCATGCGGCCACCTTCTTTTTCCTCCTTCTGCTGGCGCGCCTGTGGATCGCCGACGACCGCTGGTGCCTGATCGTGGGACTGGGGCTCCTCTTCTGCGGCAATCTCTATCTCTTCCTGTTCGGCGGCGGAGACTTCATTTTTCAGACCTATGCGCTCCGCGCCTTTTTTCCCAGCCTGACCCTGTGCGCAGCGTTCCTCTATTTCCGGAAGCCCTCTGGATGGAAGTTCGCGGGGGTTTCCGTCCTGGCGGCCTTAGCCACGATCTGGAACCTGGAATCGGGGATCTTCCTTTGGGCCGCCTGGACGGCCGCCCTCGGCTATGCCGCGATCTGCCGCCGGAGATGGGTTGAACTGGGAACGCAGCTCGCCCTGCAGGCGGCGGTGGCGGCGACGGTTTGGGCGCTGTTCTGGGTCTACCTCTTCTTCGTCGGCGGCCACTGGCCCGACGGCCATCGGCTGGCCGCCTATCAAAAACTTTTCTATGCCATCGGGGTGGGGAATCTTCCGATGGTGGTCCCGGATCTCTGGGTCCTTCCCATCGCGGTCTATCTGCTGGAGATGGTGCGCTGCGGGCTGGGGTTTTACCGAGGCGAGGCGGACGGGCGGAAGGCGTTTTCCGTCATGCTGGTCGTCTTCGGGGTGGGACTCTTCTCTTATTTTCAGAATCGGGCGGCCTCGTCGAATCTCCTGTTCGTCAGCTACCCGGCGGTCTTGATCTTCGCGGGAATGGTCGATGAGCGGCTGGCCCGGAGCTCCGGAGCGGCGCGCAGCCGCTGGGAGTGGGGCTGGTATGCGCCCGGTCTGGCGATCCTTCTCTGGTGGGCGTTGAATTTCACGCTCTCGCTCCCGCTGGTGGCGCAGGGGTTGCAGCGGGAGGCCAGGGTTCTTCTCCATTCGCAGCCGACCTCGTTTCAAATCGATGCCGCCTTCATCCGCTCGCAGACAGTGCCGGGGGAGCCGTGCTTCCTCCTCTCCCGCCAGAGCGGCCTGCAGCATTTCCTTTCGGGAACTCCCGGCCTGCTTCCGCTCGCCAGTCCCGAGGAATGGGAGACATCCGACGAGTTCGGGGAGATCTTTTCCGCTTTGGAGAACCACCAACTGCCCAAGGTCTTTCTCGACCAGGATTTTTTCAAGTTTCCCTGGGTGAGGCCCGAACTGCTGGAGCAATTGCGCGAGACACTCGATCGCTGCTACCAGCCCGTCGCGACCAGCGCGACGGGGCAGGTCACCTTGTATCTTCCCCGCACTTCCTCGGATCCGTAGCCTGGGAGCGCCGCCCTCACTCGCGCCAGCCGAAGATATTCACCAGCAGATCCATCCCGGCGACGACCGTGAGATGGTGGAGCGGCGAGGGCGAGGTGAGGCTGGGGTGAAGGTGGAGCCGGAATCCCGCATCGCGGAGCAACGTGAGGACCCGGGGCAGGCTCTGCGGCTCTCCGGCGAAGGAGTGGTATTCGACGAAGATTTTTTCGACGTTGCCGAGCCGGGAGGCGGCGGCTTCGAGAACGCCGGTTTCGGCCCCCTCGATGTCGAGCTTGAGGAAATCGACCCGCTGGTCGAGATAATCGGAAAGCGCCACCGTCTCGACCTCGATCCGCCGGGTCCGTCCCTCGACCGTCCCCAGGCGGCCCGCATCGGCTCCCTCGACGGAGAACTGCAATTTTCCGGCGCCGGTGCTGAGCGCCTTTTCAACGATCTCGACGCCCTCCGGATGCCATTGGGCGACATTCTCGCGGAGCAGGGCGGCGATCTCGGGATCGGGCTCGAAGGCGGTGACGCGGGCGGCGGGGTGGAGGGTTTTGAAATAGAGCGCCGAGAGGCCGATGTTGGCTCCGCCGTCGAGGATGCGCGGGCTCGGAGTGGTGGTGGAAAAGCGGTAGATCTGCCGGTCGAAGATTTCCGAGGCCGCCGAGAGAAAGGAAGCGGCATCGGCGAAGCGGACCGGCTGGCCGAGCATGGTGGTGATTCCCGGTTGATAACGGGGCAATCCCTCCAGCCGGCGGCGCTCGAAATAGCGTTGCCGGTGGCGGGGAGAAGCCAGTTTGGCGAGGCGGCGGAGGAAGTTTTTCATGGGCGGGAAGCGGAAGGGAAGGCCCTGCGCCAGCGGCGGCGGATTCGGTCGAGCAGGGAAGGCCCGGGCGCGCCGAAATGATGCCGCTGGGTGAAGGCGTCCGCCCGGCGATGGCGGACGACGCGGGAGGGGTGCCGCAGCGGAAAGGAGAGCGCCCCGGCCCGCAGGGCGCTGGCGGAGTGGTCGGCGGAGGTCGTATTGGTTCCCTCCTGGCCGAATCCGATATTCCGCACCAGGTTCACCTCGGGCAGGATAGTGAGGCCCTGGTTCACCCAGCAGGAATAGGTCCAGGGAAAGGCCCAGGAGTTGATCCTGCCGTCCGCGCAGCCGTCGAAAATCGATTGCCAATAGGCGGCCGCCGCCCGGTTTCCCAAGAGCTTCCGCAGCCATCCCTGGCCGCGCAGCCGGGGCCACTCCGCCAAGGCGGGATCGAAGTGCCGCCAGGCCCGCCGCCAGGTGGCCCAGCCCCAGCAATGGGGATAGAGGGAAAAGTAATAGTCGGCCTCGGTTCGTCTGCGCCCGCCCTGGAAATTATCGCCGGAGACGCAGAAGATCCGCTCGTCCTCGCGATACTTTTCCAGCATCTCGGCGGCGAAGCGGAAGAAGGTGGGATCGGGCAGGCAATCGTCCTCCAGGACGATGGCTCTCTCCACTTCCTCGAAGGCCCGGGTGATGCCGCTGGCGATCCGTTGCTTCAGGCCGAGATTGGTCTCGGAGAAATCGGTCCGGAGCTGGCACGGCCAGTCGACGGCGGTGGCGATCTCGCGGGTGAGGCGGCATTTCTCCGCTTCTCCGGCGATATGGGGGCGGGGCCCGTCGGCGACGACGAAAAGTCGCGCGGGCCGCAGGGTGCGGAGGATCGCGAACGATTGCCGGGTGACCTCGGGACGGTTGAAGACGAGGTAGATGACGGGGACCGCAGGGATGTCCTTGGATTCCATTTCAGTCTCTGCAGTCATGGGAGCGAGCCTGGCTTGGCGGTTCACTCCGCCGAGGCCACTTTCCACGATTGGGCGATGAGGGTGCCTCCATGGGTGGAGGGAACGCTGCGGCCGGTGCCGAAGAAGTCGCCGTTTTCGACCTTGAGCTGGACGGCTTCCCGAATCCAGTCCTCGATCTCCCCGTTGCGGCGGAGGATCAGGTTGACCGAATAGGCGCCTTCCGCCAGCGGCAGCGCGGGCACCGCGCAGCGGAGCGTCCCCCGCGAGGGAACGTCGGGGAATTCGTCCCCGGTGAACTCGCTCGACAAGGTGCTGACATGCTGGCCCTGGGAATAGAGGCTGAAACCCCCGGTGATCCGGCCGGAGGGACGAGTGCCCGGGCGCGTCTCATAGTGAAGGTGGAACTCGACCGGCTGGCCGGAGGCCGGATGGGGCAGAGGCCGGCCCTCGCGGTCGTGGACGGAGAAGCCGGTGAGCCGCAGGTCGCCGCGCCCTTCCCGGTCGGTCCGCTGCTCGAGCGGGACCAGGGAACTGGCGCCGAGCTGGGAAAGATAATGGCCGACGGCGGCGGGCGTCGGCCCGCAGGGATGGACCACGCGGCCCTGGCCGAGGACCACCGCCTTGTTGCAGAGCGCGGAGACGGCGCCCATGTTGTGGCTGACGAAGAGGACGGTGCGGCCCTGCTTGGAGGAGACCTCGCCCATCTTGCCGAGGCACTTCTTCTGGAACTGGGCATCGCCCACCGCCAGGACCTCGTCGATGATGAGGATCTCGGGCTCCAGATGGGCGGCGACGGAGAAGGCGAGCCGGACGTACATGCCGCTGGAGTAACGCTTCACCGGGGTGTCGAGGAAGCGTTCCACTTCGGAGAAGGCGACGATCTCGTCGAACTTCGCGCGGATCTCGGCCCGGGTCATCCCGAGGATGGCGCCGTTGAGGAAGATGTTCTCCCGCCCGGTCAGCTCCGGGTGGAAGCCGGTGCCGACCTCGAGCAGGCTGGCGACCCGTCCCCGGATGCGGACCCGCCCCGAGGTCGGCTCGGTGATCCGGCTGAGAATCTTCAGGAGCGTGCTCTTGCCCGCGCCGTTGCGTCCGATGATGCCGACCACATCCCCCGCCTCCACCGCGAAGGAGACCTCCCGCAGGGCCCAGAATTCTTCCTCGGTCTTTGCGGCCTGGGGCGATCCGGCGCCCCCCCGGAATCTCGACGCCAGCCAGCGACCGGGCGCCGAGAGGGACCGTTCCAGGACATGGCGCAGCCCCTCCCCGCCCTCACCGCGATGGGAGAGGAGGTACTTCTTTCCGAGGTTTTCCACCGAGATGACGGGATCGGCCATGATTCAGATCAGATCAAATCAGATCAGCAAAGGTTTTTTCCGTGCGCCGGAAATAGCGGATGCCGCCGATCAGGAGGGCGGCGATGACGGCGAGGGAAAGGAGGAAGGGCCGCCAATGGATCGGGAAGTCGTCCCCGAGGATCGCCCAGCGGAAACCGTCGATGACGCCGACCATCGGATTGAGCGCATAGAGGAATTTCCAGGCCGCCGGGAGGTGGTCGTTGGCGAAGACGTGGTCGGTGGTGTAGGCGACGGGCGAGAGGTAGGCGCCGAGCAGGAGGAGGAAGGGGACGATCTGGGTGAAGTCGCGATAGCGGACGTTGAGGGCCCCGATCCAGATGGCGGGACCGGCGGCGGCGGCGACGGCGACCCCGGTGAAGAGCGGGAGGGCCAGCAGCCGCGCGGAAGGGGCGATCCCGTAATAGGCCATCAGCAGCGCCAGCATCAGCAGCGAGATCAGGAACTCGACGAAGCCGACGATCACCGCGCTGGCGGGGAGGATCAGGCGAGGGAAATAGACCTTGGAGATCAGGTTGGCATTGCCGACCAGGCTGGAGCTGCCGCCCGAGAAGGCGCCGGAAAAAAGGGTCCAGGGGAGCATCCCGGCCAGGACGATCATGGCGTAGGGAGTCCCGGCGGGAGCGGCGATCCGGGCGATTTTGCTGAAGGTGACGGTGAGGACGACGGTGGTCAGCAGCGGGCGGAGGAGGGCCCAGAGCAGGCCGACGACGGTCTGCTTGTAGCGGATGACGACGTCCCGCCAGGCCAGGAAATAGAAGAGCTCCCGGTATTTCCAGAGATCGCGCCAATAATGTCTTTCGCCGCGTCCGGCTTCGAGGATCAGGTCCGGGGAGGAAGGCATGCTTGCGATGGATGATTCAGGACGATGGTCGCGCGATAGGCCGCCGGGAATCCCGCACGGAAGTGAGGGGATGATAGACGGGACGGGATCGCGGGGAAAGGCCAATCCGGCGGGTTCTTAGAACCTGTTGAGTTATTCCAGGGGGTCGCGCGGGAGGTAGCTGGGGTGAGATGCGAGGCGCGAGTGACGAGCGTATAGTTAATACGTGAGGAACGAGCAACGCGGCAGATCGCCCCAGCTACCTCCCGCCCGGAGGGTTGCCCCGCTTTGGGCCTCCTGGCGTTGTTGCCCTCGCTCACCGTATCTTTCCATTGATACGCCTCACTCGGGCGCCTAGCCATCAGGCCCAAAGCGGGGCAACGCGACCCCCTGGAATAACTCAACAGGTTCTTAATCTCTTGTGCGGGGCGGCGGGTTGACGCACCCTTGCGAAGCGATGTCCCAGCTCTATTCGCAAGTCTGCCGCTGTGCGCTGCTGCTGCTGATCGTCTATGCGCCGACCGCGATGGGGAGCGTCCCCGCCTGGGCGGAGAGCTTCCTGGTCTGGGGTTGCTATGCGGTTGCCGGGCTCCATCTCTTCGATTTCGTCTCGCGGCGCGCCTGGAAGGATCTGCCGTGGGTCCCCCTGGTCCTGCTGGCGCTGATCCTGTTGCAGGGATGGGGGATGGCGCTCAACGCCAAGTATGTCTACGTCGCGCCGATCATGCGCCTGCTGCCGCTTTCCTCTCCCCTCGCCGGTTGGCCCGGCTCGTTCGACCGGGAGGCGAGCCTCCATCTCATGAATCGGGTGAGCGCCTTCGCGGTGGTCTTCGTGATGGTCTTCGATCTGTCGCGGGATCCGGTCTGGCGGCGGCGGATCCTCATGACCATGGGATTGACCGGGGTGGCCCTGACCGCCTTCGGCCTGTCGGAAAACGCCGTCGGATTGATGGGGCTCTGGCCGCAATACGGTCACAACGTCTGGCCGTTCGCCACCTATTTCTATCATGGGAACGCCGGCGCCTTCATCAACCTGGTCTTCCCCCTGGCGGTGGCCTTCACCGCGCGCTCCTTCTTCTTCGGGATCAGTCCCTGGTGGCGGGGATTGTGGGTGCTGGGGCTGGCGATCGACATCGCCGGGGCCTTCGTCAATGTCTCGAAGGCGGCCCAGGCGGTTTTCTTCGTTCTCCTGCTCGGGTGCTTCCTGCCCTGGCTCCGGCTGCTGCGGAAGTCTCTCTTCACCCGGAAGATGATGCTGCGGGGGGCGATCGTCCTTCCGGTCTTCTTCCTGGCGGTCGGCGCGGTCGTCTACTTCGGCGATCTGGGGCCGGCGATCGTCCGCTGGACCCAGGCGCTCAACCAGGCGGTCCTCATCAGCAGCGGACGGATCGGGGTGGCCCAGGTCTGCCTGCGGATCATTCCCCAGGGCGGCCTCTGGGGTTTCGGGCCGGGCAGCTTCGCCTCGATCTTTCCCTACGCGGTTTTTCCGGAGGGGAATTCCCTCCAGGGTTTCTGGCGGTTCGCCCATGAGGATTATCTCCAGACGGCGGTCGAATGGGGATACGCCGGGGCCTTGCTTTGGGGAATGCTCTTCCTGGGCGGGCTCTTCTCGGCGCTTTTCCTGGCGCTCCGGCCCCGCCGGCAGATGCGGTTGAGCACGCGAATCCTGCTGGGGGGAGCGGGCTGCTCGCTGCTGGGCATCGCCCTCCATGCCCTGGTCGATTTTCCGCTGCAGATCGCCTCGCTCGAGTTCTACGTCTTTCTCCTCCTGGCGATCGGCTGGGGCGCCTGGCAATGGCCGCGGGAGGGTCGGGCGCGGCGGTGACGATTGCCCCGCCTGGGAATCAGAAGCGGACGGTCGAGAAGAGGCTGATCTGGTTGTTGACGAATTGGAAGGAGCCGCTGCTGGTCAGTTCCTGGCGGTAGAGATAGGTGATCCCCACGTCGCTCCAGATCGTCGGATGGAAGGTCAGCCCGGGGCTGATCGAGTAGTAATCGCTGTCGAAGGTCTCGGCTCCCGAGAGGGTGGAGTAGTAATCGGCATGTTCGTAGCCGACCGTGAGGGAGGCGGTGAAGCGGTCGATCAAAGTCTGGCTGACGGTCAGGCCGACGTCGGAGGCGACGTAATCCTGGTTGGCGGTGATGCTCGAGCTGATCGTATTCCGGGAGGCATGGAGTCCCACGCTGGTCTTGGGTCCGGCGGCCCAGGTGGCTCCGACGAGATAAGTCAGTTCCAGGCTGGAGAGGTCCGAGCCGCTGTACTGGCGCTCGTCTCCGCCGATCTGCCCGTAGACGGTGGTCTTTTCGCTGTAGTTGTAAGCGACCCGGAAGAGGGCGCCGAGGGCGGTCTGGTCTCCGCCCGCCTCGGGGGAAAGATAGTCGAGGCTGGGGCCGACGCTGAGGGTCAATTTGGGGCGGATCTGGTAATTGATGAAGCCGGTGGCCGACAAGTCGTTGTAGCCGAAGCCGGAGGAATAACTGTTGATGGCATAGGCGGAGGTGAGTTCGAACGAGGTCTTCTCGGTCGCCGCGTAATCGATGTCGGCCGAGGTGGTGTAGATGTTCTGGTTGGTCAGGTTGCCCGTCTCGATCTGCCCGCCGGTGATGTAGGAATAGTACTGGGTGAGGTTGACCGCCAACCGGCTGAAGCGATGGGTGAGCGAGGCGCTCAACAGCTGATTGAACGCGGAATTGCTCTCGTTCTGAGTGAAGATCAGCGCGTTGGGCGAATAAAAGAGCCCGAACTGGGTGCTGTCGATATCTCCGATGTTCCCGTTGGTGTAGGCGACGTTGACGGTGGGGTTGATGCTGAAGATGTAATCGGAGGTGTAGGGAGTTCCCTTCGGCGCCAGGTAAATGTTGTCGTTATAAGTCGTGATCAAGCTCGCATCGACGTCGATGTCGAAGGGGCCGGCCCGCAGGCCGGGCGCATAGAGGCGGGGAAGTCCCAGCACTGGATTGACCAGGCGGGTGCCGTCGACGTCCCGCACCGTTCCCACCACCGGGGCGAAGCCGACGTCGGTCGTCGGCGGCCGGGTGGCGGCGGTGAGCGGCTGGAAGGTGATCGGCGGGGAGTTGTCGGAAGCGGTGCCGTTGGCCCCGGGGGCCTGCGCGGGGTTGGCGGCGGCGTCGGTATCGGAGGCCTGGTTCTGATTGGTGTAGGAGTTCCCGTTGGGGGGGGCGGTCTGGGGAGTCACCGGGGTGTATTGCAGCGGGATATATCCCGGCTGCGCGGCGGTGGAACCTTCGCTCGAATCGATCTGCGCCCCCGCTCGGAGCGGGAGGAAGGCGATGCCCAGCAGGAGCGCGGCGCGGAGAAAGAGAAGGAAAGGCTCCGGCGCTCTCATGGGAAGATCGGCGAGATCGGAGGGTTGTTCGGCGTATAGAGAAAATAATTGCCGGGATTGTAGTAGGGGGGCAGCTGGCCGGGAAGGAGCACCAGCTGGGGGACGGTGGGGGGATTGCTGAAGGAGTCGTCGTTCGGTTGCGGCATCGGCTCGGTCAGGAGGGCGAGGGCTTCCGGGTCGGCCTGGAGGGAGGTGATCTTGAGATCCTCGCCGCCGGCGTTGAGGACGGCCAGGTCGGTCTGCCGTTCCACATCGGCGGGGGAGCTGCCGGGGGCCGCTCCTTGGGCGTTCGCCAGCAGGCTGGCCTTTTCGCTTTCGGAAAGGACATTGAGGACCTGGTTCGCGGTGAGGGTGTAGGTGCCGCGTCCGGTGAGGTTGACGGTGAGGCTGCCGGTGAGGACGCCGTACTTGGTGCTTCCGTTCGGCCGCACCGCCACCAGGAAGTGGCCGTTGGGCGTGAAGGCCCTCCCCAGCGGCGTCTCGATCTCGCTGCCCACGGTATGAGGCAGGTTCTGGATATCGCCGACGACGATGCCGTGGACCACCCGCAGCCGGTAATCGATAGTGTGGTCGCTGTTGTCCTGGTTGTAGTTGAGGGCTTCGTTGACGATCCGGCTGTCGGGATAGACGACGTATTTGATCTGGGGAATCGGGCTGATCTCGATTTTGGCGTCGCCGGTGGTATCGACCTGGGCCAGGGAGGGGAGCGACATGGTGGGGCGCAAGAGGGTGGCGCCGAGGCCGCTCTTTTCCGCGGTCGGGTTCCCGCCCCCGTCGAGCAGGGTGTAGGAGGAGGCGCCTTCCGTGTAGAGCACCCGGGTGAGAAGGTCCTCGGCGCGGGAGGAGGCGGCGGAAAGAAGGAAGAGGAGGGCGAGGAGGCCCGGCGTCAGCCTCGGCGCTCGACCGGTCCCGGTCGGCCGGTTATGCCTGGTGGGAGGCTTCATTTTCGTCTCCGTAGCTCCCGTGCTTCCCGTAGCTCTTGTGGTAGGAATAGTACCCGTAGTAGTAGAGCCCGCGCCGCTGTTGAAAGCGGTTCAGGATGACGTTGGAGGGGTCGTGCTTCCCGGTGGAATGAAGCTGGGCGATGGTATGGCGGAGCGAGCGGGTGGTGGTCGATCCGCCCCGGGCGATCAGGCAGATCTGATGGACGTGCGGCGCCAGCAGGAGGGTGTCGGCGACCGGGTTGATCGGGGCGGAATCGAGGATGATGAACTGGAACTGGTCCTTGATCTGGTCCAGCAGCTGGCTCATCGCCGGCCCGGTGAGGAGGCGGAGGGGATTGGGGGCGATTTTCCCGGCGGAGATGAAGAAGAGGTTCTCCAGCTTGGTCGGCATGATGATGCTCTCGCTGGAGGCCTGCTCGGAAAGATACTCGCGCAGGCCGGGGCTGGGCGCCGATCCCTCCAGCATCAGGTGCTGGGAGGGCTTGCGCAGATCGGCATCGATCAGCAGGGTGCGGTGCCCCAGGGTGGCCAGCTGGACGGCGCAGTGGTAGCTGCAGAAGGTCTTCCCCTCGGCGGGCTGGGCGCTGGTGAAAAGGATGATGTGGGAGCCGCCCTTGCGCCCGAGCAGCTGGATGGAGACAGCCATGCTGCGCAGCGATTCGCGCACCGCGTTGGTGATCTCGGGGATCGGCATTCCGCCCCCCTTGTTCTTGTGGGTGCGGAACTGGGGGATGGTGACGAGGACGGGGAGCCGGAGGGTCTGCTCGATCTGTTCCGGCGTCTTGATGGTGGCGTCGATCGCGTCGAGCAGGAAGCCGAGGCTGATCCCGCCCAGCAGGCCCGCCGCCAGGCAGGCCAGCATGATCTTCCGCTTGTCCGGCTTGACCGGCGCGTTGGAGAAGGAGGCGTCGTCGACCAGGTGGATCATCGGGATGTTCAGCTTCTGGGTGATGTCGGTCTCGTTGATCCGGTCCTCCAGCTTCTGGTAGAGATCGCGGCTCTTGTCGAGGTCGTGCTGGAGCGAGTCGTAGGTGATCGATTCGCGGCTGCGGTCGAGGATCATGGTCTCCAGGCTTTTTTCCTGGGCGAGGGCGGCGTCGTAATTGGGCTGGAGCCGCTGGGCGGCATCGAGGACGGCGGCGTCGACCGCGTCCTGCAGCGCCTTGAGCTCGCCCCGGGCGGCGATCATCTTGGGATGGTCGTCGGTGTAGTGCTGGGCCATTTCCGCGATCACCGCCTCCTGCTGGCTCAGGCTGACCTGGAGGCGGGCCACGTTCGGATCGCTGGCGATATTCTGCAGGCCGATCAGCTTGACCGGATCGCTGCCGAGGGAGGGGAGCTCCTTGAGGTCGGAGTCGAGGCTGACCCGCAGCTCCCGCTTGTCGTTGAGCTTTTCGTTGAGGGCGCTGATCTCGTCCTTGTCGGCGATGACGACGTGGGACTCCTCGCGGTAGGCCTGGAGGGCGAGCTGGGCTTTCTGGTAGTCGTCCTTGATCTTCTCCGATTCGGGAAAGAGGGCCTGCCGCGCCAGCTCCGCGTCCCGGTTGCGCTCGTCCGTGTTGATGTCGATCAATTGGGCGGCGACGTCGTGGCAGACCAGCTGGGCGATGTGGGGATTGGGATGCTCGACGGCGATGTCGAGGATGTTCGAGCGGGGCCGCTGGGCCGCCGAGACGTCGGCCATCAGCATGTTGGAGACCGCCACGTCGGAGGAGGGACTGTCGGGCCGGTAGGCCTTGCCGAGGAAGTCGGCGTTCGTCCCCAGGTTCAGGTCGTGGGCCACTTTTTCGAGCAGCTGGTGGGATTGCACCAGCTGGATCATGTTGTTGACCGAATCGGTGGTGCGGGGATCCTCGGAGACGACCTGGGTGATGTTGACGATGTTCTTGGGCTGCTCCAGGAAGAGAGAGGAATAGGAGGCGTAGAGGGGGACGGTGTGGCGGATCCATCCCAGCCCGATGCCGAGGGCGGCCAGGATGCAGAGGCCGATCAGCCAGGCATGTTCGAGGAGAACCCCCATGGCCGTGCCCCAGCTCAGCGAATGCTCGTGAGGGGGCGTGGCCGGATTCGCGGCCTCCGCCGCCGGTTCCGGAAACATCTTGAGTTCGCGCGCTTCAGCCATGGGAAAGGAGCGTGCGGAAGTTCACGGGGAAAGCGCGGCCCGCCGGAAGGGAGCGGAGCGATGCGGTGAAGGAGGGGGAAATCATGATCGCGGGCTCCTTCCGATCAGAAAATCCGCTCGCTGATGACGATGCGGTCCCCCGGCAGGACGTCGACATGCTCGTCGTCGTCGCTGCGGGCCAGCTTTTGGGCGTTGGCCTTGATGACGACGGTCTTGCCGTTGACGACCCGCTTGATGGTGACGTGGGAGGTATCGGCCAGGCGGGTGGCTCCCCCCGCCATGGCGATCGCCTCGATCAGGTCGACCGAATCGTGGAAGGCGGGAATCTGGTAGGAACCGGGGCGGTTGACCTGGCCCAGGACGATGAAGTCGTTATCGACCACCTCGACGATGACGGTATCGCCCGCGTAGAGCGGGAAATTGGCTCCCGCCTTGTCGCGCCCGATGTCCTTGGCGTCGATGCTCAGGCTGGTTTCCTTGCCGTCGATCAACCGCTTGACGTGGACGATGCCGAGGTCCTTTTCGTCGGTGGTTCCTCCGGCCAGCGCGATCGCCTCGATCAGGTCGATGCTGTCGAGGAGCGGGGGCAGGGTGTAGATGCCGGGGCGGCGGACCTGTCCCAGGAGATTGATCTCGTTGCGGAAAAGGGTGATGACGATCGAATCGCCCGGGAGGATCGGGAAGGCCGGTCCCTCCTGATTGCGGGAGAGGGCGCGGGCGTCCCGGGCATTGACCGGGATGACCTGCTCCCTGCCGTCGACGATCCGCTTGACGGTGACATGGCCCAGATCGCTCGATTGGGTGACGCCGCCCGCCTTGGCGATCGCCTCCATCAGGGTCATCGAATCCTGGGTCGGATCGAAGGCATAGATTCCCGGCGAATTCACCTGGCCCAGGATGACGAATTGCTTGGTCCGGTATTGGGCGATGGAGACGCTGATCGAGGGATTGATATAGAACTTGGAGAGGCGCTGGGTGATGTCGGCGGTGGCCTGATCGAGGGTCTCCCCGGCCACCGGAACTTCCTTGATGTAGGGAAGGGTGGCGGTGCCGCTGTTTTCGACCAAGGCCTTGACGGAGAAATCGCTCTCCCCGGCCATGGTCACGGCGAGGACGTCTCCGATATGGATATGATAATTCTGCGCGCTGCCGGTGTCGGCGTCGATGGAGGGGGAAGGCCAGGCGGAAGGAGCGGTCACCAAATGCGCGGCATCGGGGGAGGGAGCCGCGCTGGGCGGCGGCAGGTAGGGGAAATTCACCGGCGGGGCCGGATTCGGAGGAGCCAGGATCGATGCCGCGGCGGTGCCGGTGCCCCCAGCGGCGGGCGAGGGTGCGCGGAGCCGGAGCGTGGGGGTGAAACTGAGCGGGGCCACGGAGAGGGGAGCGGAAGGCGGGGTCGAGGGAGGGATAGGAGCCGGGACGGTCGAATCCGGGGAGGCAACTGAGGTGTCGGCCGCCGGGGCGGGAGAGGCAGAGGCAGGGGAAAGCGGGCGGACGCCGAGATTCAGCGAGGGACCGAAATGGAATTGCGGAGGCGCGGGAGCGTTGGTCGAAGGGACCGAGGAGACCGTGCTGTCGTCGGCGACGGGCGCGGGAGCGGCGGGAGTGGTCCCGTCATCGGCCCGCAGGGAAATCACGCCGCTCCCCGCTCCGAAGAGAAGAGCGAGCAAGGCGATAATGTTCCGGTCGATTTTCATTCCAGGCAAAAAGGGGGGAAGGGAAGCAGGCTCAATCTCGCTTTTCAGATTTCATGATTCAGGGCGCATTTTATTTCGACCTTTTTTCCATGAGGATGAGCCGAATCGGATCGAGGAGTGAATCACCACGGAGATTTTTCTGGCTTTTTCGGGCCTCTATTTTTAATTAAAATGAAGTAAAAACAACGCTTATCTTTCTTATACCTAGGACGATCTTAGGGGCGAAATTAGCGGGATGGTTAAGAAAAGCAACCTCTCCGGAGGTTTTTTACATAATTTTAGATAAATAAACATTTCTTAAGCGATGAATCTCCTTTGGGAACATTTCCCGTTCCTAAATTAATGAATGAGGACCGAGAAGGAGCGAACGAGGCACAGATCCCACAAACTTCGGTGCCTTTTCTGCTAAGTAAGCTCAAAACATCGCTCCCCTCGAGGTTACAGATCGAGTCTGAGCCAGAATGCCTGCGCGAAAGCGCACATCGTTTCCAGGGGCAACTATCTGGCATTGCCGGGAGGCAATCCAAGGGG
>FSXI01000272.1_pt1 | contig 18558 bp, 21 predicted proteins | sample 1638251 | NCBI WGS metagenome assembly FSXI01 (sample SAMEA3914788, study PRJEB12502) | metagenome | biome: forest; material: soil | place: Canada | collected 2011-07-03 | depth 0.1 m | reverse complement strand
GGGGGGCCATGCCCCCCTTAGATTTGCCTCCCGGCCATGCAGTTAGTTTCCCCTGGGAACGATGTGCGCTACCGCGCAGGCATTCCCGATGGCGGACGAAGCGTCCGCAAGGTGCGGACGCGCGCACGCTTCGCGGAAACAATCTTTTTGGATTGCTTTAAATCACTATCAATCAATGGCTTGTGTTTGAATAACAAGAAAATACAAAAAATATTAAAGTTTTGATCTTTCCCGCCGATAAAGAACTCGGATGTCCACCATCTCCAGCGCCAACTCGGTCGTCGCCTCCGGCTATCTCAGCTCGGCGCAATACGGCGCGCTCTCGTCCAGCCAGCAGTCGGCTTCCGATGCCGCGCAGAACCAGATCAACAACGAGATCTCCCTGGTCAACTCGGCTTACAGCGGCGCCTCCGCCCCCTCTCTCTTCACTTCCACCAGTTCCACCACCAACGCGGCGGCGGCGACGGGGCTTGCCACCGAGCAGAGCAGTGAATTGGAGCTGGTCTCGAGCCTGGGAGGGGAGAGCGGCTTTTCCAACGGGATCGTCTCGCAATCGGCCATGCTGCAATCGTTCGTGCGCAACGGAATGGAAAGCCTCTTCGGTAGCAGCTCCCCCTCCGCCGATGCCGCCTCCGGACAGGCCACCCAGCTCGCCTCGCAGCAGGCACTGATCGCCAGCCTTTACTCCCAGGCCAACGGCACCTCGTCCCTCACGGGCACCCGCCTCAATCAGTTCGGTTGAACCACGGCGGAGGGCGCCTCGCGGTTCTCCATCGTCGCGGCAGGCTACCCCGCCCGCAACGTCAGCAGCGCGATCTCCGCGGGAGCGTTGATGCGGAGCGGAAACCAATTGCCGACACCGTTGGAGACGATCAGCTGGCTTTCCCCCTTTCGATAGAGGCCGGACCAATAGCGGAACATGAGGGGGCCGACCCCGATCTCGTCGGTCAGCATCAGCTGGCCTCCGTGGGTATGGCCGGAGAGAACCAGCGGCACCCCCGCCGCCGCCGCCGGATCGAAGGCATGGGGGTGATGGGCCATCAGGATCGAAAAGATCCCGGGCATGCGGAGCCTCAGCAAACTATCGAGGGGTGGGGCGATTTCGGAGTCGCGGGAGCCCGTCCAGCGGAGGCCGAGGAGCTGAAGCGGCGTTCCTCCGACACTGAGGAGGGTGCTCTCATTGCGGAGAAAGAGGAGGCCGGAGGCGCGGAGCTGCCGGTCGAATTCGGCGCTGTCTTCGAAGAGATCGTGGTTCCCCTCGCAGACGGCGACGCCGAGCGGGGCGCGCAGCCGCTGCAGGAGACCGACGGCGTGGGGCAGATCGGCGAGCGAGTAATTGATGAGGTCGCCGGTGACCGCGATCAAGTCGGCGCCCAGGGCATTCGTCTCCGCCACCATCCGGTCGAGCACGGCCCCCTCGGTCAGGCGCCCGACATGGAGATCGCTGAGATGGGCGATCTTCAGGCCGTCGAGCCCCGGCGGGAGATTGGGAAGGGCCAGCGTCCGCCGGTTGATGCGGAATTGATTGAGCTGCTCGAGAGCGCCGCCGGTCAGCGCCGTCGTCAGGAGCGGCGGGACGGCGGCGGCGGCGATGCCCAGGAAGCGCCGCCGGCTGAGCGAGTCGGGCGTGGGCGGTTTGCTTTTTTCCGCTCTCCCCGCCAGGGAGACGACTCCGGCCGCCAGCCAGGAGAGGACCAACACCAGCAGGAGCGGGAGGAGGAGCAGGCAGTGCCAGATGAGCAGCGCGCTGATCCCGGCCTTGGCCGACAGGGGCAGGACGGGCAGGGCGATGCGGCGCGCCGCGATGTAGAGTGCCACCCCGGCGATTTCACCCGCGAAAAAAACGGCCAGCCCGATCCGCCATCCCGGCCGGATGCGGCGGCGGCGCAGCACCGCGTCGAGGCCCCACCACAGCAGGCTGTCGAGCAGCAGCAGGGAGAAGACGATTGCCAGGAAGCGATGGGAGAAGATATAAATCATGCGGCAACGGCCCCGGGACGGGGGCCTGCGTCATCATAATGGCAAAGCTCCTAAAATTCCCAAACTTTTCAGGTGCATTTTGGAACTTGAACTGCTTACTTTCTGATCTTCCGTGGCTAATAAAAGAACTGAGTTTTATCGAGGCGCCACTCCTTTGTGGAAAGGGGAAGCGTTCCTCGTATCCAAAACACCCGCTCAACCATTCGCTCAATTGCCTGGTAAAATAGGCGCCTGACCGACTATCCGCAGATAAAGAGAAGATCAAAGAGAGATCACCGAGGAGCCCATGTCGTCCCCCCTTTCCAACGCTGTCCTGCTGCCCAATTCCACCTTTTCGACCGGTTCTCCCGAAGCCAGCGAGATCACCGGGTTGACCCTGTGGGTCTTCCTGATCTGCACCCTGATCTTCATCTTCGTGGCGGTCTGGATCTGGTACTCGGTCATCAAGTTCAAGGACCGCGGCGAGGCGGGCGAGCCGAACCAGGACCAGATCCCCAAGGTCTACGAAATCACCTGGACCGTCATCCCCACCCTGATCTGCGTCCTCCTCGGCTGGATGACGGTGGCGAGCATGTTCGGCCCCAAGAGCGGCGAGCCCCTCCGCATCACCGATCCCGATATCGTCATCACCGGCGCCCAATGGTGGTGGGAGATCCGCTATCCGAAGCTCGGCGTCGTCACCGCGAACGAGCTCCATCTTCCGGTGGGCCGCCCCTTCGTCGTCGAGCTCGAGTCGAACGACGTCATCCACACCTTCTGGATCCCCGACCTCGGACGCAAGCAGCAGATGATCCCCGGCCACCACGGATTCATCACCATCCAGGAAGACCACGTCGGCGAGTTCATCGGCGCCTGCGCCCAGTATTGCGGCAACCAGCACGCCTGGATGCGCCTCCTCCTGGTCGCGCAGACCGAGGAGGATTTCGACGCCTGGGCGGCCAAGGAGAAAAGCTCCGCCACCGCCCTGGCCGGCACGGCCTCCGGCCTCGGCGCCGCCGCCGAGGCTCCGGCGGTTTTCACAGGTAACGCCACCAGCGCCAATACTTCCGGCAATCTCGCTTCCGCCCCCGCTCCCAACGACAAGGCCGCCCAGGCCGCCGCGGCCTCCATCACCATCCCGAACGGCCGTCCCTCGGTCTCCCCGACCGTCGCGGCCACCGAGGCCACGCCCGACGCCTTGAATTCCCTGCCGCCCAGCGGCAACGTCCCGATCCCGAACGTTTCCGCCGACGGCAACGTCGCCCGGGGCCTGGCCCTCTTCAAGCTGCAGACCTGCGCCAGCTGCCACGCCATCGACGGTGTCAGCACCGCCCGCTACGCGCCCGATCTCAGCCACATCGCCGATCGCCGCACCCTGGGGGCAGGGGTGTTGGTCAACAATCGGGAGAATCTGTTCAAGTGGCTGCACGACCCCCAGGCGATCAAGCCCGGCTGCAACATGCCTAACTTTCAACTGACCGACGATCAGGACAACGATCTGGTCTCCTACCTGGAAACCTTGCAATGAGTTCCCCCGCCCTCGACCCCATTCCCAGCAACGCGGCCGCCGCCGGCCACGATCACGCTCACGATGCGCACGCCCATGGCCACGGCAGCGGCGGCTACCGCAGCTCCCGCTTCGATTGGGTGGCCACGGTCGACCACAAGCAGATCGGCGTCATGTACATGGTCACGGCGCTCTTCTTCTTCGTGCTCGGCGGCCTGGAGGCCCTGGTCATGCGGCTCCAGCTCGCCTGGCCGAATCTCCATCTGGTCTCCCCGCAGGTGTTCAACGAGATGTTCACCATGCACGGCACCACCATGGTCTTCCTGGTCGGCATGCCCGTCCTGAGCGGCTTCCAGAATTACTTCACCCCGCTGATGGTCGGAGCCCGGGACGTCGCCTTCCCCCGGCTGAACGCGCTCGCCTTCTGGATGCTCCCCTTCAGCGGCATCATGCTCAACTTCAGCTTCCTCACCGGCACGGCCCCCTCGGTCGGCTGGTTCAGCTACGCGCCGTTGAGCGAGCATCAATACACCTCGAACATCGGCCCCGATTACTGGGCCTTCGGCCTCCTTGCGGCGGGCATCGGCTCGGTCGGCTCCTCCTTCAACATCATCGTCACCGTCCTGAAGTTCCGCGCCCCCGGCATGAGCCTGGTCCGCGTCCCCCTCTTCGTCTGGATGGCCTTCATGACCTCGATCCTGACCATCCTCGCCCTCCCGGCGCTCAATTCCGGGTTGGTCATGATGATCGCCGACCGCCAGCTCAACGGGGCCTTCTTCAACCATTTCCAGGGCGGCGATCCCCTCCTCTGGGAGCACGTCTTCTGGACCTTCGGCCACCCGGAAGTCTACATCCTCATCCTGCCCGCCTTCGGCATCGTCTCGGAGATCATCCCGGTCTTCTCCCGCCGCCCGATCACCGGCTACACCTTCGTCGCCACCTCCACCGTGGCGATCACCCTCCTCAGCTTCGGCGTCTGGGCGCACCACATGTTCGCCGCCGGCCTGGGCAAGTATGCCGATGCCTTCTTCTCCCTCGGCAGCATGCTGATCGGCATCCCCACCGGCGTGAAGGTCTTCAACTGGACCGCCACGATGTGGAACGGCCGGGTCCGCTTCACCACCGCGATGCTCTTCACGGTCGGCTTCCTGGTCGTCTTCGTCATCGGCGGCCTCAGCGGCGTCGCCCTGGCGGTCACCCCGATCGACTGGGCCGTGACCGATACCTACTTCATCATCGCCCACTTCCACTACGTCCTCTTCGGCGGCACCGTCTTCGGCATCCTGGCCGGCATCTACTACTGGTTCCCCAAGATGAGCGGGCGGATGCTCGACGAGCGGCTGGGCCGGATCCACTTCTGGGCCACCATGGTCGGGTTCAACCTGACCTTCTTCGTCCAGCACTTCCTCGGCTTCATGGGGATGCCGCGCCGCATCTACACCTATCCCGATCTCGGCCTCGACATCGGCAGCCACCACATCCCCCACGCCTGGGCCGCGCTCAACCTGATCTCGACCATCGGCGCGATCACCCTCGCCTTCGGCACGCTGCCCTTCCTCTGGAACATCTTCATCAGCTTCCGCCACGGCCGCCTCGCCGGGGACAATCCCTGGAACGCCTGGACCCTGGAGTGGGCCACCACCTCGCCCCCTCCGCACGATAATTTCAGCCTCGTCCCCCCCATCAAGAGCCGCCGCCCGCTCTGGGACCTGAACAACCCGCACGATCCCGACTGGAAGCGCGAGTTCACCCGCGACGAGCCCCCCATCAAGATGGACCGCAACAAGGTCCTGATGATCTTCTTCATCTCCTCCGAAGCGATGTTCTTCGTGATGTTGATCAGCGCCTACATCCTCTTCAACCAGCGGCCCCCTGCCGGGCCGAACGCGGGGAACGCCCTGAACTTCTGGCGCACCGTCGTCTTCACGATCTCCCTGCTCTCCAGCTCGGTCACCTTCCTCTTCGCGGAGAAGGCGCTGATCCGGGACGATCGCCAGGGCTTCCTCCGCTGGCTCGGCCTGACCATCGTCCTCGGCTTCATCTTCCTCTTCGGCCAGGGCTACGAATACGCCGAGCTCTTCCGCGAGGGGATCACCATCAACCGAAACATCTTCGGCAGCACCTTCTTCACCCTGACCGGTTTCCACGGCTTCCACGTCTTCGTCGGTCTGGTGGCGCTGACCGTCTTCTGGTTCCTCGGCCGCAAGGGCGAGCTGGGCGGCCATCTCCGCCTTCAGCACGTCGAGGCCGCCGGCTGGTATTGGCACTTCGTCGATGTGGTCTGGGTGGTCCTCTTCTACCTGATCTACTTCAAGAACCACTTCCACCTCTAAGTCTTCACCTCCAACCCCATCCCCATTCCTATGAACCCCGGATTATCGACCTTGCTCGGTCTTTGGAACTGGACCTCCCCGATGTGGCTCGTCGCGATCGCCGCGGCGGTCCTCTACGGACGCGCCACCGGATGGAAATGGACGCCGCGCACGAATTGGTTCGCCGCCGCGTTGGCGGTCTTCCTGCTGGCGATGGTCTCGCCGATCGACCGGCTGGCCCATGGCTACCTCTTCAGCGCCCACATGGTGCAGCATCTCATGCTCCTCCTGATCGTTCCCGGCCTCCTGCTGGGAGCGCTCTCCCCCGCCGGAGTCGACGCCGCGCTGGGCCGCTATCCGGCGCTGGCCCGCTTCGTCGGCTTCTTCGGCAGCCCGCTGGTCGGCTGGTTCATGGGTTCGGGCGCGATGTGGCTCTGGCACGTGCCGAACTTCTGCGTCGCCTCCCAGCTCAACGCCGGGGTCGGCGCCTTCCAGACCTCCAGCCTCCTCTTCATGGGCACCTGCTTCTGGTGGCCGGTCTTCTCCCCCAGCGCCACGATGCGGATGGGGGCGCTTCCCTCCACCGGCTATCTCTTCACCGGCTGCGTCGCCTGCACCCTCCTCGGCGTCTACCTGACCTTCTCGCCGATCTCGGTCTGCCCCTCCTTCCTGAATTCGCCCGATCCGCTCGGCATCATGCCCTACATCCGCCAGGGCTGGAACCTGACCCCCTCGGCCGACCAGCAAGTCGGCGGCTTGGTGATGTGGGTGCCGGCCTGCTTCATCTACATGAGCGCGATCTTCGCCAACCTCATCCGCTGGTACAGCGGTCCGGTGCCAGTGCCGGTGATGGCCCAGGCCTCTTCCCTCGGCAAGGAATAACCCCTCTCCATTCCCATGTCCCATCCCTCTCCCGAACAGCAGCCCCCGGCGTCGCCGCAGTATGATCGTTCCGATTGGAACAAGCCCCTGCCCGAGATCATTCCGCCGCCGACCTACGCTCCCGCTTTCTTTGCTTCCGGCATCGTCCTCCTGGTATGGGGGCCCCTCACCATCTGGTTCGTCTCGTTGGCTGGGCTTTCCTTCATCATCGCCTCATTGGTCGTATGGATCCGGGACATCCGCAGAGATTGGAGAATCAACAAATGAGCCACCACCCCGCCCATACCGATTATAGCGACACCCCGGCGCAGACCGAGCCGATCTCCGTCCAGGAGATGAACCGGCGCAAGTTCCTCGCCCTGCTCAGCATCGTCCCCGGCGCCCTCGCCACCGCCGCCATCGGCCTGCCGACGGTCGCCTTCGTCGCCGCCCCCATCTTCGCGCCCCCGGTGAAGAAATGGATCCCGATCGGCCCCGTCGAGCAATACGCCGAGGGCGCCACCGTCAAGGTCGATTACGAGGATCCCTCTCCGCTCCCCTGGGCCGGAGTCACCGCCAAGAGCGCCGCCTGGGTCCGCCGCGTGAAGGGAGACGAGTTCATCGTCTTCGCCGTCAATTGCTCCCACCTCGGCTGCCCCGTCCGCTGGTTGGAAAGCGCCGAGCTCTTCATGTGCCCCTGCCACGGCGGCGTCTACTACAAGGACGGCTCCGTCGCCGCCGGCCCCCCCCCGCACGCCCTTTCCCGCTACCAAACCCGGGTCGAGAACGGTCAGATCGAGATCCAAACCCGCGAAATCCCCATCGGATAACGGATTGAAAGGTTAAAAGCATCCCGCAGCACCCGGCTATTCAGGCTATTCACTGGCTCTCTTCATGCTCAAAAAGAAAATCATCTCCGTCCTCCTGTGGCTCGAGGACCGCACCGGCCTGTGGGCCCTCATCGGCCCCTCGCTGACCCACCTGGCGCCCCGCGACGCCAAATGGTGGTACGTCTTCGGCAGCGCCACCCTGCTCGCCTTCATCCTCCAGGTCGTCACCGGCGTCGGCTTGATGTTCGCCTACGTCCCCTCGGCGGGCGAGGCCTACCAGAGCCTGGTCTTCATCAACAACGTCGCCCCCTTCGGCCATTTCCTGCGCGGCATGCACTACTTCGGTGCCTCCGCCATGATCGTCCTGGTCGGCATCCACATCGGGCAGGTCTTCCTCCACGGCTCCTATAAGTTCCCCCGCGAGATGAACTGGGTCAGCGGCATGGTCCTGCTGGTCCTGACCATCGGCATGGGCTTCACCGGCCAGCTCCTCCGCTGGGACAGCAACGCCGTCTGGTCGATCGTCGTCGGCGCCGAGCAGGCGGGCCGTTCCCCCATGGTCGGCCAATGGCTGGCCCACTTCATCCTGGCGGGCGACAACATCAACGGCGCCACCCTGGGCCGTTTCTTCGCCCTCCACGTCTTTATCCTCCCCGCCCTCATCTTCGCCGGCGTCGGCCTCCACCTCCTCCTGGTGATGAAGCACGGCATCGCCGAAATGCCGAAGGTCGGCCAGCCGGTCGACCCCGAGACCTACCGCAAGGATTACCACGACCGCCTCGAGGCGACCGGCATCCCCTTCTGGCAGATGGCCTGGCGCGACAGCGTCTTCGGCCTCTTCATCATCCTGGCGATCATCTTCTGCGCCCTGGTCTTCAGCCCCCCTCCCGTCGACGTCCCGCCCGATCCCAGCATCCTCGAGACCGATCCGGCGCCCGACTTCTACCTGAAGTGGTACCTCGCCGTCCTGGCGCTGGCCAACTCCAACATGGAGGACTACATCATCCTCGGCGCCCCGCTCATCATCGGCATCATGCTCTTCAGCATCCCCTTCCTGAGCAATAAGGGCGAGCGCGCCCCCTCCCGCCGTCCCTGGGCGGTGATCAGCCTCTGCGCCGCCTGCCTCTTCGTCGGCGCCTTCTGGGTGGCCGGCATCGAGCAGAACTGGACGCCGAACTTCCATCCCAAGCCGATTCCCGACGACGTCATCGGCGCGGCCGACGGGCCGGTCTATCGCGGCGCCCAGGTCTTCCAGGCCAAGGCCTGCATCAACTGCCACCAGATCGAGGGCAACGGCGGCAAGCGCGGCCCCGACCTCACCTACGTCGGCAACCGCCTGAGCCGCGACGAGATGGTCATCCGGATCAACAACGGCGGCATCAACATGCCCGCCTTCGCCGGAAACATCAGCAACCAGCAGCTCGACGACGTCGTCGCCTTCCTCCAGTCCCGCAAGCACGATTGGCACGCCGAAGCCGACGCGCCGGTCAAGGCCGCCTCGGAATCGATCGCGCACTAGCGCGGTCGGTTCCCCTCCGCTGGACCGGCCCGGCCTGATTCCTCATGCCCGCCAAAGTCCAGCGGAAGCGAGATCCGGCCCAGCCGCCGGCCCCAGCCGAGGCGCGCCTGCTTCGCCGCCGTTGCGCCTGGGCGACCAGCCCGCTCGGCATCGCCTATCACGACCGCGAGTGGGGCGTCCCCGTCCATGATGACCGGATCTTCTTCGAGTTCCTCATCCTGGAGGGAGCGCAGGCCGGCCTGAGCTGGGAGACCATCCTCAAGAAGCGCGAACACTACCGCCAGGTCTTCGACGGCTTCGATCCGGCCAAGGTGGCCCGCTACGACGCCCGCAAGAAGGCCTCCCTCCTCGCCGACCCCGGCATCGTCCGCAACCGGCTCAAGATCGACGCCGCCATCGCCAACGCCCGCGCCTTCCTGGCGATCCAAAAAGAATTCGGCTCCTTCGACGCCTATGTCTGGCGCTTCGTCGAGGGCAAACCCCTCCGCAACCGGCCCCGGACCTCCCGGGAAATCCCCGCCCGCAGCCCCGAGGCCGAGGCCTTGAGCCAGGACCTGCGCCGCCGGGGATGCAACTTCGTCGGGCCGACCATCATGTACGCCTTCATGCAGGCGGTCGGCCTGGTCAACGACCACACCGCCGAGTGCGACGTGAAGTGAACCCCGTTTGAATCCTCGCCAAACGCCGGAACCAAAGCGCGCTTACCGCTTCGGCGTGATTCGGGAGGGATTGCCCGTCGGCGTCTTTTGCGGCATCACGCCCGCCTCGATCGTCGATTGGACCGTGGCGACGGCAGCCAGGGTGAAATAGATCGCCGTCCCCTTGCCGGGAGAACTTTCCACCCGGATGGCTCCCTGATTCCTTTCGACGAATTCGCGGCAGATGCTCAGTCCGAGTCCGAGGCCCTTTTCCTGCTGCGTCCCGGCAGTCGAGCGATGGGGCGTCGCGGTGAAGAGGTCGAGGGCCTGTTCCGCGCTCATGCCGAGGCCCGAATCCCTGACCATCAGGCGCCACCGGTCGCTCTCCTCGCGGTACCCGTCGATCTCGATCCGGCCTCCCTCGGGGGTGAACTTGATAGCGTTCGACAGGAGATTGCGGAAGATCGTGGCGAGCTGGTCCGGGTCGGCCTGGGCGTGGGCGGCGAGGGGGATCCGGTTCTCGATGACGATCCGCTTTTTCCCGGCGATGCCGGAGAGGAGATCGACGCAGCGGGCGGCGGTGGCGCGGAGCGGCACCGGCTGAAAGGCGGGCTCCATCGATTGAAGGTGGCCGGTCGCCCAGATCAGGAGATTCTCCATCGAGGCGTGGACATGGTCGACCCCCTTTTGCAGATCGTGCCGCATCACGTCGAACTGGTGGGCCGTCAGCAGGCCGTGATCGAGGCCGTCGAGCGCCCCTTTGAGATTCCCGATGGGCGCGCGGAGATCGTGGGCGACGATCGAGAGGAGCTTCTCCTTGGCCACGTTCGCCTTGTGCAGATCGGCGTTCTTGCGATCGACCTCCAGGCGGTAATTATTGTAGATCTCGTGAAAAATCTGCAGGAACCAGCCGTAGCCGAAGATGAGGGCGGCCATGTTCGCCACGAAGAAAAGCCGGGGATGGCTCATGCCCGGGTGGGGGGCCAGGAAGTGAAGTTTGACCGCGATGAAGGCGGCGCCGCAAACCGCGAAGGAGAGGCGCTGCAGCCACCGGGCGTCGAAGAGCAGCGTCGAGGCCAGCATCACGATCAGCAGGAATTCCTCCATGCCGTTGTGCAGGAACCACCCCATCGCCGTGAACATCACCGTGCAGGTCGCCACCAGCACCGTGATCGCCGCCTGCCAGGCTTTCAGAAGGAGCAGGATCAGCCCCGCCAGCGCGGCCAGCAGGAAGACGGCGTCGAAAGGGATGAAACTCCAATTCCCGCTCAGCAGATGCAGGGTCAGCCGCAACGTCCAGCTGAAGACCAGAAAGATGGCGCAGATATTCGCCACCTGCAGCTTCTTCCGCCGATCGAAAGGCATCTTCTCATCGATCCCGAAGGAGATCGCGGAAAGGCAGAGGCGGGCGGGCTGGGACAGCATTCGAGGATGAAATATCGCCGATTCGTGCGGACTTTGCACTTTGTTTGCACGCCTCCCCCCCCTCTAAAATATTGAAAGAGAAGGGAGGCGGGGACCGGAATCGAACCGGTGCATGCGGAACTGCCTCCGAATAAGTCATAATTTATTGATAATGAATTAGTACGATTGGGCTTGAATTTTAGTGAACGTTATGGGAATATGTTATGGATGTCAAGCGTCCATCGCTCAAAAACTTCGCCCTTTTGGATTTGCTGCTATTCCGCCGGCGGGAAGCGCCACTACAAGTCCACCAAGACGAAGGATAAAAAGCAGGCGCAGACGATTTGCCGGAAGTGGCAGCTGGCCGGAAAGAAGGCGGCGGGTGGAAGGCTGACGCCGGACGCCGCCCGGGAAATCATTGCTCAGGGGGTTTCCGAGATCTTCGCCGCGGGGGGCGATGACCTTCCCCAAGCGACAACTCGGGAATGGGCCGACCGGTGGATCGAGTCGAAAACCATCGAAACCGCTCCCAGCAGCCTTGCCCGATATTCCGGGACGGTCACAAAGTTTCTCCAGTACCTTGGCCCTATCGCCGACAAGAACATCGAGCATGTCACCTCTTCCCATATCGAGGGGTTCCGCAATTCGGAGGCCAAGCGTCTTAGCCCGGCCTCGGCCAATCTCGCCTTGAAGGTGATTCGGGCCATGCTCGCCTCTGCAGTGGCAAAGCAGCTCATCCTTCGGAATCCGGCCGCCTCGACCTACGTCAAGACCATCGACAAGGAAGGCGGCCCAGGGCGCAGGGCGCTTACGCTGGCGGAGATCAAACGCATTCTAAAGAAGGCCGATGACGAGTGGCGCGGGCTGATCCTGTTCGGGCTTTATACCGGGCAGCGGCTCGGCGACCTTTCCCGCCTGACCTGGCGGGCTATCGACCTTGAGAACGATCAACTCGCCTTCACGACCAAGAAGACGGGGCGCCGGATCATTCTGCCGATGGCGAAACCGCTCCGGGCCTACGTCGAGGAATTGCCGTCGTCGAATGATCCCGATGCGGTCCTCTTCCCGAAGGCGTCGAAGGCCAAGCAGGTTTCCTATCTGAGCAACGGCTTCAGGGATCTCCTAGCCGACGCTGGTCTAGTCAAGGAAGGGGTGAGTCATGAGAAAAAGGGCGAGGGACGCAAGGTGAAGCGGCAGGTGAGCGTGATCTCATTTCACAGCCTGCGCCATTCTGCCGTCACCTTCCTCAAGGCAAGCGGTGCCTCGGATGTCCTGGCCCGCGAGATCGTCGGCCATGATTCTGCGGCCATTAGTCGATCCTACACGCATCTGGCGACCGAAGACTTGCGGCCTGCCATTGATGCTTTACCGGACATTACGAAGTGAACGAGAAGCAGCTCGAAGATCTTTGGTGGTGGAATGATGGAGGGGCGTGGCACCACATTGCTGGGATTGTATGGCCTCACCCGTCTGGAATTATTTCCGACAACCTAGCCAATTATGCCAAAGGGCAGTTCGAGCGGGCGGCTTTTGAATATGAGCGACTGGCCCGGAAAGCGGTTATCGAGAAGAAAAAGACCGCCATCTATAAGCCTCGATGGAATCGCAAGGTTCCATTTTATCAACTTTCGAAAAATCACATTGAGCTTGAGAAACAGGGGCAGCCGGTAGTCGTTTCAGATTACGAATCGTACGGCAGCCTCAACGGAAAACACGATCCGCATCCCCAAAGAATTTCTTTAGCAGGCATCAGTTTCAATCCAGCCAACACAACGAAGGCTGGATTCGCTCGCATGGTCAAAGAGCACCTGCTTCCTCAGGTTGAAGGTTTGATGAAAGAAAAGAACTTGGCCTGGGCTGTTCGAAAGCAACGCCCGGGCGCGGCCCCCTTATGGAGGCATCTCGAGGCTTTTGATCGTTATCGGTCAGGCATTGAAAAGTCGAAGAGGGCTCCTATCGAGGCGGTCTTTAAGCTCATTCAGGCCTGATTCGAACGAGAATAGGCATCGGGGTCTATTCTCGCCCTCGGTGTTTTGCCAGGTGGAGGAGCATGCGCTTAATAGCTCATGCATGAGCCATCAATCACTAACAGTCGCGGATGTTCATCCGGGTAGCGTCACCCGGGTTGAGCCTGAGTTCGTTGGAGTTCCTGACGCTGTCCGATTCTCCGGCATGGGGAGAACAAAAGTCTTCGAGGGAATCGCTAACGGCGATTTCAAAAGCGTCCTCATCCGAAAGCCTGGCGCGGCGAGGGGGCGGAGGTTGATCCATCTCGCCAGCCTACGGGAATATCTGCACCGGCAGATGGGGGGCGCGTGAGCGTCACCATTACCGACGACCCCGGCCTCTTGGCGCTCGACGCTCTGTTCGATCAGCTCGACGCGGCGGTTGCCGCGGCTGACGACGTGGCAGTGGCGCTCATCCTTGAGGCGATTTTCAAGATCACTGAGGAGGGGGTGAAATGAGTGGCGGTGGACTTCGCGGGGACATCGCCGAGCATTCAGCGGCCAGCTACGAGCATCACCCTGTTGACGATCTGGAGCCGAAGCCGGAGGAGCGGCATTTTGATGTTGCAGCGGGCGAGATCGTTTACCGAATGATCCATCTAATTGTCGGGAAGCGATGCACACCCCGGAAGGCGGCGATTCATGCCCTTGCCATGGCTCATGTTCTTAAAATCTCGGAGGATTTTGACGAAACGAAAATCGCGGTCCAACTCGGCTGCAGCAAGCAGCTCGTTTCCCGCACCGTCCTCGAATTTAAAGACGGCCTCGAACTGGCCTCCCTCTACACCGGCAAAACGCCGCAGGCTCGGGTGAATTGCCGCAAGGCGCAGCTCGCTACGAATGCTGCTGATCCGTCGTTGGTCAAAAAACGCAATGCAGCTATTGCGGAGGCTTCCCGGCGCAGGCTGGAAAACCTCAAGGCCGCGCCCCTGGCGTTGCCAGAAGGGAACAGCGATGAATGATCCAAACGAAGCAGGGATGCCCCCGCAAAAAGGCATCCCCGCACATGACGTTTTAGACCAGAACCAACACCAACAGCAGGAAGTCAACCGGCTCCCGAACCTGGAAAAGCTCCGTGGCGAGCATATCGGCGCCTATCGTGCCGCGCTGGCCGTAGATGATCGCAAGCGGGCGTCGAAATACCTCGGGAAGGCCTATGCCGTCGGTGAGGCGATCCGGCGGATTCGCTCTAAGGAATTGAATGGCCGGCTGCGGAGTCTCGGATTGGAGTGGGAGTGAAAGCTGAAGCGGCCTCGGGTGCGCGGGAGGCGATACCCCATTATTCCGTTGTGAGTAAATTTATTTCGCCCCGGTCATTTGACGTTTTAGGCCTGCCCGAGCATCTGGGGAGGGTATGGGGGCATTTTACCCAGACCTACGATTGCGTCATATCCATATGGCGGCAGGAAGATCCTGGAGCCGGATAAGCTATTAACTAATTGTGAAGACTCGATCTACCAATGTTCGACAGACTCAAGATGGGCCTTGGTGCTGGCAGAACAAGGCGGCTAGGGAGCTGATTCGAACAGCTCTGGACAGTTCCAACACCGTCGCGAGCGGTCTCGGCGTCTATGATGCTCTCACCGAGATTGCTAGCGATCACCAACAGGAGACATTTACTACTACCCATGCCCATATCTCAAAGCATTCCGGCATTTCAGTCGCCGGAGTAAAGCGCCGTCTCCGTGACCTCAAGGAAATCGGATTAGTTCGGATCGCTCCGATTCTCAAGATGCCATCGAGCTATACGCTCCTACCCATAGCTCATGGTGAGCTATCGATAGCTACGGATGCCCCATCGATAGCTCACAGTCAGTTTCAGGCCCCGAGAGCTACACTAGAAGAATCAGAAAGAATTAAGAAAGAATCCAATAAGAAGGGCGCGACGGCAAAGCCGCCGCTGGTGTTGCCCTTTCCTTCGGAAGGATTCGCTACGGCGTGGGAGCAATGGGTTCAGTTCCGCAAGGAAAAGGGGAAAAAGCTCACCGACACCACCGTCAAGTTGCAGTTTAAGAAGTTCCTGGAGTGGGGAGAGGCGAAAAGCATCAAGGCCATTGAGCACACGATCCTAAAGGGATGGACAGGATTGTGGGAACCAGACGAACCCTCTGCGAGCAGTTACGGGAAGTCATACCGCACCGAATCGCCCAAGCGCGAGGAAGGCATTGGCGCTGGCGCTCAGTTTGTCAACGGGCTGGCGGCTGCCAAGGCGGCGGTGCCGGCATATGAGGCCGAGGTGCTGAAGATCCGAGATGAGCTGGTATGGATCGAGAAGTTTCCCGATAGGCTGCCTGATTTCATCCGGCGGGTGCGGGCGTTGCCTACTGAGGCCTCGTCTGCTTTTACGGAGAGTCAGCGGGGCACGCTCTGGAAAGTCGCCAAGTGGCCGGAGGCGAATCAGGGATTACTTTGATCCTATTTCGCTTTGGCCCCTATTGAGGCAAAGGAATGCGAAGACCGCGTTCATACCAAGTGAGAAGAATACCACTAACAGCGCCAAGACCAGATCCTAAGATCGGCAGCACAAAATAGAAACTACGATCTGAAGGTTTCCACTTAATAGCCACAAGAAGCCCCGCCAGAAGTCCCCCCAACATTAGAATGTCATTTAAAGTCATGCTTGTGATCTCATGTGGTAATCCCAGCATGGGCTATAGGACTTATGCTGGCATAACTTCCGGTGGCTGGAAAGGAGAAGGATGCCTACCCCGGCATAAGGAGTCTCCTCAGTCCTCGAAAGGCATTGCGGTTTAATTGTCTTGAAGTGAGCTTGCGAGAGTCACGGATAAATTTTCTTATGTGACCGTTGACTCCTGCCCAAAGCCAAGCCTGGATCACCATGAACAAGACCCATCTAGCCAAAGCGTTGGGCCTGCCCAAGCAGCGAATCACAGAGTATGAGAAGCGCGGAATGCCCGTTGACGACGTTGGCCGAGCCGAGCATTGGCTCCGGGCGAACATCACGCCTCGGGCTCCAAGAAAAGGAGTCACACAAGCCCGATTGCCGCCTCCCGACGTGACTCCCCAGGCCGAAAACGAGACGTGGGAGGCCGTGCTGATACGCTGCCGCCGGACGGAACGCATCGCCGGGGAGGCGTTGCAGAACGCTTTTGATGCCGGAGACGTCGCTCTCCTTGATCGACTCCAGACCAGCCACAGCAAAGCCGTCACGGCCCGCGCCGATGCGGAGAGGTTGGCCTCCGCCGTGCGGGTTTCCACAGGTGAGATGATGCACCGAACCAACGTTCGCAAGATCATCAACGAAATTATGATCCCGCTGCGGGAGGAGGTCCGCGCCTTGCCCATCACCGAACGGGCTCGATGCAACCCCGATCACCCTCATATCGCGGGAGAGGCGCTTACGGCTTGGGTGAATCGGCTCTGCCTTCGGATTTCGACTTTGGAGACGAAACTTTAAATCGAACAATCGGTGAAACGGTTGACAGGCTCATAGGGGCATGGAACCCGAAGAATCTATTTCCCTCGCCGGACTTGCCCGAAGGCTGGATCTTCCGCTGCCGCGAGCATACGAACTGCAACGCCGTGGAATCCTCAAGCCGGATTCCCGAATTGGCCGGACCTCCGTTTACGACCCGCTTCGGATTCCCGAGCTGCGCATCCGCGTCCAGGCCGCCACCGAGCGGCCCAAGACCGCCACCCTCTCCACCTCAGCCATCTAAATCTATGATCCAACACCTCCGCACCATGGGCCTCCGACTCCTCGGTGGCGTTCCCCGCAACCATCGCTCGCTCCGCTCTGGCCCCGCGGCTCTGTCCGCCTCCGCCAGCCTGCCGGAGACGAGCTTTGACCCCGAAGCCATCTCCCGAGTCGCCGCAACTGCTGCCGCATGGGAAAAGGCCGATAAGGGGCGGCGCGAATTGGAAATCTCCAGTGAAGCGGCTCAAACGAAATCCAGCCCCTTCAATCAAAAGCTGACTCGATCTTCCGCATTTAAGATTGCCGATGATGCGCGGGGAATTTTGACGACAGCACTCAACCGGCTGAATGAAGACGATTACGACGCAGCCGTGCTTCTCGCCAAGGGAGCGCGGGCGCGGATCGATCAAGCCTCGCTGGCTATTGGCTCGGATCACCGCAGCTTGGAGGAGCCCAAGCGCCTGATCACGCAGATTCTCAACGCTCCTCGTCCGAAGGCCGCAGGACCGGCCCCCGCATCCGGCACTATCGATGACGAGGGAGTTGTCCCGGTCAATGCCCCGGCTCCTTCGCCTGACGATGCCTGGCTCGGCGACGTTATCTCCAGCCTTCAGGCCGTGATCGATGCTCTTCGCACCCGTCTCCCTTCGGACGACGAGGCCGGAGAGCCCGAGGCCCGTGCCGTAGCGACGATCATCGCCACCACCGGCATGCACAGCTCCGTCCTTCCTATCTTGAAAAAGGCCATCGCCAAGAAGACCGCGAAAATCGCCGCCCGCCGCGATCCCCGATTCCGCGTTGCCGATGCTTTCGGCAAGCAGAGCGCCGTTGCTGCCCTGGATAGGGCTCTCGGCAAAAACTAAACCACGAAGACCAATCCAATGACCACCGCCATCGAACCCACCCCCGAAACAGTCCCTGCCACGGAAGCCACCGTCTCTGCCGCCTCTGTCGTTACCGAGGCCGCCCCGTATACTCTCCAGGCCATGAAGGAGCGTACCCGCCTTGCTGAGGAGGCCGCACTCAACCCTCGCCCTCCGAAGGCGCCGTGGGCGCCGGACCCGCCTCGGCCCGTCCGCATCCCCGGTCCGACGTTGAAGGCCGCAAAGTCCAAGATCGTTCCTCGGATCGAGAAGGCGATCGCCGCAAAGCGCGAGCCCATCGCCGCCAAGAAGATCGCCGGTCAGGTGATCGATGCCCGGCGCGAAGCCCTGCATGCCAAGATTGCAGCCTTCACCGCAGAGCCGAATCTCGACGGCATCGACGACTTCCTGGCGCTCCACGTCCAGGTTGCAGCGGCGGAAACCGCCAGCTGTGCCTTTGCCTCGATCGATGTCGATAGGGAATACCAAGCCGCTCTGAATACGTCCTCGGCTGAGCTGGCCCCGCTCCTGAAGGATCTCGCCGATGAAACGCAGGTATATGTCGGTGCCGCCAAAGCCAAGGTCCGCGAGTATCGTATCGCTGAGGCATCCCTCCTTCAGCCAAACAAGGCGTTCTCGGCGAGCCTGCGCGATTTCGAGAAATCCGTCGCGGGCTTCGAGCGCACGGCGCATGACGCGGCGCGGGCTGCGGGAGATTGGGGACAGCGCGGCGGCGTCCTCGTCGAACCGAGTTTCGCCGTACTCTATTCCCGGCTCCAGATTCGAGAAATCGAGCTTCCCATCGAACTCCCTTTGCCTGGCAAGCAGACCTGACCCTAGCAAGACTGATCGCATGGCCGCGCCCGCCGGCATCTAGAGATGCGGGCAACCACTTTACCACTTATGCCTTTTGATCCTCCATCACCCGGCGCCGCAGCCCTCACAATCGACCCGGCAACGCTCCTGATTAAGTCCTCTGCCCAGGCCGGTTTCTTTTCCGC
>FSXI01000379.1_pt1 | contig 18749 bp, 10 predicted proteins | sample 1638251 | NCBI WGS metagenome assembly FSXI01 (sample SAMEA3914788, study PRJEB12502) | metagenome | biome: forest; material: soil | place: Canada | collected 2011-07-03 | depth 0.1 m | reverse complement strand
GCGCAATACCTACGCCTCCGAAGGTACCTCGACCTGACCGAGGCCGACTACGATCCCGCCGAAAGGATGCTGGCCGCGACCTTCTTCGCCACCGGCAAGAGCTACCACACCACCCTCTCCAGCGGCATCCCCCACCGGGTCCATCGCACCCGGGAATCCCTGAACTATGCCGTGGCGCTGTTCGACGCTGGCGATCCGGTCGAGCGGGAGCGGGCGCTCGGCATCCTCGATCGGATGCTTTCCCTTCAGGACACCGATCCGGCCAGCCGCACCTACGGCATCTGGTCGTGGTTCCTGGAGGAACCGCTCTCGCAAATGGCGCCTCCCGATTGGAATTGGGCCGATTTTTGCGGCGCCCAGCTTCTGGAAATTGCCCACACCCATGGCCCCGGACTTTCCGAGGAGATGCAGGCGAGGGTACGGGCCGCCATCCTGCATGCCGCCCGCTCGATCGAGCGCCGCAACGTGGCCCCGGACTACACCAATATCGCCATCATGGGCAGCTACGTCACCCTCGCCGCCTCGGAACTCTACGGCCAGGACGATCTCCACGCCTACGGTCTGGCCAAATTTCGCCGCTTCTACGAGTACACCCTGGAACAGGGCGGCTTCAGCGAGTACAACAGCCCCACCTACACCCACACCGCCCTCGACGAGTTGGGGCGGATCCAGCGCTATGTGCGCGATCCGGAGGTGGCACCGCTCGTTCGGGCGCTCTACCGACGCACCTGGGAGGATATCGCCCGTCATTTCCATGCCCCCACGCGGCAGTGGGCCGGTCCCCACAGCCGCGCCTACCACAGCCTGCTCGGCTCCCGCATCCACGGCCTCATCCATCGCGCCACCGAGGGGCGCTTCCCCTGCCCGGAAACGGAAGCGGAGGTCGATTCCGAGGCCTTGCAGGAGCACCGCCACAATCACGTCTGCCCTCCGGACCTGGAGGCCGCCTTCTTCTCGCTCGAGACTCCTTCCGAGTTCCGCCAGACCTTCTCCAAGGGAACGCCTGACATGGTGGGGACAACCTTCCTGAGCCCCGCTTTCACCCTGGGGACGATTAATGAAGGCGATTTGTGGAACCAACGCCGGGCCCTGATCGCCTATTGGGGAACGGCTCAGGCTCCCAAATACCTCCACCTCCGCTTTCTCCACGACGGCTGGGACTTCTCCGCCGCCCGGATCGCCTGCGTCCAGCGCGGCGGTGAGGCTCTCTGCACCGTCGCCTTCGCCTCGGACGGGGGAGATACCCACGTCAATCTCGACATGATCCAGAACGGCACCATCCAGGCCGATGATCTCCGGCTTCGCATCGAATTCGGCAACCTTCCACTCGGTGTCCGCCCCATGGGGCCAATCGAAAACGAGACGGACTGGCCATGGACGCTCGACTTGGGAGAAGTCTCTATCGGCCTCTCCCTGCCCCACGCCTTCTGGGATGGAGCTCCGGGACGGTGGGAATCGGGAGGCGATGGAGAACACCGGCAATGGATCGATCTCGTCTTCCATCACGGCCCGGCCCGCTCCTTCCGGCTGCCGGAACTGAAGACGACCTCGATCGCCCTTGCCCTGCGGATCGCTCCGGGCTCCTCTCCCGTCCCGATGCCCCCTGTGCGAGTGGAGGTGGAGTCGGAACTCCCTCATGCCGCCTGGGAAGGACTGGTATTGCCCCTCGTTCCCCGGCCCGACACGACGGCCCGCATCCGGGCCGTACATGCCGAAACATAAGACCCGATGATTGGATTCCGTCCTATTTAATCTACGATGAGGAGAGCCGGCGCCCCCGTCTTCCTCCAAGGCACCATGAACACACGGTCTGGATTTAGCCTCATCGAGGTGGTGTTGGCGCTGGGGCTCTTCTCCTTTTGCATCGTCGCGTTGCTGGGGCTTTTTTCCGAAGGCATCACGGAAAACCGGGAATCGCTCGAAGACATCCAGGCATCAAACATCGCCGCTCTCCTCCTGGCCCAACGCCGCGCCGCGCCCACCGGTACCAACTCGACGCTGCCTTTTCCGCTGCCCGTGCTGAATATCCCCACCAACAATTCGAATGCGCCGGTGTACCTGACCGACTCCGGCGCGCTTACCCAGCTCAACGAGGCATCCTGGCGGCTGACCTACGCCATCCAGACCAACGCTTACGGGATCTCCCAGGTGGCGCTCTCGTTGACCGCCCCTGCGATGCTTGATATTTCCAAGGCGCGAACCCGCTACGACGTCCTGACCTATGTGCTCCTCCCCTAAGCGCCTTGCGGGGATGCGGCGCGGGTCTTCGCCGAGCTTTACTCTGGTCGAAATGATGGTCGCGCTCGTTGCCGTGGCCGCATTGGCCATCCTGCTCACCCGGGTGGTGGGAACGGCGGCCCAGTCCACCAAGGGCAGCAAAAACATGGCCGACGACTTCACCAAGGCGCGCTCGGTGCTCGACCTCTTCGCAGGCGATGTGAAAGCGGGGCTATTCCGTCCCGACCTCGCCGCCTTCGAGGATGCGAATGGATCCAATGCCATCTGCTTCTACACCCTCCGGCCGGCTGTCGGCGGGGCCCGCAACCTTTCCCTCGTCTCCTACCAACTGGACACGACCAACGCCGTCCTGGAACGCAACTCCCTGCCCGTGCAGTGGACTTCCGCCGCCAGCGTCCTTTCCTTCAACAATACGAACAGCCTGCCCGCCGACACCGGCCTTTCCTCTCAGAATGTGGCGATGGGAATCCTCCGCGTCCGGACCTACTTCATCGACAACGCGGGCAACCTGAACCAGACTTACTCCTCCACCAGCCGGGCCGTGGGAATGACCCTGGTCGCGGTCGACGCCGAGACCCTCGGGCTTCTCAACCCAAGCCAGCTCGCCCAGCTGACCTCGTCCCAGGGAGCCTTCCCCGACGACTCCCGGCTGCAACCACCGGAAACCCTGCAAACCTTTTGGGAAGAGAAGGAGAATACCTCCGGTTTTTTCAACGGCTATCCGGCTTCGCTCCGGTCCGGCCTGCGCATTTTCGAACGCTATGTCGCGCTTCCCCAAAACTGATTTCCGGACTTCCGGCGGGGGTCAGGAGCGTTCGTTCGCCCTGATCATGGTCCTCGGCCTGATTTCAATCATCTCCCTGCTGCTCATCTTCTCCCTGTCGCTGGCCCAGAACGAGCGGTACTCGAGCTTCAACTACAGCCAATCGATCAAGGCCGACGAGATCGCCCAGGGCGGTCTTAATTACGTGATCGCGAACCTCCTCCAGGAAATCACGGATACCAACCGCACCACGCTGCGGAAAGACGCCTCCGGCGACCCGATCTATGTCCCTGCAACCAACGCCTACGCCGTGCCGGAGCGGATGGCGGCCAGCGCGATCCCGGCGACCTTGATCAACCTGGTCAAAATCAGCTCGGGCACAGTCCCCTTTTACGTGAACGGACCAATCCTGGCCTCCACCGCCAATTCCTCAAGCGTCTCCATCAATGGGCGCTCCCTGAGCCGAGCTCGGTGGAACCAGCCCCAGCTGATCGATACCAATGCCGTCGGCGATTTTGTCTATCCCGATTGGATTCTCGTCACGCGCGCCGGCCTCACCAACAGCTGGAACCCGGCGATGGCTCAGAGTTCCTCCTCCCAAGCCGCCATCGGCCGCATTGCCTTCGCCGTTTATGACGAGGGCGGTCTTCTCGACGTGGGGGCGAGCGGTTCCCCCAAGTTCGCGACAAACGACGTCAGCTTCCGTCGAAAAGGCATACTCTCTTTCGCCGATGCCACCACGATTCCCTCTTTCAGCAATCCCGATGCCTTTGTGGCCTGGCGCAACGCGGCCTCCGCCGCCAACCTCACCGCCTACACGAACTACGCCTACACCTATGGCGCCACCAACGGCTTCTTAAAAGTGGCCCCGGGAGACCGGGCGATTCTCTCCCGGCAGGATCTCATCCAATACGCCCAGGCAAACCCAAGCGTGCTCGGGACGAACGCTCTTCCTTATCTAACCACCTTCACCCGGGAATTGAATTCTCCCAGCTACTCCCCGAGGACGCCGACCAACAGCGCAATCCCCTATGCCACCCGAGCCGATACCACTGGCGCCACCAACGTCGACTTTGCCCCCCTGCGAAACAGCACCAACCAGCCGCTCGCCCGCTTCCCGCTCTCCCGCATCGCCCTGTTCTCCAATCCGGCGGGGAACGCCGCCGCCATCCAACAATACTTCGGCCTGATGCGGGATGCCGACGGGTATTCCTGGGATTATAATCCGGACGGAGCCTCCGCCGCGAACAACACGGCCATCGACGTTTTGTCCAGCGTCCCCTCGAGCCGCGCTCCCAACTTCTTTGAACTGCTCCAGGCCGGCATCCTTCGGGGTTCGCTGGCTCAGGCGTACACGCTACAGGGCACTCCAAACTTGACGGGCGGAGTGGCCTTTTTTGGCGCCGACACGATGTATGATCAGAACAGCGTCCGGCACCTTCTCTCCATCGGAGCCAACATCATCGATCAGTACAACACCAACAGCATGCCGCTCACCATCAACATCAAGGACTCGACCGATCCGACCGGCACCCCCGTCGTCGGGATGGCCAACATGCCCTACGTCACCGAAATAAGCGTCGAGGTCTATCGCCCCACCGTCGCGGAGGGCGGCAGTACCGGACGCCAAGCGGTTCTGGCCCGAATGTTCTTCGAGGTCTGGAATCCCCTGCAAAACGCGACCACCCTCCCGTCTACAGGACCCTCGAATTTCCGCATCGTGGCCCACGACGGTGGCATGACGCTCTTCGCCTATGACGCCTACAACGCCCTTACGCCCCAGAGCATCTCCCCCACGATCAACTTTGGGACCGCTTATACGGCCTCCCCCAATAGCACCGTCTACCAGATCCAGTTCGCCAATCAGGCCGCCTTTACCAACTCGACCCTGCTCACCACCGCCAATTCGACGAACTTCGATTCCCGGGGCGTCGCCGGCACGAACAGCGGCATCTATCTCGGAGGCTATACGAATCTGCCGGACTCCCGCCTTCCCAACCCCACCGTCAGCTACGAATACGAACAGATTAAGTTCGAGGGCCAGTCGACGATCCCCAGCGGAACCACCTTTGCGGGCTATCACTACGGAATCTCGATCGATGTCCAATTCCAGGATACCAACGGCAACTGGCACACCTATCAGTCCTTTCCCTACGGGCTGGCCTATTATAACAACGTCTATCCGACGGTGGCCGACTATGACAGAAGTCCCGAAGCCTGGGAGACCTGGGATCTCACTATCCCTGAACTCAATTTCTCCCGGATTGATCCCCGGGGGAACCGCTGGCAGGTCGGCGCCACTTACACGAGCGCCGGCGGTCCCACCGCTATGCTCAACCAATCGCTGCGCCCCAGTTCGGCCAACGGCGTCGTTGGCGGAGAAGGAATGCCCGGAGGTTCGAGTTTCACCCCGGCGGGCTTGAGAAGCAAGAGCAGCACGGAGCCTGTGGGCATGCTCTCGGACAACCGCTCCACTTCCGCCTATAACTATACCGACCCGGACGGCGCCCGCCGTCCCGCCGATGGGAACACGGCACAGAACGTCCTCCCCATGTCGACCGGAGACACCTTGGACCGTCCCGTGCTCCTGAACCGTCCCTTCTGTAGCGTCGGCGAGCTCGGATACGCCTTCCGCGATCTGCCGTGGAAAACCCTCGATTTCTGGACCGGAGAGAGCGCCGACGCCGGTCTCCTCGACCTCTTTACCGCCTACGACAATACGGAGATCACCAATAGCGTCGTCGCCGGCAAGATTTCGCTCAATACCCGTCGTCCGGAGGTCTTGGCCGCGATGCTTTCCGGCGCCGGTTCGCGGGAGGAGGACTCCACCCAATATCTCTCCACGTCGATCGCCACGAACGTGGCTCAAGACATCGTGAACTTCACCACCAATACCCCTTTCGTGAACAAGGCCGATCTCGTCTCCCTCTTCCTGGGCTCGAAGGAAAACCAATTCACCGCGAACTACTCGGCCCGGAAGACGGAGCGCGAGGCGATCGTCCGGGCCCTGGCCGACGTCGGCCAGACCCGCACCTGGAACCTGCTCATCGACATCGTCGCCCAAGCCGGGAAATACCCGCCGACGGCGACCAGTGCCGACCAGTTCAATGTCGAGGGAGAGCGCCGCTATTGGCTCCACGTCGCCATCGATCGCTATACCGGGCAGATCATCGACAGCCAGCTCGAACCCGTGAATGAATAATCTCCACCCCGCTTCCTTCGCCGACTTCGATCGCCGGGCCCGGGAGGGAGAGCCCCTCTCCGTCGTCTTCTTCGGAGGTTCCTTGACCTGGGGCGCCTATGCCAGCGATCCGCAGCGCACCAGCTATCGCGCCCTCATGGGGAAATATCTCCGCCGGAAGTACCCGAAGACCTCCTTTACGTTCCATGACGCCGCCATCGGCGGCATTGGGTCGAAACTCGGCCTCTTTCGGCTGAATCGGGATGTCCTCGCGCATTGCCCTGATCTCGTCTTCCTCGACTTTGCTGCCAACGACGGTCTGGAGGGGAAAGACCCCCGGAGCCTGGCCAGCTACGAGGGGCTGCTGCGCGAGTTGATTGGGCGGGGAATTCCCGTCATGCAGGCTTTCTTCTGCTTCAAACATCACCTCCTTCCTTGCGATCCCGGAAGCCTTCCCGGTTATCGATCCAGGAAGGAACTTGCACGGGCCTACCGGACGGGCGAGGGGGATGCCCTCCTTTACCTCCGGGATAAAATCGCCGCCGGGAAAACCCGCCCGGATCTTCTTTGGGATACCGATCCCAGTCATCCAGACGATCCCGGCTACCAGATGTTCTTCGAGGCCGTACGAGACGGCTTCGAGCAAGCCGTCGAGGAAAAGCGGGTCTGCCTCGTTCCTCCCGCTCCTTCCCACCCCGAAGCCCCCCGTCCTTTTGCCCGGCAGATCCTGGCCGAACAACCGCTCCCTCCCGGCTGGGTCCCCGCCAAGACCTACCGCACCTCACTTTGGTTCGACGGCCTCTCCAGCCGGTGGATGGGCGACGTCGCGCTATGTGACATCCAGAATCGTTCCAAGACTCAACCGCTGAGAATCCCATTCCGCGGGACGTTCCTCGGTCTGATCGGCGAGGCTGACGAGAACGGCCTGGGATTTCGGATGACGATCGACGGCCGGACAATTTCCCCGGTGAACGCCGAACCGGGCGCTGTTTGGGACTTCACTCCCCCGGCGGATTGCCGGGACGCCTCTTTCTTTGGCGCGTGCTTTCCGAAGACCTTCCTCTCGGAGAGCACCTTCTCGAACTGGGTCCTCACTTTCCCGAAGGCGTCGCCAAGGGCCAACTGCGAATCGAGAGCCTTTGCATTGCCGGATAATCTTCCGCCCTTTCCGAATCTTATGTCCACCCCCTTCTTCAACGCCCAACACTCCCCCATCGGCGTCTTCGCCAGCTTCACCCTGGGGGCCAAAGGCCCCAAGGGTGGTCTGGGACTCGAGCTGGGAAAACCCGCCGACCAGAACGTCTACATTGGCCTGGAAGGCGAGCCGGGCCGGTTCACTTGCTTGCCTTTTTTCGACGACGGACTCGACGAAGTCACCCGCTTCAATATCGAACAATCGGGAGGCGCCCGGGGAGCCGTCCTCGAATCCATTTCCGATGCTGCCCTCGAGCGCGACTACACTCCGGGTCGTGATGTGTGGCAGGCGGGCGATTTTGAATTTGTCATCCACACCCCGGTCGCGTCAGCCCCTCCTCCTTCTTCTCCGGCGACAGCCCTTCGCCTTGCCTATGTCCCTGCACTGGCCCTCGAATTGACGGTCGATAATCGCCGGGGAACAACCGCCCGCCGCGCCCTGATCGGCTTCCAGGCCAACGACCCCTGGCGCGGTCTGCGCCGGCTCGAGGGGAGGGGATTAAGCGGCCTCGCCTGCGGCGGCGTTGCTCTGGTCGGCGAAGCCGGGCGCGTCGTCGTCGCCCAGGGCTTCGCTCCCGGACCGATCCTCGACGAGACGAACCCGGCCAACCTCGCCTTTGACCTCGGCGGTGTCGGCCTCCTCATCGGCGTCGTCCCTCCCGGGAAAAAAGTCACCTTTCGCTTCACCGCCTGCTTCCATCGAGGAGGCATCGTTACCACCGGGCTGCCCGCCTCTTATTTCTACACCCGTTTCTTCCCCGACATCGAGGCGGTGGCCCGTTACGCGCTCAAGCACTTCACCGCGCTGAAAAACCGGGGCGCCTCCTTCGACCAGCGCTTCGCCAAGGCTAAGATGAATCCTTATCGCCGGTTCATGCTCGCGCACGCCCTCCATAGCTACTACGGCAGCACCCAGCTCCTCGATACGGCGGAAGGTCCCTTGTGGATCGTCAACGAAGGCGAATACCGGATGATCAACACCTTCGATCTCACCGTCGACCAGCTGTTTTTCGAGGAGGCCCTCAACTCGTGGACCGTCGGCAATGAGCTCGACTGGTTTGCCCGTCGTTTTTCCTACACCGACCGCGTCCGCTTTCCCGGCGAGGAAAAGACCCATCCAGGCGGAATCAGCTTCACCCATGACATGGGCGCGCTCAATCACTTCTCGGCCCCCGGCCACTCTGCTTACGAGCGGGCTGGGTTGAAGGGATGCTTCTCCCAGATGACCCACGAGGAACTCGTCAACTGGGCTGTCTGCGCTCTCGTCCATAGCCGGAAGAACGTCCAGTGGGCGAAGAAGAACCTCCCTCTCTTTCACAAAGTATTGGCAAGCCTCCTCCACCGTGACCATCCCGATCCGAAGCAACGTGACGGCATCATGTCCCTCGACAGCGACCGTTGTGCCGGAGGCGCCGAGATCACCACCTACGACAGCCTCGACGTCTCCCTCGGCCAGGCGCGAAACAACCTCTACCTCGCCGTCAAATGCTGGGGCGTCTATGTGGGTATGGAGGCCTTCTTTGCCCGGCTTGGCGATTCGAAAGCCTCGGCCGTCTGCGCCCGCCAGGCCGCCCTCGCCGCAGCCAGCATCGCCGGCAGCGCCGATGCCGAAGGCTTCCTCCCCGCCATCCTCCACGAAAATGTCCCCAGCCGGATCATCCCCGCCGTCGAGGGGTTGGTCATCCCTTACGCCCTGGGACTGAAGGAAGCCCTCTCCGAAACCGGCCCCTATCGCGAGTTGATCGCAGCTCTGCGCCGGCATCTTGTCCTCGCCCTTTCTCCCGGTGTCTGCCTCTTTCCCGATGGCGCCTGGAAGATCAGCTCCACCAGTGAAAACACCTGGCTGAGCAAGGTCTACCTCTGCCAGTTCGTTGCCGAAAAAATCCTCCGGTGTGTCTCCGCCGCTGACATGGAGCGGGCCGACGCCTGCCACGCGGCCTGGCTCCTCGCCCCCGCCAACGCCTACTGGGCCTGGAGTGACCAAATTGTCTCCGGCCTAGCCAAGGGCAGCAAATACTACCCCCGCGGCGTCACCGCTTTCCTTTGGCTCGACGATAATTAAAGAACCCACTCAACCATGCCTGATCTTACCTGGTTTCACCGCGCCCGCTTCGGAATGTTTATCCATTGGGGCGCTTATTCCGTCGCCGCCCGGGGCGAATGGGTGCTCAACCGCGAACGGATTCCCTTCCCCGAATACCAAGCCCGCTACATCGAGCCCTGGAAGGCCGAACACTACGATCCTGAAGCCTGGGTGGCCCTCGCGAAGGAAGCTGGCATGGGCTACGTCGTTCTCACCACCCGCCATCACGACGGCTTCGCCCTCTGGGACAGCCAAGTCAACCCGTTTAACGCCGCCCGCCTCGGCCCGAAGCGCGATCTGGTGGCCCCCTTTGCCGAAGCCGTGAGAAAGGCCGGGCTCAAGCTCGGCTTCTACTACTCCCCCGCCTCCTGGACTCATCCCGATTACCCCGCTCCCTACGCCCGCGATTGGCCCGATGCAAAGGATTGGCAAAGCGAGAGCCACCGCCGCCGCTTCGTCGCCTTCTATCGCGCCGAATTGAACGAACTGCTCACCCGCTACGGACAGGTCGATTATCTCTGGTACGATGGCTGCATTCCCGACGGTCTCGAGGGGGAGGCCACCAATGCCGAGGTCCGTCGTCTCCAGCCCCACATTCTCATCAACGAACGCAACGGCGCTCCGTTCGACATCCATGTCAGCGAGCAGGCCGTCAAGCCCGCCCCCGCCGGCCAGCCTTGGGAGGCCTGCCTCACGCTCAACAACAACTGGGGCTACCACGCCGGGGACGCCGACTACAAGACATCCAAAAATGTCCTCGAGCTTCTCTTTGCCACCTCGACGGCGGCGGGCAACCTCCTCCTCAACGTCGGTCCGAAGGCCGACGGCACCATCCCCGAGGAGTCCGTCCGGATTCTCAAGGAGACCGGTGCGTGGCTGAAGCGCAACGGGGCGTTCCTGCCGGACTCCGATCGGACGTCCTTCTCCTGGAACAACACCGCCAAGGTCACCACGCGCGGCAACCGGATCTATCTCCATTTCCTCTGCGATCCTCTCGGCGCATTCTGCTGGTCCGAGGTCAAAAACCGGGTCAAGGCCGTCCGCTTTCTTGCCAATGGAACGCCGATCTGCTTTCGCCAGGAGGACATCCACCTTCACCTCGACGATCTCCCCAGCCCTCTTCCCGACCATCCTGTCACCACCGTCGAAATCGAAGTCGAAGGCCAACCTGAAGCCCTCACCCCCCAGACCAGTTTCTGGATACCCGGTTAGGCCACCTTAATGAATTCCGCCACCCGGCCATAAAAGCCCAATGAATATTCCTCCCGCCAACAGCGATTGCACTGAAGTCCTGCCATATCCGGAAACAGGCGCCGCGTCTCCCAAGACCCACCGCATCGGCACCCTCACCTACACCACGCGAGGCCTGGCCGTCCTCTTCCTCTGGCTCTTGTGGGGAGATTTCGCCTTCACCTTTTTTGAAAACATCTTCGGCCGTTTCGTTCCCCTCTATCTGAAAGATCTCCATTCCTCGAACACCCTCATCGGGGTGATGACGGGAAGCTTCGCCGGGCTGGTGAACATCTTTTTTCTTCCGAATATCAGCCAATGGAGCGACCACACCCGCAGCCGTTGGGGCCGCCGCATTCCTTTCCTCTATGTCATCACTCCGCTGACGGTCGCTTCGCTGGTCGCGGTCGGTTTCGCGCCCGAGATAGCCCACGGCCTACAGCGTCACTTCCTTTCCGCCTTCGTCCCCGGCCTCGCGGAACGCAGCCTCGTCCTGATCCTGCTGTGCGGCTTCATCGTCTCCTTCCACTTCCACAACATGGTCCTGGTCAATTCCTACAACTGGCTCCTGCGGGATGTCGTGCCGCTGGAGCTGATGGCCCGCTTTATTTCTTGGTTCCGTATCGTCGGGACCGTCAGTTCCTTCGCCTTCTTGTGGTGGGTCTTCCCTCATATCATCGATAACCGGAAAGCGGTCTTCCTCGGCGTGGGGCTGTTTTATCTGGCCGCCTTTCTCCTCATGTGCTGGAACGTGAAGGAAGGGAGCTACCCCCCCGCTCCGCCACGGGAGGGCCGGCCCGGCCTTTTCGCCACCTTCGCCCTCTACTTCCGGGAATGCCTCCGCCTTCCCATCTACCGGAACTTCTTCCTCGTTTATGTCCTCACCATTGCCTCGACCAGCTGCACGGGGCCCTTCTTCGCCCTCTTCACACGGGACACCCTCGGCATCGACATGGACGCGATGGGAAAGCTCTTTGCCTGGGGTGCGGCGGCCAACGCCCTGGTTCTCTTCCCGATGGGCTGGCTCTGTGATCGCTTTAATCCCCTGAGCGTGACCATCACCGCCCTCTGCGGGCTCGTCACCACCTCCCTTCTGGCGTTCTTCTTCGTCCATGATGCCAGGGGCTATCTCATCTACAGCCTCGGCGGCTCTCTGCCCAGCGTTGCCTGGGCTCTCGGTTCCTTCACCACCACCATGCGCCTTTTTCCCAAGGAAAAATTCGGACAGTTCTCCTCCGGCCTCAATGTCTTCGGCTGCGGCGCCCTCATCCTCGGCAACTATCTCATGGGGAAATTCATGGATCTGGTGCACAGCGACTACCGGATGATCTTCCTCTGGAGCGCCGTCCTCTTCGCCATCGCCGTCTGGCCCATGCTCCTCGTTTATCGCGACTGGAAACGCTACGGAGGCCCCGATGCCTACGTTCCGCCTCTTCCACCGCAATGACGTTTCCCTTTTACCCCTGATTAGCACATTTGAAGCCCTCGGACGGCCCAAATCGGTTATCAACAAAAAGGAATCCATGAATAAAATGAAGTTCATCCTCGTCGCTGGTTTTGTTGGCATTGCTGTTTTCATTGCCCCCAGGGAGGGCGCGGCCCAGGCTCCGGCGGGGAGTAGTGAGACGCTTATTAACGATGCTTTCACGACCTCGATCTCCTCAATTACCCCTCCATTGTATTTCTTTAATGGCTCCTCGGGCGGCACGGAATTGGTCGAAAGACAATTGACCGCTTTCAATAACACCAACGCCAATTCAACCAATTATGCGCTGACCAATTCGACTACGGCGACGAACACGTCGATGGCCCAGCAATGGTGGAGCGCTCCGATGTCTCTCACCCCCGGCTGTTCCATTCAAGTGACCGTTGATGTTCAGACCACCACCACCACCGGAAATGACGGACCATTTTCAGTCTCCTTGCTCAATGGTTCGGAATTGACCACCAGCAATTATTTTGGCGTCACCTCGCCTCTTTCCACCGCGAATGGCTATGCTCTCAGAGAGTACTATGGTTCACCCACGGTGGCGCAATACGCAACGATTGCGAGCGGCGCGACGACCGTCATTTCGACGCCGACATTCAACAACCCGCCGGCGACCGCTCCGCTGCTTAGAGATACCAATGTACATCATCTGACGTTCATGTTGACGGTCACGTCGATCGGCTCGATGCAGATTACCGGCTCAATCGATGGGCATGCCTATGCTCCGTACACGATTACCACGCCCGCGACGACAACCATCAATACCGTGGTCGTTAATCCTGGAAGCGAGGTCGTCAATTTCAGCAATCTAGTGGTCAGCTCTTTCTCTTCCCCCGCGAGCCCGCGCCGAATCGCTCCGTTCGACGCCTACGACCCTGCCGCTCCCCAATATTCCGCATCTCACACGCCCCCTTCCCCTACCGGCGCCTGCGTCCTGCCGATCACCGCCTCCGGCGATCTCGCGAACGCTTTGAAATACTATCAGATCGTCGTCCTGCAGAAGGGCAAATACACCACCGGGGTCACCTTAGGAAGCAACCAGCAGCTTTACGGCGACGCCGGCGGCACGACGGTCCCGGCCATCACCATACCCGCCGGCACGACAGGCACAGTGATCAGCGATCTCGGGGGTGACGGCTCCCAGGCGGTGACATTTGGCGGCACCGGCACCGCTGTAACCAGCGGCAATTACATTCAAAATATGACCGGCTACATCACCATCCAGGCCGGCGCCGACTTGGAAGATAATCTCTTTTTGAACAATAATATACAATTAGCCATCACCACCACGGGGGGGGGTTACCTGCGCAACAATCGATTCATTCGGACGATTGTGAGTGGTGGTTGGGATTTGAGTATTACAGGCGATACCACCAGCCTGCCGTCCTATGGGAATGTTTTTCTCTGGTGCAACTTCCTTGTGAATTTCTACAACCCGACAACGATCAACGACCCGGAGCAGGATGACTTGACCTTTGCGGGGGTTAACGGCGAATCGTGGAATTCCGACGCTACCGGTACCACCATCGGAACCGGCCAGAGACAGCTCTTTTACGTGCCCGCCAATATGGGAACGCTGCGGATATTTTCGATCGGCACTTCCGGCGCGCATAACGCAGTCAGGCCGGGAGACTACAGTATCAACGCCTCGGAGTTCCAACTCTATGCGGACACCCTGGACGGCGATCCGGTGACATCGCCTAATCCGAACGAGGAGTCGGGGACGGAGACGAATACGGACGGCTGGCTCGAAGCGGACTGCGCGAGGTCGTTGCTGCTCTATTGCAATCACGTCCCGACGAAGACCTGGACGGATCTCAATACCGACTCTCCATTCCGCCTATTTGGTTTCGATGTGATCGCGAGCGGAACCGAAGACATCAATCCGACCCTTGAAACAGGAGTTCCGCAATCCTCAGGCACGACCAACTCCCTTACAACCTCCCAGCAAACAACCTTGAAAGCCATGGTTATCAAGCCGACGCGGGGCGATACAGGCAGTCAGCCGTGGGAACAGCCCACTTTCGATGCGGCGCCCGACCCTGCCGGTCCCAATTGGCAGCAGCAGCAGGCTCTTCGCGCCAGTGCTGGAAATGATGACAGTACCTACATTCAGGGACTCATGGGGACCACGGAGGATCCGTACATTGGGCATTTGCCGCCGGGCATCTACTACATTTCCCACCCCTTGACGATTGGACCAGGCCAGGGACTCGTGGGCGAGGGGACCGCGGATAATACCGTCATCATCTCCACCAATCCCGCCAGCGACTTGATCGATGTGACCTCTCCCGCGCCGACAGGCGGCAACCACGCCACTTCCGTTTACCACCTCGCATTTGCCAACATTTCCCTGCAAGGCGGCCGAAACGGAATTGTCTTTGGCGGAGTGGACACGGACGGAACCCTCCCCGGCAATTCCGGCCAATACAGCTGGATGTATTTCAACCATGTGACCTTTCGGAACATGGTCAAACCCGCGAGCGGGAGCGGGCTGGGCAGCGGGCTCAGCAGCGTGACCGGGAGCGGAATCTACATGAACAACATCTACGGGCTCGACAATAATATGCTCAGTTTCACCAACTTCATCGATTGCGATGCGGGTGTGCTTCAGGTCGTGCCCGCCGGTTACGTAAATGGAACCGACACCTCGACCATGACTTACATGGATAAATGCGTCTGGTATAAATCCCAGTTTATCGGCGATACCCAGGCCCTCAACCTGCTTGCGGAACGCGTCGATAACACGGACTCCTGGATCGATTGTCTCTTTCAGAACAACACGGCTGGCGTGGCGCTATTGCCAAATTGTTGGGGCGATATCTTTGCCAATTGCCAGTTTACAAATAATGGAAATCTAAGTGGAAGGACTGCTACAATGGAGTATTCGGGAATGACTTCCTTTGCCAGCTGCAACTTCCAGACTGCTGCGGGCACTGCGATCTTTGGCGGGCCGTCCACCCTTGATGGCTGTGCTTTCTCTCCCTACGATGGTGCTACGGGCAGTACCATCTTTGCCAGCACCGCCGGCAATGCATTTGTCAGCAATAGCACGAGTACCAGTGCGGTGCCCACCGGCTTAGCCTCTATAACCGGGACCTATACAGGCGGAATGCTTATAAATAATACCTTCCCGGCAACTGCGGATTCAAATTACAATTATGCCGCTGTTTATATCGATAACGGCACAACGTATAACCTTCTGCCCGGTGTCAGCGCGACGCCTCAGGCCGAGATACTTTATGGAGACGACTTCAATGACGTCTTTACGGCGCCAAATAATTACTAACCTGGAATCCCTTGCGGCAGCGGTGATCGGGGCTCCTGAAACTGGTCCAGATTGAGTGGCGGGCTCCAATCTGAAGGCCGGGATTCCCCTCCCCGGAGGGAAATCCCGGCCCGGACGCCTTTCCACCTTCGCCCCCTGTTTCCCGGGAAAGTCTCCCATCCACCGGGAGTTTTTCTCGTCTCTCGCGACTGAAGACATTGCGGAGGCTTCGATGGCTCCATTCCGCATCTTCCCGCCGGAAGGACCCTCTCCTTCATTATTTCCGGTAGATGGTGGGAAGGCCGCCCAAGCCGCTGATTCTCAGGGCGGCGAGGTTATTGGTGCTTTTGATGTTGGCAGCCTGCATCGGTTGAAAATCGAGCCCGATGTAAGCGACCGGACTGGGACCGACCTGGGCCGAGCCCATGGGGGTGAAAACGACGACCAGGGTCTTGTTGCTTTCATCGGCGGGAAGAGGCTGGTCGGAGAGCGTGAGCGCGGGGGTCTTGAGCGGGAGTTGGAAGTTGACCTGGGAAAGTGGGGGTGAGGGATCGCCCAGCGTCGCGGGCATTGCCGGGATCTGGGTGCTGGTGAAGTAGTTCGCCGTCTCCAGATGGATTTGCTTGAAAAGACGGGTCTTGGCGAGTTGGACGATCTCGGCGGACGATCCGGTGGGAACATAGGGAATGGGAACGTCGGTCAGGGCCGTTCCCCACTGGACCGGATCGGTGCCGTCAGTCGAGGCATAGGTGACGACGTAGAGCTGTTCCCCTCCGTGATCGGTATAGGGCGCGGGCAACGCTGAGGGATCGAGGGGATAAAAGGCGACCCAAACATAGGTATTCTGCGCGGTGGCGTAGGCGCGTGCCTGGTCCAGGATGCCCGCGATCTCTTGGACCGATTTATTGAAGTTCCCGGCTCCGTTCTGGCCGCGAAGGGAGGGCAGGGAAACCGCAATTACGATCCCCATGATGGCGATAACCACCAGGAGCTCTGTCAAGGTGAAGCTCCGGTTCACTGGCCGTTTAAAACCTATTTTCATTTGTTTATTCCTCACGTTGTTCATCGAGGAGCTGGCTCAATGTAGTGATTCAAAAACCGCCCCTCCAGTCATCTGTCCCCACGTCTTTGCAACAGAGTTTGCTCCTCCCTGGCGATCAGGTCGACAGTTTCAATGCCGTTGACGATACGATCGATGTAGTCGGAGCTTAATGGTTCCCTTCGTGAAATGGCTTCGGCGAAGGCGGCCCAATTATACTGATGGGCATTACTCTGTATCTGGACGGCAGCGGCGATTTCCCGAATTCCATTCGCTTCTTTCACCAGCTGCAATTCGCATTCGGAATGGAATGCCGTGCGCTGAGGCCCCATGTTTCTATAGATGGTTCCTCGCTCGTAGCTGAGCTGGAGGGAATTGCGATAGTGATCGCCATCGTTGACGCAAAAGGAGGCCGCGATGGCGCCGACGGCATGGTTCTCCATTTCCAGAGAGAGGATGGCATTGTCGGCGGTGGGCCTGCCGGTGCGCAGGCGCGTCTCCAGCAGGCGGACGGAGCGGGTGGCGCCCCAGAGGGTCTGCAAATCGTTGATCAGATAAATGCCAAGGCGGAAGATCGGCGGCGCGGGGCATTTTGCCGGATCGTCATACCAGCTGCCATCGGCGACTTCATTGTAATTGGCATGGACACTCCCATAAAAATAGACGGGGCGGCCGAGATCGAATTTCTTCTCCCATTCGAGAATGGTGAGAAGGTCATCTGGAACCACCGCAGCGGGAGAATTCAGATGAATGACCCGACCAAGCTTTTGGGCTTCGGTCAAAACCGAGCGGGCGGCCTGGGCATCGGTATCGAAGGGCTTGGTCGTCATCACGTCCTTGTCGGCCGCAATGATTTCACGAAGAAATTTGGACCGGCCTTGAGGGCCGGTAAGGAGAACGACGCCGGGAATCGAAGGATCAGCCAATATTTTGCGATGATCAGTCACCGCCTCCACCCCCAGCTCGTCGGCCAGGGCCTGGGCCAAATCGGAGTTAAGATCGCATACCGTGCGGACACGGAATGGTGCGTTGGGGGTGGCATTCAGTTCCCGTGCAAGATGGGCGCCGAATTTACAGCCGATCACCGCCAACGGAATCGGAGCGTTCATCGGCTGACGCTCGTTGCCGTCGTCAATTTGAGGAGGGTAATCATCTCCCGATGCGGATGTCGCCGTACGCATGGACCTTCTCGCAGACCAGCCGGAGTTTGTCCTCCAGATTGCCGGAGGCGGTCTTGAACGAATCGGCATCGATGGTAAGGGGGGCGCCCAGCACGACGAGAGGAGCGCCGTATTCGGGAGTCCGCACCGCCTGCTCGATGCTGAGGCCGCCGACCGCCTGGACCGGGATATTCACCGCCTGGACCACTTCCCGAAGCTGGTCGAGGGGGCTGGGGAACGGCTTCCCCGCCGCCGCCAGACCGCGCCGCTCGTCGTAGCCCACGTGATGGATCACGAAGTCGCAGCCGAAGTCCTCGAGCCGCTTCGCCGAATCGATCATGTTGGGCGCGCCGAGGTTGTCTCCCATCACCTTGACGCCGAAATCCTTCCCCGCCTTCACCACCACCTTGATCGTCTCGGGGTGAGCCCGCTCCATGACGACGACGTGGGTGGCCCCCGCATCGGCCATCATCTGGGCCTCGAGCCAGCCGCCATCCATCGTCTTGAGGTCGGCCACGATGGGAACGCCGGGGAACTCGGCCCGGAGGGCGCGGACGCCGTTCATCCCCTCTGCGATGATGAGGGGAGTCCCCGCTTCCAGCCAATCGATGCCGCAACGGCGGGCGAGATGGGCGGTTTCGATGGCTTCGGGAATGTTGGTGAGATCGAGCGAGATTTGAACGATGGTTTTCATGATTTGGGTTGGTGAACGAGAGGTGAGCCACACGAGGCGCGGATCACGAGGCGACAGGGTAGGCGCTCGGCCCTTTCGCGCCGCCGGGGAGGGGAGCCGGTCCGGCCCTGCTCGATCCGTTCGAAAAGAAGATCGACGGCGCGGAGCGCCATCTCCTCAAGCGGCTGGGCGATGGTGGTGAGCGGAGGGCGGGTGAATTGGGAAAACTCGATATTATCGAATCCGGCCACGGCGACATTACCCGGGACATCAAGGCCGAGACCTCTCAACGTCTCCATGGCCTGGATGGCGAGCGAGTCCATCGCCGCGAAGAGCGCCGTGGGACGATCGGAGCCCTGGAAACAGGCTCGCACCGGCTCGGGCTGGTAGCTCCAGACCCGGCCTCCCTCCTCGAGTTTGACCGTGTCGAG
>FSXI01000091.1_pt1 | contig 18951 bp, 20 predicted proteins | sample 1638251 | NCBI WGS metagenome assembly FSXI01 (sample SAMEA3914788, study PRJEB12502) | metagenome | biome: forest; material: soil | place: Canada | collected 2011-07-03 | depth 0.1 m | reverse complement strand
GGCGACATAGAGCCGGGTGCCGCTGGCCAGGACCCGGGTGATCAGGAAGGTGAGCGAAGCCGCGCCCCGGCTCCAGCGGCCAAAGCGGATCTCGAGGAATTCATAGATGGAGACGACGCCCGAGCGGTAGTAAGGCTGAATGAAGAGATAACCGACCAGGTAGCGCGCGAGGATCGTGCCGATGCCGAACTGGAGGTAGGTGAAGTTCCGCAGCGCGTAGCCCTCGCCGGGCGCGCCGAGGAAGGTGGCGGCGCTGATCTCGGAGGCCAGGATCGAGGCGAGGATGGCCCACCAGGGGATCGAACGGTTGCCGAGGGCGTAGCCTTCGAGGCTTTTTTCGCCGCCCCCCTTCTTCAGGCCGATCGAGATGATCGCCGCGAAGTAGAGGACGACGACGAGAACGTCCCAGGCCATCGGCTTCGGCTTCTACCGCTCCGCGCGCGGAGTCCGGTCCTCGACGGGAATCGGAACCAATTCCCGGGCGCGGGCCGCCTCGATTTCACGCGCGGTTTTCACCACCAACGAGGTCAGTCCGCCGATCACCACTAGGACCGCGCCGAGCATGAAGAGGACGCTGAGCGAGAAACCGGCGAGGACTTCATTGGGATGGCCGTTGGCGACTTTCACCGATTCGACGCAGCCGGGACAAGCCTGCGCCAGCGGAGCGTTGAGGAGAATGGCGCTCGAGACCAGAAGGGCGAGGAGGCGGCGCATGCTCAAGATTAGGCCGCTTGATGGCGGAGCACAAGCCCGCCTACCGATACGACGCCAGCATCGCGTAGACGATGACGCCGGTCACGGAGACGTAGAGCCAGATCGGGAAGGTATAGCGGGCAAGGCGTTTGTGGGCGGGGAAGCGGCCGCTCAGGGAGAAGAAGAAGGTGGTCAGGATCATCGGCAGCGCCACCACCGAGAGGAAGATGTGGGAGATCAGCAGGGGGAAGTAGACGTAGCGGATTCCACCCTGGCCCTGGAAGAGCATGTCGCCGTGGAGGGCGTGGTTGACGATGTAGGTGACCAGGAAGACCGAGGAGAAAACGAAGGCGGTGAACATGGCGGCGCGATGGGCGGGAACGAGCCCGGCGCGGATGAAGCGGTAGCCGAAGCAGAGCGCCACCGCCGAGAGGCCGTTGAGGGCGGCGTTGAGCGCGGGGAGGAAGAGGAGGTGGGTGCCGGCGACGTCGGTGGGCGGATGGTAGTAGACCAGCCAGGCGAGGAAGAGGCTGGCGACGATACTGACGGTGATGATGCCGGCAATGACGAAGAACGGCGTGCGCCATTCGTTGGCGGGGAGGGGTTCGATGGAGGTTTGCATGGGGTTAATGGATGTTTTCCTCGCGCATCAGCGCGGTGATATCGGTGAGAAGGTGTTGCGGGGTCTCGATGTCGAGGCCGTCATAGTAGGCGCGGATCACTCCCTCGCCGTCGACCAGCGCCACCTTGGTGCTGTGGATGAAGCGGCCCTGGGTGGCCTGGAGGTCCTTGGGGTTTTCCTTGAAGCCGATCATGAAGTCGCGGGTCACCAATTGCTGGGTCATCTCGGGCGTCCCGGCGAGGAAGAGCCACCGCTTGGGATCGGCGCCCATCCGGTGCGCGTAATCGGTGAGCGCCTGAGGGGTGTCGTCCTCGGGATCGATCGAGATCGAGACCAGCCGGACATTGTCGGTCTGCGCGACCATCGCCTGGAGGCCGGTGAGCTGATGGCTGACCGCCGGGCAGGGGCCGGGGCATTCGGTGAAGAAGAACTGGGCCACCCAGATCTTGCCGAGGAGGGTCTGGTCGGTGACCTCGTGGCCCCCGGCATCATGCATGAGGAACGAGCCGACGGGGGCGATCTTCGGAAGATGGGAGGAGGCAGCCTCGGCCTCGGCGGACCGGATGGTGTGCCGGAAGGAGCGGAAGGCGAGCGCGGCGGTGAGGCCGACGATGACCAGGACGATCAGGGTCCAGAGGACGCGGTGGAGCGGACGATTGATATCGTTCACGGCGCTCATGGCCCTCAGGGATTCCGCACCGTCATCCGGTCGGTCAGGACGATCGCGCCGTAGGTGAGGAGGGCGCTGAAGGCGACCAGGACGATGCCCGAGAGAAGCGGATCGAGCATCGCCGGGGTTCGCGCCATTCCCGGCTCGAGCGCCAGGCGGAGGAGGCTGAGGCCGTAGGAGAGAGGGTTGAGGCGGATCAGCCATTGCAGCCAGCCGGCCGAGCCGCCGGGCGGGAAAAGGGCGCCGGAGAGGAACCAGAGAGGCATCAGGAAGAGGTTCATGATGGCGTGGAAGCCCTGGGTCGAATCGAGCGGCCAGGCGATGAGATAGCCGAGCGCGGTCAGACCGAGGCCGAGAAGGACGACGGTGGAGAGGAAAAGGAGAAAAGCGAGGACCGAGAACGGCAGCCCGAAGCCGAGCGCCAGGAGATAGATCACCAGGCATTGCGCCAGCGCCAGGATGGTGCCGCCGAGGAGCTTGGCCAGGACGAAGGCGGCGCGGGGAATCGGCGAGACCAGGACGCCCTGGAGGAAGCCCTCCCGCCGGTCCTCGATGATCGAGATCGTCGAGAAGATCGCCGTGAAGAGGACGATCAGGAGGAGGGTGCCGGGAAAGAAATAGTGGAGGTAGGAAACGGTGCTCGCCGCCGGTCCCGTCGCGCTCCCGCTGAACGATTTTCCCACCCCCGAGCCGATCAGGAACCAGAAGACCAGCGGTGTCGCCAGGGCGCCGATCACCCGGTTCCGCTGGCGGAGGAAGCGGACGATCTCCCGGCGGGTGAGGGTGCGGACGGCGAGGAGGAAATCGCTCATGGGGGAACTCATTTGTGGCCCTTGGCCTTGGCCGGGACGACATCGGCGTCCGCGCCGGTGACGAAGGCGCGGCCGGTCAGGCGGGTGAAGACGTTCTCCAGCGAGGGCGGAGCCAGGGTGAGGCCGACGATCTGTTTGCGGAAGCGGCGGAGGACGTGGTTGAGGAGATCGCGCTCGGCCTCGTCGCCGTTCGGGATGGGGAGATCGAGGAAATTACCGCGCACGTCCGATGGGATGGAGAGCTCGCGGAGGAGGTTGTCGCGCAGGGTCTCGGCGTTTTCGCACTGGAGGGTGAGGACCGAGCCGCCGACCTGCCGCTTGAGCGCCTCGGGGGTGTCGAGCGCCACCCGCTTCCCCTCGTCGAGAATGAGGAGGCGGTCGCACCACTCGGCCTCGTCGAGGAAGTGGGTGGTCATCAGGATGGTCAATTTCTCGGTCTGACGAAGGGCGCGGAGATATTCCCAGAGTTCGCGGCGGGCGGAGGGATCGAGGCCGGTGCTCGGCTCGTCGAGGATGAGGACGGCGGGGCGGGGGACGAGGCTTTTGGCGACCTCGACGCGGCGCTGCAGCCCGCCCGAGAGGGTTTCGACCAGATCGCGGCGGCGTCCGCTGAGCGAGAACCGCTCCAGCAGCGCATCGACGCGGGCGGCCAGCTCGGTGCCGCGCAGGCCGTAGAGATGGCCGTGGGCATCGATGTTTTCCTGGACGGTGAGCTTCTTGTCCAGGCTGGGGGATTGGAAGACGACGCCGAGGCGGCGGCGGGCGAGGGCTCCCTCCTCGGGATAGAGATGGCCGGCCAGCCGGATCGTGCCGAATCCGGCGGCGACCGGCACCAGCGTGGAAAGGAGCCGGAAAAGAGTGGTCTTGCCGCTCCCGTTCGGCCCGAGGACGCCGAAGATTTCTCCCTCGTTCACCTCGAAGCCGACGCTATCGAGGGCGCGGCGCTCGCCATAGGTGTAGGTCACCCCCTGGCAGGAGACGGCGGGAGCGGAGGCAGTTGGGGCCATGGAGGCCGCGATTTTTGGGCATTGCGGGCCCAATGTCAAACGCCCTAATGCTCTGCCAAAGTGCGAATGCCTCCGTCGATGCGGAGAGCGGACAAGCGAGGGCGGGATTCCGCCGGGTTCGGTATCGAACCCGAGTCAGACGATCAGGCGGCGACGTTCAGGGCCGTCCCCGCGCTGGGCCGGGGCGCCTTGTAGCGTCCGAAGGAATTATAGGAAGGATAGCCGACCAGTTCGGCCGAGTCGGTCGCCTGCTGGGTGGCGGGAGGGAGATCCTCGCGCTCGCTGGCCTGATGATTGAAAAGAGGATTGGCGGGGGTGGTCGGATTGTCGTCGGGATCGAGCGTGGTCGAGGTCCCGGTCTCCCCGGTGATCTTCGCCGCCGCTTCCTGGGCCTGATCGATGTCGTCCGCGCTCTCGCCGTGCGAGGTGGTGTTGACCTTGGAACGGAGGAGGGAGCTCTGCAGGAGAGAGCTGGCGATGGATGCACCAATCGGAGCGGCCGTCATGTCGACAGCATGGACCCGCGAGGCCGGTTGTCAAGCCACTCCCTCGATGATCCCGGCGTGGGAGCGTCCACTTCTGAAAACGGATTCAACGGAGAATCTTCTCGAACAGGATCTTTTCGACGCGGTCGACGGTGGTGACGTTCCGGTTGACCTTCGCCAACAGGTTGGCGCCCTGCATTGCGGTGACGAGGAAGGCGGCGGTTTCGTCGCAATCGAGGTCGGCGGGCGCATCGCCGGACTGCACGGCGGCCTTTAGGGCCGAGGCGAAGGCGGCCTGGACCTCGGTGAAGATTTCCAGGATCCGCTGCCGGATCGCCGGATGGTCGCTCGCCTCGGCGGTGAAGTTGCCGTAGAGGCAGCCGTTGCGGGCGTCGCTCTCGTTGAGATGGGCCTTGTTGGCAGCGAAGTAACTCCGCAGCCGGACCAGGGGCGGGAGCGCTTCGTTCAGGAGTGTCTGCCGCATGGTCTCGCGGCCGCTGACGAAATAGAGATCGATCACCTCGAGGGCGAAGGCCTCCTTCGAGGCAAAATGATTGGTGAACGATCCCAGGGTCGCGCCCGCCGCCTTGACGATATCGCGGACGCTGGCGGAGCCGAAGCCCCGCTCATGGACGACGCGGAGCCCCTCGCTCAGGATCTTCTCCCGATAGGATGGCTTGGGCATAACTAAATATGGATTTTCATGGCGGGATGTCTAGCGCGGCGGACCGTGCTCAGGCGCCGACTTCCTTCTCCTGGGCGCGGAAGAATGGATAGTCGGTGTACCCCTTCTCCGTTCCGCCGTAGAAGGTGGTGCGGTCATAGGGATTGAGCGGCAGGCCGAGCTCAATCCGCCGGGGCAGATCGGGGTTGGCGATGAAGTGCCGTCCGAAGGCAACCAGATCGGCGGTGCCATCGGCCACCGCGGTCTCGGCATCCCGGGGCTCGAAGCCGCCCGCCGCGACCATCGTTCCGGTGAAGATCGTGCGGAGCCAAGCCGCGGCCACCGGCGCGGCCCCTTCCTCGATCAGCTCGGAACCCTTCACCCGCGGTTCGACGACGTGGAGGTAGGCTAGGTTGAACCGATTGAGTTGTTCGGCGACATAGCCGAAGAGCGCCGTCGGATCGCTGTCATGCATCTGGTTGAAGGCGCTGCTCGGCGAGAGCCGCACCGCTACCCTGCCGTCGCCCCAAACGGAGGTCGCCGCCTCGGTCACCTTCAGGAGGAGCCGGGCGCGGTTCTCGATCGAGCCGCCATAGGAATCGGTCCGCTGGTTGCTGCCGTCCTGGAGGAACTGGTCGAGGAGGTAGCCGTTGGCGGCGTGGATCTCCACGCCGTCGAAACCGGTTTCCCGGGCCCGCTCGGCGGCTTGGCGGTAGGCCTCGATGATCTCGGCGATCTCTTTGAAGAGAAGCGGCCGGGCGGGCGAGACCGGCACCCAGCCGTTGCGGGTGAAGGCCACCCCTTCGAACGGGATTGCCGAGGGAGCCACCGGAGGCTCCCCGCCCGTCATATCGACGTGCGAGACCCGGCCCACATGCCAGAGCTGGGCGAAGATCTTGCCGCCCCTGGCATGGACTGCCGAGATGACCTTACGCCATCCGGCGATCTGGGCGTTGTCGTAGAGGCCGGGAGCGCCGAGGTAGCCGCGGCCGGTGACGGCGATGGTGGTAGCCTCGGTGATGAGGAGGCCGCCCATCGAGGCGCGTTGGCCGTAATATTCGACCATCAGATCGGTGGGGACGCCGTCCTCGGCGGCGCGGAGCCGGGTGAGGGGGGCGAGCACCACGCGATGCGTGAGGGCGAGAGCGCCGACACGAACGGGGGAGAAGAGGGTGGTCATAGCGGTATCGATTTGGAGGATTGGATGATGGAGGAGTTGGTTCACGCCTTGCCGCCGAAGCTGACGTAATCGTCGAGTTCGATGGCGTCGAACCACGACTTGATGTCCTCGCGGGTCTTGCTGTGCTGCCCGACGTATTCGGCGAAACTTTCCAGGGTTTCGGTGTCGCTGTCGGGGCCGCGCTTCTCGAAGTAGGACGACCAAGCTTCGATCTCCCACGGGGTGCGCGGAGTCTTTGAGTTTTCCTGCACCCAGGCGAGGATCTCGCCGTCGCCTTTGCCGGTAGCCAGTTCCTTTAGCAGCGCCTCGGGGTCGAAGCCGAGGAAGCGCACCAGGTGCTGGTCGGTGCCGGAGTTGTAGTTGTACTCGCCGTTCTTCCTGGCGAGGGTGGCGCGGCCTTTATCGAGCATCCGGGCGAGGATGACATGGCCGCCGAGGCGGACGCGGAAGCTGCGGGGAGGGCGCTGGGTCAGGTCGGTGTGGAGGATCTTGGGGGTGGTGCTCATGGATTTGGTTTGGTTGTCGGTGGATGGTTGGTTCAGAGAGCCGACTTGCCGCCGTTGACGGCGATCGACTCTCCGCTGATGAACGAAGCCTTCTCGGAAGCGACGAAGACGACTGCAGCGGCGATCTCTTCGGGGCGACCGACCCGCTTGAGGGGAATCTGATCGGCCAGGAAAGCCTTCACCTCGTCACTGCCGGCGAAGCGGTTGAGCATTCCGGTCTCGATCGGGCCAGGGGCGATGACGTTGACGCGGACGCCGAAGGGAGCGCCTTCAAGCGCCGCCGACTTGGTCAATCCCTCGACCGCGTGCTTGCTGGCCACATAGACCGAGGCTCCGGGAGCGCCGATCCGGCCAAAGGTGGAGGAAATATTGACGATGCTGCCGCTTTTCTGGGCCGACATGACCCGGAGTTCGTGCTTCAGGCTGAGGAGGACGCCGAGGACGTTGGTGTCGAAGGTGGCCGCATAGGTCTCGGCGGTTTGGTTGACGATCGGGCCGGGTTGACCTTCGGTGCCGGCATTATTGACCGCGATATCGAGGCGTCCAAAACGCTCGACCGTGTGGTCTACTAATTGGCGAACCTCCTCCTCATGGCGGACATCGGCGCGGACAAACTCGGCTTCGGTGCCGAGAGTGCGAAGCTCGATGGCGAGGGCTTGGCCTTCTGCATCGCGGCGGCCGGAGACGACGAGACGGGCGCCTTCCTGCGCAAAGGCGATGGCGGTGGCCCGGCCGATGCCGGTGAGGGCGCCGGTGATCAGAACGACGGGAGAATTGGGGATGGTGGTTTGAGTGCTCATGGGAGTTTCTTTCTTTCGTTGTTTGGTTTGATTGACTGACTTTCTTGAGAAGATTAATACATACGTAAGTACGTATTGTCAATCGGCATTTGAGAAAAGCATCAGAAACTTCTGGGAAAATTCTTAAACCATTGATTATCAAAAAGATTTACTGATCTTTTCGATTCTAAAGCCGGACTTTTTCTGACGGATCAGCGCGAGGGAACGAAGTCGCGCAGGCGAAAATCGCGCAAGGAATCATTCCCTCGGCGGCCCCGGACGAGCTTTAAAACCGGAAGGTGGCCCGGACCCGCTTGGAGACGAGGAAATAGGGGATCCAGATGACCGCATGGAAGGCCTCTTTCATCAGGTTCTGATCGGACTCCGACGTCAGTTTCAGCGTCCGGGCCGTGTGATGGACGAGAAGGTCGTCGAGGAGCGATCCGACCACGAACAGGGCCAGGAGCCCGATCATGATTTTCGGCAGGCTTGCCCGCCTTTTCCAGATGAGAAGGAGGGAGAGGATCGAGAAGGTGATGGCAAAGAGATTAAAGAGGATCTCGAAGAGAAGGGAGGGGGCCCAGATCGGGTCATAGCCCGAATTTCCCGGCACGGTCAGCAGGCTCCAGCGGGTGACGTCCCAGACGGAGGCATAGTTGCCCCAGAGGAGCTTGGTCGAGGAGCCGATGCGAAAAAGATCCCCGAAAATCACCACGAGCAGCCATCCGCCGATCCCTTCATAGGCGGCGATTTCGGGGGGGAGAGGGAGGGGAGGGGTTCTGTGGTGTCCATAGACGCGGAAGGCGATGTAGGAAAAGATCAGGAGCGCCAGAAAGACGGTGGTGAGGGCTGGCCAATTCGGGTGAAAAGGCGCGGACGGTTCGGGGAGATGGGAGGGAGGGAGATAGGTGAGATTGTAGTCGAGGTTGTTCTTGGTTTTTTGGACCACGTCGTGGTAGTCGACCATGTCTTTGGGGAGCACGTCGGCGACGAGGCGTTGGTAGCGGTAGTTGAAGTGGACAATGCTGCCGTCGACGGAGGGATCGTCGCTGAGCGTGAAATAGGGGGTGACGACGGGATGGGGGGTCGAGCTGACATTCCAGTTGTCGAACATGTGGACCTCGATGTTCTCGGAGATGTCGTGGGAATCGCCGATATGGTAGGGGGTCTTCCGCTCGGGCGAGGGGGCGGAGCCGAGCGCGTCGGCGATCAGGGTGGGGCGGAAGACGGCCTTCCACTCGGAGGTCGGTGTCTCCCGTTTCCAGAGATCGGGAATCGAATAGCTCTCCCAGGTCTCGAAGCGGTTTTCGTCGGGGAAATCCTGGTAGCGGATGGGCTTCTCGGTTTTGATTTTCGGGAAGAAATTGGCATAGTAGGTGAGGCAATCCTTCTGGACGCTCTCGAGACTCGATTGGGCGAAGGTCGAGCGTTCCGAATCGGCCCGCTCTCCCTTATAGATACTATGGACCTCCAGGGTGACCGGGGCCTCCACCGATTTGACGGTGTAGAGGTCCTCGATCTTTTCCTGGGAGAGCGAGTCGGGGGATCTTTCGATGGGGGTGAGCGCGTCGTTTCCCTCCTTGATGAGGAGCGCCTGTTTGAAGTCGTCGACATAGAAATCCTTGAGGAGTCCCCGTTGGTCGGAGCGGGTGGTATCGATCCAATAGGGATGATGGTCGATGATCGCCTGGACGATGACGTGGTCGAAGGCGAAAGGGGAAGGCAGCTGCTTGCCGGTCTCCTGCAGGTAGTCCGTGTTGACGAGGGCGGGATAGGCCTCGATCCCCAGCGCACGGAGCAGGGAGACGCAGAGGAGGGCCTTGTCCTTGCAGTCCCCGAAGCGGTTTCCGTAGACCTGCGCGGGAGGATCGGGCTGGTAGGAGTTGGCCCCCATTTCGATGCCGAGATAGCGGATGTCGTCCTGGACGAGGCGGATGACGGCCAGCGCCTGGTCCTCGTCGCCCGTGTGGTCCTTGGCGATCCGGGCGACCTTGTCCTGCAGCTCCTTGGAAAGCGGAGCGGTGAACGGGTAAATCGAGAGGGTCCAATCGACGACTTCCTTCCACGATTGAAACTCGGTGAGCTCCACCCAGCCGTAGGCATCGTACCAGGACGGGGTGTCGTCCTCCTCGGGAAAGGCGGGGACGTCCTTGTTCTGCCAGGTCAGGAGTTCGCCGTGGTCGGCGGTCTCGGTCCGGGTCGGTTCCAGGGGATAGCCGTAATCCTTGAAGGCGACCGTCCTTCCGGGGGGGAGGATCAATTGGTGGCGGAAGAGGTGGACCGGGCTCGACCAGGTGGTCGAAAAGGAATCGATGAATTTCCCGTGGAAGACCGGATTGGCGCCGGTGATGGTGTAGGCGTAGTCGATCTCGTCCCCGACGCGGATGTCCTGCAGGTGGCAGACCACCGAGAGCCGCCCGTCGAGCATCTGCGAGTCGAGGTTTTCCTCCCGGTGCAGGACCTGGAACTTCTCGGCGTGGAGGCGGTTTTGCCAGACGCCGTCCCGCTTGATCTTCAGCCAATTCATGGTGAAACCCTGGCAGCTCGGATCGTAATCGATGTGGATTTCCGATCCGTCTTCCAGGCCGTGCTGGTTGACCACTTGCTGGGTGTAATGGAAAAAGTCGGTCCGGGGCTCGGCCATTTGCTGGCAATCGACCAGGATATAATCGAGGCCCCCCTCGATCTCGGCCGATTTCGAGAGCGGGATGGCGTCGGGATCGAGCGGCTTGACCCAGGCGGGGGCGGGAACGTCGAGCGTGAAGCCGGTGCCCGGCAGGTCGTCGGCGCCCCGGGCGACCGCGAGTGAAAATGTTCCCACCACCCATAACCCCATGAGGAACCGGCGCATGGGAGAGAGAGTTAATGATCCGGATCGAACTTGTCCAGCCCTCCCGGGAGCCGCAGGCAACTTGCCTGGCAGGGAGGCCGGTCAAGCCCGGAGCGCCGGCGAGGTCCGGGCGGGCACGATCGAGCGGCTCTCACGGGATGTGCTAGCTTGGTCGGTGAAACCGGAAAGCCCCCCGCCCGCGAACCTGCGAAAGCCCCCGGGAAAAGAGAAGCGGGGGCTGGGCCGCTTCCTGGCCTGTCTCGGGCCCGGTTTCATCACCGGGGCGGCCGACGACGATCCGTCGGGAATCGCCACCTATTCGATCGCCGGAGCCCAGGCGGGCACCTCCCTGCTCTGGTCGGCCCTCTTCACCTGGCCGTTGATGATGGCGGTGCAGACGGTCTGCGCCCGGATCGGCATGGTGACCGGCGAGGGCCTGGCCCACTCCCTGCGGGCCAAGTTCCCCCGCCCCCTCCTGATCGTGGCCATCGCCGCCCTATGGATCGCCAATACCATCAACGTGGCCGCCGATCTCTCGGCGATGGCCGATGCGGGAGCGATGCTGACCCATGTCCCCGCGCCCTTGCTGGTGGTGCTCTTCGGGGGATTCATCACCTATGCCACCGTGCGGTTTTCCTATGCCCGGATCGCCGGTATCCTCAAGTGGCTGGCGTTGGCCCTGACGGCCTACATCGCCACCGCCCTGATCGTCGGCCCCGATTGGAAGCAGGTGGTGCATGATACCTTCCTTCCCTCCTGGCCCAGGGGCCACGCGCAATGGAGCACGCTGGTGGCGATTCTCGGCACCACCATCAGCCCCTATCTCTTCTTCTGGCAGAGCGCCCAGGAGGTCGAGGAGGAGAAGAAGCTGGGCCGCGCCGTCATCCTCCGGCGGCAGGGGGCGACCAAGAAGGAGCTGGCGGCCCGGCGCCTCGACGTCGGCATCGGTACCTTTTTCTCGAACCTGGTGATGTTCTTCATCATCCTGACCACCGCCCTCACCCTCCACGTCCACGGCATCGTCCGGATCGAGACCACCCGCCAGGTCACCGAGGCGTTGCGGCCTCTCGCGGGCAACTTCACCGTGCTGCTTTACACGCTGGGGCTGCTGGGGGTCGGATTCCTGGCGATTCCCACCCTCACGGGATCGGCGGCTTACGCCTTTGCCGAGACCTTTCGCTGGTCCCACGGACTCGACCGGAAATTCGTCCAGGCCCGCCTCTTCTATCTGATCATCGTTCTCTCCGGCCTGATCGGCATCGGATTGAACTTCGCCCATGTCAGCCCGGTCAGCGCCCTCTATTGGTCGGCGGTGATCAACGGATTGCTGGCCCCGTTCCTCCTGGTCGGGATCTTCTGGGTCGCCTGCGACGCGAAGCTGATGCGGGGACTGCCCGCCTCGAAATGGGCGTTGGCCGGGGTGGCGGTGGCGGCTCTGGCGATGTTCGTGGCGGGGGTGGCGATGTTCCTGGTCTGAGACCGAAGCCTGCGCTTATTCCTTGTCGGGCTCGGAGACCGCCATCTTATACTTGTAGACCATCTCCCCGCCGTACCATCCGGCCAGGCCGACGAAGAGGACACCCAGTCCGCAGAGCACCACCGGCAGGAGGCTGGAGGCCTGCGCCGCCCGCTCGTTCCAACGGAGCCAGAAGCTCGTGCCGAAAATCGCCAGCGCTCCGACGTTAAGGATCAAATGGGCGACCGCGATCCGCTTGAGCCGTCCCCCGCCGGTGATCCCCGCGTAATCGACCAGTCCCGGCGCCGCCGCCACCAGCGCGCCGATCAGCCCGCCGCCGATGCAGAAAAAGGCGGTCTCCTTCCAGGCGTAATTCGAGGAGAGGAAGAGGTAGATCAGGTCGGCGACGAAGGCGAAGGTCCAGAGCCCGATGGGAAAGGCGACGAGAATCGGATGGAGCGGATGGCCGGCGATCGAGGCGGAGCTTTTCATGGGAGAAGGTAATCCCGCCGGAGGCCGCCGCAAGTCTCCGCGTGGAAAAGAACCGACCGGGCGGCATTGCAGATTGCCGGGTGTCGGATTTGATTCGCCCGCCATCGAGTCTGCTTCTATCCTGCCTGCCAAAAGAAGCGCATGTCCGTCCCGCTCCCCCCTCCTCTCTCGCTCGAGCAGCTCCAGGCCGCCGCCGCGCTCCTCGAAAAGATCGCAGCGAACCGCGCTCTGCTCGACGAATTGTCGGAGAGCGACCGCACCCGCCTGTTGACGGCGGCGGGGGATATCTTCTGCCCGGACGTCGCCGTCCGGCGGCGGCTGGTGAAGGAAAGAGTCCGCCGACACAAGGCGGAGAAGCTGGAGGCCGACCAGTCCAAGCTGAACGAGACCGGCATCCGCAAGCTCCGCCGCCAGACGGTCTTCACCACCCCGAACGTCTTTCCGCCCCGCGATTTCCTCCAGCAGGAAGTCGCCGGTGATCCCGAATTCCGCGAGGTGGTCGAGCCGCAGAACTGCTACATCTGCAAGCAGGACTACTCGGCCATTCACCATTTCTACGATCAGCTCTGCCCGGCCTGCGCCGAGCTGAACTGGTTCAAGCGGAGCGAAACCGCCGACTTGACGGGGCGGGTGGCGCTCCTCACCGGTGGGCGGGTGAAGATCGGTTATCAAGCGGGCATCAAGCTGCTGCGGGCCGGCGCCCATCTCATCGTCACCACCCGCTTTCCGCGCGACTCGGCGGTCCGTTATGCGGCGGAACCCGATTTCGCGGAGTGGGGCCATCGGCTGGAGATCTTCGGCCTCGATCTCCGCCACACGCCGAGTGTGGAGGCGTTCTGCCGCCATCTCGCCGCCACCCACGGACGGCTCGATTTCATCGTCAACAACGCCTGCCAGACGGTGCGGCGTCCGCCCGATTTCTATGAGCACATGATGGAACGGGAGAACGGCCCGCTCCACATCCTGCCGGAGCGTGCGCGCAAGCTGCTCGGCGCGTACGAGGGGTTGCGCGGGTATCATCTGCCCTCGCCGGGAGAGGAGCTGCCTCCGGCGCAGGCCTCTCCGGTGGAGGCATTGGCATCGGGCCTCACCCATGCGGCGGCGCTCTCGCAGGTGGCGCTGCTCCCGGAGGAATTCGCCGTGTCCAAGCATCTCTTTCCCCAGGGGCGGCTCGACCAGGATCTCCAGCAGGTCGATCTGCGGGAGAAGAATTCGTGGCGCCTGATGCTGGCCGAGGTCTCCTCGGTCGAGCTGCTCGAGGTGCAGCTGGTCAACGCCATTGCCCCCTTCATCCTCAATGCCCGCCTCAAGCCGCTGATGCTGCGGGCTCCGGGGCGGGACAAGCACATCGTCAACGTCTCGGCGGTGGAGGGGCAGTTCTACCGCAAGTTCAAGACCACCCGCCATCCCCACACCAACATGGCCAAGGCGGCGCTGAACATGATGACGCGGACCTCCGCCGCCGATTACCACGCCGACGGCATCCACATGAACGCCGTCGACACCGGCTGGGTGACTGACGAGGACCCGGTGCAGATCGCCGAGCGCAAGACCCAGCAGCACCGTTTCCATCCCCCGCTCGATATCGTCGACGGCGCGGCCCGCATCGTCGATCCCATCATCGCGGGGATCAATACCGGCCAGCACCTCTGGGGCAAGTTTCTCAAGGACTACCGCGAGACCGATTGGTGAGGGAGAACGGTCCCGCCTGGAGCGCGGAATGAAAAAGCCTGTCGACCCATTTTCCTTCGATCCCGAGGAGGCCGTTCGCCATCTGCGGGCCAGCGATCCCTTGCTGGCCGCCCTGATCGACCGGCACGGTCCCTTCGCCCCCGAGCCGAACCGCGCCAAGAGCCTCTTCGAGGCGCTCCTCCGCTCGATCGTCTATCAGCAGCTGCACGGCAAGGCCGCCGCCACCATCCTCGGGCGGGTATTGGTCCGATTGAAGGCGCGGGGCGGTCCGCTCCACCAGGCGATTGCCCAGTGTTCGGACGAGGAGCTCCGGCAGGCCGGGCTTTCGCGGAACAAGCTCCTGGCGGTGCGCGATCTCCACGCCCGCTGCCTCGACGGGACGGTGCCGATGCTGAAGGAGGCGCGGGAGATCGGCGACGAGGAGTTGATCGCCCGGCTCACCCAGGTGCGGGGAATCGGCCCCTGGACCGTCCACATGCTCCTCATCTTCCACCTGGGCCGCCCCGATGTCCTGCCGACCGGCGATTTCGCCATCCGGCTCGCCTTCAAGAATCTCTATGGAAAACGCCGCGATCCGAGCCCGGCGGCGATCCTCAAGCACGCCCGCCGCTGGCAGCCCTACCGCTCCGTGGCCAGCTGGTATCTCTGGCGTTCGCTCGATTGAAGAAAGCCGCTGTCCACGAAAAACCGGCTCAATTTCCGGCGTCTTCTGCCGATACATGCTTTAATGGAGATTGGAGATGGTATGACCTCGAAAGGTAACAGTAACGGGATCTTGATCGGCGCGGCGTGCATGGTCGTCGCCGGTCTGACGGCGGCGATGGCTCTGAGCGGCTGCGGATCCGCCGCGACCGCTCCGGCGGACGACATCAGCGGCACCCACTGGTCCGATCCGAAGGCCCCGGCCAATATCTACACCTTCTGGAAAGAGGGAGCCTGCACGGCCAAGTACGATGACCGGACGTTCTCGGGCCGCTGGACGCAGCGCGGGACATCGGTCGATTTCACCATCGATGGGGACGGCGGTCCGGTCGTCTTTCACATGATCCTCGGCCAGGGGGAGATGACCGGGGACGGCTTCCCGCCCGGAGGGGAGAAATCGATGTTCGTAAATCTGGTGCGGATGGATGGCCCCTAGCTTCAATGACGAAGAATTAGCGGTCCCCTTCTTTTGGGGTATCTTCAGCGATGTCCTCTAAAATTATCGCACTTCTTGGGATCATGGCCGTTTTCATCGTGGTTTCATCGGTCATCGCCTCGGCCGCCGATGGATTTTCCGATGCGGACAAGGCCTTCGTCGCCAAGGTTTCCCAGGGGGGAATGTACGAGGTCGCATTGGGCAAACTCGCCGAATCCAAGGCGACGACGCAGGATGTCCGCGATTCCGGCAATACCGAGGCTCACGATCACCTGCTGGTGGGGGACAAGCTGAAATCGATTGTCGTGGCCAATGGCATGGAATTCCCGACCGCCCTCAACGATCAATTTCAATCGCGTCTCGACGCCATCGGCGCGCTTCCCTCCGATCAGTTCGATGCCGCCTATATTCGAGACATGAAGAAAATCCACAAGGCGGACGGGGCCGCCTTCGCCCAGGAGGCGGTTTCCGGAACCAATCCCGATCTGAAGGCCTTTGCCGCGGAAACCTATCGGATCGTCCAGCGTCACCTGGGCGAACTGGGCGCCTCCGTCCACCCGTAGGCGGGACTCCGCCTGGACTGTCTCAGGCTGACAGGGCTAAGGCGAATCGTCCGCGATGGTCTGGATCACCCAGCGGCCGTCTTCCTGGGTCCAGTTGACGAAGCTGGTGCCGACGTAGGCGGGGAGCCGGTAGCTGTTCATGCTGCGGGTCCAGGCCGAGAGGGGATAATGGGACATCCGGTCGGAGTAGCGGTAGGCATCGGTGCCGACGAAGAACGCGAAGTAGAGCCCCTGCTTCATAAGGAACTCCTGCTGGGTCTCCGCATAGGTGAACGAGGTGGTCGTCACCACGTTCGAGGTGCCCGCGCGATAGGAGAAAAAGCGCCAGGGCCGGTCGGTCGAGAGGAGGCGGAGGACGCCGTAGGGATCGTGCTCCCGGATCGCATGGATGTAGCTGGCCATGGCGTCGTCGAGATCGTCCGCCCGGGCAGGCCGAGGGGCCATCAGGATAACCAACAGGAAAACGATCACCACGATTGCCCCGAGGCCTCCCCCCAGAGCGACCCTCCCAGCGGGAGCCGTTCTTGTGTGCATAATGCCTGATATAAGTTTTTTTAACTAGGTAATCAATCTAGAACTCCGCCCACCGAAAAATTCAGTTTCCGCAGCGCCTCGGCGACGGCGGCGGGGCGGTCACCCTGGATGACGATTTCCCGTCCGTCGACGGTTCCGCCGCAGCCGAGTTGCTTGCGCAGGGCCCGTGCCAGTTCCTCCAGGGCGGGCTCGGGCAGCGCGCCCGCTCCGGGAAAGCCCGAGATCACCACCACGGTCTTGCCTCCCCGGTTCTTGGTCTCGCGGCGCAGGAGTACCCGGCCCCGCGATTTGGCGGGAGGAGGCTCGGCGGGCTTTATTTGCGGCTTTTCCGGCGGCGGGGGCCGGAGGGCGGCGGCGTCGAGTCCCTGCAGGGCGGAGAAGGGATCGGCCTGGAGCGGGATTCCGGGGGCGGCGAGATCGATCTTTCCGGGGCGCTTTTCTTTCATGAGATAGGGTCCTATTGTCGCATGAAGAGGACTCTGCTAGAAATCTTTTCCACTCGCTTCCCGCAACCCTGGCCGATGGATCATCACTCACTCAAGAAGCTCAAGGCCCAGGCGGCGCGGCTCTATGAGCAGGGGAAATTTCCCGAGGCCCGCGCCCTCTTTTCCGAGCTGCGCCAACACGATCCCGGCGATATCGACGCCTATAACTTCCTCGGCCTGATCGGCCTGCAGACCGACGATCTGCCCGCGGCCAAGGCCGTCTACGAGGAAGCCCTGCGGCTCGACACGGAGAATCCCGATCTCTGGAACAACCTCGGCCTGGTCCTCTGCAAGATGAAGCTCTGGCCGCTGGCCGAGAAATGCATGCGGGCCGCGCTCAAGCTCGCCCCCCACCAGGTCCCCTCGCAGTTCAACCTGGGGCGGACCCTCCTTTCCCAGTCCCAGTTCGAGGAGGCATCCGCGCTCTTTGCCGGGTTGCCGAAGGAATACGGCGGCAATCACGAGTACCAGTTCATGGCCGGCACCTGCCACCTGCGGCTGAACCGGCTGGAGGCCGCCGAGGCGGCGCTCCGCCGCGCTCTCGAGCTGAACCCGGGGTTGGTTGAGGGCTACAATAATCTCGGCGTGACTCTCCGCCTGCAGGGCAAGCTCGACGAGGCATGGGCCCTTTTCGAGGAGGCGCTCCGCCTCCAGGGCAGCCACCCGGAGACCCACATCAACCGGGCCACGCTCCGGCTCCTGCAGGGAGATTTCGCGGAGGGATGGAGCGAGTTCGAGTACCGTTTCAACTCCTACCGGCTGCTCTTCGGGACCGAGGAGCTGACCATGGAGCGGTGGAACGGGGACCCCCTCCCCGGCAAGACGATCCTCCTCCTCGCCGAGCAGGGGATGGGCGATACGATCCAGTTCATCCGCTTCGCCCGGCAGGTGCGGGCCCGCTGCGGGCGGGTGATCGTCGAGTGCCAGAAGGCCCTGGCCCGCCTCCTGCGCGGAGTGGAAGGGATCGATCAGATCATCCTCCAGGGGCCCAGCCAGCCTCCGCGCCCCGCCTTCGACACCTGGGCTCCTCTCCTCAGCCTTCCCCGCTTCTTCACCCCCACCCTCGCATCGATCCCGGCGCCGGTCCCCTACCTGGGGAGCGATCTGCCGGCGCGGGTGCGGGCGCCGGGGGCTCCGCTCCGGGTCGGCATCGTCTGGGCGGGGAGCCCCACCCATGCCGAGGACCGCGTCCGCTCCTTCCCCGTCGAGCTCTTCGCCTCCCTGCGAGATATCCCCGGAGTCGAGATGGTCAGCCTGCAGAAATTCAAGGGGGAGGACCCCGCGCCCGGCCAGATCCCCTTCGTCAACGCCGTGGCGGGCTGCCGCGATTTTCTCGACACGGCCAAGGTCCTCGCCGGGCTCGATCTGGTGATTTCCGTCGACACCTCGGTGGCCCATCTGGCGGGAGCGATGGGCAAGCCGCTCTGGCTCCTCCTCCCCCGCCACGCCGAATGGCGCTGGCTGCTCGACCGGACCGATTCCCCCTGGTATCCCACCGCGCGGATCTTCCGCCTGGCCCGGCCCGGCGATTGGGAGGAGCTGCGGGACCGACTCGCCCAAGCCCTGGCTCTGGCGGAAGCCGTGCGCGGGGACGGTCCCGGCGCGGTTCCGCTCCCCGCCGCCCTTTCCCCATGAGCGAGGTCACTGGATTGTTGATCTTCGCCGATGGCCGCGACGCGGCGGCCTGGCGGTATGGTGCGGCGCTGGCGCGGGAGTGGCGGCGGCGGAAGGTCGGCGTGCTCCTCCGGGACGGCTCCCTCTTGGAGGAGGTGCTGGCCGCCTTCCCCGATACCGCTCTGCAGACCGGAGCGGTCGCCCAGCTCCTCCGCCTCGAATATCAGGCCCTTTGCCAGCATTTCCGGCTCAATGCCGTCCTCTGGTTGCCGCCGCTCCGTCCGGCCGTGGCCGATTTCCTCGCCTCCCTGCCCGAGCTGGCGCGCCTGCCCGCGCCTGCGTTAACCGATCCCCTGCCGGAACCCGCGTCGGGTTCGCGCCTCATCCCCGCGGCCCCGCTCGCCACCGATAGCATCCTGATCGTGACCCACGATCTGGCCACCTGCGCCACCAAGACTTCGGAATGGCTGGCGCAGGCCTGCGAGGAACTCGGCGTCGCCGCCCGCATCGAGAATTCGAGCCCCCTCCGCGCCCTCTGCATGATCACTCCCGACGGGGAGGAGGAACCGGCCGAGGTGGTGCTGCGAAAAAAAGTGGCGGCCCGTTTTTCCGGCCTGGTGGAGGAGACCTCCGCCGACACGGTGATCGCGCTCGACCTGAATTGGTTTCTCGACAAGCCGAGCCTGCTCGGCCTCGACCGGATCAAGCGGGTGGTCTCGCTCTGGTACG
>FSXI01000267.1_pt1 | contig 19008 bp, 17 predicted proteins | sample 1638251 | NCBI WGS metagenome assembly FSXI01 (sample SAMEA3914788, study PRJEB12502) | metagenome | biome: forest; material: soil | place: Canada | collected 2011-07-03 | depth 0.1 m | reverse complement strand
TCCCAGCGGCTGAAGGCGCGGAAGAACGAGTTGGGGTCCTCGTAGCCGAGGAGGAAGGCGGCCTCTCCGAGGGCGAGGGACCGCCCCTGGGGCTCACCGCTCAGTCCTGGCCGAGCGCTTTCTCAAATCGCATCAGCACGATCTCCGATTTGGTTCCGACCCGCAGCGGAGGCCCCCAGGTGCCGACTCCATTGCTGGTATAAACCTGAAGATTGCCGAGGCGCTCCAGCCCGTGGCCGAAACGTCCGTAAATCCATAAAACCAGCAGGTTCCACGGCCAGATCTGCCCTCCGTGGGTATGGCCGGAAAGCTGGAGGGAAATATCCGCTTCCTCGGCCACGGCCAGGTTCACCGGCTGGTGGGCCAGGAGGATGCTCGCCTGCCGTCGGTCGATTTGCGCCCGCCGCAGGATCGCCCCCAACTCGGCCGGATTTGCCGCTTCCGCGTCGTGAACCCCGATGAGCTGGAGACCGTCGAGGGTCACCTTTTCATTGTTCAAGACCCGAACGCCGGTGCGCCGGACCGCATCGAGGAAAATGCTTCTCTCGGCGAACTCGTCGTGATTCCCGGTCACGTAAAAGACGCCCCGGGCCGCCGAGAACTCCCGCCACGGGGCGACCAGTTCATCCACCCCCAGCGGCGATCCGTCGAACATATCCCCGCTGATGAAGACCGCGTCGGGCTGCAACGCGCGCAGCCGGGCGATCACCCGGCGGAGAAATCCCGCCCCGGCCAAAGGCCCCAGGTGCAGATCGGTGACCAAAGCCGCCGCCCGTCCCTCCCAGGCCTCCGGCAAGCCGGGAAGCTTCACCGTGATCCGGGTGATGCGAATCCACGCCGCATTGACCAGGCCATAGGCCGTCGCCAGAAAGGCGAGGCCGAACAAGATCGTCGCCAGCGGCACGCGGGGCACTTCCCAATCGAGCCTCACGGAGAGTCCGTCGATGCTCCAGCAGGCGATCGCCGCGAAGACCGCGAAGTTCAACCCTCCCAACCACGCGGAGGTCAGCGCGTAGACGATCCGGAGCGCCGGATGGGTCGAGCGGAAGCGGAGAAAGCTCGCCGCGATGAAGGCCACCGCCAGCCCACCGGGCACCGCCTGCCAGGCGATCCATCCGGGCAGGTCGAAGAAGTAGCCCCAGGTCGCGCAGACCAGGGCATTCGCCGAGAGCAGAATCGCCGAGGCGATGGAACCGAATAGAACCATCTCCCTCAACGTAAAATCGGAGGATGCGGCGGACTGCTTTCCGTTCAAAGGCCTGGCTCGCTCCTCCTCCGCCTGGGGAAGAGGAGTCGTCAGGGTTGATGTTCTACCTGGCATTGGAAACCTCGTCTGAAGTCGGCGCTTCTCCGCTCCGGTCAGGGATGGGAAGGGTCGATGGCCATCTGCCCCAGCATCTGGAGCATCTTGTCGAACGATCCGGTCGCCTCGGCAAAGCGGAGCGGCTTCACCCTTTCCACGCAAATTTCCGGGGCCTCCGGCTGGCTCTTCAAAATCTCAATGGTCTCCGCGATGAACTCCTTCAACGGCATGGCCCGGGGATCGGCGGCCTGGGCCGGTCCGCCCAATTCGGTCTGCACGTACGGCGGAATGATCTCCAGGAACTCCAGCGGCGTCCCTTTGAACTGGAAGCGCAGCGATTCCGTATAGGAATGCAGGGCCGCCTTGGTCGCCGAATAGGTGGGCGCCAGGGGGAACGGCACGAACGCCAGCCCTGAAGTGACATTGATGACCGTCGCCTGCGGCTGCTTCCGCAGGTGAGGCAGCAGCGCCGCCGTCAGCCGGATCGGTCCGAGCAAATTGGTCGTGATCATCGCCTCCGCTTTCGTCGGATCTTCCGGCGCCGCCTTCAAGTTTTCCAGCCGGGAGATGCCCGCGTTGTTGATCAGGACATTGAGGGTGGGATGAAGCCGGGTGACTTCCGCCGCGAAGGATTCGATGGAGGAAGGGCTGTCGATGTCGAGCCCCACCGCGGCCATGCCCGGGTTGGCGGACGCCACTTCGTCCAGGGTGCGCTGGCGGCGTCCCGCGATGATGACCTTGTTGCCGAGGGCCAGGAAGGCCTCCGCCAGGCCGCGGCCGATGCCGGAACCGCCGCCGGTGATGAGAATGGTGTTGTCGGTGAGTTTCATGATGGGAGCGGAATGTAACCGGCGGACACATTGTTGTCAACGGAAACATGCTGCAATTTCCCGCCCGGGCATGCTAGGCTGGCGGCAGTGAAAGCGACTCCCCGCCCCTACCACCATGGAAATCTGCGCGAAGCCCTCCTGCGCGCGGCGGAGAAAACCCTGGAAACCGGCGGGGTCCAGAAAATCTCCCTGCGCGAGCTCAGCCGCGAACTCGGCGTCAGCCACACCTCGCCCCGCCGCCACTTCGCCAATAAACAGGCGCTCCTCGACGCCCTGGCGCTGCGCGGCTTCGAGCGATTCGACCTGGCCCTGGCCCGCGCCACCAAGGATCGCGACCGCGATTTCCAGACCCGCTTGATCAAGCTCACCCGCGCCTTCGTCAGTTTCGCCCTGGAGCACTCGGCCCTGCTCGGCTTGATGTTCGAGGCCAAGCACCGCGCCGAGGCGCCGCGCGAATTGCTGGAGGCCAGCGACAAGGCCTTCGGGCACGCCGCCGCCACTTTCGAGGAAGGCCAGGCCGCCGGCGAGGTCGTCCCCGGCGATCCCTGGCGCCTTTCCCTCGTCGTCTTCGCCGCCATGCAGGGCCTGATCGCCATTTCCACCAACGGAAAATTCAAGGGCATCCCGCTCGACCGTCTGGTCGGCGAGATCATCGAGCGCATCATCCTGGGCCTCCGTCCCCGGGCTTAGTCCCGTTCCGGAATGCATTCTCCCCACCCTCCCGTCCGCCCCAACCTCGTCCTCGGCATCTGCTGCTTGAGCCTGCTGATGGTCGGCATGGATTTCACCATCGTCAACGTCGCCTTGCCGACCATCCAGCGCGATTTCCACGCCGACGTCTCGGAATTGCAATGGATGATCGACGCCTACACCCTGGTCATCGCCAGCCTGTTGATATTTTCCGGCTCCATGGCCGATCGCCTCGGTCGGCGCCGGGTTTTCCAGGCGGGCATGGTTCTCTTCGTGCTCGGGTCGCTCCTCTGCAGCCTGGCTTCCGGCATCGCGCTGCTGATCGCCTTCCGGGCGGTGCAGGGAGTGGGGGCGTCGATGCTCAATCCCGTCGCCTTGTCGCTGATCACGAATACCTTTCCGGAGCCGAAGGCCCGGGCGAAGGCGATCGGAGTCTGGGGATCGGTGGCCGGCTTGGCCCTGGCCCTCGGGCCGGTCCTGGGCGGAGTGCTGACCCAATTCGTCGGTTGGCGCTCGATCTTCTGGATCAACCTGCCGATCGGGATCGCCGCCGTGGTGCTGGCGGCCCGCTTCGTCCCCGAATCGAAGGCGGCCCGGCCCCGGCCGGTCGATCCGATCGGGCAGCTTCTGGTTTTCATCGGCCTGGCGTCCCTCACCTACGCGATTATCGAAGGACCCCATTCGGGTTGGAGTTCGGCCAGGATCGAGGGTTCCTTCGCGGTGAGCTTGATGACCGTCGCGACCCTGGTGTTTTACGAGCGCAGGCGCACCCACCCTCTGCTCGACCTTCGTTTCTTCGGCAGCGTTCCCTTCAGCAGCGCCACCGTGATTGCGGTCTGTGCTTTTTCGACCTTCGGCGCCTTCCTGCTCCTGAACACCCTCTACCTGCAACAGGTGCGCGGCTTTTCCCCGTTCATCGCCGGCCTTTGCACCCTCCCGATCGCGCTGATGACCATGCTTTGCGCCCCGATTTCCGGGCGGCTGGTCGGCGCCTATGGGACCCGTCCCTCCCTGCTCCTCGCCGGCCTGGCCACGCTGGTCAGCGCCCTGCTGCTCACCCATTTGGACGTGGCTACGCCCATCCCCCTCATCCTCCTGGCCTATATTATCTTCGGCGCGGGCTTCGGCGTCGTGAACATCCCCATCACCCACACCGCCGTCTCCGGCATGCCTCCCAGCCGGGCGGGAGTCGCCGCCGCCATCGCTTCCACCAGCAGGCAGGTCGGGGCGACCCTGGGCATCGCCGTGGCCGGCACCATCCTCGGCACGCATCAGGCGCGCGGCCTCAGCTTCGCCCAGGCGACCCACCCCGTCTGGTGGATCATGGCTTTTTCCGGAGCCACCGTCGGCTTGCTCGGCTGGCTCTCCCATACTCTCTGGGCAAAGAAAACCGCCCACCGGGTGGCGCATCTCCTGACGGACGGTTGAAGCTCGCCTGGCACCCAAAGGTTTGTTTAATGTCCCTATCAATCACGCCGGAAAAGCCTAGGCTGTACCCGATGAACAATCGATATGCTGCGACGGCCTCGCGAAAGTAGCCTATCCAGAAGATCGAAGATCGGAGGTCGATGACGGCCCCGACTCTGATGGCCCGGCTAAGGGAGGAAACGAAAACCGACCACGAGGCGGCGGAAACCGCCTTCGATCTCCCCCGCAGGCTCGAATCGCTCTGGGCCTACCGGCGGTTGCTGACTTCCCTCTATCGTTTCTACCTTCCCCTGGAGGAGGCCATCGCGGGCCATCTGCCCGATCCGCTGGCCTCGTCGGGATATTGCTCCAAATCGACCCTGCTGACCGACGACCTCGGCGTCCTCGAGGTCGAATGGGCAGGCCTCTCCCCCAGCGGCCTCCCTCCCTCGATTGCCTCCGCCAGCCAGGCGGCGGGTTCCCTCTACGTCTTGGAGGGCGCTTCGCTCGGCGGCCAGATCATCGCCCGCCTCGCCATCGAGCGGCTCCATTTGGAGCCCGACCGGGGAGTCAGCTTCTTTCACGGTCACGGTTCGGAGACGGGAACGCGCTGGGCCGAATTCCGCCTGAAAATGGAGGAGCTGGGCCTTTCCCCGGAAGCTCAGGGGGAAGCCGTGGCATCGGCGAAGTCGACGTTCCAGGCGTTCCAGAAGCTGTTGGAGGAAACGCCGTGAAGTTCCCTCCCCGCGCTGGGATGATTTGAACCCGCCAGCCGACTCAAGCCGAACTTGCCGCCCATCCGGTCGACCGCCTTCTTGACGGTCGCCAAGCCGCTGCCCATCCCTCGTAACGATTGGTCGACTTGTTGGAAGATCTCGAAAATCTTCGGCTGTTGATCGGCGTCGATGCCGATGCCGTCGTCCCGCGCGCCCAGCCGCAGCGCCTCTCCGACCCGCTCCGCATGGACCGTGATCCGCGGCCTCTGGACCGGGGATCGGCCCCATGCGCCACGGGAAAAATTCCCAACCCTTGCGCCCGGAAAAAACCCTTGTAAACTGGCAACGCCCTTATTTCTTCTTTATGAACCTTTCCATCGGCAAGAAAATCGCGCTCGGCTTTGCCGTGTCCATGGCCGTCCTCCTCACCATCGGAGCCATGCTTCACCTGAACCTCACCCAGGTCGAGGAAGACACCGGCTGGGTCACCCACACCCTGCAGGTTCAGCACGAATTGAGCGACCTGATGCTCGATCTCGTGAAGGCCGAGAGCAACAGCCGCGGTTATTTGCTTTCCCCCGATGCCTCTTTCAAGGGCACGGAGGCTGACGCCAGGATCAAGGCCCTGAAACTCGTGGACAATCTTCGGGCCCTGACGATCGACAACATTCATGAGACCGATCGTTTCGATAGGCTCTACCCCCTGGTGGCCCGCCGCTTCGATGCCTTGGAGCAATTGACCGCGCTGCGCGACCAGAAGGTTCCGCTCACCGATCCCCGCACGGTCTCCCAGATCGAGGGGGGCCGCGACCTGATGGCCCAGTCGAGCCAGCTCATCCAGGACGCCTCGGCCGAAGAGCAGGACCTCCTGGTCAAGCGGCAGTCGCGGGCCGCCTCGACGGCGAATTTGACCTTCGGAGTGATCGGCTACGGCACCCTGGCCGCCTTTCTCCTCATCGGCCTGGCGGGCTGGGCGGTCACCCGGAGCATCACCAACCCCCTCCGCATCCTCGGCGACGGCGCCGCCAAGATCGGCAAGGGCGATTACGCCCACCGGGTCCCCATCGATACCAAGGACGAGGTCGGCGAGCTGGCCGGCCTCTTCAACCGCATGGCCGTGCAGGTGGAGGAGCGCCAGCGGGTGCTGGCCCAGGAAGACTGGTTGAAGACCGGTTTGACCAAGATGTCGCAGGTATTCCAGGGCCAGCGCGACGTCGCGGTGGTCTGCGCCGGCGTCCTCACCGAGTTGGCGGCGCTCCTCGACGCCCGCCACCTCGTCCTCTACCTGGCGGGCCGGGCGGACGATGCCGTCCTCCGTTTCCAGGCCGGCTACGCCTGCGACAAGCCCGCCGCCGAACTGCGCAAAGGGGAGGGATTGGTGGGACAGGCCTATGCCGACCGGCAGCGGGTCATCCTCCACGAAGTTCCCGACAACTACCTCAAGATCCGTTCCGTCCTCGGCGACACCCAGCCCCGGCAGATCGTCGTCCAGCCCGCCCTCTACGAGGGGCGCGTCAAGGCGGTGATCGAGCTGGCGACGCTCAACCCGCTGACGCCGATCCAGTTGAATTTCCTCGAACAGTTCGCCGAAAGCTTCGGCATCGTCCTCAACCTGGTCGAGGCCACCACCCGGACCGAGGAGCTTCTCAAGCAGTCCCAGGTCCTCTCCGTCCAGCTCCAGGAGCAGCAGGAAGAGCTCAAGCAGACCAACGAGGAATTGGAGCAGGCCAACGAGGAGATGCAGCAGACCAACGAGGAGATGGAGGAGAAGGTCACCCTGTTGGCCGAGCAGAAGAAGGAGATGGAGCGGATCAACCGCGAGGTCGAGCGGGCCCGCGAGTCCGTCGAGGAAAAGGCGGCGCAGCTGGCCCAGACCTCCAAGTACAAATCGGACTTCCTCGCCAACATGTCCCACGAGTTGAGGACGCCGCTGAATAGCCTGCTCATCCTCTCGAAAATGCTGGCCGACAACGCCAGCGAGAACCTGAACGAGAAGCAGATCCAGTGGGCCGGCACCATCCATTCCTCCGGCAACGACCTCCTCCAGCTGATCAACGACATCCTCGACCTGTCGAAGATCGAGGCGGGCATGGTCGAGCTCGATCTGGGGGAGATGCCCTTCGCCGAGCTGCAGCAGTTCGTCGAGCAGGTCTTCCGGCACGTCGCCGATTCCAGGGGGATCGCCTTCAACGTCCGCCTCGACCCGCAATTGCCCTCCTCGATCCGCAGCGACGTCCGCCGCCTGGAGCAGGTCATCAAGAACCTCCTCTCCAACGCCTTCAAGTTCACCCCCAAGGGATCGGTCGACCTGACCATCGCCCCGGCCAACGGCGGCTGGAAGAAACCGAACGCCCGGCTGGACGGCGCCAAGGGCGGCGTCCTCGCCTTCTCCGTCAAAGACACCGGCATCGGAGTCTCCGCCGACAAGCAGGAGCTGATTTTCGAAGCCTTCAAGCAGGCCGACGCCGGCACCAACCGCACCTACGGAGGGACCGGCCTCGGCCTTTCCATCAGCCGGGAATTGGCCTGGCAATTGGGCGGCTCCATCGAGATCGCCAGCACCCCGGGGGAGGGGAGCACCTTCACCCTCTATCTCCCCGTCGCCGGACCGGGGGAGGTCCGGGTTCCCCTCTCGCCTTCCCGGCGGGACGATCAGCCCGCCGCCGCGCCTGCTTCCGCCGAGGCCAAGACACCGGCTTTCAGGTCTGGAACCGTCGAAAACGAGAACGCGCTGGCCATCCCCTCCGACGTCGAGGACGACCGCGGCAATCTCGAGCGGAACGACCGCGTCCTCCTCATCATCGAGGACGACCGCAACTTCGCCCGGATCATGGTCGATTTCGCCCGCGAACGGAACTTCAAGGCCGTGGTCGCCCACAGCGTCGCCCAGGGCATCGCCCTGGCGCGGCAGATCGTCCCGTCGGCCATCACCCTCGACCTCCGCCTGCCGGACAGCGACGGATGGCTGGTCCTCGACCAGCTCAAGCACGACGCCAAGACCCGGCACATCCCGATCCACATCATCTCCGTCGACGAGGGGCGCGAGCGCAGCCTCCGCCTCGGCGCCGTCTCCTTCTCCCAGAAGCCGATCACCCTGGAGACCCTGCAGGAGGCCTTCAGCCGGACCGTCGATTTCGTCGACCGCCGGGTCAAGAACCTGCTGATCATCGAGGACAACTCGACCCAGCGGGCGAGCATGGTCGACCTGATCGGCAACGGCGACGTCAAGACCACCGCGGTGGGAACCGCCGAGGAGGCCTTCCGCGCCCTCGAGGCGATCCACTTCGATTGCGTGGTCCTCGATCTCGGCCTGCCCGACATGCAGGGGGTCGATTTCATCCGCAAGGTCCGCGAGAAATACGGCCATCACGCCCCTCCGGTCATCGTCTACACCGGCAAGGAACTGACCCGGAAGGAGGAGACCGAGCTGCGGATGCTGGCCGAGTCGATCGTCGTGAAGAACGTCCGCTCCCCCGAGCGGCTGCTCGACGAGACCGCCCTCTTCCTCCACCGCGTCCAGACCCGCCTGCCCGAGACCCAGCGGCGGATGATCGAGCAGGTCCAGAAGAACGATTCGGTGCTGGCGGGCCGCAAGGTGGTCGTCGTCGACGACGACGTGCGCAATATCTTCGCCATCACCTCGGCCCTGGAATCGGCCAAGATGATCGTCAAATACGCCGAGAGCGGCCAGGAGAGCCTCGACCTCCTCGAGCGCGAGCCCGACACCGAAATCATCCTGATGGACGTCATGATGCCCGGCATGGACGGCTTCGAGGCCATCCGCCGCATCCGCAAGCTCGAGCGCTTCCGCCGCACCCCCATCATCTCCGTCACCGCCAAGGCGATGCCCGGCGACCGCGAGAAGTGCCTGGAGGCGGGCGCCTCCGATTACATCACCAAGCCGGTCGATCTCGACAAGCTCAAGTCCCTCTTGAGAGTCTGGCTCTATAAATAATAAGGCAAGCTCCGGAGCCGCGCCCCGATGAACCGCCTTGCGCTTCCACCCGTTTGCGCTGAACTTGTCCGGTGAAGACCGCGCTCCGTCCCGAAATCAGCCACGATCCGGAGTTGCCGGTGCTGACCAGCCTGGTCGACACCATCTACGAGCGGACCGGCTACGATTTCCGGGACTACGCCCCCTCGTCGCTCAAGCGGCGGATGAAGCGCCAGGCGCTGAACGAGGGGGACATCAGCCTGGAGGAACTGCGGAAGCTCGTCCGCCAGGACCCGGCGGCGATGGTCCGCCTCCTGGTCGCCCTGACCGTCCATGTCACCGCGATGTTCCGGGACCCGGGCTTCTTCCAGGTCTTCCGCGAGGAGGTGGTGCCGGTCCTCCGCACCTATCCCTTCCTCCGCTTCTGGGTGGCCGGCTGCTCCTCGGGGGAGGAGGTCTATTCCCTGGCCATCCTCCTTCAGGAGGAAGGCCTCTACTCGCGTTCGCGGATCTACGCCACCGACGTCAGCGATACCGTGCTCGACCGGGCCAAGGCGGGGATCTATCCGCTCGCCTCGATGCAGGAATACACCCGCAACTACCAGAAGGCCGGGGGACGGCAGGAATTCGTCGATTACTACACCGCCGACAGCGAGAACGCCATCCTGCGCCCGGGCCTGAAGGAAAACATCGTCTTCGCCGCCCATAACCTGGCCAGCGACGCCTCCTTCAACGATTTCCACGTCATCTGCTGCCGCAACGTCATGATCTACTTCAACCGGGCGCTGCAGGACCGCGTCAACGCCCTCTTCACCGAGAGCCTGATGACCTACGGCTATTTCGGGCTGGGCCGGAGCGAGAGCCTCCGTTTCTCCTCCCATGAAGAGTGTTACCAGCCCGTCTCCGTCAGGGAACGGATCTACCGGAAGATCTCATGATTGTGATCGGCGGCTCATTGGGCGGGATGAAGGCGCTCCGGAAGATCCTGGCGGGACTGCCGGAATCGTTCCCCGAGGCCATCGCCGTCGTCCTGCACCGGCAGAAGGATACCGACGAATCGCTGGCCGAGGTCCTCAACGTCGGCGGCACCCTCCGGGTCGAGGAAGTCCTCGATAAGGAGCCGCTCCGCCCCGGCCACGTCTGGCTCGCTCCCGCCAACTACCATCTCCTGGTCGAGGAGGAGCACCTCAGCCTCTCCACCGACGACCCGGTCAATTTCGCCCGCCCTTCGATCGACGTCCTCTTCGAATCGGCCGCCGATGCCTTCGGCGAGGAGGTCATCGCCGTCGTCCTCTCGGGCGCCAACCAGGACGGCGCGCAGGGGGCCCTCTCCGTCCAGCTGCGGGGAGGGACCGTCCTCATCCAGGACCCCGCCACCGCCGAATGCGGCATCATGCCGTCCGCCGCCCTCCAGGCCACCCAAAGCCCCCACGTCCTCGCCCTGGACGCCATCGCCGCCCGCCTGATCGACGCCGCCGCCCAACGGGGGAGAACCCAGCCATGAAATCGCCCTCCCGCGTCAATATCCTCCTGGTCGACGACGAGCCCTCCAATATCATGGCCCTGGAGGCGATCCTCGAGGACCTCGGCCAGAATTTCGTCCGCGCCCACTCGGGGACGGAAGCCCTCCGCCACGTCCTCAACAACGACTTCGCCGTCATCCTCCTCGACGTCCAGATGGCCGGCATGAACGGCATCGAGACCGCCGCCGCCATCCGCGCCCGGGAACGCTCCTCGAAAATCCCGATCATCTTCCTCACCGGCGTCGTCAAGAGCGACGACATGATGTTCCAGGGCTACTCGGCGGGCGCCGTCGATTACCTGATGAAGCCGATCCGCCCCGACATCCTCCGGGCCAAGGTCGAGGTCTTCGTCGAGCTCGGCCTGGCCCGTCTCCGCCTGCAGGAGGAGGCGGCGCAGATTTCCAAGCTCAACGCCGAGCTGGAGCGGAAGAACGCCGACCTGGAGGAAAAGACCTCCGAGCTCCAGGAAACCGTCTCCGAGCTGGAGAGCTATTCCTACAGCATCTCCCACGACATGCGGGCGCCCCTGCGCATCATGGAGGGATACTCCACCATCCTCTTGGACGAAGCGAGCGAGGGGCTCGACCCCGAGCATCAGAGCTATCTCCGCAAGATCGCCGCGGGAGCCCGCCGCCTCGACAACCTGATCCAGGACATCCTCAACTACAGCCAGCTCTCGCGGGGAGAGCTGCGATTGATGCCGGTCGATGTCGATCGCCTCGTCAACGAGATCGTCGAGCAATATCCCGGGATGCAGCCGCCCCAGGCCGATATCCGCATCGAGGGCAAACTGCCCACCGTCCTGGGAAACGAGGCCTCGCTGACGCAGTGCCTCGCCAACCTGCTCGGGAACGCGATCAAATTCGTGGAGCCCGGAACCACCCCCAGGATCCGCATCCGGGCCGAACGAAAGGACGGCCATGAGGTGCTCTGGTTCCAGGACAACGGCATCGGCATCGCCCGGCAGGACATCGACCGCATCTTCAGCATCTTCGTGAAAATCCACGCTCCCGAGACCTACATGGGCACCGGCATCGGCCTCAGCATCGTCCGCAAAGCCGCCGAGCGGATGGGCGGCCAGGTCGGCGTCGAATCGGAACCCGGCCAGGGCAGCCGCTTCTGGCTCCGCCTCCCCGCGGCATGAAGGCGGCCCCGACGATCCTGGTGGTCGAGGACATGGAGGACGATGTCTTCTTCCTCAAGCGCGCGCTGAAAGGAGCGGGCATCGCCAATTCCCTCCAGGTGGTCGTCGATGGCCGGGAGGCGATCCATTATCTCTCCGGCCAGGGCGCCTATGCCGATCGCGCGGCCCATCCCCTTCCTTTCCTCATCCTCCTCGATCTCAAGCTCCCCTACGTCATGGGCCTCGATGTCCTGAAATGGATTCGGCAACGGCCCCGATTCGATTCCATCGTCGTGGCCGTCCTCTCCTCGTCCCATCAACAGAGCGACCTCTCCGCCACCGGCGCCCTCGGAGGCAACTCCTACATCGTCAAGCCGCCCACCGCCCAAAAAATCGCCCAGCTGATGGCCGAATTCCCCAGCGACTCCTGGCGTCGCCACGGCAGCGACGAGATCGCCGTTTGCTAGGGGCCGCTCGGCCTCCACCCCAGCGGCACCTCGAAGGATGCGGGGCTCGACTTCAGGGCGCCCTCCCGCGTTAGGTTTGAACCTACGAAAATATTCTTACCCTATTTTAAATTTTCTACCTAAATTTAAGCTTCTAGCTTATGGTGGATGGGGGAAACCCCGCTTGGACTGAACAGAGATTCGGCGGAAATTCCGCATTCGATCCCAGAGCCGGCAATGACAAATTCCCCCCACGAAGAACAGACGATCCTGGTCATCGAGGACGAAACCGATTCCTTCGACGTCCTCCGCCTGGCCGTCGAAAAGGCCGGGTTGAAATGCCTCCTGCGCCATCTCATCAGCGTCGACCAGGGCGTCCGGTACATGGAAGGGAAGGAGCGCTACCACGATCGCCAGGTCTATCCTTTTCCCTCCATCGTCCTCCTCGATATCAAGCTGGGACCCCGTCTCGGTTTCGAGTTCTTGGAGTGGCTGCACCAGCGGCCTGACGTGGAAAGACCGATCGTCATCATGTGGAGCGATTCGAACGCCGAGAGCGACATCGCCCGGGCCTACGCGGCGGGCGCCAATTCCTACCTGGTCAAGCCGACCTCCTTCCGGGAGATGATTCGGATGGTCGAGGCCATCGACCAGTTCTGGCTGCGCCGGAATCAGCCTCGGCTGGCCATGGTTGGAGCTCATTGATCGCCGTCTCCGCCGGTTGCGCCTTCCCCGCCTTCGCCTATGCTGGACGATGAGATCGTCCCCCTCCGCCGCTCCGGCGGAAAACGCGGCCCGGGACGCCGGACTGCGCTACGTCTCCGATCGTAATCCCGGCATCCGCCGCGAGAAAAAATCGGGACGCTTCCTCTTCCTTCACCCCTCGGGCGGAAAAGTGCGGGACGCCGCCACCCTGGGACGGATACGGGCCCTGGTGATCCCTCCCGCCTGGACGTCCGTCTGGATCTGCCCCGATCCCCGGGGCCACGTCCAGGCCGTCGGCCACGATGCCCGGGGCCGCAAGCAATACCGCTACCACACCCGCTGGCGCGAGGTCCGGGACCAGGACAAATACACCCACATGATGGCCTTCGCCCGCGCCCTCCCGCGCATCCGCCGCCGGGTGGCGCGCGATCTGCGCCAACCGGGCTCTCCCCGTGAAAAAATCCTCGCCGCCGTCGTCTCCCTTCTGGAGACCACCCTGATCCGGGTCGGCAACGACGAATACGCGGCCCACAACGGCTCCTACGGCCTCACCACCCTCCACAACCGCCACGTCCGCGTGCGCGGGAGCGGCATCAACTTCACCTTCCGGGGCAAGAGCGGCAAGCAACATCAGATCCACGTCGAGGACCCCAAAATCGCCCGGATCGTCCGCCGCTGCCAGGACCTCCCCGGCCAGGAACTCTTCGCCTACCTCGACGAGCAGGGCCGGGCGCGGGACGTCGGCTCCCAGGACGTGAACCACTACCTCCGCGCCGCCGGGGGAGGGGACTACACCGCCAAGGATTTCCGCACCTGGATCGGCACCGTCCTGGCCGCCACCGCCTTCCGCGAACTGGAAAAGGCCACCTCGCCGACCCAGGCCAAGAAGAACGTCGCCACCGTCATCGCCAGCGTCGCGGGTGTCCTCGGCAACACCCCCGCCGTCTGCCGGAAATGCTACATCCATCCCGAGATCGTCGCCTCCTACCTCGAAGGAATTCCGCCCCAGGCCCTCCGCGCCGCCTCGGACCGGGTGGGCGAGAACCTGGGCGGCTCCGTCCGTCTCCTCCGTCCGATGGAAGCGGCAGTCCTGGCCCTCCTGCAGAGCCGCCTCCGCCGCGCGGTGAAATCGAAATTGCGGACCACGGTCGCCGCGTAAGCAGACCCGTTCGGAACTATTGGCCAGGGCAAACCGGACCAGCTCAAAGACCCGGATGAACCCCACCCCTTCAGCTTGAGCGCATCATATAATCTATTATATCTATAGATTTATATTGATTTAAGATAGGGAGCCCCTACTTTCGCGGCAACTCCCCGTGAAAGCCCGCCTCCTCAACACCTTCGCCCTCCTCGCCGTCGCCGCCGCGCTGGCCCTGGTCGCCGCCAAGAACTACCCGGGAGACACCCGCCACCAACTCCTCAACGTCTCCTACGATCCGACCCGCGAGCTCTATACCGATCTCAACGCCCAATTCATCGCCGAATACGCCGCCCAGACCGGGACCAAACTGACCATCCGCCAATCCCACGGCGGCTCCTCGCGTCAGGCCCGCTCCGTCCTCGAAGGCGTCCCCGCCGATGTCGTCACCCTGGCCCTGCCTTCCGATATCGACGGCCTGCGCAAGCAGGGCCTGATCGCCGAGGGCTGGGCCGACCGCCTCCCCAACCATTCCCAACCCTACACCTCCACCATCGTCTTCGTCGTCCGCAAGGGAAACCCCAAGAACATCCACGACTGGCCCGACCTGATCGCCCCCGGCGTCGCGGTGGTCACCCCGAACCCGAAGACCTCCGGCAACGGCAAGCTCAGCGTCCTCGCCGCCTGGGGCTCCGTCCTCTACCGGGGCGGAACCGAGGACCAGGCCCGCGACTTCCTCACCCAGCTCTACCGCCACGTCTCCGTCCTCGGCAGCGGCGCCCGCGACGCCGCCAACACCTTCACCGAGGACAAGCTCGGCGACGTCCACCTCACCTGGGAAAACGAGGCCCTCCGCGAGGTCGACGAATCGAAGGGCGAGCTCGAGATCGTCCGCCCCCCCGTCAGCATCCGCGCCGAGCCCAGCGTCGCCTGGGTCGATGCCACGGTTAGCCGCCGCCACACCGAGGCTTATGCGAAGGCCTATCTCGCCTTCCTCTTCACCGCCCCCGCCCAGGAGACCCTCGCCCGCTACGGCTACCGCCCCATCGATCCCGAGGTCCTCGCCCGCCACGCCGACCGCCTGCCGCCCATCGAGCTCTTCCCCATCACCTTCGTCGCCAAGGATTGGGACGACGCCCAGGCCCGGTTCTTCGCCGAGAACGGCATCTTCGACGTGATCTACCACCCCGCCGCCAAATGAGCACCCGCTCCGCTTACACCTGGGACTTCGCCCGCAAGGACCTGCTGGCCGGCGTCACCGTCGCCGCCATCTCCCTGCCCCAGGCCATGGCCTACGCCCTGATCGCGGGAGTCGATCCCCGCTTCGGCCTCTATTCGGCCATCGTCGTCACCCTGGTCGCCTCGATCTTCGGCTCCTCCTCCCAGCTCATCAACGGCCCGACCAACGCCATCTCCTTGGTCGTCTTCAGCGCCCTCGCCTTCTTCGATCCCGAGGACCGCTTCAGCGCTTACCAGGCGATGTTCCTCCTCGGCATCCTCGTCGGCTCGATCCAGATCCTCATCGCCGTCTTCAAGCTCGGCGACCTCACCCGCTACATCTCCGAGGCCGTCGTCCTCGGCTTCATGGCCGGAGCCGGCTTCCTCGTCGCCCTCGGGCAGGTCGCCAATTTCCTCGGCATCCACGAGCAGGGGAACGGCCACCAGCACGTCCTCCTCCGCTTCTGGCATACGATCACCCAGGGCGGCCCCGTCAATGGCCACGCCCTCGGCATCGGCATCGCCTCCATCGTCTTGGTGTTGGCCTTGAAAGCCCTGCGCAGCCGCTACCGCTTGCCCCAGTTCGAGATGCTCCTGGCCCTCATCGTCGTCGCCACCGTGGCCGCCCACTTCGGCTGGACCGAGCCGGGCGCGAACGGCAAGAGCCTCGTCGCCGTCGTCGGCAACGTCCCCGCCGCGCTCCCCGCGCCCCACATCCCGGAGATCCAGTTCTCCTGGATTCCCCAGCTCTCCGGCAGCGCCGTGGCCATCGCCTTCCTCGGCCTGCTCGAGGCCCTGGCCATCGCCAAATCGATCGCCCACCAGACCCGCCAGCCGCTCGATTTCAACCGGCAATGCCTCGCCGAGGGCTTGGCCAACCTCACCGGCGGCTTCTTCCAGAGCCTCCCCGGCTCCGGCTCCCTCACCCGCTCCGCCATCAACCACCAATCGGGCGCCGTCACCCGCGTCTCCGGCCTCTTCGCCGCCGCCGCCGTCGCCATCGCCGTCCTCCTCTTCGCCCCGCTCGCCCGCTACGTGCCGAAGGCCGCCCTGGCCGGCCTCCTCATCGTCACGGCGGCGCGGCTGATCGATTGGAAACGGATCGGCTATAGCCTGCGCGCCTCCCGTTACGACGCCGCCCTCGTCCTCATCACCGCCTTCTCCGCCATCTTCATCGGCGTCGATTTCTCGATCTTCATCGGCGTGGCCCTCTCCATCCTCCTCTTCGTCCCCCGCGCCGCCCGCCTGAAGGCCGCCGAGCTCGTCGTCACCGCCGAGGGCGTCGTGCGGGAACGCCGCGCCGACGATCCCGCCTCCCGCGATCTCCTCATCTACGACCTGGAGGGGGAGCTCTTCTTCGGCGCCGCCCCCGAGCTCGACCGCTACTTCGACGAGATCAACCAGCGGACCGGCCGCGACGGCTTCCGCCACGTCATCCTCCGGGTCAAGCGGACCCGCAACCCCGACGTCGTCTTCCTCGAGCGGCTCCAACACTTCCTCCAGCAAGCCGAGCTCCGCGGCGTCACCGTCCTCCTGGCCGGCGTCCGTCCCGATTTCGCGCAGGCCCTCTTCAACGTCGGCTTCCCCGATTGGTTCCCGTCCGAGCGGATCTTCACCGAGGAAGAGACCACCTACTCGGCCACCCTCAAGGCCGTCCGCCACGCCTACGAATTGATCGGCCGCACCTCGGCCCAGGAACCCGCCGGGGCCCGCTCCCCCCAATATTATCTGGTCTGAAACCGGCCTCCCGCCATCCTTCGAATCGTCTTTTATATCTATGCCGACCATCGCCCCTACCGCCCTCGCGAAACTCCTCGAAACCGAGCCGACCCTCCCCCTCCTCGACGTCCGCTCCCCCGGCGAATTCACCGCCGTCCACGTCCCCCAGGCCCGGAACATCCCCCTCGATCAACTCAATCCCGCCCTCCTCGACCAGCGGGGCATCATCCCCGGGCAACCGCTCTACCTCCTCTGCCAGGGCGGAGGCCGCGCCACCCGCGCGGCGGAGCTCCTTTCCCGCGCGGGCTACACCCAGGCCATCGTCGTCGCGGGCGGCACGGCGGCCTGGGAGAAGGCGGGCCTGCCGGTCACGCGCGGCGATGGCGGCGTCATCAGCCTGGAGCGGCAGATCCGCATCGCCGCCGGGTTGCTGGTCACCCTCGGCATCGCTCTTTCCTTCTGGGTCGATCAGGCCTTCATCTTCCTGGCCGCCTTCGTCGGCGTGGGGCTGATCTTTTCCGGAGTCACCGATTGGTGCGGCCTCGGCCTGCTCCTGGCCAAGCTCCCCTGGAACCGCCGCTCCTCCTGCGGCTGCGGCCACTAAAGGATTTTGCCTATTTTTTTCGTAGATTTGTATATTATTGAAAATAAACGACTTGTGGATTATTTTGCTTGCGCCATCCGAAGCGGCTGCTAGGAAAAAGCGACCTGACATCAGGACGCCGGGCTTCAGGGAAGCTTGGCCGCTCGCTTGTCCCCCGCAGTCCGCGCCCCACTTGGGAACGATTGCCTTAATCTGGTCCGTAACTTGAAAGGTTTTTGTACATGAGCACTTTTTCCAACGCCCCTCACGCACCGCTGAGCCTGAGCGCCGCCGCCGCGCGCAATCTCGCCACCGCCACCGTAACGGTTCCGCAGAACGCCGCCCGCACTCCCCGCTGGCTCCATAAGCTCCTTCCCTGGGTCAATATCGACGGCGGCGTCTACCGCGTCAACCGCCGCAAGATCCTGGTCGGCACCCCCGGCCAGCTCGCCGTCGTTGCCGAAGGGGCCAAGTCCCGCGTCGAGGCCTCCAGCCTGCGCGGCATCCCCCTCTTCCGCGGCCTTACCGACGCCGCCCTCGCCGATCTCTCCGGCCTCTTCGCCGTCGAGCGCCACACCGCCGGCCAGACCTTCGTGAAGGCAGGCGACGAAGCCCAAAAACTCCTCATCGTCGTCGAAGGCAAGATCGAGCTCTTCGTCGACGGCCCCCAGGGCACCCGCCTCCGCCAGAACCTCTTCGGCCCCGGCAGCTTCTTCGGCGCCGATGGACTCCTCGGCCAGGCCGCCCTCCCGGCGGTGAAGGCGCTCGACGCCGCCATCGTCCTCTCCCTCGACCGGGCCAAGCTGGAGACCCATCTCAAGAAGCACGCCTCCCTCCGCAAGGAGATCGAGGCCTCCGCCGCCGCGCTGGCCGACGCCCGCGCCCACAGCAACGAGCACGGCGAGAGCGTCGTCGATCTCCTCACCACCCAGGGCGGCGAGCCCAAGCTCCCCACCACCTTCGTCGATTACGAGGAAGATCCCCGCGAGTACCACCTCGGCACCATCCAGACCGTCCTGCGCACCCACACCCGGGTCACCGATCTTTACAGCAACAAGATCGACCAGCTCCGCGAGCAGGTCCGCCTCACCGTCGAGTCGGTCAACGAGTGGGAAGAGTGGGAGCTGATCAACAACGCCGACTTCGGCCTGCTCAACGCCGTCGTCCCCTCCCAGCGCATCCCCACCCGCAGCGGCCCGCCCACCCCGGACGACCTCGACGAGCTCCTCTCCAAGGTCTGGAAAAAGCCCGCCTTCTTCCTGGCCCACCCCAAGGCGATCGCCGCCTTCGGCCGCGAGTGCACCCGCCGGGGCGTCCCGCCTCCGACCGTCAACCTCTTCGGCTCCCCCTTCCTCACCTGGCGCGGCGTCCCGCTGGTGCCGAGCGATAAGCTCCTCATCGACGGCAAGACCACCCCGGACGGCAACCTCGGTTCCACCAGCATCCTCCTCCTCCGCGTCGGGGAAGGGGAGCAGGGCGTCGTCGGCCTGCAGAAGGCGGGCGTCCCCGGCGAGGTCGAGCCCGGCCTCTCCGTCCGCTACATGGGCACGGACGAGAACTCGATCGCCTCGCATCTGGTCACCCGCTATTTCTCCTCGGCGGTCCTGACCGACGACGCCATCGCGCGCCTCGATAACGTCCTGGTGGGCCGCTACCATGACTACGTCTAATGG
>FSXI01000345.1_pt1 | contig 19133 bp, 19 predicted proteins | sample 1638251 | NCBI WGS metagenome assembly FSXI01 (sample SAMEA3914788, study PRJEB12502) | metagenome | biome: forest; material: soil | place: Canada | collected 2011-07-03 | depth 0.1 m | reverse complement strand
GAGCCGCCTGGAGAAGATCGTCCCGGAATCGGCGACCGCCTTCTTCCGCTGCTTCAACAGCGCCCTCTCCTACCAGCTGCAACGCCGCGCCGACCTCCCGGGAAAGCTGGCCCGCGCCCTAAAAGTACCGGTGCGGCAGTTGAAGGTGTTATATTGAATGCCGCCAGACGCCAGCAACGCCATCGACGCTATTTACACGGCGCGCGCCGATCTCCATAATCCCTCGATGCGAGCGTCCGGTTTCCGCTTCCTCCTCCCGTTGCTGGCTTTCCTGGCTTCCCTCTGCGCGGCGCGGGCCCAGCTGCAGGTCGGGATGGAGACCGACCGGTTCAACTATCTCCTCTACGAGCCGCTCGCGGTCCATCTCACCATCGAGAATCTGGCCGGATTCGACCTTCTCTTCCAGGACGGCACGGAGAAGCCGTGGCTGACCTTCTTCATCACCCGGGCCGACCACTCGCTGGTAATGCCCGACCAGAAGATCGCGGGCAAGGATCTCAAGCTGGCCGCCGGGGAGAGCGTCTCGCTCAACGTCGACATCACCCCGCTCTACCGGATGCGGGAGACCGGGGTCTACAAGATCCAGGCGGTGATCGATATCTCAGGCCGGGAATATCTCTCGACGCCGATCCAGATCACGTTGGAGAACGGCCAGCGCATCTGGACGGAGACCCGCGCGATCGACGGCTCGCCCCGGACCTATTCGCTGGTCCGCTTCGCCCCCAACCTGCAGGAGACCAACCTCTATCTGCGGGTCGAGGATGCGACGCAGAACCTGGTCTACTCGAACACCCTGCTCGGCGAGATCGTCGACGTGGGGATCCCCCAGGTCTTCTTCGACAACTCCGGGCAGCTCCACATCCTCCAGCTCAACGGCAATGCCACCTACCGCTACACCCGCGCCAGCTCCGACGGCGCGATCCTCTCCCAATCGGTCTACGACTCGGTGGCGCTGAGCCAACCTCAGCTGGTCCGCCAGGGCGACGGCGGCATCCTGGTGGTGGGCGGACGCCAGGAGAACGACTCGACACGGCGCGAACGGCTTTCCGACAATCAGGCCCGCATCCCGCAGGTCTCGGCGGCGCCGGTGACCGGCCCCTTCACCCCTGCCGGTTCCGGCACGCCCGGTGGATCGCCACCACCCCTGCCGTCCGGTTCCACCAATTGACGGTGTCGAAGCCCGCCTCCCGCAGCAGCGCCGCCAGCGCCCGCTGGTCGGGGAAGGCCCGGATCGAGTCGCCCAGGTAGGCGTAGGCCTCGCGCGGCGCCCCCAGCCATCCGGCGATCGCCGGGAGGAAGTGGCGGAGATAGAAATAATAGAACGGGGCCAGCCCGCGCCACGGGTGGGAGAATTCCAGGACGTAGAGCGCGCCGCCCGGCGCCAGCACCCGGCGCAGCTCCCGCAATCCCGCCAGCCGGTCCTCCAGGTTGCGGAGGCCGAAGGCGATGGTGGCGGCGTCGAAGCTCCCGTCGGCGAAGGGGAGGCGGAGGCCGTCGGCCAGGACCAGCGGGCCGAGGCCCTTCGGCTGAGCCTCGGCGAGCATGGGAAGGCAGAAATCGGCGCCGACGCCGAGGCCGGTGTAGGCGCGGGCATCGCGGAGGGAGCGGAGGACCTCGCCGCTGCCGGTGGCGAGGTCGAGGAGCCGGACGGGGCGGGGCTCCTGCGCGGCGACCTGGCGGGTGAGGAAGCGGCGCCAGGGGCGGTCCTGTCCGCCGCTCAGGAGGGCGTTGAGGAAATCGTAGCGCGGCGCGACGGCGTCGAACATCCGCCGCACCTTCGTTTTTTCCTGCATCGGCTCCGATTTCATGCAATAATGGGGCGAGAGGAGACCTTAGAGGGGCTCCTTCCCGTTTGGCAACGATCGTGTGACAGCTACCCTGACAGAGACCCTGATGCTTACTTTTTTACTGCCGCCGTCCCGGCGAACTGATAGGTGGGAATGACGTGATCCTGAATATCGATCTCCATTGCCATTCCAAGTTCTCCTCCGACGGCATCTCCGAGCCCGAGGAGATGGTCGCCGCCGCCAAGGCCAAGGGGCTCCACGGCTTCGCCATCACCGACCATAATACCTGCGCCTGCGTCGATTACTTCGAGAGCCACGGACTGCTCCGCCCCGACGGCCTCCCGGTCGACGGCTTCCTCATCATTCCCGGCCAGGAGATCACCACCAAGGAGGGGCACCTGCTGGCGCTCGGCGTCCGCATGCCCGATCTCAAGGGGATCGCCGCCCGCGAGGCGGTCGAGCTGATCCACGCCCAGGGCGGCTTGGCGATCCCGCCCCATCCCTACGATTATTTCCGCGCCGGCATCCGCGAGCAGGTGCTCGACACCCTGCCGATCGACGGGATCGAGGTCTTCAACGCCGCCACCACCTTCAAGCGGTGCAACAACCAGGCTTTCGAGTACGCCCAGCGGCGCGGGGTGCCGATGACGGCGGCGAGCGATTCCCATCACGTCGAGGCGCTCGGCGTCGCCTACACCATCCTGGAGACGGAGGAGTTCAGCGTCGCCGGAGTGCTCCGGGCGATCACGAAATCGACCGAGCTGCAGAAGCGCTACCTCACGCCGAAGGACGCCTTCAAGAAGACCTTCAACAACGTCTTCCGGCTCCGCCGGAAACGGACCTCCAAGGCCTCGGCCTCCGCGCGGGCGGTCCAGCCGCCCGCCTGAGCGGGCGTGCTTCCCCCCCCACGGCCATGGGTCGCCGGGTCGTTTTCCTCGAATCGCTCCACGGCGTCGAATCGCTTTTCACCCGGGGCCTCCGCGCCGGGGCCAAGGCGGAGGGGTGGGAGGTCGAGGTCCTCTTCCTGCGCGGCCCCGACAAGCTCCCGCTTCCCGAGGGCGAGCTGCGGCAGCGGCTCCACGCGCTCCGGCCCGAGCGAATCTGCTTCCTGATGGACGCGCCGCTGGCCTGGCCGACGCTCTGGGACGATCCGGCGCTGCGCGGGGTGCCCAAGGCCTCCTTCTGGTTCGACGATTTCCTCCGCAGCGCCGAGACCCTGAGGGCTCCCGGGGTCTGGACCGAATGGCAGCGGGAGGCGGGAGTACGGGTCTTCTTCCATGACGGCCATTGGCGCGAGGCGTGGGAAACGCATACCGGCGGCGAGGCCCGTCCGATCGATCTCTCCGCCGACGCCGCCATCGCCGCAGGAACGGGGGAACCGCTCTATCCCGAGCTGACCGACTGCGCGGTGATGATCGGGACCATCCCCGCGCTCGATTCGCTCGAGACGGAGGCGGAGGCCTTCGCCCCCTCGGTCCGGCAATGGATCGCGCGGACGGTCGAGGCGATGGAAACGGCACCGTGGCCGATCGAGGCCTATCGCCTGGCCGAGGAAATCCTGCAGGCACTCTCCGCCAAGGAGCAGGCCGTGATCGGCCGCTGGCTGGCCGATCCGGCGGCGCGGGCGCTGGCCAATCATCATATCTGGAGGCGGGGAAAACGGGCCGCCCGCCTACGTGGGCTCCGCGCCCTCGCCCAACGCGTGCCGGTCGCCGTGCTCAGCGGCCACGGGCAGGAGCGGTTCGCGCAGGAGGAGGAATTGCGCCGCGAGGTGGCGCCCGCCCATCGCTTCGTCTTCCGCGACACCACCGGCCTGCCCGCCGCGCAGTGGGGCGGCCTCTTCCGCAGCGGGCGGCTCCAGGTGCAATGGGTCGATCCGCAGAGCATCGAATCGGGCGCGCCCTTCCGCCTCTTCGAAACCGCCGCCGCCGGAGTGGCGCTGTTGAGCGATGCGCGGCCCGGTTTTCCGGCGCTCTTCGCGCCCGACCGGGAGATGTTCTATGCTCCGGACGAGGCGGCGCTGGCCGAACGGGCGGCGGCGCTGATGGCCGGACCACCGGAGGCGCTGGCGGCGGTTGGCGAACGGGCGCGGGAGGCCTTCCTGTCCCGCCACACCTGGGCTCACCGCTGGCGGGAAATCGGCGCCGGGATCGGATCGTGAAAGGAAACCGCCCCTCTTCGGCGCAACCCGATCTCGGTCCGGCGCTGCGGCTCCATCAGGCGGGCCAGGTGCTCGAGGCTCGCAGCCATTATCAGAAACTGCGGGCGGCTTTTCCCCGCCATCCCGATGTCCTCCACCTGCTCGGGGTGACTTTCATTCAGACCGGGGAAAACGCCACGGCGATCCCGTTCATCGAGGCGGCGCTGGCCGAGCGGCCCGGCGATGCCGAGGCGTGGTGCCATCTGGGCAACGCGCTGCAGCGGCTGGGCCGTCATACGGAGGCGGTCGCTGCCTACCGCAAAGCCTCCGGCCACGCCGCCGCCTGCAGCAACCTCAGCATCTCGCTCAACGCCCTTGGCCGGAACGAAGAGGCGTTGGAGGCATGCCGCCAGGCCTTGCGCCTGAAACCCGATCATGTCGAGGCGCTCAACAATCTCGCCGCCACCCTCAAGGAACTGGGCCGGCCCGGGGAGACAGTGGCGGCCTGCCGACGAGCTCTCGAACTCCGTCCCGATTACGCCGAGGCGCTCAACAATCTCGCCGCCGCCCTCAAGGAACTCGACCGGCCCGAGGAGGCGGCGGCGGCCTGCCGACAGGCGCTCGAACTCCGCCCCGACTACGCCGAGGCGCACAACAACCTCGGCGCGGCGCTCAAGGAACTGCGCCGGACGGAAGAGGCCGCCGCCTGCTATCGGCGGGCGCTGACGCTCCAACCGGACTTTTCCGGAGCCGAGTGGAACCTCGCCCTGGCCAATCTCTGCCTGGGCCATTTCCGCGAGGGCTGGCCCGGGTATGAACGGCGGTGGGATCGCAAGGAGATGGCGCCCCGGATCGCCAACGGCCTGCCGCTCTGGCTGGGGAACCCGGAAATCGGAGCCCGGGGAAAGACGCTCCTGATCGAATTCGAACAGGGCTTCGGCGACGCCATCCAGATGGCCCGCTATCTGCCGCTGCTGGAAGCGCGAGGGATCGCCTGCGTGATCGAGGCGCCGAGCGCCTTGCGCGCTCTCTTCCAGCGGAGCTTCCCGCGCACGAAGGTGGTGCCGGCCAGCCAGGTTCCCGCCGGGATCGATTACCGGGTGCCGGTGATGAGCCTGCCGCTGGCGCTGGAGACGTTTGCCGAAGAGACGATTCCGAAGACCGTCCCCTATCTCGCCGCCGATCCCGCGCGGATCGCCGCCTGGCGTGCCCGGCTCGGCGATGACCGGCGCACCTTCGGCTTGGTCTGGCGCGGGAATGCGAAGCACCTCCACGACCGGCACCGCTCGGCGACGCTCGACGCCTTTCTCCCCTTCCTCGAACGGCAAGAGATCCGCTGGCTGATTTTTCAAAAGGAACTGACCGAATCGGAGCGGGAGCGGCTGCGGAATTATCCCAATGCCGTGATCCTCGACGCCGAGCTGGAGACCTTCGACGAGACGGCGGCGGCGATGATGCTGACGGAGGGAATCGTCACGATCGACTCGGCCCCGGCCCACTTGGCAGGGGCGCTCGGGTTGCCGACGCAATTACTGCTCCCCTACCACTCCGAATGGCGCTGGATGCTGGAGCGGGACGATTCCCCCTGGTATCCGAGCGCGCGGCTCTTCCGGCAGATAGCGGCGGGCGATTGGGCCGAGTTAGTGGAGCGGGTGAACGCGGCGATCTAGAATCCTACACGCCGTAGGTCCATCGCGTGATCGCGAAGAGGGCCAGCATCGTCCCGAGGATGACCGGAGGGCGGGGATCGAAGCGGTTCTGATGGCCGGGCGATTTGGCGAAGAAGATCACCAGGAGGAAGGAGACCACCCACCACGAGAGATAGTTTCGCGGCGGGATGGCCGGATCGGACCAGAGCCAGTAGACCTTGAGCTTGGTGGCGAACGGCTCCATCACCCAATCGATCCCCGTCACCAGCGTCGCCACCGCCGCCGCCTCCAGCGGGACGATGAAGCCGGGGAGGAGACTCCGCCACAAAACCAGGGCGTTGCCGATCAGGACGTACCAGGCCAGGGGGATGGCGACCGGCAGGACCCAGAGGCGGGGGCCGAAGTTCTCGGTGTAGGCGTAGTGACCGAAGGGGTAGCCGGTGACGGTGCCGACGGTCTCGATCACGGCGGTGATGGCGATCACCGACCCGAGCCACCGCCGGGCCGCGCTCCGCCCCCAGAAGCGGACCAGGACCGAGTGGGTGTTGATCGCCGCCAGCGCGATCAGGATCGGATCGCCGAAGCGGAGGCAGAGATCGATGAAACCGATGAGAAAGGGAGGAAACGGCCAGGAAGCGACGACCTGGTCGTCGATATGGAGCGGCCCGACGACCAGCCCGATGGCGATCCAGAGGCCGTAGAGGCCGAAGAGCGCGCGGTCGGAGCTGTGCCACGGTTTCATGTTTTTAGGGCGTGATTTCGCGAGACGGGGAATGCCGCGCGATCACCCTCTCGGCTACCATTTTTGCGCTCAACAAGACAAGCGGTATTCCGCCCCCGGGATGGGTGGTGCCGCCGACGAAGTAGAGATTGGCGGGCCGCCGCCGCCAGAGCGGAGGCCGGAAGAGCGAGGTGCGGAGGGTGTGCGAGGCCCAGCCGTAGAGCGCTCCCTGATGGGAACCATCCCGCCGCGCGAAATCATGGCAGGTGAAGGTCCGCCGCACGGCGATATGGCCACCGAGGCCCGCCAGGCCGGAACTTTCCAGCCGCGCCACGATCCGGTCGGCATGGCGCTCGATCTCGGCGGCGCCGAGCGTCCCCGGCGGCAGGGCGGGGGAATTGGCCAGAACGAAGTAATTGTCGCACCCCTCCGGCGCGTGCTCGGGATCGGTCCGCGAGGTGGCGGCGATATAGAGCGTCGGGTCGTCGAGGAGGCGGGGGCGGTCGAAGAGCGCGTCGAACTCGGCGGGGGAGTCGTCGGAGAAGAAGATGTTGTGGTGGCTGAGCTGGGGGGCGCGTTGGGTGACGCCGAGGAAGAGGACGAAGCCGGAACAGGAGAGCTGGGGCCGGAGCAATGCTTCCCGTTCGCGGCGCGGGAAGTGGTCAGAGAGCCAGCCCTGCGCGGCGGCGAGGATATCCTGGTTGCAGATCACCACCTCGGGCCGGGCCGTCCGGCCGTCGGCGCTTTCGAGGACGCCGTGCCGCCAGCGCTTGGCCGCCGTCCCGTAACGGATCGTGACGCCGACCTCCTCCGCCAGCCGGACCAGCGCCTGCCCGAGCGCGGCCATCCCGCCCCGGACGTACCAGCTGCCGAAGCGGGCCTCGACGTAGGGGATGATGTTGAAAGTGGCGGGAGTCCGATAAGGGGAGGAGCCGTTATAGGTGGCGAAGCGGTGGAAGAGCTGGCGGAGGTGGGGATCGGCGAAGTGGCGGTTCACCGCTCCGGCCAGGGTCTGCAGCGTCGCCACCTTCGGCAGGTGGCGGAGGCTGGGGAGATTCCGCCAGGAGAAGGCCTTCCAGAATCGGGCCGGAGGATGGTTCAGGTAGGCCTCACCGGAGAGCTCGTAGATGCCCCGGGCCTCGTCGAGGAAGCGGGCGACTTCCGGGCGCTCCCAAAACGCCGCATCCTGGTCGATCACCGTCCCGTCCCGCCAGAAATAGCGGCAGCCGATCGGCAGGGGCTCAAGGGTGAGATAATCCTCCAACCGCCGCCCCGCCGCCGCGAAGAGGGAGCGGACCACCTCCGGCATCGTCAGGAGCGAGGGGCCGGTGTCGAAGCGGTAGCCGCCTTCCCGCCATTCCTGCAGCTTGCCGCCCGCCGTGGCGTTCTGTTCCCAGACCTCGACCCGGAACCCGGCGATGGCCAAGCGGATGGCGGCGGCGAGTCCGCCCGCGCCCGCGCCGACGACAACGGCGCTGGGGATTTCCGAGGACTTGCGCATCGGGAATGGAATAGCAAAGATCGGCCATGGTGCGCCATCTTCATCGCGCGTGGTCCCGGGCGGTCGACGAGGCCAGTTTCGGCGCGATCAATTTCCTCCAGCTCCGCCATGCCGCCGACGCCGCCGGGCTGGCCGCCTATGTGCAGCGGTGGGAGGGGACAACCTTCACCGATTACTACCGGCCCGACCCGGCGGCGGCGGCACGGGCGCTCGGCGAATTGGCCTCGGTTGTCCCCCCTGCCGATCGGCCCTCCCAGGTCCGTTTTTCGACTCCGCTGCCGGGACCGCTGACAGCGAACAACCAGGCGGTCTTCGACCTCTATCCCGCTTCCCGGGGCTGGACCGCGCCGACGCTGCTGGTGGCGCACGGCATGATGTCGGTCAGCGACATCGGCTACCGCCGCTGGGCCGTGACGCTCAACCGCCGGGGCTGGAACGTGGTCTTCGTCCATCTCCCCTACCACTACGCGCGGCGGCCCGCCGGATATTTCTCGGGGGAACTCTCGGTCACCGCCGATCTGGTCCGCACCGTCGAGGGAGTCCGCCAATCGGTGATGGAGCTGCGGATTCTCCTCCAATGGCTGGAGGGGCTGGGCGGAAGCCGCTTCGCCGCCTGGGGGACGAGCTACGGGGCCTGGATCTCGGCCCTCCTCGGCTGCGTGGAGGAACGGGTGGGACGCCTCATCCTGGTCGAGCCGATCCTCGACATCGATACCGCGATCTGGCACTCCCCGGCCTGCGCGGCGATGCGCCGGACCTTGCGCCGCCAGGGGATCGACGAAGCCCACACCGAGCCCCACCTCCGCCTCTGCTGCCCGCTGCAGGTGCCGCCCCGCCTCGATCCGCGCCAGGTGTTGATGCTGGCCGGGACCTACGACCAAATCGCCTCTCCCGCCACCATCCGCGCGCTCCACGAAAAATGGGTCGGCTCGCATTACCACGAATTTCCGCAGGGCCATGTCGGCTACCGGCTCCTGCCGGAAAGCGACCGGCTGGCGATGGAACTCTGGCCGGACGACTTTGTTCTTACCTAGAACCTATTAAGAGCCCATCCGAATACCCCTCGCAGGCCGTGTTGGCCGGAAGAATCCGGCCAATCCTTCGGACAGGAAGGAGGCGGGGCGATCTGCTTCGTTCCTCGCTCTTCACGTATGATCTATACGCTCATCGCTCGCGCCTCGCATCTCACCCCGCCTCCTTCCTGCCCGACCTACGGGGGTTATTCGGATGGGCTCTAAGGATAGAAGGCTGCGGCAGCCTGTAAAAATCAGCTTCGCCGCGTTGACAAGGGCCCCTTCTCTTCGCAAGTTAGTTCTATGCCCCGCGCGCGTGCCGTTTCCCATCTCTTCGAGGGTTCCTACGACGAGACGGCGGCGCGAAATGTGGCGCGCAAGCTCCGCGAGGAACTGGGCGACGAACCGACCTTCGGGCTGGTCTTCGCCTCGCCCGACTATCAGCCCCACCTCGACGACTTCCTCGAGGTGATCCGCCTCCACGGCCATCTCACGCTGCTGGCGGGATGCTCGGGCCACGGCCTGGTCGGCACCGCCATCGAGCGCGAGGCCAAGCCCGGCTTCTCCCTGATGCTGCTCCATCTTCCCGACGCGGTGGTCCGCCCGGTCCGCCTCACCGCCGAGCAGGCCGAGACCGTCACCGGCGCCGCCGCCTGGCACAAGCAGACCGGCATCACCCCCGACCAGGTGAAGGGATGGTTCGTCCTGGCCAATCCCTTCGATTTCCCCATCGAGCGGTGGATGCAGCAGTGGAACCTGGCCTATCCCGGCCTCCCCACCTTCGGCGGCCTGGCCAGCGGCGATCCCGCCGCCAACGAGGCCTGGGTCTTCCTCGACGGCGAGCGGGTCGAGGGCGCGGTCGCGCTGGCGCTGGGCGGCGCCATCACCATCGACACGGTGGTCTCGCAAGGGTGCAAGCCGATCGGCGATCCCTACACCATCACCGGCGTCGACCACAACATCCTCTACACCCTCGGCTCCCAGCCCGCCTACAAGATCCTCGACGGCGCCTTCCAGGCCCTCACCGACTCGGAGAAGGAGAAGGCGCGCAACAACCTCTTCGCCGGCCTGGCCATGTCCGAGTACGTCGAGGAATTCAAGCGGGGCGACTTCGTGGTGCGGAACATCATCGCCGCCGATCCCAGCACCGGGGCGGTGGCGATCGCCGCCAGCCCCCGCGTCGGCCAGACCCTCCAATACCAGCTCCGCGATGCCGACGACGCCTCCGCCGACCTCGACCGCCGCCTCGCCGCCAAGCAGGCCGAGCTGGGCAACACCCTCCCGGTCGCCGCCTTCCTCTGCACCTGCAATGGCCGGGGCGAGGACCTCTTCGGCGCCGTCAACCACGACGCCCGCGCCCTCGCCCGCCACTTCCCCGGCGTCCCCACCGTCGGCTTCTTCGCCAACGGGGAGATCGGTCCGGTCGGAGCGACCACCTACCTGCACGGTTATACCGCCTCGATCGCGCTGGTCGGCTCCGCCCGCTAGGGCCTATCCGGGCGAGCCTCCCGCTCGGGCGCACCCCGCATCGACTTTCCCTCCGAAAAGAGTAACCTCCAGGCATGCCGACCGATCCCTCCCCCCAATCCTTCCCTCTCGACGATCTTCTACGGCGCGTCGGCTACCAGCCGCTCGATGCGAATGGCCTGGCCCGCAAGCTGAAGGTGAAGCCCGACCAGGAGAAATCCTTCTTCACCTTCCTGGCGGAGGAGGAGGCGGCGGGCCGGGTCGTCTCGGTCCGCAAGGGCCTCTATTGCCTGCCGGAACGGCTCGGGCTGGTGGCGGGAAAGCTCTTCATGAACGAGCGCGGCTTCGGCTTCCTCACCCCCGACTCCCCCGGCCATCCCGATGTCTACGTCGGCGCCGAGGAGATCGGCACCGCCATGCACCAGGACCGGGTCCTCGTCCGGGTCAATGTCCGCGAGGGGGGACGGCGCGGGGGCCGGATGCCGGAAAAACTCAACGGCTCGGTGGTGAAGGTCCTGCAGCGCGCCCGCACCCAGCTGGTGGGGACGCTGGCCCACTCGCAGCTGGTCTATTACGTCCGTCCCGACGATGTCCGCATCCTCCACGACATCTGCGTGGCCCCACCGGCGACGCCGATCCCGCTCGGGCACAAGGTGGTGGTCCGGCTGAAGGAATGGACCTCGCCCAAGGTCAGCCCCGAGGGCGAGATCGTCGAGGTCCTCGGCGCGCCCGACGATCCCGGCGTCGATCTCCTCGCCATCACCCGGAAGTACGAGCTGCCGGGGGAATTCCCCGACGCCGCGCTCGCCGAGGCCGAGCGGCTTCCCTCCACCGTCCAGCCCGCCGACCTCGCGGGGCGGGAGGATTACCGCAAGGACTTCGTCCTCACCATCGATCCGGACGACGCCAAGGACTTCGACGACGCGCTCTCCTACCGTCTCCTGTCCGGCGGCGAGATGGAGGTCTCGATCCACATCGCCGACGTCTCCCATTACGTCCGCCCCGGCAGCGCCCTCGACCGCGAGGCGCGGCTGCGCGGGAACAGCGTCTATCTGGTCAACCGGGTCATCCCGATGCTGCCGGAAAAATTGAGCAACGGCCTCTGCTCGCTCCATCCCGGCGTCGACCGGCTGGTGAAGACGGTGGTGGTCCGGCTGGGCGCGAAGGGGAACGTCATCTCGGTCCGCTTCGCCCAGGGGGTGATTCATTCCCACCGGCGCCTCACCTATCAGGAGGCCTATCAGATGCTGCGCAAGCCGGTCGGGCTGGTCGGCAAGCATCTCCAGGCGCTCGGCAGCATGGCGCGGGTCCTCCGGCAGGCCCGCTTCGCCCAGGGGGCGCTCAACCTCGATTTCCTCGAGGTGAAGGTCCGGCTCGACGAGAAGGGGAAGCCGATCCGTCTCGAGCCGGTGGTGAACGACGAGTCCCACCAGCTGATCGAGGAATACATGCTCCTGGCCAACGAGGTGGTGGCGCGCCATCTCCGCCGCGAGCAGCGGCCCGCCCTCTACCGGGTCCACGACAATCCCGACCCCGAGCGGCTCCGCGATTTCAGCGTCCAGCTCCGGCACCTCGGCATCCAGGTCGGCGACCTGACGCAGCGGGGCGAGATCCAGAAGCTCCTCACCCGCGTCGCCGGACGCCCTGAGGAGCCGGTCATCAAGGTCAACCTGCTCAAGTCGATGAAGCGGGCGGTCTACTCGGACAAGCCCGACGGCCACTTCGGCCTGGCCAAGAAGAACTACACCCACTTCACCTCCCCGATCCGCCGCTACGCCGATCTGGTGGTCCACCGCTGCCTCTTCACCCGCGCCAGCCGGAGCGACGTGCCGGAGACCCTGGCCGCCGAGCTCTCAGTCCTGGAACGCCGCGCCAGCGAGGCCGAGACCGAATCGGTGAAGCTCAAGAAGCTCGAATACTTCGCGATCCAGGCCGCCTCCTCGGAGGCGAAGAAGGCGCTCTTCCCCGCCCTGGTGCTGGAGGTCCGCAGCGGCGGCCTGCTGGTCGAGCTGCCCGATTTCCTCATCACCGGCTTCGTCCGGGTCTCCGACATGGAAGGCGATCTCTACCTCTACGACACCTACCGCCAGGAGATGGTGGGGGAGCGGTCGAAGGTCAAGGTCCGCACCGGAATGCGGATCAACGTCCACGTGGTGAAAGTCGACCTGGAGCGCCGCCAGATCGACTTCGGGACGGTGAAGCAGAAGCTGGTTCCGCGCAAGGAGTAGCCGCCCGCCTTAAGAGCTACTCCGTGGGCTGTTTTTCCAGCTTGGTGATGCGGCCTCCGACGATCCACTCGACCACGTAGAGATTGCCGGCGGCATCGGCGGCCGCTCCGTGGGGGCTGTTGAATTTGCCGGGAGCCACCCACTCCCGGTTGTTCGGCCAGCCGGGCTTTGCGGAAACCTCGTCGTTGAGCCCGAATTGGGCCACGGGCCGATCGTTCCGGTCGAGGATCGTCAGGCGGGAAACCAGCTCGGGCACGACCAGGAATTCCCCCATCGGCGCGGAGACGTCGGGACTGGTCAGAAAATCGGCTCCGAAGGCGCGCCGGAACCTCCCATCCGCCCCGTAGACCTGGAAGCGCCGATTGCCGCGGTCGGCGATATAGATTTCGGGTTCTCCGTGGCGGGTGTCGAGGGCGAGCCCGTGGGGACAGTTGAAGCGGCCCGCGCCCTCGGTGCCGTCGAGGGTCTGGAGCTGATGGCCGGCGGCATCGAAACGATGGACCAGGCTGGAGCCGTAACCATCGGCCAACCAGAGATCGCCGTTGCCGCCGAACCGCTTTTCGTTCACCGCCAGCCAGGTGGGGACGTAGCGCCCTTCCGCATAGGCGGCATGGACGGGCGCGGGCAGCGATTGGACGATTTCCCCCTCCAAGGTCGCCTTGACCACCTGATGGGTGCTCTCATCGGCCAGCCAGAGGAACTCGGTCCCTTCTTCTTCCACCAGCGTCAGGCCGTGGGCGCCCGGAAAGCTCCCCCAGGAGGAGAGCAGCTTCCCCTCGGGCGAATAGATCAGCACGGAAGGCTCGGCCTGATGGAAGACGATGACATTGCCCGAACGGCTGACCGCGATGCCGTGGGTCCTGCCGTTGGCCTGGGCCGAGGGTGAGACGGGAATCTTGACCCAATCCTCGATCCAACGATAGGTCCCCAGCGGTGTTTCCAGAAGCATGGGGGATTTGTAGGTGGAAAAGGGCTCGATTGTCGATGGGGAATGGGCCGGGCGGCCTCTCGTCGATTATTTCCCGAGGGTTGGCACATTTAAGGCTTTGCCAGAGGGATGAAGATCGACGGCCTCATGCCCAGCTTTCAGGACATCCTGGACGGAATCTGCAGCGGAAGGGATATCCGCGAGGTGCTCCAGCTCGTGCTCGACCGCGCCTGCGAACTGGCGGGCGCCCGCCACGGCTCCCTGATGCGGATCGAGGCCGAGACCCGGACCCTCGTCATCCTCTGCACCTCCGGCGAGGGCTGGAACGAAGAGAACCTGATGGTCCGGCTCAAGGTGGGCGAAGGGGTCACCGGAGCGGTGGCGGCGACCGGCAAGCCCTACCTCTGCGAGGACACCGAGCACGATCCGAAGTGCGTGGTCCTCTTCCCCACGATGAAGTCGGAAGTCGCCGTCCCCGTGATCATCGACCAGGAGGTCTGGGCGGTGATCAACATGGACGCCGAGACCTACGGGGCCTTCAACCAGGAGACCGTCGCCTCGCTCTCCGCCTTCGCGGAGACCGTTTCCTTCGCCATCCAGTCCCAGGTCCGGCCCCGCTAAGGGGCTTTTTTCCCGGGCGACGGCTTGGGCTGTTTTCGCCGCTTCCGGCGTTTCCAAAAAAACAAGCGGCAGGGGAGATCCCTGCCGCTTGTTTTTGAACGGTTGAAGCTGCCGGCTTACTGAGCGGCGGGCGTTGCCGGGGCTGCGGGCGCGCTGGGAGTCGCGGGAGCCGTCGATTCCGGGGCGGGAGCCGGGGCCGCCGGAGCGGTCGTCCCCGTGGTGGTGGAAGGCGTGGTGGTGCCGGTCGCTCCGGTCGTCGTCGCGGCCTTCTTCTTTTTCTTGGCCTTTTTCTTGGCGGTCTTGGCCTTGGCCTTTTTAGCCTTGGTTTTGGCCTTTTTGGCTTTCTTGGCCTTTTTCTTGGTCTTGGCCGGGGCGGTCGAGGTCGCGGCGGGAGTTCCTGCGGCGGGGGCAGCCTCGGTCGGAGCCGGGGCGGAAGCAGCGGCGGGAGCCTCGGGGGCGGCGGGCGCGGACGCGGCGGCCGGAGTGCTGTCGGCGGCGGGGGTGGAAGTCTGTGCGAAGGAGGCGCCGGTCAGGCAAACCACTGTCGCGGAAGCGATTAAGAAAGAGGAAAGTCTTTTCATTGTTGAATTAAACCAGAGCGCGAAGAAAAAGTTGCGCACTTGTTTATGAATTCTAACCTGAGTCATGCCCTTGACCCTCTATGTGAAAACCGGTTGCCCGTGGTGCGTCGAGGCGGAGGAAATCCTCGAACGAAACGGAATCTCCTACGACCGGGTCGACGTCCTCCGGGACAAGAAAGCGTTCCAGTACATGCGGGAGATCTCCGGCCAGTCGAAGGCCCCCACCCTCGAGTGGGAGGAGTCGATCCTCTCCGATTTCGGCCCCGAGGAGCTCAACGAGTTCCTGCGCGAAAACAATCTCGCGAAGTAAGCGTCCCTAAGCGCCCGTCCCCAACGCCCCTTTTGAGCAAGAAATCGCCCAAGATCGCCGCGCTGCTCGCCGAGGCCGAACACGCGCGCCATGAACACCATGAGCGGCACAGCCCCTACTACACGGGCTATTTCCATTGCTTCAACCGGGAACTCTACTACGAAGCCCACGACGTCCTCGAGGAGCTCTGGCTCGGCTGCAAGCGGGAGGCCGACGGCGATTTCTACAAGGGGCTGATCCAGTTCGCCGGAGCCTACGTCCACCTCCAGAAAGAGCGGCTCCGCCCCGCCTCGAACCTCTTCAACCTCGCCCTCGCCAACCTCAGCCGCTACCCGCATCGGCACCACGACCTCGACGTCGCCCAGGTCTGCCAGCGCTGCCGGGAGGAGATCGCCGGGCTGGCGGCCTCGGGGTATACGGTGAATCCGTGGTCGCCGGGCGCGGGATGGCGCCTGCGACTTGAGGCGATCTAACTTTTAGCGTCGTTCCCTAATCCTTGGTCGGATGAAATCCGATCTTTCTTTTGGGAGGTTCCGCAGGCGGCTCCATCAACTGGCGGATCGCCTTGAAAACCAACTCGAACTGTTGGCCATGCTGTCGAAAGCCCTTTTCCAGAACATCGACCTTGCGGCCCAGCTCGTCGACCGAGAGAGCGAAACGGCGCAGCTTCACGAACGTCTTCACGATGGTCACGCTCATCGTCACTGCCCGGGAGCTGTTGAGCACATTGGCAGCCATGAGCGCCCCGTGCTCCGTGAAGACATGGGGAAGGAAGCGGCGACCGCCGTGGGAACTTGAGGTCACAATTTGTGACCTCAAATCATCAAACTCCTCCCGTGTGAGTTGAAAGGCAAACTCCGCTGGGAAACGCTCGATATTCCGCTTCACCGCCTGGTTAAGCGCCTTGGTCGGGACACCGTAAAGAGCGGCAAGATCCGAATCGAGCAACACCCGATGGTCTCGAATCGTGAAGATAAAACCGCTTAAATCCCGGCGGACCGGGGAAGAAGGCATGGGCGCCGATTCTCAGGGCAATCCCCTGATTGCGGCAAGCTTCGATCTATGCCAAGTTCAGCCGCATTGTGAGCCCGCTGTTGCTTCTCTTTGCCAGCGGGGAGATGTTTTTCATCGGGCTGGGATTGGCGGCGGCCTCTTCGATTGCGAAATTGCGGCGGACGGGAAAAATCGCGAGCTATCTGCTCACCGCTCTCTGGATCCTGGGCTTCTGCCTCGTCATTCTATCGGCGACGCCGCTGTCCCTTTGGGTGTACGTCCTATGGCTGGGGTCGGGGATCGCTCTGCCGGTGATACATATCCTGAAGGTCTCTCCAGCCTGGGAAAAAAGAGCGACGGCTGCTTTCGTGGCCATCGCCCTGGCCATGAGCGCGGCGGAACTCCGTCATCAGTTGCCTCCCTCCCTTCCGGTCCTGGCCGATCACCCGATCTTCGTGGTTGGCGATTCGATCAGCGCGGGCATTCGGACCGGGGCGCGCACCTGGCCGGAGGTTTTGGCCGATCATTCCCACTTGCAGGTGGTCAATCTGTCCCGGGCGGGCGCGACCGTCGACTCGGCCCTCACCCAACTGAACGGCGTCACCGATCCGGACGCATTGCTCATCGTCGAGATCGGAGGAAACGATCTGCTGACCGATGAGGATGGCCGGGTGTTTCGCGCCCATCTCGATGCGTTTCTGGGCCGGGCGACGCAAAAGAGCCGTCACTTGGCGATGTTCGAGCTCCCGCTCTTTCCGTTTTATAATGCCTACGGCCGGGCCCAGCGCGATCTGGCCGAACGATACGGGGTGACCTTGATCCCCAAAAGATGTCTCACCCGGGTCTTCGGCATGAAGGACGGCACTCTGGACGGGCTCCATTTATCGCAAAAAGGCCATGACGTTCTGGCACAGACCCTCGCGGGCTTTCTGAAAGTGAAATAGATTTTCACCCCCTTGCGTTGCTCCCCGGTTGAATCTATGCCAAGTTCACCCGCCATGAATTCCAAATCGTCCGGCGGCTGTTTCTCCATTTTCCTGGGATTGCTCCTCGCAGTCAGCCTGCTGCTCAACGGGATTCTTTTCTTCGCCTTCTCGCTGCGGAATTCGGACAAGGGAACGGCCAGCTTTGCCGAGACCCACGTCGATGGCACGGCCGGGAGCGCCAACAAGATCGTCGAGATCGATCTGAAGGGGCTGATCACCGGCTCCGGCAGCGGCGATTTCGGCGACAATCTCCCCGACGACATCCGGCTCCAGCTCCGCCAGGCGGCCGACGACGCGGCGGTGAAGGGGGTGATCCTGCGGATCGATTCGCCCGGCGGCGAGGTGACGGCGAGCGACGAGATCTACCACTACGTCGCCCAGTTCCGCGACAAGAAGCCGGTCACCGTCTACATGGAATCGGTGGCGGCCTCGGGCGGCTACTACAGCGCGATGGGCGGGAGCTACATCATCGCCAACGAGCTTTCACTCACCGGCAGCATCGGGGTGATCCTGGAGACCTTCAACGTCGGCGACCTGCTGGGCAAGCTAGGGGTGAAGGCGCTGGTGATCAAGTCGGGCAAGATGAAGGACCTGCTCAGCCCCTTCCGCGAGGCGACTCCGGAGGAAGTCGCCTATATCCAGAATCTGATCAACGAGACCTACGACCGCTTCGTCGGCGTGGTCGCCAAGGAGCGGAAGCTCGACGTCAACGTCCTCCGCAACGGCATCGCCGATGGCCGTCCCCTTTCCGGCAAGCAGGCCAAGGAGGCCGGGCTGATCGACGCCACCGGCTACTTCGAGGACGCCGTGGCCAAGGAGCTGGAATTGGCGAAGGTCCAGGACGCCGAGGTGGTCCGCTACCAGGCGCCCTTCGATTGGCAGCATCTCTTCAAGACGATGGCGGCCTCCTCGGTCCGGCCCTTCAAGGTCGAGCTGGGCACCGGCGCGCTCCCGCTGGCGAGCGGGCGGCTCTATTACCTGCCCGCCGCGGCGGTCGGTTATTAAGCCGGGCACCGGTTCCGGGGCTTTCCCTTTGGCATGAACGCCACGGCTTCCCAGGCCCTCCCCCCCGCCTGGACCGCGCTCGCCATCGCCGTCACCATCGCCGCCGAGATGACCTTGGGGCGCTGGCTGCGGGCGCGGAGGCTGGCGGGGAATCTTTCCTTCGGCGCCGCGCCGGTCCTCGATCTTCCCGTAGCCGATATTCTCGCGGTGGTGGGGGCGCTGGCGCTCTCGATCTATTGGCCGGGAGGGATCTGGTTCGGGCTGGTGGGGGCGGCGGCGGTTGCGGCGGTCGTCCGCCTGAACGGGATTCCGCTCCGCCGCCACTTCGGGCCGGGCCGGTTGACGCTGCCGGGCGTGGCGGGCCTCAGCCTCTGGATCGCGCTGGCGGTCTTCGTCCCGCTCCAGCTGCTGGCCGGAGGCTGCCAGCTCCTCTTCCAGCATTTCGGCTGGCCGACACCGGCGGAACCGGCGGTCGATCTCTTCCTCCACGCCGAGGGGTGGCGGCCCCTGGCGATCCTCTTCTTCGCGGCGACGGTGGTGGCGCCGTTCGGCGAGGAGACCCTCTTCCGGGGCTTCCTCCAGCCCTTGCTGCGGCGGCATCTGCCGCCCTGGGGAGCGATCGGGATCACCGCCCTCCTCTTCGCCGCGCTCCATCAACATCCGCTGACCCTGCTGCCGCTCTTCGTCTTCGGCCTGGTCCTCGGCTTCGCCTATGAGCTCTCCGGCTCGCTCCTGCTTTGCATGGGACTCCATTTTTGGTTCAATGCCTTCACCGCCCTGTTGCTGATCGCCGGTTACGGGCCGCAATAGCCCCCGTTGTCTTAATTTCACCGCCTTGAAAAAGCCGTCTTCCCGCGCCGCCCTTTCGTCCCTGGGGGAGGACCGCCTGATTCCGCTGCTGACCCGGGGGTGGGGCGGGTCCGGAGCCTCCTCGGTGCTGGTCGGCCCGGGCGACGATTGCGCGGTGCTGCGCGGGACGCGGCGGGGGGAACGGCTCCTCTTCAAGACCGACGCCGTCGTCGAGGGAGTCCACTTCACCGCCGCCACCCCCTCCGCGCTGGTGGGGCGGAAGGCTCTGGGCCGCGCCCTCAGCGACATCGCCGCGATGGGCGGAACGCCGACCCATGCGGTGATCACCCTGGCGGTGCCGCCAGGGACAATGCCAGCGCGCTTGACCGGGATCTATCGCGGCCTCACCGCGCT
>FSXI01000321.1_pt1 | contig 19671 bp, 19 predicted proteins | sample 1638251 | NCBI WGS metagenome assembly FSXI01 (sample SAMEA3914788, study PRJEB12502) | metagenome | biome: forest; material: soil | place: Canada | collected 2011-07-03 | depth 0.1 m | reverse complement strand
GCGTAGGGGGGGTCGGCGGGACGGGCTGGGACGGCGTCGAATCGACCTTGGGGCTGGGGGGCGTGTCCTGGTAGTTGAAGGCGGCCTTCTTGCTGCCGGTCAGCGAGGGGAGGGGGGAGTTGGGGTCCTTGGCGGCCTCGCGGCTCTTCAGCGCGGTGTTCCGCTCCGATTCGAGAATGGCGTTCGGATCGGCCTGGGCGACTTCCTGCGAGGGGAGGGTGGGGACGAATTGGGTGGGGAGCGGCGGCTGCTTCGGCGGCGCCTCCATCTTCAGCATGGTGAGGCTGGGAGGCGGTGGCGGAACGGTCGGCGCCGGTTGCAACTGCTGGACGAAGCGGCGGAAAGCCGGGGAGGTGATCAGGAAAAGAAGCCCCAGATGGAGCACGATCGAGATCACCAAAAGAGTGCCGAGACGCTTGTTCACCGGATTGACCTTAGCAAGAGGATGGCAACATGCCTAGGCGTCTTGACGGAATCATTCCCAGTAACCTTCAGGCCCCTGGCGCGTCGGTCACTCAGCTGCTTCCCCGTAATCTTAGGCCGGGGTTAGGTGGCGCAGGTATTTGACAATCGGGCCAGCCCCTTTATTCTGTAATATTACGATCTGATGACATAAAATATGGATCCCTCTGTACACACGATTAAGACCGAAAAGATAGACGTCGAACGCAAAAGCTTTTTGTTCGACCTGAAGGAAAATGACCGGGGTCGTTTTCTCCGTATCACTGAAGATGTGCGTGGCCGCCGCGACACCATCATTGTTCCGGCGCCCGGGTTGGAAGATTTCCTCAAGGCCCTGCAAAACATGATCGCCGCCAGCCACGAGGCCGGCCCGATCCCGCAAAGCTCCTTCCCCGATCGCTAGGCGCAGGTTCTCCCTGAGCCCGGCGTTTCCAAGACGTTGTCCTCATGAGCCTTGCGCCGCGCGCGCAAGGCTGAGGCGGGAGCCCGGGCATGGGCTTCCCCCAATTCTCCCCCCTTTCTACCCCTGCGTTCCCGCTTCCGGTCCCAAATAAAGTCGGATCAGGGGAGGGCTGCCAGCCGCCCGGAAGCTTCCGCCGCGACCCGGGCCAGCTCGGGGTTCTTCCCGCTCTTGGCCAGGGCGTCGAGGGCGGGGATCGATTGCTTGTCCCGATAATCGACCACGGCGAGAACGGCTTCCAATTGGACGGTGGCGTCGGGGTCGTCGAGGGCCTTGCGGATCTCCGGCAGGGCGGAGGGATCGGCCAGGTAGCGGAGTCCCCGCAGGCCCTGTTGGCGGACCACGGGCTCCGACGAGGAGAGGTAGCCGAGGAGGACCGGCGTGGCCGCCGGATTCCGGGCCGCGGCCAGGGAGAAAGTGGCCGCATAGACCACCGCCGTATCGTTGCTGTGGAGGGCCTGGAGGAAGGGGGCGGGATCGGAATTCGGGGCGATGATGGTGAGCGCGTTCTGGGCGGCGCGGCGGACCGATTGGTCGTCGTCCTTGAGCGCGGCGAAGAGGGGGGCGACGGCGCGGGCATCGCGCAGCTTGCCGAGCGAGGCCGCCGCCTCGGAACGGGTGAACCACCATTTGTCCTGCAGGGCGTCGATCAGGCCGGGGACGGCCTTCACATCCTTCAGATCGCCCAGGGAGGAGGCGGCGGCGCGGCGGACGTTCTGGTCCGGGTCCTTGAGCGCTCCCAGCAGGGCGGGGACGGCCTGGGGTTCCCCGGTCAGGCCGAGGGCGCGGACCGCCGAGGTGCGGACGGTCTCGTTCTTGTCGTGGAGGAGGTCGAAGAGGATCGAGTCGTTCTTGCTCAGGTCGTTGACCAGATCCTGGTAGCGGATGTAGGCGAGGTCGACCCGCTCGGCCTGGAGGAGGAGGCGGATCTCGGCGCGGCGGAGGGTCTTGTCCTTGGGATCCTGGTGGATGGCGGCCTGGAGGATCTCGAAGGCCTTGACGTATTCGTTGACCTGCAGGAGGAGATCGACCTGATGGAGGGTCTCCCGGTCCTGCCCGCATCCCCCTAATGCCAAGACGAGGACCAAGGGAAGGAGGCGGCTCCAATGCTTCATCCCAGGATTAAGCGATAGGCGGCGCGGGCAGGCAAGGAAATAGGTGGATGGAATGTCTCACGATATTTTTTCCATAGAGGCGACGAATCGACTCTGGGCAGGGTCCAAGGGGGCGCAGCCCCTTTGCGTCGTTCCCAACTGCTTTGCCCCCGTGCATCTCGGTCTGCCCATAATCAGGACGTTCGATCTGTTCTTAATTCCCGCCACCTGAAACCGACGAGCCCGCTCTCCCGCGCTTCTCGCGTCTTCATGGTAGAATCGACCCATATCCGGCGCCCCTCCCCTTCCCTGTCGTCCGCAAAACGCAGCCCTTGATATTTACTTCGCCCGCTCTTAAGGTGATCCCTTTATGGAGTCCAGCCTCGACCACGCCAGCCGACCTTCCGTGGTCTCGGCCAAACGGGGCCTGCTCGACGCCTATGCCTATGCCGCGCCGGTGGCGGCCCATCTCGAAAAGTTCGACCAGCGGGTGCTGGCCCAGGCGTCCCAATTCGACGCCGACATCGTCGCCTATCTCGAATACGTCCTCAGCTGCCACGGCAAGCGGCTCCGCCCCACCCTGGCCCTCCTCTGCGGGGCGGCTACCGGCGGCGTCACCGAGCGGCACCTCGACCTCGGCGTGATCGTCGAGATGATCCACCTGGCCACCCTGGTCCACGATGACATCATGGACGGCGCCTCCCAACGGCGCGGCCAGCCGACCGCGACCACCCGCTGGGGCCCGGAGATCGCGGTCCTGGTCGGCGATTGCCTCTTTTCCCACGCGCTGAAGATCTGTTCCTCGAACTTCCCCCAGGAGGTGAGCAAGGCGATCTCCAGCTCGGTCTGCGAGGTCTGCAGCGGCGAGATCCTCCAGACCCAGCGCCGGTTCGATCTCAACCTCGGCCTCGACGATTATCTCCGGATCATCCGGATGAAGACCGGCGAGCTCTTCCGGGTCGCCTGCGATCTGGCCGCCGGGATCAACCAGGTGAAGCCGGAGACGGCGCGGGCGCTGGGCCGCTACGGCGAGTCCCTCGGCATCGCCTATCAAATTTACGACGATTGCCTCGATATCCTCGGCACCGAGGCGGAATCGGGCAAGACCCTCGGCACCGACCTGGAGCGGGGCAAGATCACCCTCCCCTTCCTCTACCTGCTGGAGAGCCTCTCCGGCAGCGAGCACGAGGAGGTCTGCGGCATCCTCCTGCACGGCACCGGCGTCGAGCGGCGCGGGTTGATCGCCCGGGTTGCCCGGGAAGGGGCGATCCAGCGGACCATCGCCACGCTCCGCCAATATCTGGCCGAGTGCGAGCAGTCCCTCTCCGTCCTCCCTCCCTCGGCCGCCCGCGAGAGCCTGGTGGGGATCGCCGCCTCGGTCGGGCGGCAGGTCGATGGGCTGAAGGCCTGACTTGTCTGACCGGACGGGCCGGGAGAGTTGAGCATCCCGCACCCTTGCCCTTGCTTTCTTCCCCGGCACTCGATTAGCTTCCGGCAGCCATGCCTGCGTCCTCCCACTCCCCGGAAGAGAGCGACCAGGAATTGGTCCGCAAGACGCAGGAGGGCGACATTGACGCCTTCGACCGGCTGGTGGAGCGTTACGAGAACAAGATGCGGGTGACGATCTACGGCATCGTCCTCAACCATCACGATACCCAGGACGCCCTCAGCGAGACGTTTTTCAAGGCCTTCCGCAGCATCGGCAATTTCCGGGGCGATTCCGAATTCTCGACCTGGCTCTACCGGATCGCCAAAACCACCGCCCTCAACGCCTGGCGGAAGAGCAAGCGCCGCCCCCAAACCATCCAGACGCCGGAGGGGGATGAAGAATTTAATGAGAATAATAATTTCATAGATAACAATATTTCTTCCGATGTGCTCCGTCAGATGGGAAACCAGGAATTACAAAATAAATTGAACGAATCGCTCGCCCAGCTGTCTGAAGATCACAGAACCGTGGTAACGCTTTTCGACATTCAGGATTTGAGCCATGCGGAAATCGCCAAGATCATGGGCTGTTCCGAGGGAACGGTGCGCTCTAGGTTGTTCTACGCCCATAAACAGTTGCAGAAACTCCTAAGGAACTATATATAGACCCCAGACAAATGAACGATTCGTCCATCAAAGATTTGTCCTCCGGCCTCTCCCCTGAACTCAAGGCGCTGCTCCAGGGCCGCCGTGAAATGTTCGCCCAGTCCGGGGCCCCGGTTCCTTCCGTCCTTCCCGAGCTGCACCGCCGCATCCGCGCCGCCGCCATGGAGCGGACCTCGCTCCGCCAGACTCTCCGGACCCGTCTGAGCGAGTGGGCCGCCGTCCTCCTCGATCTCAATCCCGCCGCCCGCCTCAGCTATGTCGGGGCCTTCGCGGCGGTCGCCCTCGCCCTTTTCGTCGGATTGCAGCAGAGCTGGAAGAGTGGAAGTGCCGACGGCACCCCCCTCCTCACGCTCAATCAGCCGGCGGAACAGACTGCGGGCAATACGGATCAGGAGAAGGTGAGCTACTCCTTGAACACGATCGACAACGCCAATTCCCTCCCCGTCTCCCTCGATCAGAAGATCGACCAGGTGATGGCGGATGCCGACGATCTCAGCCATGACGCGGCCTCGGCCCATTATGTGCTGACCCGCACGCCTGCCAGCTATGATTCCGTGGTGGCGTTCTAAGGATCGGGCCGCCACGAATCCTTCCCGTCCGCCGGGTCCTTTCCGGTTTCGTCTTCCCTATCTTTTCGTCGGCGCCGGGGGGGTGCTCCTCGGGGCGGCTCTCTTCCTAACCCTGCGCCATTCCGCCGGGACGTCCGATCGCCGGGCGAGCGAGGCGGGCACCTTCAGCGACTCTTCCTCTCCCAGCCGTTCCTCCGGCGATGGGCAGGGGGCCAATGTCTTCGACGCGATCGGCGACCAGGTCAACCGGGTCTTCGAGGATTCCAAGGAGGCCGTCGTCCGGGTCCGCGCCCAGCAGGACGGTGACCATATCTTCATCGGTTCCGGGTTCTTCGTCGACGAGAAGGGGACGATCGTCACCGCCGCCTCCGTCCTGGGGAACAGCAACGATATTTCGGTGGAGGCCAACGGCCTCGACCTCCCGGTCAAGGTCCTCGGGGTCGATCCGCGCAGCGGCCTCGCCGTCCTCCAGGTCTTCGACGGGGTGACGCCCTATCTACCGATGGCCGCCCCCGACGAGGCGAAGACCGCCATGCCGGTGGTCGGCGTCGGCTATCCCTTCAATCTCCCGCCCGCGCCGACTTTCGGCATGGTGACCGGCTTCGACTCGCAGTATCTCAGCCATTTCTTCGCCACCACCCATCTCCGCACCAGCCTCTCGATCAGCCCCGGCCAGATCGGCGGCCCGGTGCTCGACGGGCGCGGCGCGGTGGTCGGGATGATCGTGACCGCCGCCGACGACCGGAAGCTGACCTACGTCCTCCCCAGCGCCGCGATCCAGAAGATCCTGGTCGATATCAACCTGCATGGCCGGGTCGAGCACGGCTGGGTCGGCGTCGGCGTCGATCCGAACGCCGGGGCCGAGGTGCGGATCACCCAGCTCTTCCAGGGAACGCCCGCCGCCGCCAGCGGCCTCCAGCCGGGCGATGTGGTGGTCCGGATCGACAACCGGGAGATCAACCGCCCCGCCGACGTGATCGACGCCTCGTTCTTTTCCCGGGTGGGCGAGGAATTGCCGGTGGTGGTCTCGCGCAAGGGGGAACTCCTCACCTTTAAATTCGTGGTGACCGAACGCCCCGACCAGATTCCCATCCCCGTCTCCCTCCCGAACCCGGGCGAACCTCCCCAGCCGCAGGGAGTGGAAGTCCAGGGCACGCCGGTACGGTAGCGATCACAAGACGTCGTTCCCATTGAGGTGGCGAATCGAATCTGGGCAGGGTCCAAGGGGGCGCAGCCCCTTTGCGTCGTTCCCAACTTCTTTGTCCCCGCGCATCCTGGCACGCCCCTAATCAGCGCGTTCGATCTGCCGATGACCCGCGCCACCTGAAACCGATGAGCCCGCTCTCCCGCGCTTCTCGCGTCCGCGCGGTAGAATTGACCCAGACTCGGCGCCACTCCCCTTTTCAGCGGGGAAAGGGGCGGCAGCCCCAAAGGGCCGCCACCCATGAGCTTGGCTAAACGCCGACGCCCTACTTCTTCAACGACTGCCGCACCGTCTCCACCTGCCCCGCCGAGCCGAGCTTGGTGTTCTTATGCGCGATGAACTTGGCATACTCCTCGACGAAAATCTTACCCGGAGGCCGGAAATCGAAGTCTTCCGGATGATCGCGGAAGAACTCGCGATGCACCCGGGTCCAGACCAAGCGTCCATCGGTATCGATATTGACCTTGGTAACCCCGAGCTTGGCGGCGGGAAGATATTCGTTCTCGTCGACGCCCCGGGCGCTCGGGTCGAGCTTGCCGCCGGCGGCGTTGATCCGGCGGACTTCCTCGACCGGGACGCTGGAGCTGCCGTGCATGACGATAGGGGTGCCGGGGATCTCCTTCTGGATCGATTCGATGACGTGGAAGTGGAGGGACTGCTGGCCCTTGAACTTGTAGGCGCCGTGGCTGGTGCCGATGGCGGCGGCGAGGGCGTCGCAGCCGGTCCGCTTGACGAATTCGACGGCCTCCTGGGGATTGGTGAGGCAGGCGTTGCCTTCGTCGACCTTGATGTCCTCCTCGACGCCGCCGAGCTGGCCGAGCTCGGCCTCGACGCTGATGCCCTTGGCGTGGGCGCGGTCGACCACCCGCTTGGTGATGGCGATGTTCTCCTCGAAGGAGTCGTGGGAGGCGTCGATCATCACCGAGCTGTAGAAGCCGGAATCGATGCAATCGTAGCAGGTCTCCTCGTCGCCGTGGTCGAGGTGGACGGCGTAGATCGCCTCGGGGAAGATATCGTCGGCGGTGCGGATGAGGGCCTCGAGCATCCGCTTGTCGGCGTATTTGCGCGATCCCTTGGAGAGCTGGATGATGAAGGGGGCCTGGGAGGTCACGCAGCCGCGGAAGAGGCCGAGGATCTGCTCGAGATTATTCACATTGTAGGCCCCGACGGCGAATTTGCCGTAGGCCACCTTGAAGAGTTCGGCGGTGGTGACGATCATGGGGGATACCCAACCGGATTTCCCGTTGCTTGGCAAGGCGGGGCTGCGTCGGGATCGTTGAATTCGCCTATGTCCTCTCCGCAGGCAACGCCGCTGCGACTTGGAGCCTATTCCACATGAAATAGTCCCAAGATATCGCTTCCATAGAGGTGGCGAATCGAGTCTGAACAGGGTCCAAGGGGGCGCAGCCCCTTTGCGTCCCATCTACACGGTGTGCACAGGTCGCCCATATTCCTGACGCTAAAAATTATCCCGGCATTCAGCCCCGGCGGGGGTAGGGGCGGCAGCCCCAAAAAAGCAGGATCGATCGAGCCAATCCAAAACGAAAATACTCGAGATGCGCTTTTGGAACGGTTTGCTCTTGTGCCCCCCTCGGGGATATGGAGAGTACCTCCATATGGAGATTGCCGAGTATTTGGGACCCTGTGTCAGCGCGACGGTGGAGCGGGTCTTTTCCACCATGATCTCGTTGGCCGTCGTCACGACGAAGGTGGAGGACCTCAATACGATCGGCGAGGACCACCTTCCCGAGATCACCGGCAGCGTCAGCTTCGCCGGAGCGATGACCGGCGTGGTCTATCTTTCGATCCATCCCGGCCTGGCCAAGGCGATGACCAGCCGGATCACCGGCCAGGAAGGCGCCCACAGCGAGAGCGAGGAGAACGACGTGATCGGCGAGTTCACCAACATGGTGACGGGCAATATCAAGACGGCGATGGCCGACAAGGGTTACAATTCGGCGCTGACCATCCCCAGCGTGGTGCGCGGGCGCTCGATCACCTTGACCGGCAAGGGATTCACCCACGCCATCCGCGTCACGTTTTCGATTCCCGAGATCGGCGAAGAATTTCAGGTCCGTTTGATGGTGAAGCTCGGTTGAGTCGCGGCGGTTTCTCTTCTCCTGCCGCACATCCGCCAGTCGGCCGATGGATCCGATGGCTATAAGGGTTTTCACGGATTGCCATCGGGCCGGTTTGTCTTCTAGAGTTCGATTCCGATGGCCGATGAAACCTTCACCGATCGGGAGCAGCTCCTGAAACCGGACGATTCGATTGTCGTTCCGGAAAAGGAGAAGGGCCTTTCGTTCGACAGCAAGACGGACGCGGACAATTACGCGCAGGCCGAGATCGATGCGATCATGAAGGCGATGGGTTGAGGGCGCGGCGCTCGCTGGCGACTTCCCGAACTTCCGCTCGTGCGGGATCATTTTTTTCTCCCCGTCCTAAATCTCAAGTCGTCCGGAAATTATTTTTGAGCTAGGTTGGGGAATGCCTTCGTATCGCGACGCCGCCCTGGTCCTGGCCGGACATGGGTCGACGGTCAATGCGGATTCGAGCGAGGCGACCTACCGGCATGCCGATGTCCTGCGCGAGCGCGGGCTCTTCGCCGAGGTCCACGAATGTTTCTGGAAGGAGGAGCCGAATTTCCGCTCCGTGCTCTCCCAGGTGGAATCCTCGCGCGTCTACGTGGTCCCCGATTTCATCAGCTCCGGCTATTTCACCGAGGAGGTGATCCCGCGGGAGATCGGCTTGAGCGGGCCGGTGACGCGCCGCGGCGGGCGGGAGATCTTTTACTGCCAGCCGGTCGGCCTCCATCCCTCGATGACGCGGGTGCTGCTGGCGCGGGCCGATCAGGTGGTGCGCGATTCGGGCGTGATCGCCGGGCCGGTCCCGGCGGAGACGGCGCTGATCGTGATCGGCCACGGCACCGGCCTGAACGAGAACTCGACCCAGGTGGTCCGCGACCAGGCGCGCCGGATCGCCGAGCTGGGCTGCTACGCGGAGTGCCATGCCGCCTTCATGGAGCAGGCGCCGTTCATCAAGGACTGGCAGACGATCACCGCGCAGCCGAGCGTGATCGCGGTCCCGTTTTTCATCGCCGACGGGCTCCACTCCTACGAGGATATCCCGGTGCTGCTCGGCATGACGGAGAACGTGCGGCTCTCCGGGTTCCGCAACCCGCACCGGCTGGCGGGCCGCCGGCTCTGGTATGCCAGCGCCATCGGGACCGATCCGAAGATCGCCGATGTCATCCTGGCGCAGGTGGAAAAATTCGATGAGGATCACGGAACGGTTTAGCCAGTGGCTGGAGAACGCGCCGCAACCCTGGCTCCTGGGCCAGGCGGCGATCCTCTCCGGCTATGAATTGCGGCATCGCGACGATCTGGGCAGCCCCGAGGGGTTGATCCCGCTCGATGGCCTGCCCGCGCTGCGCGAGATGGTGAAATACGATTCGCTGGGCCGCTTCCGTCCGCTGCGGGCGGCGCCGACCCTGCGCCGGGGATGGCAGATGGGGTCGCTCGACGTGGCCGCGCTGATCGCGGCGCTCAATGTGATCTATCCCGGCGCGGTCGGCTTCTGGGCGGCGCGGCAGGCGGGGACGCTGGCGCCGACCGAGTTCGTCGGCACCTCCCGGCGCCAGACCGGGATGTACCGGATCACCCAGGTGGTCACCCAGGAGCAATTCGAACGGACGGTGGCCACGGTCTGCGAGGGAGGATGCCTGCGGCGGCGGTTGTGGCAGCCGGTCTCGCCTGTTTTTTCAGGTCCCTCCGAATTGCCGCTGCTCTGCCCGGAGCCGTGCAATTATCTGGTGGCGAAGATGCGGGATGTGATCGTGGCGGATCGGGGGAAGGCGGCGTAGGCCCCCGCATCAGGGTTGCCGCCGCCGAGAGTTGTGGCTAACTAAGAGGGTGCCATCGGTTCCGCGCTCCCGGCCTTTCGATTTCGCCCTGCTGCTGCCCCAGGCGCGGCAGGAGTGGATCGCGGCGGGGCTCGGCCTTTTCTGGTCGGTCCTGGTGGCGGCGTTCTATCTGGTCGGCTTTTTCGACGACGCCGAGGACGCGCTCCTCGATTGGGAGCAGACCGTCTTCGCCTCGACGGTGCCCGATCCCGATTTTGCGCTGATCGCGATCTCGCGGGTGCCGAGCGACCGGCCCTGGCCGTGGCCCCGGCTCGACTACGCTCTGGCCCTGCGCGGGCTGGTTCCGGAGCATCCCCAGAGCGTGGTCTTCGAGATGACCATGCACGACGAGGACCCGCGCTTCAGCGCCTTCGACGCCAGCTTCCGCACCCTGGTCGACCGGACCGACGCGGTGGTCTTCGCCGCCGCCGCCCTGCAGGCGCCGGGCCAGGAGCCGCTGCCCGACGGCGTGGCCGCGCTCCGCCTCCGGGGCAAGCCGGGCCATGTCGCCAATTTCGGCTCGTTCCTCTGGCCGGTGAAGACCTTCGCGGAGGGCTCGCCGGTCGGCATCGCTAATTTCTCCCGCGATCCCAGCCAGGTGCTCCGGCGGGTGCCGCTGGTCTTCCGGCTGCAGAACCGGATCGTCCCCTCGCTGGCGTTGACGGCGGCGGCAACCCGCCTGGGGGCCGATCTCAGCCGGAGCGAGCTGGTCCCGGGCAAGCGGATCGTCCTGCGGGACGGCGACGGCCATGCGCTGCGGGTCATCCCGATCGATGACGAGGGGCGGCTCCGCCTCCGCTTCCGCAAGCCGGGCCTCGACCTGCTGCGGGTCAATTACGACGATTTCCTCCTCTACGCCGACCAGGCCGAGCGCGACGTGGTCCCGGCGGTCGACCTGCGCGGCTTCGGCAAGCGGCAGGTCTGGATCGGCGCGACCGATCCCTCGGTGAGCGATCCGATCCGCACCGCCGCCGGCCTGCGGATGCCGGTCGAGATCCAGCTCCAGGCCACGGCACAGATCGTGCGGAACGACGTCATCGTGATGATGCCGAAGGCGGCGGTGGTGGTACTCCTGTTGGTGAGCGGCCTCCTCCTTGCCTACGGGACGGAGCGGCTCATGCTGCCCGGGGCGCTCGCGGTGGTCGGCGGCGTCGCCGCCTCGATCTTCGTCGGCGGGGTGCTCGCCTTCACGGTCGGCAACGTCGCCTTCCCGCTGGTCACCTATCTGGTGCTGGCGGCGGGGGTGGTCTTCTGCAGCCGCGTCGCCAGCGCCTGGGAAATCCTTCCCCGTTCCCCCGAGCCGGGATCGGAGCCGCGATCGGAGCCGACAAAGGCCGCCGAACCGGCGCCGCCCGCCCCATGATCCGCCTCTCGGGAGCGAGCAAGGGCTATGGGGAGGCCGGGGAGGCCCGGATCGAGGCGCTCCGCTCGGTCGATCTCCACGTTCCCGCCGGGCAATTCCTCGCCATCACCGGCCCGAGCGGCTGCGGCAAGAGCACGCTGCTCCATCTCCTCGGCGGCCTCGACCGGCCCGAGGCGGGCGAGGTCTGGGTGGCGGGGCGGCCCGTCCACGCGCTCGACGAGCGGGGATTGACCGAGCTGCGGCGCGCCGCCGTCGGCATCGTCTTCCAGTTCTTCAATCTCCTGCCGACCCTCACCGCGCTCGAGAACGTCGAGCTGCCCGCCCTGCTCCAGGGATTGCCCGCCGCCGAGGCGTCGCGGCGCGCCCGCGAGCTGCTGGAGGAGGTCGGCCTGGGAGCCCGCGCCACCCATCCGCCCCACCAGCTCTCCGGCGGCGAGATGCAGCGGACCGCCCTGGCCCGCGCCCTGATGATGCGCCCTCCGGTCCTCCTGGCCGACGAGCCGACCGGCAATCTCGACACCGAGGCGAGCGCCCGGGTGGTCGCCCTCTTCCGCCGCCTCGGCGCGGCCCACGGGACGACCATCGTGATGGTGACCCACAGCCGGGAGGTGGCCGAGGCCGCCGACCGCCGGATCGCGATGCGGGACGGGCGGATCGTCGAAAACATCCTGGCCTCCGATGCTCCGGCTCTTTCTCCTTCATAGCCTCCGCTACTTCGCGCGGCACCGGGCGCTCACCGCGCTCAATGTCGCCGGGGTGGCGCTCGGCATCGCGGTATTTGTGAGCGTCGAGATCGTCAACCACAGCGCGCTCCAGTCGTTCCGCGCCTCGGTCGATCTGGTGGCGGGGCGGGCCAACCTCGAGGTGGTCGGCGATGGGTTGCCCTTTGCGGAGACGGCCTATCCGGCGGTGCGGAACCACCCGGCGATCGCGGCGGCGACGCCGCTGGTCGAGGAGGTCGCCTTCCTTCCCGATTATCCGGGGGAATATCTCCAGGTGCTGGGGGTCGATCTTTTTTCCAATGTCCCCTTCCGCACTTATCAGCTGGCCGATGCCTCCGGCGCGAAACCGTCGCCCGATTTCCTCACCGATCCCCACGTCATTGCGATCACCCGCGAACTGGCCGCCCGGCTCAAGCTGAAGATCGGTGACACGCTCCGGCTCCGCACCCGCGCGGGAGTCCTGCCGTTCCGGGTCGGTTTCCTCATCGCCTTCGACGCCGATCTGCCGGGGGCCGATCCGCAGTTGGCGGTGCTCGATATCGCCAGCGCCCAGGAGAATTTCGGGTTGGGCGGGAAGTTGACCCGGATCAGCTGCCGGCTGGCGCCGGGGTGGACGGCGGCGCGGGCGATCGCGGCGATCCAGCCGCTGCTGCCGCCGGGGACCGCGATCCAATCGCCGGAGCGGCGGGGGAAGCAGGTCGAGAACATGATCGGCGCCTTCCAGCTCAACCTCACCGCCCTCTCGCTGGTCTCGCTCCTGGTCGGGATGTTCCTGGTCTACAACACGGTGAGCGCCTCGGTGGTTCGCCGTCGGGCCGAGATCGGCCTCTTGCGGGCGCTCGGCCTGGGCCCGGCGCAGGTGCGCGGCCTCTTCCTCGGCGAGGCGCTGCTGCTGGGGATCGCCGGGTTGGTCGTGGGGCTGCCCGCCGGGTTCCTGCTGGCCCGCTCGCTGATCGGGGTGGTGGCGAAGAACATCACCTCGCTCTATCTCCTGGTGAGCATCCGAGAGATTTTCTTTTCTCCCTATGCGGTCGCCGCCGCCGTCGCGTTGGGGATCGGCGCGGTGCTATTGGCGGCCTGGTTCCCCGCCGACGAGGCGGCCCGGATCGCGCCGGTCGAGGCGCTGCAACCGGCGACGCTGGGGGTGAAGGTGGGGCGGAGCCGGGGGCGGTGGCTGGCGGCGGCGGGGGTGGCATTTCTCGGAGCGCTGGGGCTGGCCTGGATCGGGCTGCATGCGGGACCCAACTGGGCTTGGCTTACTTTTGGCGCGGCTTTGGGGACGCTGCTCGGCTTCGCCTTTCTGGTTCCCTCCGCCACCCGCCTCGTCTCCCGGCTCTGGCGGCCCCGCTCGCCGATCCTGCGGCTGGCCGCCGACCACTTCGCCGCCTCGCTCCATCGCAACGGGGTCACCATCGCTGCGCTGGTGACGGCGCTGGCGATGCTGGTGGGGATCTCGGTGATGGTCTTCAGTTTCCGGCAGACGGTCCACACCTGGCTCGACCAGAGCGTCCGCGCCGATCTCTTCGTCACCTCGGCTTCGAATCTCCGCACCAGCCTCCGCGAGACGCTCCTCCCCGAGGTGATGGCCCGGGCCGCCGCCGATCCGGGGATCGCCGCCTGCGATACCTACCGCGAGATCAAGGTGACCCTCGGCGATCGTCTGGTGAAGCTCTCTTCGACCCGCTTCGAGATCAGCGGCGGGCGGACGAACGTGCCGTTCCGCCACGGCGATTCCCGTGCTCTCTTTCAGGCCGCCGAGGGGACGGACCAGGCCTTCGTCACCGAGCCGCTGGCGCGGAAATTCGGGGTCCGCGAGGGCGATACGCTTCGTCTCGATGCTCCCGCCGGGCCAGTGGCGCTGCGGATCACCGGAATTTTCTCCGATTACACCAGCGATGGCGGCGTCATTCTGATCGATCGCGAGACCTACCGCCGCCATTGGCGCGACGATTCGCTCAATAGCCTGGCGCTCTACCTCCGTCCCGGGGCTTCCCTCGACGCGGTGCAGGCGCGGCTACGCGACCAGCTCGCTCCCTACGGCGATCTCATCGTCTACTCGAACCGCCAGCTCCGCGACCAGGTCTTTGCGATCTTCGACCAAACCTTCGCGGTGACGAATCTCCTCGAGGTGGTCGGCCTGATCGTCTCGGGGATCGGCATCTTCCTCAATCTCCTCATCCTGGTGGCGGAGCGCCGCCGCGAGATCGGCATCCTCCGGGCGATCGGAGCGGGGCGGGGGCAGGTCTTCGCGATCTTGCTCAACGAGGCGGGGTTGCTGGGAGCGGTCGGGGCGGTCATCGGCTTGGCGGCGGGGTTGGCGCTGGCGGCGGTGTTGAGCGATGTCATCAACGTCGCCTTCTTCGGCTGGACGATCGGCTGGGCGACGCCGTGGGTTTTCCTTCTGACGCTTCCCTTGGCGGTGATCGCCACCGCCGTGGTGGCGGGGTGGGGACCGGCGCGGCAGGCGGCGGGATGGACCCTCGCGGAGGCGGTGAAAATGGAATGAAGACGCTCGCGTTATTCCTTCTTTCCCTGGCGCTGGCGATGAGTGGCTCTCAGGCGCAGGCCCAGGTCCAGACCCAGGCTGCCGACGATGGTTGGCTCCGCGTCACCGCGCCTCGCGCCTGGATCTTCCCCCGCGATCATGGGAGTCATCCCGAATTCCAGAGTGAGTGGTGGTACTTCACCGGCAACCTTGTCGACACCGCCGATTCGACAGGCCGCCCCTTCGGCTACCAGCTGACGATCTTCCGCCAGGGGATCACTCGCCATTCGGCGGCAGGGAGCGCCTGGGCGACCGGTGATTTCTACTTCGCCCATTTCACGATCAGCGATCTGGCGGGGGGGAAGTTTCATTTCTTCGAGCGGCTCGACCGGGGGGCGCTCGGCCAGGCGGGGAGCCTTCAGGATCGGATGGAGGCGTGGGTGCGGGATTGGCGGATCGATACGCTCGGCGATCCGAAGGCGGAGACCTATCGCCTGCAGGCCGGGGCCGACGAGGAGGGAGTTCCCGCCAAGATCGACCTGACGCTCCATCCGCTCAAGCCGCTGGTCTACGAGGGGCCGGGCGGCCTGAGCCAGAAGGGGGAGGAATCGGGCAATGCCTCCAATTATTACTCCTATCCCCGGCTCGACACGCGCGGGACGCTGGCGGTCGGCGGGAAGAGCTATGCGGTGAGCGGGCTGAGCTGGTTCGATCACGAATTCAGCACCTCCTCGCTCGGTGCGCACGAGATCGGCTGGGATTGGTTCAGCCTCCAGCTCGATTCGGGCGAGGAGGTGATGCTCTATCTCCTTCGCGACGACGACGGGACGATTGCCGCGACCTCGAGCGGGACCTGGGTGGCGGTGGACGGGAGCAAGATCGATCTCCATGCCGCCGATTTCCAGGTCGAGGCCTCGGCCATCTGGACGAGTCCCCACACCGGGGGCCGCTATCCGGCGCGGTGGCGCATCCGCATTCCGAAGGTCGGCGCTGATCTCACGGTCGAGCCCCGGCTGGCCGATCAGGAACTGGTCCTCCACGAACTCGGCGATCTCTCCTATTGGGAGGGAGCAAGCCGGGTGGCAGGAACAGCCCAAGGCCACGCCGTGGCGGGAACCGGTTACGTCGAGCTGACCGGCTATGCCCATCCGTTGATGGGGCGGAAGCCGTGAATGAATAAACAACGACTGTTGTTTTAAGATTGCCGTCCGATGATCGAGGCGCAGAGTTGGACCATGAAATTTTTGACGGCGTTGCCGCGGATTCTATTGGGATTGCTCTTCACGGTTTTCGGGTTGAACGGGTTCTTTCACTTTCTCCCCATGCCGATGCCCGACGGGGATGCGGGCGATTTCATGGGAGTCATTTTCAAGACCGGCTACTTCGCCGTGATCTTCGCCAGCCAGGTGATCGGCGGCGTCTTGTTGCTCTCCGGTTTTCTGGTTCCGCTCGGCCTGGTTTTTCTCGGGCCGGTCCTGGTCAACATTCTCACTTTCCATGCCACCATGGCTCCCTCGGGATTTCCTCCGGCCATCGTGGCGACTCTCCTTTGGCTGATCATCTTCTGGCAGCGCCGCGCTGCCTTCGCGCCTTTGTTCGCACGGTAATGCGTTCCCAATGCGGTCGGCCCGCTCCCGCTGATTAGGCTTGGCGGAAGCGGTCGCCGACGTGCTGCCAGACGAAGCGGAAGGCGGGGGAGAACTCGCGCGGGTGCTCGGCGATGCCCCGATCGATCTCGGCGGCGGCGAAGAAGCGGCCGTCGCTGATCTCCTCGGGTTGCAGGATGAAGGGGCCTTCGTGCTTTCCGCCGTAGATCCAGACGAATTCATGGCCGGTCTGGCGGCAGGCCTCCAGCTTGAGGAGGCGGGCGATGGCGCCTTCCGAGAGGCGGACTCCCAATTCCTCGCCGACTTCGCGATAAGCGGCGAAGTCGTAGTCCTCGCCGCTTTCGAGATGGCCGCTGCAGGAGGAATCCCAGCAATCGGGATTGAGGTCCTTCAGGGGGGAGCGGCGCTGCAGGAAGATCTGCCCGGCGGCGTTCTGCAGGAGAATGTGGACGGCGCGATGGAGGAGGCCCCGCCGATGGACGACGGAACGGCGCTCTTGGGCGATCACCTGGTCGCGCTCGTCGACGACGTCGAAGATGTCTTCGGAAGGGGGGGTGGAATGGCTCGGGTCGGGTTGCATGGAGTTCGGCATCGATTATGCTTGGTACGGAGCTCATGGTGCAAGCACGTAGCGGCGGCCAGAACTGTAGGAGTCAATTCACGGTCAATGATTTGAACTTCGTGGTGGAGACGCTGACGAAGTCCGGATCGGAAAGCGGAGCTCTCATCCGCTTGCTCCGCGATCCCGAATCGCTCGACGTGGTCCTCGACGAGGAGCTGCTCCACCGGGCGCTGGTGGCGGGCGATGCCGCCCCGGAGTGCCTCCAGGTCTCGCCGCCCTTCTACTTCTATGTCCTGACCCGCCGCGCCCTCCTCCGGCACGGCCTCGATGACCGGCACCTCTGCGATTACATCGCCTCGATGCTGGCCGCCTTCACCCGGCAGCGGACGCTGGAGCTGGCGCAGACTCCGGCGGGGGCCCGGTCCTTCGGCTATCTCGGCGATATGCTGCAGGCGGCGGACAACGCTCCGGCGGCGCAGAAGTTCGGCCTGCGCTGTTTCCTGGCCGACTACGCGCTTTTCCTGAGCGGGATCTTCAAGGAGCGGGTCGAGGCCCGCAAGCACGGCGCGCCCGGCGTCGGCTTCTACGAGGCGGTCGGCCAGCAGAGTTACCGGGCCGCCGCCGGTTATCCCGAGGCGGCGCGGGAGAACGTCCGCGCCCTTTTCAGCCGTCTCGCCGAGACCTTCCACGAGGTCCGCATCTCGCTCAACGAGATGGCCGAACAGACGCTTCACTTCGAGCCGCCCGTTATTTAAGCGCTGGTGTTTCTCGGTTAGGGATGGGTCATCCGCTCGGGGCGGACGGTGGCGTCGAATTCCTCGCCGGTGAGGTAGCCCAACTTGATCGCCGTGGCGCGGAGGGTGGAGTGGTTCACGTGGGCCTCGTGGGCGATCTGGGCGGCCTTGTCGTAGCCGATCTTCGGCGCCAGGGCGGTGACCAGCATGAGGGAGTCGCCGAGGAACTTGGCGATCTGCTCGCGGTTCGGCTCGATGCCGACGACGCAATGGTCGACGAAGGAGCGGCAGGTGTCGGCGAGGAGGCGGACCGAGTGGAGGTAGTTGAAGATCATCACCGGCTTGAAGACGTTGAGCTCGAAGTTGCCCTGCGAGCCGGCGAAGCCGATGGCGGCGTCGTTCCCCATCACTTGGACGGCGACCATGGTCATGGCCTCGCACTGGGTCGGGTTGACCTTGCCGGGCATGATCGAGGAGCCGGGCTCGTTCTCCGGGAGGGTGAGTTCGCCGAGGCCGCAGCGGGGGCCGCTGCCGAGCCAGCGGACGTCGTTGGCGATCTTCATCAGCGAGACGGCGAGGGTCTTGAGCGCGCCGCTGGCGAAGACGACGGCGTCATGGGCCGAGAGGGCGGCGAATTTGTTCGGCGCGGTGACGAAGGGATGGCCGGTCAGCTCGGCGATCTTGGCGGCGACCCGGGCGGCGAACTCGGGATGGGTGTTGAGGCCGGTGCCGACGGCGCTCCCGCCCAGCGCCAGCTCGGCGAGGTCGGGGAGGACGGCCTCGAGCCGCTTCAGGTCGGCGTCGAGGAGGGAGACGTAGCCGGAGAATTCCTGACCGAGGGTGAGCGGGGTGGCGTCCATCAGGTGGGTCCGCCCGATCTTGACGATGTCGGCGAATTCCTTGGCCTTGGCGTCGAGGGCGTCGCGCAGCACTTTGACGGCGGGAATCAGGGTCCGCTTCGTCTCCAGGGAGGCGGCAATCGACATGGCGCCGGGGAAAGTGTCGTTCGACGACTGCGACATGTTGACGTGGTCATTGGGATGGACCGGCTTCTTCGAGCCGAGGACTCCGCCCGCTAGTTCAATGGCGCGGTTGGAGATGACCTCGTTGACATTCATGTTGCTCTGGGTGCCGCTCCCGGTCTGCCAGACGCGGAGGGGGAAATGGTCGTCGAGCTGGCCGGAGGCGACCTCGTCGGCGGCGCGGGTGATGAGGGAGGCGAGCTCGGGAGCGAGCTTGCCGAGGTCCTGGTTGACCAGGGCGCAGGCCTTCTTGAGGGTGCCGAAGGCGTGGACGACCTCGAGCGGCATCCGGTCGGTGCCGATGTCGAAGTGGATCAGGGAGCGGGCGGTCTGGGCGCCGTAGTAGCGGTCGTTCGGCACCGGGATCTTCCCCATGCTGTCCGACTCGATGCGGGTATTGGGCGGCTGGGGGGCGTTGGGATCGAAGGCATGGCTCATAGGGCAGCCATCATGAAGAAAGGCTGCACAAGGATCAAGAGCGAGCCCTGCGTAAGGAAAACGGGGAGGCGCTATAAAAGAGGATGCTTCCGCGAAGCGTGCGCGGGTCTATTGCTCGTCCGCCGGAGGCGGACCATCGGGGGATCTAAGGGGGGCATGGCCCCCCTTACATCGAACAAGCTGCCCCCTTGCATCCCGGTCCGCCCGTAATCCGCGTGTTCGATTTGCTGAGGATACGCGCCCCCTGAAACCCAAGAGCCCGCTCTCCCGCGCTTCTCGCGTCCGCGTGGTAGAATCGACCCGGACTCGGCGAGAATTCCCGATTGGCCTCAACGATTCAAAAAACATGCCAATGCCATTAACCGACCCCTTTCTGACCTGGCCCCTTTCTCGCCAGTTCTTTTTCCCACCCATCCAATCTCTTTTGTGCATAGGCTGCTATTTCTTTATCTGACAGCTTAGCCAACGCCTGCAGTTTTTGGTGGGCAGCAACAGTTCCAATGTCGGCTAGCGCCCAAATACATTTTCGAGCAAGAGCTTTTGAATCATTGTATTCTAAATAAGCAAACTTCCGCTGAGCGGTTTTGTACAGAACATCAATCGAACGGGGATCCTTAAGGTCTTGCAACGCACGGGCGACATCCTCATGCCTTGTGTGCCAGTCGCACTCAAGAATTGCAGTTAGAACTTCTATGAAGTCGCCATTAATCCCCGCGGGGAAAGAATCGAAAATAGCAAACTCCATCTCGTCGGCTCTTTTCGATTCAAGCGCACTTTGAAGATTTTTAAGGGCCGCTTTTTGAAGAGAATTCACTCGCTTGCTCTATTTAGGGTTGAATATCCCAAACTGATCCGTTCATGTCAGGTCCACACCATCAGCACCGTCACAACCAGCCTCGCAATCCTACTGCCCCAACAAATACCCCTCAACCTTCAACAACACCTCCGAAACCG
>FSXI01000258.1_pt1 | contig 19881 bp, 16 predicted proteins | sample 1638251 | NCBI WGS metagenome assembly FSXI01 (sample SAMEA3914788, study PRJEB12502) | metagenome | biome: forest; material: soil | place: Canada | collected 2011-07-03 | depth 0.1 m | reverse complement strand
GAACCGTCCTTCCTTGTTCCCGGGGGAGACGGTGAGGAGGAAGGGCTCGACCGATTTGCCCGGAAAATCGGCGGCGAGAGCCTCGTAGGAATAGCCGAGCCGGCTGCCCTTGCGCGCGATGGAGGCGCCCTTCCCCTTGCGGGTCAGGACGAAGCGGGGAGCGGCATCCTCCCGCAGGAATTCCGAGACGCCGACGCCGAGGGCCTTGGCGATCGAGATCAAGGTGGCGATGGGAGCGGAGCCCTGGCCGTTCTCGATCTTCGAAAGCGTGCTTTTGGTGATCCCCGCCCGCCGGGCGACCACGTCGAGGCTCTCCCCGGCGGAATGCCGCAGGGTCCGGATATTTCGGCCTAAGATTTGTTCGTTTATAGGAAACTATGTATCACAAAAAGAAATGGGGTGGCAATGGCTTTTGTCGGCCCCGGCTCTCCGGAGACGGACGCGCCAGGGCTACGTCCCACTGCTAATCCTGCGGCAGCGCGTGGGCCTGGAGGTCTTCCAGGGAGACGAATTCGAGCGCCGAGATATGGCTGGAGACGAGGAGGACGGCGGGGGCGACCCCGGCCTCGAAGGCCTCCTGCCACCGCGTCACGCAGAGGCACCAGCGGTCGCCGGGCCGGAGGCCGGGGAAGGCGTATTCGGGCCGGGGCGTCGAGAGATCGTTGCCCCGCTCGCGGCTGAAGGCGAGGAACTCGGCACTCGCCTCGATGCAGACGGTGTGGAGGCCGTGGTCGCCGGGGCCGGTGCGGCAGTAGCCGTCGCGGTAGAAGCCGGTGACAGGCTGGAAGCAGCAGGATTGGAGCGGTCCTCCGAGGACATTGGTGCGTTGGTCTGCGGGCATGGGGCCAGATTACGGCAGCGGAATGATTTTGTCGAACCGGGCGAAGGCGGGATTTCAGCCGGGGCTTGTCTTCGACTCTTGAAATGTTAGAAGTGCGGCTGTTCGGGGCAGTTCGGATTTTTTTAACTTCCAAAACCAAGGGGGAAACCAAATGGCCATCACGCGCCAAGTCATCACGTCACTCAATCGCGACGGGTCGAATCTTCTCGGCACCCGCCGCCTCGCCATCCGCATCTCCGACGAGAGCATCGTCTCGGGATCGCTCCTCACCGTCGAGAGCAACGAGTTCTGCGTTCTCAAGGCGCGCGGCGCCGTGCTCGACGTCTACGAGACCGGCCAATACGCCCTGACCACGCCGGACAAGCCGCTGCTCGGCTCGATCGCGCAGGGGTTCTTCGGCGGCAACTCGCCCTGGGTCTACGAGGTCATCTACATCAACCGGTCCAAGCTCCTGGTCCGCAGCCAGGGCATCGCCACCAGCGCCGAAATGGCGGAGATGGCCTACCAGGTCGACTACTACATCCACATCGACACCCGAGAGGCGGCCCTCGAGCTGATCACCCACCTGCCGTTCAACGGCAACGTCATCGACATCAGCGAGGTCGCCGACTACGCCGGTCCCGCTATCGAGCAGGCCATCAATCAGGTGGTCCAGGTCACCAAGATGGAGCAGATCAACGAGCACATCTACGAGATCCGCGAAGGGGTGAAGGCCCACCTGACCGAGTTCCTCGCCGGCTTCGGCATCCTCCTGAACGATCTCAAGGTTCTGATCCTGCCCAAGGACGACCGGATGCGGGAATTGATCTCGCTCCAGGCGATCGGCCTCTCCCCCATCGAGGCCGTCCGTTACTACCTGGCGCTGAAGATGGCCGAGCGGGGCCTCGTCTCCGCGCCGAACGCCGCGGCGGGGCTGCCCTTCAATATCGGCGGCCAACCGACCGGCTTCTACCCGCTCGGCCCGGAGACCGGCCTGCCCACCCAGGCTCCCACCGCCTCCCAATGATGTCCGGCTCCGCGTTCTACGAGGTGGGGCCGCTGGAGAAGGCCGCGATCAATCTCTTCTACGGCTGGGGCTACAACTTCTACCGCCAGGAAAACCAGCTCCGGGCCGATGACCTCCTCGTCCGGAGCAAGGTCGGCCTCCTCCTCGGCTGGGCGCACAAGAGCGTCGAGACCGCCGAGAGCCGCTACCGGCGGGAATTCCTCCCGCCCCCCTCGCGCGAGAAGCCCCGGCCCGACGCCGAGGCCGTGGCAGGCGCGCAGGCCCTCGAGCGGCTCTCCCGCGCCATCGGCGCGCTCCAGGGCCAGATCAGCGCCCAGCCGGTCCCGGAAAACGACCGGATGACCCAGCGCTACCGCCAGGAGGCCCCCACCCTCCAGCGGCTGGTCGCCAGCGACCAGCTCCTGGCCGGCCAGGCCGACCTGCTCCGCTCGATGCTCGATCAAAAGGACGGCGCCTGGATCCTCGCCAATTTGGCTGATTTGGAGGAGGGCCTCCAGGCGATCGGCGAGACGCTGAAGAAGCGGCAGCTGCTGCTCTTTCCAGTCTGAATCGGATTCCCTGAGAAAGGAATGATTTATGGATGACCTGACGGTGGGACTTCAGTCGACTCTGGAGGCCGGGGAACGGCTCCTCTGGAGCGGCCAGCCGAAGCAGGGGCTTCTCTTTCGCCCCAGCGATCTCTTGCTGGTCCCCTTCAGTCTGATGTGGGGAGGATTTGCTATCTTCTGGGAATGCATGGCGCTCCATATCACCTCTCGCGGAGGCCATTCCCCGGGTGCCATTCAGTATGTCATGCCTCTCTGGGGGATTCCCTTCGTGCTGGTCGGCCTCTATCTGATCGGCGGACGTTTCTTCACCGACCGGATCGTGCGCGAGAAAACGATCTATGGAGTGACCGACCGGCGGGTGATCCTCATTTCCGGCCTTTTTTCCCGGTCGGTCCGCTCGCTCGATCTCCGAAACCTCCCTGAAATCACCCTGACGGAGCGAAGCGACGGCTCGGGAACGATCGCCTTCGGAGGCGGCGGCTACGGAGGCTACACCCCGTTCGGGCAGTCCATGCAGGGATGGCCCGGAGCGGGACGGAATCTTCCCCCCTCCTTCGACCTGATTCCCTCCGCGAAGAGCGTTTACGATCTGATCCGTTCCGCCCAACGCGAAGCGGGCCGTTAGTTCTCGCTTTCGTCTCGCCTCGGTTATTGTTTTTGGCAAGGTATGGGGCTCCCTCATGGAAGCCCAAGCCCCATCTCCCAAGCGCGATTCCTACGCCGCCCTCCGCGTCCCCGCCTATCGGCTGCTGATCGCCGGGCGGGTCAGCTTCATGCTCGGGTGGCAGATGCAGATGGCCGCCGTCGGCTGGGAAATCTATGAGCGGCTCGGCTCGAAGATGGCGCTGGCCTATGTCGGCCTCGTTACCATCATCCCGATGCTCTGTCTGGCGCTCCCTGCCGGGCATCTGGCCGACCGGGTCGACCGCCGCAGCCTGATCCTCTGGGGGCAGGGGATTTTCCTCTGCGCTTCCCTGGGATTGGGAGCGATCTCCCTGCTGCACGGGGAGCCGCGCTGGATTTACTTCTGCCTCTTCTTCCTCGGGGTCACCCGGGTGATCACCATGCCGTCGATGGGGGCGCTCATGCAGACCGTCGTTCCCCGGGAGGATCTGGCCAATGCGATGACCTGGGGCAGCACCTTCTTCGAGTTGACGCAGATCGGCGGTCCGGCGGTGGCCGGCCTCCTCATCGCGGCCTCCGGTGGCGCCACCGTCGTCCACTTCGCCGCCGTGGGCAGCGCCCTGCTGGGGATTCTCTTCTTCTCGCTCCTGAGGGTGCCGAAGCGGGTCGTCACCGTCGGGGCGATGACTCTCCACGATCTGATCGGCGGGGTCCGCTTCCTCTTCCGGACCCGGCTGCTGCTGGCGGCGGCCAGCCTCGATCTCTTCGCCGTCTTCCTGGGAGGGGCCACCACCCTCCTGCCGGTGGTGGCGAAGGATATCCTCCACGTCGGTCCCGCCGGGTTCGGCTGGCTGCGCGCGGCTCCTTCCGTCGGCGCCGTCACCATGGCCCTCTTCACCGCCCACCGGGCTCCCTGGCAGCGGGCGGGGAAGATCCTCTTCCTCGCCTTCGTCGGCTTCGGGGCCGCCATCATCGTCTTCGGCTTCTCGCGGAACTTCTGGCTCTCGATGGCGATGCTTGCCCTGACCGGAGCCTTCGACAACCTCAACGTCGTCATCCGCCAGACCCTCCTCCAGCTGATCACCCCGGACGAGATGCGGGGCCGGGTCGGCGCGGTCAATCTCCTCTTCATCGGCTGCTCCAACGAGCTGGGCGGCTTCGAATCGGGAGTGGCGGCCCAGTTCCTCGGCACCGTCCCGGCCATCGTCTCCGGCGGCATCGGGACCCTGCTGGTCGTCTTCGCGGTAATGAAGCTCTCCCCCGAACTGCGCCGCCTCGGGCCGCTCCATGAAGTGAAGCCTGCCCCGCTTTGAGGCCGATGATCCGGATGTAGCCTGGGTTACAGTTTGAACAATGGGATTGTCAGGGGAGGCTTTCTCCGCTTGGATGCGCCCGATGAGCAAGGTTGCCGCCAGCCGCCCTTCGGAGAACCCCCGCAAGCCCAAGGGGCGGGCGCAGGGCTCGAAGGTCCCCGGCACTCCCGCCTCCGACGCCGCCGCCCACCAGAAACTGACCCGGCTGCAGCACGCCCAGGAACGGGCCCAGGACTACGTCGAGATCATCGCCGATCTCATCGCCCGGACCGGCGAGGCGCGGGCGATCGATATCGCCCGGCATCTGGGGGTCTCCCACGTCACCGTCATCCGGATCGTCGGGCGGCTGCAGAAGCAGGGGCTGGTCTCGACCCGTCCCTACCGCTCGATCTTCCTGACCGATGCGGGCCGGGAGATGGCGGTGAAGTCCCGCGCCCGCCATCAAGTCGTCGTCCTTTTCCTCGAAGCGCTGGGCGTCCCTCCGAAGATCGCCCAGGCCGATGCCGAAGGCATCGAGCACCACGTCAGCGAGGAGACCCTGGCCGCCTTCCAGGCTTTCCTGAAGGCGCCGAAATAGACGGTTCTCCGGCCTGCTCAGGGCGAAGGGGCGGGCAATCCGAAAGTCCCGTAAAGCGCCCGTAGCGCCGCTGGCGGCAGCACCGAATCGATCGCCAGCTTCGCGTTCAGGACGATGATCAGGGCGGCGAGCAGCCAGCCGGTGATCCGGATCCAGGGCGGATTGACGAATTCCCCCATCTTTGCCCGGTCGCAGGTGAAGCGCATCAACGGCCAGACGGCGAAGCCGAGCTGCAGGCTCAGCGCCACCTGGCTGGCCACCAGCAGATTGCTGGTCTCGCCCTCCCCGAAAATCCCGATGATCAGGACGGCGGGGATCACGGCGATGGCCCGGGTGATCAGCCGCCGCAGCCAGGGCCGCAGCCGCATCTGGAGGAAGCCCTCCATGACGATCTGCCCCGCCAGCGTCCCGGTCAGGGTCGAGTTCTGGCCCGAGGCGATCAGCGCGACCGCGAAGAAGACGCTGGCGACGCCGACGCCGAGCAGGGGGCTGAGAAGTTTATAGGCGCTCTGGATATCGGCCACGTCCCGATGGCCGGAGAAATGGAAGGCGGCGGCGGCCAGGATCAGGATCGCCGCGTTGACGAAGGTCGCCCCCGCCAGGGCGAGGGTCGAATCGATGGTGCTGAACTTGATCGCCTCCCGCTTGCCCTCCGAGGTCGGCTCGATCCGGCGCGTCTGGGCGATGGCGGAATGGAGGTAGAGATTATGCGGCATCACCGTCGCGCCGATGATCCCGATGCTGATGTAGAGCATGTCCGAGTTCCGCAGGATCTGCGGGCTGGGGGCGAATCCGATCAGCATGCCGACCAGGCTCGGCCGGGCCCACCAGATCTCGATCGCGAAGACCAATGTGATCGTGGCGATCAGGGTGATGACCAGGGCCTCCAGGTAGCGGAATCCCTTGTTCTGCAGGGAGAGGACGATCAGCACGTCGAGGCAGGTGACCAGGCAGCCCCAGATCAGCGGCAGGCCGAAGAGAAGCTGGAGGCCGATCGCCATGCCGACGATCTCGGCCAGGTCGCAGGCGGCGATCGCCAGCTCGCAGAGGATCCAGAGGAAGATCGCCATCGGCTTCGAATAGTGGTCGCGGCAGGCCTGGGCCAGATCGCGGCCGGTGACGATGCCCAGCTTGGCGGCGAGGTGCTGGAGGAAGATCGCCATCAGGCTGGAGACCAGCACCACGCTCAGGAGGGTGTAGCCGTAGGAAGCGCCGCCCTGCAGGTCGGTCGCCCAATTGCCGGGGTCCATGTAACCGACGGCGACGATGAAGCCCGGCCCGATGAACGCCCCCAGCTTGGTCCAGAAGGAACGGGACTGCGGAACCGCCACGCTTCGGTGAACTTCCGGAAGCGAGGGGGCGGAGCGCTCCACGCGCCAGCCCGAGGCGGGCAGGGCGGCTTCCTGGGGAGGGGAGGGATCCATGTAGTTCGGAACAATCAGTGTAGCTTTGGATACACTTTAGAACCTGAGCTATACGCCGAGCTCCCTCTTGTCAATCGCTTTTGGGGTCGAGGTTTTCCTCCTCTCTACAAAAAAATGAAGAAATCCCTTGCATTAAACCGACCGGTCTAGTAAGTTGATCTCATGAAACGAGACGGCGATACCAAACAAAAGCTTCTCCAGGTGGCCTGGCGGCTGATTTGGGAGCAGAGCTACGGCTCCGTCGGCGTCGACGAGATTTGCAAGCAGGCCGGCGTCACCAAGGGGAGCTTCTACTTCGCCTTCCCTTCGAAGTCCGATCTGGCGATCGCCGCCTTCGAGGAGCATTGGCAGGTGAAGCAGCCCCTTCTCGACGCGATTTTTTCCTCCCAGGTTCCTCCGGTGGAACAATTCGAGCGCTATTGCCAGCTGATCATCGACGATCAGATGAACAAATACCGCGAGTTCGGAAAGATGTGCGGATGTCCTTATTGTTCCGTGGGTTGCGAGCAGAGCACCCAGGACGAAAAGCTGCGCCAGAAAGCCGAGGAAATGATGGCGCGGGGAATCCGCTACCTGACCGGCGGGGTGATAGCGCTCCAAGCCGAGGGGTTGATCCCGCAGGAAGATCCCAAGGCGGTGGCGCGGCAGATTTACGATTTCGTCATCGGGTTGCTGCTCCAGGCCAAGGTCGAGAACGCCCCGGCGGCATTGGAACGGCTTCGTCCCGGCGTCTTCAGGATTCTCGGATTGAAGGTTGCTCCCCTAGTCGCCGTGGAATCTGCCCTTAACTGATTTTTTTTGCACTCATTATATACCGACCGGTCTATATGAAATTGAAATTCAAACTCCCAACGAGAAAACAAACCATGAAGAAACTCTATTCCAAATTCGCGGAATCGCGGGTGAAGCAATATCTGTTCGGCCACGAGACGAATGCCTCGGCCGGCCAGAATCAGAACACGGAACGGCATCTGACGACGATACCCTCGGGGACCTTTTCCTGGCAGTCGATCTCGGCGCGGACTCCCGCTCCCACGGCCACCCGTTGGATCGAATAACCCTGAGCGGCTCCCGATCACCGAACCTTCTCCCATGAAGATGCGATTCCTCTTCGCCCTCCCCGCTCTGATGCTGGGGGGCTGGCTGGCCGGTTGCGCCGTCGGCCCGAATTACCAGCGGGCCGAGGTCGCCACGCCGCCCGCCTTCGCGGAGGCGGGGCCGTGGAAACAGGCCGCGCCCGCCGACGAGGTCGCCAAGGGCGATTGGTGGACCGTTTTCAACGACGCCCCGCTCACCGACCTGGAGGGCAAGGCCACCCAGAACAATCAGCAGCTCCAGGCGGCCATCGCCCGGGTCGACGAGGCCCGCTCCATCTCGCGGGTGGCGCGGTCGGAACTCTTTCCCAATGTCAGCACTGAATCCTACGGGCAGGAGCTGCGCAATTCTCCCAACGCCACCCAGACCCTTCCCGGCCAATCGAGCGACGTCCGCGTTCCGGTCGACCTGAACTACGAGATCGACGCCTGGGGCCGGGTGCGGCGCACTGTCGAGGCGGCCCAGGCCAATGTCCAGGCCACCGTGGCCGACGAGGAGGCCGTCCGGCTCACCCTCCACGCCGAAGTGGCGCAGAACTATTTCACCCTCCGGGCGACCGATTCCGAATTGGCGATCCTTGACTCGGCGATCGATCTCCGGCAGCAGGAGCTCGGCCTGATCCGCGCCCGCTACCAGGCCGGATCGAGCAGCGATCTCGACGTCTCCCGCGCCGAGACCGAGCTGACCGACGCCAAGGCCGAGCTGGCCTCGGTCCGCGAGCGCCGCGCCGAGCTGGAGCACGCCCTGGCGGTGCTCGAGGGCGCCACCGCCGAGTCGTTCCACCTCGCGGCGAGCCCGCTCTCCGGAGTTCCCCCCGCCATCCCCGAGGGGGTCCCCTCCGACCTGCTCGAGCGCCGTCCCGACGTCGCCTCCGCCGAACGGACCATGGCCGCGACCAACGCCGGGATCGGCGTCGCCAAGGCGGCCTTCTTCCCGGTGATCCAGCTGACCGGAGCCGCCGGCTTCGAGAGCGCCGACCTCGGCTCGCTCTTCGATTGGTCGAGCCGGGTCTGGTCGATCGGGCCGAGCGTCTCGCTGCCGATCTTCGACGGGGGCAAGAACGCCGCCAACCTCAACCGCTCCGAGGCGGCCTACGACGAGGCGGTCGCCAACTACCGCCAGCAGGTGTTGACCTCCTTCCGGGAAGTCGAGGACGGTCTCTCCTCGCTGCGCAATCTCGCGGACCAGGCCAGCGCCGAGCAGGCCTCGGTCGATTCCTCGCAGCGCGCCTATAAACTCTCCGACCTCCGCTACAAGACCGGTACCGACACCTACCTCGACGTGATCGACGCCGAGCGGAGCGCCCTGCAGAGCCAGCGCGCCGCCGCCCAGACCCTCGGCCAGCGCTACGTCTCCAGCGTCCTGCTGGTCAAGGCGCTCGGCGGCGGCTGGCGCGATTCCGCCATCCACGCTTTCGCTTCCACCGAACCTTCTCAAACCCCGACCACGCCCGCCCCATGACACCTCCTCCCTCCGCGCCCCGGCCCACCCCGAACCAAAACGGAGGCACGCCCGCCTCCGCCCACGGCAACCACGGCCATCCCCACGTTCCGCTGCCGATTCCGGCCCCGCACCGTCCGCAGGGAATGCCTCCGCTTCCCCCGGTGAAGGAACCGGCCAGGGCTTCATCTTCTTCGTCGGGCTTCATCTACGTCCTGCTGGCCCTCCTCCTGGCCGGCGCGGGAGTGGGCGGCTACTTCTACTTCGTCAAGGGAGCAGGCTCCGCTCCCGCCGCGCAGGCTGCCGCCCCCGCCCCCACTCCCGTCCAGGTACGGACCGTGGCGCAACAGCAGATCCGCATCTGGAACCAGTTCTCGGGACGCCTCCGCGCCGTCGATTTCGCCGAGATCCGCCCCCAGGTGAGCGGCCGGATCACCGAGATCCATTTCCAGGACGGCCAGTCGGTGAAGGCGGGGGATGTCCTCTTCGTGATCGATCCCCGCCCCTTCGAGGACGCGGTGGCCAAGTCCGAGGCCGATGTGGTCTCGGCCCAGGCGGCGGCCGATTTCGCCAAGTCGGAACTGGCCCGCGCCTCCACCCTGATCTCGGCCCACGCCATCGCCCAACGGGATTACGATCTGGCCGACAGCGCCAACCGGGCGGCCCTTTCCACCCTGGAAGGGGACCAGGCGGCGCTGAAAACGGCGCAGCTCGACCTCGATTACGCCTATGTGAAGGCCCCCATCTCGGGCCGCGCCAGCCGCGCCGAGATCACCATCGGCAATCTCGTCCAGAGCGGCCCGAACGCGCCCCTGCTCACCTCGATCGCCTCGCAGGACGGCATCTACGCCGATTTCGAGGTCGACGAGCAGACCTACATGGAGACGATCCGCGACAACGCCTCCGGCAACACCCAGGAGCAGACCATTCCCGTCTCGCTGGTCGTCCCCGGCGACACCGGCCACGTCTACAAGGGCTTCATCCAGAACTTCGACAACCGGATCGACAGCAGCTCGGGAACGATCCGGGCGCGGGCCCGCTTCGCCAACGAGGACGGGGCGCTCGTCCCGGGCATGTTCGTCTCGGTCAAGTTGGCCAGCAGCAGCGAACAGACCGCCATTCTGATCCCCGAACGGGCCATCGGCTCCGACCAGAGCAAGAAATTCGTCTTCATCGTCACCGACGCGGGCAAGGTCGCCTATCGGGAAGTGACTCTCGGCCAGTCGGTTCGCGAGGAGCGGATCGTCGAGCAGGGCCTGCAGGCGGGCGACCGCGTCATCGTCGACGGGGTCCAGCACGTCCGCCCCGACGCCCCGGTCACTCCCACCGAGGCCCCCGCCTCGTCGGTCGCCGCCGCCGACGAGAGCGAGACCCCCGCTCCCGCCTCGGCCTCCGCCGTCGCCCAGAACCAGAGCCAAAATAAGGAAGCCTCCACCCCGTGAACCTCTCCCGTTTCTTCATCGACCGCCCGATCTTCGCGGGAGTCCTCTCCCTCCTGATCTTCCTGGCGGGGCTGATCTCGCTCTTCCAGCTCCCCATCTCGGAATATCCCGAGGTGGTCCCGGCCTCGGTGGTCGTGACCGCGAAGTTCCCAGGCGCCAGTCCCAAGACCATCGCCGAGACCGTCGCCACCCCGCTGGAGGAGCAGATCAACGGCGTCGAGAACATGGTCTACATGTTCTCCCAGGCCGCCACCGACGGGAACCTCACCCTCACCATCACCTTCAAGCTCGGCACCGATCCGAACCTCGCCCAGGAGCTGGTCCAGAACCGGGTCAACCAGGCCCTCCCCCGCCTGCCCGATGTGACCCAGCGGCTCGGCGTCACCACCGTCAAGAGCTCCCCCGACCTGACGATGGTGGTCCATCTGAAGTCGCCCAACGAGCGCTACGACATGCTCTACCTGCGCAATTACGCGCTGCTCAACGTCAAGGACCAGCTGGCCAAGATCCAGGGCGTCGGCCAGGTCCAGCTCTACGGCTCGGGCGATTACGCCATGCGCGTCTGGCTCAATCCCGAGAAGATTGCCGAGCTGGGATTGACCGCCGACGAGGTGGTCGCCGCCATCCGCCAGCAAAACGTCCAGGCCTCCACCGGCACCATCGGCGGCCCGCCCTACGACCAAGGCGTCGAGATCCAGCTCCCCATCAACACCCAGGGGCGGCTCCAGGACCCCGAGCAGTTCGAGAACATGATCGTCAAGCGGACCCCCGACGGCGTGGTCACCCGGCTCAAGGACGTCGCCCGCGTCGAGGTCGATGCCGCCGAGTACGGCCTCCGCTCGCTGCTCGACAACAAGCCCGCCGTCGCCATCCCCATCTTCCAGTCCCCCGGCTCGAACGCCATCGACATCTCCAACCAGGTCCGCAAGACCATGGAGGAGCTGAAGAAGAACTTCCCCGACGGCGTCGATTACTCGATCGTCTACGACCCGACCGTCTTCGTCCGCGGCTCGATCAAGGCGGTCATCCACACCCTCCTGGAGGCGCTGGTGATGGTCGTCCTGGTGGTGATCCTCTTCCTGCAGACCTGGCGCGCCTCGATCATCCCGCTCCTGGCGGTGCCGGTCTCGATCGTCGGCACCTTCGCGGTGATGCACCTCACCGGCGGCTCGATCAACGCCCTCTCGCTCTTCGGCCTGGTGCTGGCCATCGGCATCGTCGTCGACGACGCCATCGTCGTGGTCGAGAACGTCGAGCGGAACATCGAGGAGGGGTTGAGCCCGCGTGCGGCCACCAACAAGGCGATGAGCGAGGTCACCAGCCCGATCATCGCGATCACCCTGGTGCTCTGCGCGGTCTTCGTTCCCATCGCCTTCATCACCGGCCTCACCGGCCAGTTCTATCGCCAGTTCGCGCTCACCATCGCCTTCTCCACCGTGATCTCGGCTTTCAACTCGCTCACCTTCAGCCCGGCGCTGGCGGCGATCCTCCTCCGGGGCCACGATGCGCCGAAGGACGGGCTGACCCGCGCCCTCGACGCCGTCTTCGGCCCCTTCTTCCGCGCCTTCAACCGCTTCTTCCATCGCGGCTCGGAGCATTACGGGCGCGGCGTCGGCGGGATCGTCGGGCGGAAGTCGATCGCCATCGTCGTCTACCTCCTCCTGTTGGGCTCGACCTACTTCGCCTTCCAGGCCGTTCCCTCCGGTTTCGTCCCGATGCAGGACAAGCAATACCTGGTCAGCTTCGCCCAGCTCCCCGACGGCGCGAATCTCGAACGGACCGAGAAGGTGATCCGCCAGATGTCGGAGATCGCCATGAAGGACCCCGGCGTCGAGAGCGCCGTCGCCTTCCCCGGCCTCTCGATCAACGGCTTCATCAACAGCTCGAGCGCGGGCATCGTCTTCGTCACCCTCAAGCCGTTCGAGCAGCGCAAGACCGCCGATCTCTCCGGCGCGGCCATCACCCACCGGCTGCAGATGCAGTATAACGGCGTCCAGGACGCCTTCATCGCCATCTTCCCGCCCCCGCCCGTCCAGGGCCTCGGCACCATCGGCGGCTTCAAGCTCCAGGTGGAGGACCGCGCCGATCTCGGCTACGACGCGCTCGACGGGGTGATGAAGGACGTGCAGGCCAAGGCCGCCAAGGCGCCCGAGCTGGCCGGCGTCTTCTCCAGCTACAAGGTGAACGTTCCCCAGCTCTACGTCGACGTCGACCGGACCAAGGCCGAGCAGCTCGGCGTCCAGGTGCAGGATATCTTCGATACCATGCAGATCTACCTCGGCTCGCTCTACGTGAACGATTTCAACAAGTTCGGCCGCACCTATCAGGTGATCGCCCAGGCCGACAAGGAATTCCGTTCCCATCCCGACGACATCCTCAAGCTGAAGACGCGCAACCAGGCGGGCGAGATGGTCCCGCTCGGCTCCATGGTCCGCGTCTCGGACACCACCGGGCCGGAGAGCGCGATGCGCTACAACGGCTTCCGCTCCGCCGACCTCAACGGCGGCGCCGCGCCCGGCTACTCGAGCGGCCAGGCCCAGGAGGCGATCACCCGCATCCTCAAGACCACCCTCCCGCAGGGGATGGACTTCGAGTGGACCGACCTGACCTTCCAGCAGGAGATCGCGGGGAACACCGCCATCATCGTCTTCCCGATCTGCGTCCTCCTCGTCTTCCTGGTGCTGGCGGCCAAATACGAGAGCCTCTTCCTTCCGCTGGCGGTCATCCTGATCATCCCGCTCTGTCTCCTCTCGGCGATCAGCGGGGTCTGGCTCTCCCATGGGGACGACAACATCTTCACCCAGATCGGCCTCTTCGTGTTGGCTGCGTTGGCGTGCAAGAACGCCATCCTCATCGTCGAGTTCGCCCGCGATCTCGAGATGAACGGGCGCGAGACCGTGGCGGCGGCGATCGAGGCGGCCCGCCTCCGGCTCCGCCCGATCCTGATGACCTCCTTCGCCTTCATCATGGGCGTCGTCCCGCTGGTCGTTTCGGAGGGGCCCGGTGCCGAGATGCGGCACGCCATGGGCGTGGCGGTCTTCTCCGGCATGGTCGGTGTCACCTTCTTCGGCCTCTTCCTGACGCCGGTCTTCTACGTCATGCTCCGCGCCCTGGAAAAGCGGGTCACCGGCCGCTACGGGCCGCCGGTCTCCCACGGCCCGGTCGTCGCCCTGCACGAGGGCGCCCACGCTCCCGTCCCTCTCATGGAAGAGGAAGAGCCGGTCTGACCCGATCTTTCGCAGTCCACCTCAACTAACATCGACCATGAATCCCTCCCTCGCCCCCGACCTCACCCAGCGTCCTCCCCGCAGCCCGCGCATCCGCCTCGGCGGCTACGTCATCCTCCCCCGCATCCTCGACAAGTGCCGCGCCACCCTCATCGGCAAGAACGGCGAATACCACTTCGCCTGCCCGCTCGATCAACACTTCTTCAACTACTCCGGCATCGACGCCGAGGCGTTGAAGGCCGAAGTGGCGACCGGCAAGGGCGACGGGGAGATCCTCGAATGGGTCAAAGCCAATGCCAAGCCCGCCCACACCCCCTGGGAAATCGAGCAATGGAGCGAATTCTTCACCCGGCGCGGCGCCGACAGCGACAACGAGACGCTCCTCTACTTCGCCGAGGCCCTGGCCAAGTTCTCCAAGACCCGCGAGGACGTGAAGAGCTGGTTCGACCTCCTCGATGTCGACGACCACTGCACCTTCGGCGGTTTGGCTTAACTTTCCTCCAATGGCGGCCTGATGCCGGGGCGCATGGGAGAAATCCTAATGCGCCTCGGCCTTGGCCGCCGCCGTCGGGGGCTGGGCCCGCTTCAGCAGCGGAACGAAGACCAGCGCCCCCACGAACAAGGCCGCCATCAGCCAGAAGACATCGCCGAAGGCCATCGTCACCGCCTCCTTCCGCACTGTCGAGGAGAGCAGGGCCAGCGCCCGCTGATGGACGAGGGCCGGATCGGCGCTCAACGTACCGAGCCGTCCCGCCGCGTTCTCCAGCCAGGTCTGCACCTTGGGATCGCCCGCCGTCAGGTGGGAATCGAGATCGTGCCAGTGGAGATTGGTCCGGCTGTTCAACCAGGTATTGATGCAGGCGATGCCGATGGCGCCGCCCAGGTTCCGCATGGTGTTGAAGAGGGCGCTGGCCATCTTCAGCTGGGAGGGCGGGAGCGACCCGAGCGCCATGTTGGTGGCGGGGACGATGCAGAGGAGGATGGCGAAGCCCCGCAGGATCTGCGGCCGGAAGAACTCCCCGCCCTGCCATTGCGAGGTGACCGTCGAATTCATCCAGAGGCCGCCTGCAAAGAGCGAGAACCCGGCCACGATCATCAGCCGCGCGTCGATCCGCTGGGAGAACCGCGCCACCAGCGGCGCGACCGCGATCTGCGAAAGCCCGGCGACGAAGACCGCATCTCCGATCTGCCGGGCGTCGAATCCCGCCACCCGGGCCAGGAAGAGCGGAAGCACGTAGACCGCTCCGAAGAGCCCGAAGCCGGTGATGAAGATGAAGAGGCAGGCGACCGCGAAGGTCCGGTTCTTGAGCGCGTGCAGATCGACGATCGGGCTGGCATGGACCAGCGAGCGCCAGATGAAGAGAACCCCGGAGAGGATCGAGATCCAGGCCCAATCGCGGATCACCGGATCGCCCATCCACCCCCAGCGATAGCCCTCCTCCAGCACGTATTCGAGGCTGGCCAGCGAGAGGGCCAGCAGGAGCAGGCCGATGAAATCGAAGCGGCGGAGCAGCGAAAAATCGGGTTCGTCGATCGCCTCGAAGAACGGGATCGTCGTGGCGATGACGATGCCGGGGACGATGTTGACGAAGAAGAGCCAGTGCCAGGAGAGGATATCGGTGATCCATCCGCCCAGCGTCGGCCCGATGGTCGGCGCAAGACTGCTGAGCAGCCCCAACGTCGCCGGGATCAGGGCCCGCTTCTTTCCGGTGAAGAGCGCGTAGCCGGTGGCGAAGACCGTCGGGATCATCGCCCCGCCGACGAATCCCTGCACCGCCCGCGCCACGATCATCGATTGGATATTCCAGGCGCAGCCGCAGGCGATGCTGGAAAGGGTGAAGCCGATCGCCGAGGCGGTGAAGAGCCAGCGGGTCGAGAAGGCGCGGGAGAGCCAGCCGGAGAGGGGGATCATCACGATCTCGGCCATCAGATACGAGGTCTGCACCCACGAGCTCTCGTCCGGCGCGGCGGCGAGGCCCGCCTGGATATCGGAGATCGAGGCGGCGACGATCTGGGTGTCGAGCAGCGCCATGAACTGTCCGATCGCCATCAGGATGAAGAGAATCAGCTTGCGGCGGTCGGACATCGAATCGATCGCCGAGAGGGGAGGGGAGGCGGCGCCGGTGCTCATGACCGGGGTTCCCTCGCCGTCCGGCGAACCGTGCCCGGTTTCCAAAATAAGCATTGCATTACGATCATAATATTATATTATGGTCATAATTCAATCTGAAAATCGGAACGCCTGAACGCCAACCGGAATTCCCCATGCGCTATCAAAAAGGACACAAGGAAACCACCCGCCAGAAGATCGTCGAAGTCGCCGCCGCCGAGTTCCGCAAGGAAGGAATCACCGGCATCGGCGTGGTCGATGTCATGGCCCGCGCCGGACTGACCCATGGCGGCTTCTACAGCCATTTTTCCTCGAAGGACGAGCTGGTCCGCGAGGCCATCGACGAAGCGGGCCGCCAGAGCCGCTTGCGGGGATCGGCCCGGGACGGTCTCGATCTCGAGCAGATGATCCGCAGCTACCTCCGGCCCGAGCATCGGGACCATCCCGAGAAGGGCTGCGCCATTGCCTGCCTGGCGGGAGAGGTCGGTCGCCAATCGAAGCCGACTCGTGAAAAGTTCACCACCTCCCTGGAAAACCTCCTGGCGTTGATCGAGGAACGCCTCTCTCCGGAAGAGAGGCCCGCTGAGCGGAAGCGGATCGCCCGAGGCCTGCTGGCCACCCTGGTCGGAGCCCTCCAATTGGCCCGCGCTGTCACCGATCCCGAACTCTCCGCCCAACTCCTCGAGGCCGGAATCGCCTCGGCCCTGCAACAAGCCCGTTTATGAACCAAGCCCCTGAGATCCCCCGCACCGTCCCGGTTCCCCTTTCCAGCAATCACCTCCTGGCCCCTGTTGCGGGTGCGGACAAGGCCCCGGGGATTCCGTCCAAGGGAAAAGGACCGGCTTTCGCAAAAATCGCCCTCGGCGGCGCGGCGGCTCTCCTGGCCGCGGCGGGAATCACCGCCTATCTGGTCCACGCCTCCCACTACGAGACCACCGACGATGCCTACATCACCGGCCACGTCCACGACGTCAGTTCCCGCGTCGCCGGAACCGTCGTCGAGGTGCCGATCGACGACAACCAGGCGGTCCGGCGGAACGACGTCCTCGTCCGGCTCGATCCCCGCGATTTCCAGATCAACGTCGACAAGGCCCAGGCCGATTACGACCATGCCTCCGCCGACTTCGAGCGGGTCGATGAACTGAGGGGCGATGGAGCCATCTCCAAGCAGGACTACGATCAGGCCCGCAACGCCCTGCGCGTCGCCCAGGCCAGCCTCGATGACGCCAACGACCAGCTCGGCTACTGCACCGTGGCCGCGCCCACCGACGGGGTGGTCGGGAACAAGACCGTCCAGACCGGCAACCGCGTTGCCGTCGGGACCATCCTGATGTCGGTGGTCGAGGACGTCTGGATCGTCGCCAATTACAAGGAGACCCAGGTCGGCGCGATGCGTCCCGGCCAGCGCGTCCGCATCCATATCGACGAAATCCCCGGCCACGATTTCGACGGTTGGATCGACAGCCTTTCCCCCGGCTCCGGCTCGACTTTCGCCCTCCTGCCGCCCGAGAACGCCACCGGCAACTTCACCAAGATCGTCCAGCGCGTCCCCGTGAAGATCGTCTTCGATCCGGCGGGCGTCCGCGGCTACGAGCGGCAGCTGGTCACCGGCCTCTCCGTCGTCACCCGGGTCGATCTCGTCACTCCGCCGCGCCCCGAGGCCCGGCTGCAAGCCTCGATCCCGCCAGGGAGATGACTCTTCTTGGAGACTTTCTGGTTGAGTAAGCTCAAGAGATTGCTCCCATCGAGGTTGCCGGTCGAGTCTGAGCCAGGGTCCAAGGGGGCGCAGCCCCTTTGCGTCGTACAAGGGTACCCCGTGCATCCCGGCCCGCCCATGCTCAACCGCGCCAGATCTTCTCGGGATAACCACCACCTGAAACCCACGAGCCCGCTCTCCCGCGCTTCTCGCGTCCGCATGGTATCACCCCCTCGAACTCGGCGATATTCCCCTCCCAAGCAGGGGCCAGGGGCGCCAGCCCCAAAATGAAATCCAGCTCGCGAGCTTATCTAACCACAAAACGCTCTAGTAGCCCGAGGGTGTCGCCTGGGCGCTGAGGAATTCGTAGCTATGCCCGGTCACATTGAAATTGATCGGGTGGAGCGCCGCCTGGTATTCGTCCCGCATCACCGTGGACGGCAGCTCGGCGAAGACGCCGCCGACATCGAGCTGCTGGCGGAAGAAGTGGGAAGCGTTCACCGCCGGTGAGAAGTAGGTGCGCAGATTGAACCCGGAGGTGTCGGCATCGCCGTTCACGGGGGCCTGTGCGGAAATGGTCACGGTCTGGGGATAATCGCGCAAGGTGGTGGTGGGGAAGCTGGCGACCCAATTGCCGCCCGCATCGGCGACCACGCTCTCGGTGCCGACCTCCTCGCCGCCGACGGCGAAGATCTCGATCACCAACGTCGATCCGGGATCGGCCGAGCCGCTGTAGAGGGGCATCAGCGAGACCAGCGGGGCATCGTACCGGTAGTGGGGCGAACTGTAATAGGGACCCATCCAGCGGGCCGTGGCGGCGTCTTCCGCGTCCTGGGCGTTGTCCGAGACGGTGTTGGTGGGATCGGTGATGTCCAAGGTCTCTTGCGACAGGAGGCCGTCTCCCGGCAGGGAGAAATTCTCATAGGTATCGGCCAGGAAGCTGAAGACCTCCGTGGTGGCCGAGGCGGTGTTGTTGGCGAGCCGGGGATCGACGCCGTTGGTGCCGTCGTTGGTGACGTAGCCCACGTCGGTGATCGTCCCCATGAGGAGGGAGCTGGTGGGGAGTTGGACGGTGACCTGGAGCTTCACGTCCTCGAGCCCCACGCCGAGGAAGACGCCCGACAGCGCGGAGGTGGTGGTGCCGGTCCATGTCACGGTCCGGGTCGCGGCGTCGTAGATCCCGCCATCGCCAGCGGAGATGAAGACGACGCCGACCGGAACGACCTCGGTGACGACGACCCCGGTGGCGTTGCGGTAGCCGATATCGGTCACGTCGAGGGTATAGGTGTAGATGTCGCCGAGACGGACCTGATCGGTCGAGCTGGTGTCGGTTACCGCCATGTCGGGGGCATCGGGGACCGAGATGGTCACGCTGGCGATGTTGTTGGCGGGGGTGGGGTCGTTCCCGCTCAACGCCTGGTTGAAGGTCGCGCTGGCGGTGTTGGTCAGCGTCGTGATCAACGGGGGAAGCGGCGCCACGATCTGGACCGTCACCTGGACGCTGGTGGTGCCGCCGCCACCCGTCAGGGTGCCGAGATTCCAGGTGGCGACGCCGGCCACATTGGTGCCGCCGCCGGTCGCGGAGAGGAAAGTGGCCAGGGTGGAATCGATCGGATCGGTCAAAACCACCGAGGAGGCATCCTGATCGCCGACGTTGGTGACAGTGATGGTATAAGTCACCGAATCGTTGCCGTTGGCCGCGGGGACCGAGGAGACGTTCGTCACCACCAGATCCGGCGTGGCATCGACGCTATCGGTATCGGTGGCGGTGTTGTTGGCGGGAGTGGGATCGACGTCGTGCTGGGTGACGGTCGCGGTATTGACCACCGTCTCGGTGGTGGCGGCGACCACCGGGGGAAGCGCCACCGTGACGGTGACCGACGACGAGGCGTTGACCGCCAGGGTGCCCGTAAGGGTCCAGGTGACGGTGCCTCCGTAGCTGACCCCGCCGATCAAGGTGCCGCCGGCATAGACTCCCCCGTCGTCGGCGCTGGTGAAGATCTCCGTGGAGGGGAGCGTATCGACGATCACCACATCGGTCGCCCCGGCGGTGCCGATATTCGTCGCCGTCAGGGTATAGGTGAAGGCCTCTCCCGGCGTGACGGTGGTGATCCCGTCGGTCTTGGTCAGCGAAATATCGCTGCCGACCACGGTGATCGGGGCGAGCGGATTCGCCGCGGTGGTGATGTAATTGTCGGGCGATCCGCCCGCGCCGCTGGCGTCGGTCCGTTCGCCGGGAAGGTTGGGAAGCGAGGTCCAGTTGGCTGAGACGGTGGCGTTGAGGGTATTGCCCGCCGCCCCGTAGGTGCCGCCGATCGTCGAGGGATCGGTGCTGACCTGCACGGTGTAGGTCACCACCACCGTCCCTCCCGCGGCGATGTCGTAGGTGCCGGTGAGGCCGGTGCCGCTCCCGGTGATGGCGGCGGCGCTATCGGTGGTGGCGCCGGTCAGGACCGTGCCGGTGACCCCGGTGACGGTAAGGGCGCTCGGCTCGCCGACGGTGAGATCGGTGTCGTAAGCCTCCGAGGTGCCGGTATT